>Ga0154731_1031_pt1 | contig 24956 bp, 19 predicted proteins | sample Rifle2008BG16ft_FD_105739 | JGI IMG/M metagenome (GOLD analysis project Ga0154731, IMG submission 105739) | Candidatus Muproteobacteria bacterium RBG_16_65_31
AGCGGTGCGAGATGACGGCGGTGTAACCGGCCTGCTTCGCCAGCGCGATGGCCGCGAGCGTCTCCGTCAGCGTGCCGATCTGGTTGACCTTGATGAGAATGGAATTGGCGACGCCGCGGCTTATGCCCTGTTGCAGGATTTTGGTATTGGTCACGAACAGGTCGTCGCCCACGAGCTGGATCTGTTTGCCCAGCTTTTTCGTAAGCAGGGCCCAGCCGTCCCAGTCGTTTTCGCCGCAGCCGTCCTCGATGGTGATGATCGGATACTTCGCGACCCAGCCGGCGAGCTTTTCGACGAACTGCGCGGCGGTGAGGCTCGCGCGCTCCGATTCGAGCTCGTAGCGGCCGTTCTTGTTGAACTCGGTACTCGCGACATCCAGCCCCAGCGCGACGTCCGTCCCGGTCTTGTAACCGGCCTGCTCGATCCCCCGCATGATCACTTGCAGGGCCTCCTCGTTCGATTTGAGGTCCGGGGCGAAGCCGCCCTCGTCGCCCACGGCGGTGTTGAGCTTCATGCCCTGCAACACCTTTTTCAGCGCGTGGAACACCTCGGCCCCGCAGCGCAGGGCCTCGGAGAAGCTCGGCGCGCCCACCGGGATGATCATGAACTCCTGCAGATCAATGTTGTTGTCGGCGTGCGCGCCGCCGTTGATGATGTTCATCATCGGCACCGGCAGCAGGAACGGATCGCCGGTGTGCAGATGGCGGTACAGCGGCACGCCGTCGTTGGCCGCGGCGGCGCGGGCGCAGGCGAGCGACACCGCGAGGATGGCGTTGGCGCCGAGGTTGGATTTGTTGTCCGTGCCGTCGAGCTCGATCATCATCCGGTCCACGCCGGACTGGTCGCGCGCGTCCTGGCCGAGCAGCCGTTCGCGCAGCGCGCCGTTCACGTTGGCGACCGCCTTGGCCACGCCCTTGCCGCCGTAGCGTTTTCGATCGCCGTCGCGCAGCTCCAGCGCCTCGCTGCTGCCGGTCGAGGCGCCGGAGGGCACGGCCGCGCGCCCCAGGGCGCCGGACTTCAGGACGACGTCGGCCTCGACGGTGGGGTTGCCGCGCGAATCGAGGATTTCGCGCGCATGGATATCGGCGATGATGGGCATATATGACGTCTGCTTCTGTTTTTTGTTGCGCGGTGGCTCGTCAAGGCGCGATTCTACCGCAGAGGCGCGGAGGCGCGGAGAAAAAAATCAAACGTGACTTGTCTTCTCCGCGTCTCTGCGTCTCCGCGGTGAAGACCCTAGGGTTTCGCGGCCGGGGTAGCTTCCGCGAAGCCGCGGCGCTTGACGGTGGCGTCGAGTTCCTTGAGGGTCTCGAGCAGCTCCTGCATGCGCCCGAGCGGCCAGGCGTTGGGGCCGTCGGACAGCGCCCGGTCCGGGTCCGGGTGGGTCTCCATGAACAGCCCGCTGACACCGGCGGCGATCGCCGCGCGCGCCAGCACCGGGACGAACTCGCGCTGGCCGCCGCTCCGCGTCCCCTCCCCGCCCGGAAGCTGCACCGAATGCGTGGCGTCGAACACCACCGGGCAGCCGGTCGCGCGCAGGATCGCGAGCGCGCGCATGTCCGACACCAGGTTGTTGTAACCGAAGCTCGCGCCGCGTTCGCACACGAGGATGCGGCCGCGGCCGCCGGCGACGGCGGCCTTCTCGACCACGTTTTTCATGTCCCCCGGCGCGAGGAACTGGCCCTTCTTGATGTTCACCGGCTTGCCGGCCGCGACCACCGCCTGGATGAAGTCGGTCTGGCGGCAGAGAAACGCCGGCGTCTGCAGCACATCGGCCACGGCCGCGACCGGCTCGATCTCGGATGTGTCGTGCACATCCGTCAACACCGGCACGCGGATCTCGCGCTTGACCTTGGCCAGAATCTCCAGGCCCTGTTCCATCCCGAGGCCGCGGAAAGATTCGTGCGAGCTGCGATTGGCCTTGTCGAAGGACGATTTATAGATGAAGGGGATGCCGAGGCCGGCGGCGATCTCCTTGAGCCGGCCGGCGGTGTCGAGCGCGAGCGCCTCGGATTCGATCACGCACGGACCGGCGATCAGGAAAAACGGCCGCTCCAGGCCGACGTCAAAGCCGCACAGCTTCATTGCACCGCGACCTGCGGCCTCGCGGCGGCGCCGGCGCGGCGCGCGAGCGCCGCCTGGATATAGCTCGTGAAGAGCGGATGGCCGTCGCGCGGGGTCGAGGTGAATTCCGGATGGAACTGCACGCCGATGAACCAGGGATGGCCGGCGAACTCGACGATCTCGACCAGCATGCCGTCGGTGGAGGTGCCGGCGATCGCCAGCCCCTTGTCCTGCAGCGGCTCGCGGTAGGCGTTGTTGAACTCGTAGCGGTGCCGGTGGCGCTCGACGACCGCATCCTTGCCGTAGTATTCGTGCGCGTGCGTTCCCGCCACCAGCCGGCACTCCTGGCCGCCGAGGCGCATGGTCCCGCCGAGATCGCCGCCGGCGGCGCGCTTCTCCTTGCCGCCCTCGGGCGTGGTCCACTCCGTGATCATGGCGATCACCGGGTGCGGCGTCTTGGGATTGAACTCGGTGCTGTGCGCGCCCTTGAGCCCGGCGACGTTGCGCGCGAATTCGATGGTCGCGACCTGCATGCCGAGGCAGATGCCGAGATAGGGCACACCCTTGGCGCGCGCGTAGGCCGCGGTCTTGATCATGCCCTCGATGCCACGCTCGCCGAAACCGCCCGGGACCAGGATCGCGTCCGCGTCCTCCAGCTGCGCCGTCCCCTGGGCGTCCACCGCCTCGGCGTCTATGTAGCGGATGTTGACGCGCGCGCGTGCGTGGATGCCGGCGTGCTTGAGCGCCTCGGACAGCGACTTGTAGGACTCCGTGAGATGGACGTATTTGCCGACCATGGCCACCGTGACCTCGGCGGTCGGATGCTCCATGGCGTACACCACCTTGTCCCACTCCGCGAGGTTGGCGCGGCGCGCGTTCAGGTGCAGCTTCTCGACCACGATCTCGTCCAGCCCCTGCTCGTGCAGCAGGCGCGGGATCTTGTAGATGTTGTCCACGTCCACGGCGGAGATGACGGCGCGCGTGGGCACGTTGGTGAACAGCGCGATCTTGCGGCGCTCATCGTCCGGCAGCGGCCGGTCGGCGCGACACAGCAGGATGTCCGGCTGGATCCCGAGCGACAGCAGCTCCTTGACCGAGTGCTGGGTCGGCTTGGTCTTGAGCTCGCCGGCGGCGGCGATGTACGGCACCAGGGTGAGGTGGATGTAGATGACGTTGCTCGGGCCGTGCTCCACGCCCATCTGGCGGATGGCCTCGAGGAACGGCTGGGATTCGATGTCGCCCACGGTGCCGCCGATCTCGACCAGCGCCACGTCGGCGTCGTTGGCGCCCTGGATGACGCGGCGCTTGATCTCGTCGGTGATGTGCGGGATCACCTGCACCGTGGCGCCGAGATAATCGCCGCGGCGTTCCTTGCGGATGACGCTTTCGTAGATGTTGCCGGTGGTGAAGTTGTTGCGCTTGGACGTGGTCGTGCGCACGAAGCGCTCGTAGTGTCCGAGATCGAGGTCGGTCTCGGCCCCGTCCTGGGTCACGTACACCTCGCCGTGCTGATACGGGCTCATGGTGCCGGGATCCACGTTTATGTAGGGGTCGAGCTTGAGCAGGGTGACCTTGAGACCGCGGGCTTCGAGGATGGCGCCGAGGGAGGCGGAGGCGATTCCCTTGCCCAGGGAAGACACCACGCCGCCGGTCACGAAAACAAATTTGGTCATTTCAGCCCGTTCCGCCGGGGCCGGTCATCGGCCCGGAACGGAGGCACAAACTACCAGATGGCGGCGCTTTGCACAACCTAAGGAAGGTCTGATTTATATGATTATTCAACGCAGAGGCGCAGAGACGCGGAGAAAACCCAATGGATAATCAGCAGACAAATCTCTGCGTCTTCGCGCCTCAGCGTCAAAAACTCATATATTTCACGCGCCGCGCGCCGCGGTTTCCAGTATCAGCACCAGCCCGGGCTCATCGGCGCGCGCGGCGTACGGCTCGCATACCCAGCGATCGCCGATCGCGGCCAGATCGTCGTTCACGTAGATCAGCGGCAGGCGCCGCCGCTCCCAGGGAGGAACGCCCGCCTCCTGGAACAATTTTTTCAGCTTGTGATGGTGTTCGCGTCCCGGCAGGCGGCAGCTCTCGCCGCCGCGGCGCAGGCGCACAGTCAGCTGGTTCGGCCCGATGCGCGCGCGCGCCAGGCCCGCGCCCACGGCCGGCACCGCGCGCAGGCGCGCGCCGAGCGCGGGAATATCGAGCGGCGCCGCCGGGTCCCAGGGCAGGGCCAGCGGCGATTCCGGGCCCGCGGGCGGGGCGAGCAGCACCAACGTGTCGCGATAACGCCTGATCTCCGCCTCCGGCCAGCGGACCGCCGCATGCCGCGTGCGCGGCGTCCGGCGCGCCTGCTCCAGGATCTGCTCCAGTACGATCTCCGCCGGCGGCCGCAGCCCGCGCGCGCGGATCCAGAGACGGATGAGATTGCGCTGGCGCGCGGGCGCCAGCCGCAGCAGCGCCGGCAGCGACACGGCGCCGGCGCCGGCGCCGGCCGCGCAGTCGCGGAGATCGGCGCGCGCGATCTCATCCAGCAGCGCCGCCGCCTCGGCCGCGTGCCGGGCGGAGCGCCCGAGCCGGCGCGCGGCGCCGGGCCAGCGCTCCTCGATGACCGGCGTGAGGCGGTTGCGGATGAAATTGCGCGCTAGCCGATCGTCGCGGTTGCTGTCGTCCTCGATCCACTTTAATCCCGCCGCGGTCGCGTAGGCCAACAGCGCGCGGCGCGGGAACTCCAGCAGCGGCCGGGCGTGCCGGCCGGCGGCGAAGGCGGCGATGGCGGGCATGGCCGCGAGCCCGTGCACCCCGGAGCCGCGCAGCAGCTGCAACAGCAGCGTCTCCGCCTGGTCGTCCTGATGGTGCGCCGTCAACAATACCTCGCCCGGTCCGACATGGCGCGCGAGACAAGCGTAACGCGCGCGCCGCGCCGCCGCCTCCAGGCCGTGCTCGCGGATGCCACGGACCTCGATGCGCTCGATCGTGATCGGGAGCGCGAGCTCCCGGCACACCTGCTCGCAGTGCCGCGCCCACGCGCCCGCGGCCGGCTGCAGGCCGTGGTCCGCATGCAGCGCGGACAGGCGCCAGCCGTCATCCCGCAGGCGGGACAGGGCGTGCAGCAACACATGTGAGTCGAGACCGCCGCTGTAGGCGATTTTCAGCGGCGTCGCGGGGGTAAGATCGAGGCGCCGCAGAACCGCCGCCAGCGCCTCGGAAGAAAAGGCCGGCGCCGCTCCCGGCCGCGCGGCGTCAGTGTTCTTCAAGCTCGCCGTATTGCATCAGGCGCTCATAGCGGCGTTCGAGCAGGCGCTCGATGGGCGTGCCGCAGATGTCGTTGACGGCCGCGACCAGGAAGAACTTGAACGCCCTGGCCGTGGCGTCGGTGTCGCGATGCGCGCCGCCCAGCGGCTCCGGCACGATCTCGTCCACCAGCCCCATGCGGCTCAGCCGGTCGGCGGTGATGCCCATGGCCTCGGCCGCGTCGGCGGCCTTGTCCGCCGAGCGCCACAGGATCGAGGCGCAGCCCTCGGGGGAGATGACCGAGTAGGTGGCGTATTGCAGCATGAGCAGCCGGTCGCAGACGCCGATCGCGAGCGCCCCGCCCGATCCGCCCTCGCCGATCACGACGCTGACGACGGGCGCGTGCAGCCGCGCCATGACGTACAGATTGCGCGCGATCGCCTCGCTCTGGCCGCGCTCCTCGGCGCCGACGCCGGGATAGGCGCCGGGGGTGTCAATCAGGGTGATGACCGGAAGACGGAAACGCTCGGCGAGCCGCATCAGCCGCAGCGCCTTGCGATAGCCCTCGGGGCGCGGCATGCCGAAATTGCGCTTGAGCTTCTCGCGCGTGTCCCGGCCCTTCTGGTGGCCGATCACAACGACCGCGCGCCCCTCGAGGCGCGCGAGGCCGCCGACGATAGCCGGGTCGTCGGCGAACGCGCGGTCGCCGCACAACTCCTGAAAATCGGTGAAGACGCGCGTCAGGTAATCCAGGGTGTACGGGCGCTGCGGGTGGCGCGCCAGCTGCGAGATCTGCCAGGCGCTGAGCGAGGTGAAGATCGTCTCGGTCAGCTTGCGGCTCTTCGCCTGGAGGCGGTTGATCTCGTCGCTGATGTTGAGATCGTTGCCCTTGCCGGCGTGGCGCAGCGCCTCGATCTTGGCCTCGAGATCGGCGATGGACTGCTCGAAGTCCAGATAGTTTTGGTTCATGAGAAAGACGAAATGAAACCACGGATGAACACAGATGAGCGCGGATTAAATAAATTCATGTGTGTCCTTGATCTGTGTCCATCTGTGTGCATCTGTGGTTCCTCTCTTCATCTGTAAACAAGATGGACGTTACGCTCGCCGGCGAGGCGTGACAGGTGTTCCAGCAGCGCGTGCGACGGGCTGATCTTCCACTCCTCGCCGAGCGCGATCTCCGCCTCCGCGTCGCCGTTGACGTAATGGAGATAGACCGGGCACGATCCCCGCGCCGCCGGCGCGAGGATCCGTTTCAGTTCATCCACAAAACCGTTGCCCGTCTGTTCGGCGCTCACGTCAATAACGAGACGGGTGCTGAACGCGGCGCGCGCCTGTTCCATATTATAGACTTTTTCGGCCGCCATTTTGAACCCGCCGGTGTAGTCGTCCACGCTCACCTGCCCCTCCACCACCAGCAGGTTGTCCTTCACGAGCAGCTCCCGGCTGCTCGCGAAAAGATCGGAGAATACCGCCAGCTCGAGGCGCCCGGTGCGGTCGTCGAGCGTGACGAAGGCCATGCGGTCGCCGCGGCGCGTCTGCATGGCGCGCAGGGCCACGACCAGCCCGGCCACGACCACGGTGCGGTTCTGCGTCGGCTTGAGCTCGGCGATCGTGGTGTCCGTGATGCGCGCGAGCTCCTCGGCGTGGCGCGCGATCGGATGTCCCGTCAGGTACAGCCCGAGCGTTTCCTTCTCGCCCTCGAGCCGCTGTTCCTCGCTCCACAGCGGCGCCTCGGTATAAACCTGCGCCTCGGCCAGGCGCTCGGTCGCGCCGAAAAGGTCCACCTGGCCCGCGGCCGTGTCGCGTGTGTGCCGCTCCGCGGCCGCGAGCGCGGCGCCGAGCGAGGCCATGAGGGTGGCGCGGTGCGCGCCCAGATTGTCCAGCGCGCCGGCCTTGATCAGCGATTCCAGCACCCGCCGGTTCACCTTGCGTGCGTCTATGCGGCGGCAGAAGTCGAACAGGTCCCGGAACGGTCCGGCCTCGCGGCGCGCCTGCAAGATGGCCTCGATCGCGGCCTGGCCCAGCCCCTTGATCGCCCCGAGGCCGTAAAGTATGACCTTGGCCGCTTCCGGTTCCGCGGCGCCGGCGGCGCGCGCGCCTCCCGGCGCGGCGTCGTCCACCGGAACGAATTCGTAATCGCAGCGGTTGATGTCCGGCGGCAGGATCGCGAGCCGCATGTCGCGGCACTCGGCGATCATGGTCACCACCTTGTCGGTCTTGTCCATGTCCGCGGACAGCACCGCCGCCATGAACGCCGCGGGATGATGGGCCTTGAGCCACGCGGTCTGATAGGCGATCAGCGCGTACGCCGCCGAGTGCGAGCGGTTGAAGCCGTAACCGGCGAATTTCTCGATCATGTCGAAGATATGCGTCGCCAGGCTCTCGCTCACGCCGTGTGCGCGCGCGCCGCGCACAAAGCCTTCGCGCTGCAGCGCCATCTCCTCCGGCTTCTTCTTGCCCATGGCGCGGCGCAGCAGGTCCGCGCTTCCGAGCGAATAGCCGGCGAGCACCTGGGCGATCTGCATCACCTGCTCCTGGTACAGGATCACGCCGTAGGTCGGCTTGAGAATGGACTCGATGCTTGGATGCAGGTACTTGCTCGGGCTGCGCCCGTGCTTGCGGTTGATGAAATCGTCAACCATGCCCGACTGCAGCGGTCCGGGCCGGAACAGGGCCACGAGCGCCACGATCTCCTCGAACTTGTCCGGCTGCAGGCGCTGGATCAGATCCTTCATGCCGCGTGATTCCAGTTGGAACAGCGCCGTGGTGCGGCAGGTCTTCAGCAGCGCGAAGGTGGCCGGATCGTCAATGGGAATCAGCTCGATCGCCAGCGGCGGTTCGCCCGTCCGCCGCCGCTCGGCGTTGATGATCTTGACCGCCTTGTCTATGACGGTCAGCGTCCGCAGGCCCAGGAAATCGAATTTGACCAGGCCGAGCTTCTCGAGGTCCTCCATGTCGAATTGGGTCACGGTCTGCGCGCTGCCCTGCTCGCAGTAGAGCGGCATGAAATCGGTCAGGGCCGTGGGCGCGATCACCACGCCGCCGGCGTGCTTGCCGGCGTTGCGCGCCAGGCCCTCGAGCGCGCGCGCGGTATCGAACAACGCGCGCACGTCCTCCTCCTGCTCGTAACGCTCGCGCAGCATGGGCTCGATCTCGATCGCGCGCGTGAGCGTCATGCCCAGCTCGAACGGGATCAGCTTGGCGAGCTTGTCCACATAGCCGTAGGGGTGGTTCATGACGCGCCCGACGTCGCGCACCACCGCCTTGGCCGCCATGGTGCCGTGAGTGATGATCTGCGCCACCCGGTCCTGGCCGTAGCGCCGGATGACGTACTCGATCACCTCGTCGCGCCGCTCCATGCAGAAATCAACGTCGAAGTCCGGCAGCGACACGCGCTCGGGGTTGAGGAAACGCTCGAACAGCAGATCGTATTTGATCGGATCGAGCTCGGTGATCCCGAGGCAATAGGCCACGAGCGAACCGGCGCCGGAACCGCGGCCCGGCCCCACGGGTATGCCGTGGTTCTTGGCCCATTGAATGAAATCGGCCACGATCAGGAAATACCCCGCGAACCCCATCTTGATGATGACCGCCAGCTCATGCTCCAGGCGCTGCCGGTAGACCGCGCGCCGCGCCGCGCGCTCGATCTCGGGAACGACCAAGAGCCTTCGCTCCAGGCCCTCGGCGGCCTGCCGGCGCAGCAGCTCGTCTATCGTCACGCCCGCGGGCACCGGATAATCCGGAAGGAAATAGCGCCCGAACTCAAGCCTGAGATTGCACCGGCGCGCGATCGCGCGCGTGTTTTCCAGCGCCTCGGGGATGTCCTCGAACAGGGCGGCCATCTCCGCGCCGCTGCGGAAATACTGCTGCGGCGTGTGGCGCTTCGGGCGCCGGGCGTCGGTCAACACCCGGCCGTCCTGGATGCAGACCCTGACCTCGTGCGCCTCGAAATCCGCGGGCCGCAGGAACAGCACGGGATTGGTGGCCACCACGGGCGCGCCGCGGCGCGCGGCGAGCGCGACGGCGGCGTGATTATATTCCTCCTGGAGCGGCTGGCCGGTGCGCTGCAATTCAAGATAAAAGCGCCCCGGAAACAGGGCTTGATACGAGGCCAGCAGCTCCTCGGCGTGCGTCGTGTTCGCCGCGAGCAAGGCCTGACCGATGTCGCCCTCCTGGGCGCCGGAAAGCGCGATCAGTCCCGTGGTTGAGTCATCCAGCCAGCGTCTGGCGATGCAGGGCCGGCCGGAATGCTGGCCTTCGGTATAGGCCCGCGTGAGCAGGCGGCAAAGATGATGGTAGCCATCGAGGTTCTGGCACAGCAGCGACAGGAGATAGGGCTTGTGCGCGTCTTCGGGGTTTTCCAGCCAGACGTCCGCCCCGATCAGGGGCTTGACGCCCGCGGCGACGGCCTCGCGGTAGAACTTCACCGCCCCGAAAAGGTTGGCGCGATCGGTCAGCGCCACGGCCGGCAGGCCCTGCGCGCGCGCGCCGGCGATCAGCTCGGGGATGCGGACGATGCCGTCGGCCAGGGAATATTCGGAGTGGACCCGCAGATGCACGAATACGGAATTCATTTTTTAATTTGATCGCAAAAACCGACGCTGTGAAAGATGTGGCCGGGCCGTGTTTGACCCTGAGGTAACGGCTGAATAAATGTATATAACTACCTGTATTTGCAGAAATAAGTTTACCCAGCGTAAAGTATCTGGCGGACTGGGGCAAACGTCCGGCGGTGCACCGGGCTGACGCCGTGCTCCGCCAGTGCGCGCAGGTGCTCAGCGGTCGGATAGCCCTTATGGCGGGCGAAGCCGTACACCGGATAGAGCCGGTCCAGCTCGCGCATAAGCGCGTCACGTTCGACCTTGGCCAGAATGGACGCGGCGGAGATCGCCGGCACGGTGGCGTCGCCGGCGATGACGGCGCGCACCTGATAGTCCACGGCCGGCGCATGCGGCCCGTCCACCAGCACCATATCGGGGGCTTGCGCCAGGGCGGCCACGGCGCGGGACATGGCGAGCAGGCTCGCCCGCAGGATGTTCAGGCGGTCAATCTCCTCCACCTCCGCCCGGCCGATGGCCCAGCAAAGGGCGTGTTCCCTGATGCGTTCCGCCAGGGCCTCGCGTCGGCTTGGGCTCAGGGTCTTGGAATCGGCGACGCCCGCCACCGCCCGCCCGGGGACGAAGATCACCGCACTCGCCAGCACCGGACCGGCGAGCGGCCCGCGCCCGGCCTCGTCCACGCCGGCGATCAGTTGTGGGCGGTCATCCATTCGCGGCCGCGCTCCCGGCCGTCGTCGTTTTTGGCAGCAACCCGAGCACGGCGTCGGCCGCCGTGTCACTGGCGTTTTGGCGCAGATCGCGGTGCAGCGTCGAAAGCAGCTCGCGCAGACGCGTCGTTTCCTCCGGGTGACCCAGGTAATGCTCGACCGCCGCGCCGAGCTTCTCCGGCGTGGCGTTGTATTGCAGGAATTCGGGGACGATCTCCCGCCCGGCCAGGTTGTTCGGCAGGGAATAGCGACTCACGTGCGAAAACAGCCGGATCAGCAGATAGGAAAACAGCGAGACCTTGTAGGTCACGACCATCGGCTTTTTCAGCAGCGCCGCCTCGAGCGTGGCGGTGCCGGAGGCCAGCAGCACGACATCCGCCGCCGCCATGGCCTCGCGCGACCGCCCGCGCAGCAGCGTCACCGGCAGGTCGCCCGCCCCCTGACGATTCAGGGCCGCCTGGAAGACGGCCATGGTCTCGCCGTTGACGAAGGGCGCCACGAAATGCAGGCCGGGACGGCGGCGGCGCAGCCAGAGCGCGGTGGCGACGAATAAATCCGCGTGGCGCATGAGCTCGCGGCTGCGGCTGCCCGGCAGCAGCGCCACGACGGTGCGGTCGCGCGGCAGTCCGAGCCGGGCGCGCGCCGCCGCGGGATCGTAGTTTTCCTCGATCAGGTCGGCCAATGGGTGCCCGACGAATGTCACCGGTATGCCCTGGCGGCGGTAGAACTCGGCCTCGAACGGAAACAACACCAGCATGTGGTCCACGGCGCGGCGAATCTTGCGTATGCGCCAGCGGCGCCAGGCCCAGACCGTGGGGCTGACGTAGTGGACCGTTCTGACGCCGGCGGACCTGAGCCTCTGCTCCAGCGTCAGATTGAAGTCCGGCACATCCACGCCGATGTAGATGTCCGGCGGGCGGGAGAGAAAATGGCGCGCGAGCCGGCGGCGCAGGCGCACGAGGGCCGGATATTCCCCGAGGGCCTCGAAGCCGATCAGCGACAACGGCTCCATCGGGAACAGGCTCACGCAACCCTCGGCCTGCATCGCCGGACCGCCGATGCCCTCGAACTCGAGGCGCGGCAGGCGCGCCTTGAGCGCGCGCATCAGTCCGGCGCCGAGCAGATCGCCGGAGGTCTCCCCGGCCACGATGCCGATTCGGATCGGAGATGTCGGCGCCGACACGCTAGCGGATGATCCCGCGTTCCGAGCCTTTTATGAAGGCCACGAGCTCGGCGACCTCGCTGCCCGCCCGCGCCTGCGCGTCCAGCTGTTTCAGGGCCTCGTCCAGCGTGTGTCCGGATCGGTACAGTATCTTATAGGCGCGGCGCAGGGACTCGATGGCGTCATCCGAAAAATTCCGGCGCTTGAGGCCGCGGACGTTGATGCCGTGCGGCTCGGCGCTGTAGCCGGAGCAGATCAGGAACGGCGGCACGTCCTTGAAGATGACCGTGTTCACGGCCGTCATGCAGTGGGCGCCGAGGCGGCAGTACTGGTGCACCAGGGTGAAACCGCCGAGCACGGCGTGGTCGCCGACGTGGACGTGGCCGGCGAGGCTCGAGCCGTTGGCGAGGACGGTCTTGCTGCCGACCTGGCAGTCGTGGGCGATGTGGCAGTAGGCCATGAGGAAATTGTCCCGGCCCACGCGGGTCACGCCGCCGCCGTCCACGGTCCCGCGGTTGAGGCTGCAAAATTCGCGGACGACGTTGCCGTCGCCGATCTCGAGGCGCGTGGGCTCGCCCTTGTAGCCCGTGTGCTGGGGCGCGTCGCCGAGCGAGCAGAACTGGTGGATCCGGTTCTGCCGGCCGATGCGGGTCGGGCCGTTTATGACGACGTGCGGGCCGATCCAGGTGTCCGCGCCGATCTCGACGTCCGGCCCGATCACGGAGTACGGCCCGACGGACACGCCGGCCCCGATCCGCGCCTCGGGGTGGACGATCGCTTGCGGATGGATCATGCGGTTCCTTAAGTGCCTCTAAGCCGTCTCTTTATAGGTGCACATGAGCTCCGCGCTCGCGCAGAGCTCGCCACCGACCGAGGCGCTGGTCTCGAACAGCCACACGCCCTTCATCTTGCGCTTCACGGCGACCTCCAGCCGCAGCTGATCGCCCGGTTCCACCGGCCGCCGGAAGCGCGCCTTGTCTATGCCGACGAAGTAGTACACCGACTTCTCGGTGGGGAGCCGATCCATGGTCCGGAACGAGAGGATCGCGCACGCCTGCGCCAACGCCTCCAGGATCAGCACCCCCGGCATCACCGGATGGTGTGGAAAGTGGCCCGGAAAGAACGGCTCGTTCATGGTCACGTTCTTGATCGCGGTGAGCGACACGTCCTTGGTGTAGTCCAGCACGCGATCAATGAGCAGCATCGGGTAGCGATGCGGGAGGTGCTTGAGCACGCCGTGGATATCAATCGGATTCAAGTTTTGTTCTCCTTCGAGAGCTCGCTGATTTCTTTCTCCAGCCGCTTGAGCCGTCGGGCCAGATCGTCCAGCTGGGACAGGCGCACGACCTTGCGGCGCCAGGCCTCCGCCGGCTCCGCCTTGAGCGTGGAGGAATATTCGCCCGGCTCGGTGATCGAGTCGGCGACGAGGGACGCGGCCGTGACGTGCACGTCATCCGCGATCTCCAGATGGCCGAGGATGCCGGCCTGGCCGCCGACGGTGCAGCGCCGGCCGATGACGGCGCTGCCGGCCACGCCGACACAGCCGGCCATGGCGGTGTGCTCTCCGATGCGGACGTTGTGCGCGATCTGGATCTGGTTGTCCAGTTTCACCCCGTCGCCGATCACCGTGTCGCCCAGCGCGCCGCGGTCTATCGTCGTGTTCGCGCCGATCTCGACGGCGTCGCCGATGACCACGCGGCCGAGCTGCGGGACCTTCACCCAGCGCTCGCCGTCGCGGGCGTAGCCGAAGCCGTCGCTGCCGATCACCGCCCCGGGGTGGACGACGCAGTCGGCGCCGATGACGCAATCGTCATTGACGACCACCCGGGACACGAGCCGGCTGCGGGCGCCGATCCCGACGCCCGCGCCGACGACGCACCCCGCGCCGACGACGCACCCCGCTCCGATCCGCGCCCCCGCGCCGATCACCGCGAGCGGTCCGATCGCGGCGCTCGGATCAATCACGGCCCCGGCGGCGACGACCGCGCTCGGATGGACGCCGGGCGCGGCCGGCGCGCCCGGGTGCAGCAACGCGGCGACGCGCGCGAAGCACAGGCGCGGGTTGTCCGAAATCAGCGCCGTCCCGGAATAATGCGCCGCGTCGGCCGCGGTCAGAATCACGGCGCCCGCGGCGCTGCCCGGCAGGAGCCCGAGATGCCGCTTGTCCGAGACATAGGTGATCTCGCGCGGCCCGGCCGTCTCCAGCGCGGCGACGCCGGTGATCGCGGTCTCGGGCCTGCCCCGGACCCGGCACTGGAAGCGCTCGGCCAGCTCTGCGAGGGTGACGGCCATTTGCTATTGCTGTTTCTTGCCGAGCTTCTTGAGGATCTTGTCCGTGATGTCCACCTTGCCGTTGGCGTAGACCACGCCCTCGTGGAGGATGAGGTCGTAACCCTCCTGCCGCGCGAACTCGACAATGGCCTTGTAGACGATCTTCTGCAGAGCGGCCAGCTCCTCGTTACGGCGCAGGTTGTAGTCCTCGCGGAATTCCTGGGTCGTGCGGCGCAGGTCGCGCTTGAGCGCGCCGATCTCGTACTCCTTGGCGCGGCGCTCGGCGTCCTTCAGCGTCAACGCGTTCTTCTCCAGCTCCTGCTCGAGCTCCTTGATCTTGTTCTGCGTCTCCACCAGCTTCTTGTCGCGCGGCGCGAATTCGGCCTCGAGCTTCTTCAGCGCCGCCTCGCCCTGGGGCGCCTCCTCGATGACCTTGACGGCGTTGACATAGCCGATCTTGAGCTCGGCGGCGCCGGCGGCGGGCGCCAGCAGCAGGCACAACGCCGCAAGAAGCGGCGGGAAAACACGCGGGACGACGCTATTCTTCAAGCCTGACTCCTTTTTAAGCTGATAGCAGATAGCTGATTGCTGATGGCTACTGGCCGACAGCCGATCAGCATGTTTTTCTCCGCGCCTCTGCGTCTCTGCGGTGCGCTGTGGGGCTCGCTCCGAATCAGCGGAACGGCACGCCCAGCGTGAACTGGAACGCCTCGGTCCGGTCGTCGGGCTTCTTGTTCAACGGGAACGCGTAGCTGAAGCTCAGCGGCCCGATCGGCGAGAACCAATTAAACGCCAAACCCGCGGCGTAGCGCAACTCTCCCAGGTCCATGGATTCGCCCTTGCCGTACACCATGCCGGCGTCGGCGAACAGGCTCAGGCGCATGGATTTGTTGTCCACGGACGCGCCCGGCATCGGGAACAGCAGCTCGGCGTTGCCGAGAAACCGCTTGTCGCCGCCCACCGGGTTGTTCGGCGGGTTGGCGTCGCGCGGGCCGAGCGAGCGCGACTGGTAGCCGCGCACCGTGGTGCTGCCGCCGGCGAAGTAGTTCTTGAAGAACGGCAGGCGGCTGGTGTCGCCGAAGCCGGCGCCGAAGCCGGCCTCGCCCTTGAGCTTGAAGCTCAGGTCCTCGGTCAGCGGCCAGTAGCGCCCGGCGATATAGGTGAGCCTGTAATACTCGATGTCGCTCCCAGGCACGGCGATCTCGGCGGAGACGCGTTGCAGCGCGCCCTTCGTCGGCAGGAGCGCGCTGTCGAGCGAGTCGTAGGACCAGGCCAGGGTGGTCTTGACCAAGTCGTTCTCGGTCCCGTGTTCGGCGATGAAGTCCTGCGCCACCTGGGAGCTGCTCGTCGTGGCCTCGATGACGATGTTCTCGTAATCCGCGCCGACGTGCAGCCGGTTCTCCTCGCTCAGCGGGATGCCGTAGAACACGCCCACGCCGTTGGTCTTGGTGTTGTACGCCGCGGTGTCCAGCTGCGTCGAGTCCACCGTGCTCGAAAACACGTTGAATCCGCGACTCACGCCGTCCGCCGTGTAGTATGGATTCACGTAGCGGATGTTGTAATTGGTCACGGCCCGGCTGTTGTCGAAGCTCGCGCTCAGCTCCTTGCCGGAGCCGAACAGGTTGCTCTGGGTGATGCTGGCGTTGACCATGACGCCGTCCGAGTCGGAGTAGCCGACGCCCGCCAGCAGCGTCCCGGTGTTGCGCTCCTTCACCGACACGTTCACGTCCACCTGGTCGGCGCTGCCGGGGACGGACGGGGTCTCCACGTTCACGTCCTCGAAGAATCCCAGGCGCTGCAGCCGCAGGCGCGAGCGCTGGACCTTCTCCGCCGAGTACCAGGCGCCCTCCAGCTGGCGCATCTCGCGCCGCAGCACCTCGTCGCGCGTGGCGACGTTGCCGGAGAAGCCGACGCGGCGCACGTAGACGCGCTTGCCGGGGTCAACGAAGAAGGTGAACGCCACCTCGGATTTCTCCTTGACGATCTCGGGTATGGCGTTGACGTTGGCGAAGGCGTAGCCGTCGTTGGCCAGCCGGTCGGCCATGCGCTTGGTGCTCTCGGTGACCTCCTTGCGCGAGAAGACCATGCCGGGCGTGACGGTGACGAGCGCCGCGAGCTCCTTCTCGGGAACGACGAATTTCCCGGCGAGCTTGAACCCGGTGATGGTGTATTTGTTCCCCTCCGTGATGTTGACGGTGATGTAGATCCGCTCCTTGTCCGGCGTCAGCGCGACCTGGGTCGAATCAATGCTGAACTCGAGGAAGCCGCGATCCTGGTAGAAATTGCGCAGGCGTTCGAGGTCCCCCGCGAGCTTCTGCTTGGCGTACTTGTCGCGGCTCGAGAAGATCGCCCACCACGACGCCGGGCCGCTGGTGAACAGATCGAGCAGCTCGGCGTCGGAGAACAGCCGGTTGCCGACGATGTTGACCACGTGGATCCGGGCCGGGTTGCCCTCCGACACGTCAATGTCTATGTTCACCCGGTTGCGCTCGAGCGGCGTGAGCGTCGGCCGCACGATGAGGGCGTAATAGCCGCGGCTGTAGTACTGCTGCCGCAGCTCCTGCTCGATGTTGTCCAGCAGCGATTTGTTGAACACCCTGCCTTCCGCGAGGCCGATCCCCTTCAGACCCTTTTTCAGATCGTCCTCGGAGAACTCGCTGGTGCCGGTGATCTTGACGCCGGCGATCGAGGGCCGTTCGACCACGGACACGAGCAGGACGTTGCCCTGGCGCTCGAGGCGCACGTCCTTGAAGAACCCGGTCTTGAACAGCGCCTGGATCGCCTCCTGGGAGCTCTTCGGCGTCACGGTGTCCCCGACCTTGATCGGCAGGTAGTTGAAGACCGTGCCCGCCGCTATGCGCTGCAACCCCTCGACCCGGATGTCCTTCACCACGAACGGCTCGAGGGCGTGGAGCGCGGGGGCGGGTGCAATGGCCAGGAGCAGCGCCACGATGAATTTTTTCATTTGATGAGTTTTTGACGCAGAGGCGCGGAGACGCAGAGAATCTTTTATTGATTGTCCCTGTTTTTTCTCCGCGTCTCCGCGCTTCTGCGTTGAATAACCATATAAATCGAATTTTTCTTAGCGCAAATCCCGGCCGGCAGGTTAACGGAAAATCCGGGTCAGGTCATTGTAGAACGCGAGCAACATCAGGGCGACGAGCAGGGCCACGCCGATCTGCTGGCCCCAGGCCTGGACGCGCTCCGGCAGCGGCCGCCCGCGGACGGCCTCGATGGCGAAATACAGGAGATGACCGCCGTCGAGGACCGGGATCGGCAGCAGGTTCAGCACCGCCAGGCTGACGCTGATGACGGCGAGAAAGATGATGAACTGCTCGGCGCCGATCATAGCCGAATAACCGGCGTATTGCGCGATGGTGATCGGACCGCTGATGTTCTTGGCCGAGACCTCGAGCTGCAGCATCTTGTACAGCATCTTCAGCGTCAGCCAGGACATGGACCAGGTGTTGTCAACGCCCTCGACCAGGGCCGCCACCGGTCCGTGGCGCACCTTGATGCGCAGGTGTTCGGGGACGTCGCTGAACCGCGGGCGGATGCCGATGCGGCCGATCTTACGCCCGTCCTGCTCCACCGCGTCGGGGACGACCGTGACGCGCAGCCGCGCGCCTTCGCGCTCGACGGTGAGCGCGAGCGCCCGGCCGGGGCTGCGGCTGACGAGCGCGACCAGACCCTCCCAGTCGCGCACCTCGTGGCCGTCAATGCGCGCGAGCCGGTCGCCGACGCGCAGGCCGGCGCGCGCCGCCGCCCCGCCCGCGTCGAGCACCCCGATCACCGGCAGCGCCTCGGGGAAGTAGCCGTACAGGCCGATGCCGCGCTCCACCAGGCTGGAGCTGATCTCGCCCGCGGGAAATCGCGTCAGATCCAGCGCGCGCGTCCGCTCCCGCCCTTCCGGATCGCGCACGACGACGTGCACCGTGGCCCGATCGAGGGCGCGGCGGAACAGGTACAGGCGCCGCTGATCCCAGCTCGTCACCTCGTGACCGTCAATGCGCAGCATCTCGTCGCCGACGCGGAACCCGGCCTTCTGCGCGATCGAGCCCTCGACGACCTTGCCCACCACCGGCTTGATCCCGTCGACGCCGATCATGAAGACCAGCCAGTAGGCGAGGATCGCGAACAGGAAATTCGCCGCCGGGCCGGAGGCGGCGATGGCGGCGCGCTTCCACACCGGCTGGCGGTTGAAGGCGCGGCGCAGGTCGTGCCGCGCCACCTTGCCCTCGGTCTCGTCCAGCATCTTGACGTAGCCGCCGAGCGGGATCGCGGCGATGACCAGCTCCATCTTGTCGCGGCCGACGCGGCGCGACCACAGCGGGCGGCCGAAGCCGACGGAGAAGCGCAGCACCTTCACGCCGACGCGCCGCGCCACCCAGAAGTGTCCGAATTCGTGGACCGTGATCAGGATGCCGAGCGCCACGACGAAGGCGACGACGGTGTAGATAAAATTGATCACACCGCCCCCCGCCGGATGCGCGGTCCCGCGGCGGCGATGAACGCCTCGGCCACGCGCCGCGCCTGGGCGTCGTCGGCCAGCACCGTCTCGAGCGCGTCGTCGGCGTGGGCGCGGCGTGCGCGAGCACGTGCTCGATGACGCGCGGGATATCGGTGAATCCGAGGCGGCGGTCGAGGAAGGCCTGCACCGCGGTCTCGTTGGCCGCGTTGAGCACCGCCGGCGCCGTGCCGGAAGCAACGGCGGCCTCGTGCGCGAGGCGCAGGCACGGAAAGCGCTTGCGGTCAGGGGCCTCGAAATCGAGCCGCGCCAGGTCCACCAGATTCAGGCTCTTCGCGCCCGACTCGATGCGCTCCGGCCAGGCGAGCGCGTGGGCGATGGGAATGCGCATGTCGGGATTGCCGAGCTGCGCCAGCACCGAGCCGTCGGCGTATTCCACGAGCGAGTGGATGACGCTCTGCGGGTGGATCACGATCTCGATCTGATCCGGCGCGACGCCGAAGAGCCGGCAGGCCTCGATCAGCTCCAGGCCCTTGTTCATCAGGGTCGCGGAATCCACCGAGATCTTGCGCCCCATCACCCAATTCGGGTGGGCGCAGGCCTGCTCCGGCGTCACGGCGGCCAGGGACTCGGGCGGCGTGCCCCGGAACGGCCCGCCGGAGCAGGTGAGAAAAATGCGGCGCACCTCGGGCCGGCGCTCGCCGGCGCGAAAACCGCACGGCATGCATTGAAAGATGGCGTTGTGCTCGCTGTCTATCGGGAGCAGCTCCGCCCCGGAGCGCCGCGCCTCCTCCAGAAACAGGCGCCCCGCCATCACCAGCGGCTCCTTGTTCGCCAACAGCACGCGCTTGCCGGCGCGCACCGCCGCCAGCGTCGGCAACAGACCGGCGGCGCCGACGATGGCGGCCATCACGATCCGCGCCCGCGGCAGGGTCGCCGCCCGCTCGAGGCCGTCAACGCCGGCGAGCACCTCGATCGGCAGGCCGGCGTCACGGATTTTTTCGCGCAGCCGCTCGGCCGCCCGCGGGTCGAGCATGGCCGCCGTCACCGGGACGATGCGCCGGCACTGCTCGAACAGGCGCTCCACCTGCGTGTTCGCCGTCAGGGCCAGCACCCGGTAGCGGCGCGGGTGACGTTCGAGCACGTCGAGCGTGCTCACCCCGATCGAGCCGGTCGAACCGAGGATGACCACGCCCGCCTCCGCGGCGGCGTCGGCGTGTTGCCGGTCCGCTGGCGTCGGCGATTTCATCGCGGGCCGAACCAGAGCAACCAGCCCAGGGCGAACACCGGGGCGGCCGCGGTGAAGGCGTCAATGCGGTCCAGTATGCCGCCGTGGCCCGGCAACAGGCGCCCGCTGTCCTTGACGCCCGCCAGGCGCTTGAGCTTGCTCTCCACCAGATCGCCGAGCGCCGCGAAGAGCGTGACGACGGCGGCCAGGGCGATCCACAGCGCGAGCGGCGCCGGATCCAGATTCCATACGATGACCCCGCACAGGTAGGCGAACAGCACCGCCGCCGCCAGGCCGCCGAGCAGGCCCTCGACGGTCTTGCCGGGACTGACGTCGGGGGCGAGCTTGGTCTTGCCGAAGGCGTGGCCGGCGAAATAGGCGGCGGTGTCCGCGGTCCAGACCAGGAACATCACGAACAGCACCGCCGCCGGGCGGCGCGGGTCCGCGGTGTACAGATACAGCGGCGTGAGCCAGGCGGGGATCAGGACCATGAAGCCAGCGACCGCTTTCCAGGGCAGGGTCGTGAACATGGTCTTATGGACCCCCCCGCCGCGCGCCAGTTCAACCAGCGCCCACAACCACCAGAGGACCGCCACGCCGAGCAGCGGTGCGATCAACTGCGGCGCCTTGAGCGCGGCCGCCGCGACTGCTCCGCCCACGAGGATCAGGCCCGCGACATACGCCAGCCGCGCGCCGCGGCGCGCGAGACCGATGAGCGCGGCCCACTCCCAGGCGCCGACGGCGATGGCGCCGCCGAACAGCGCCGCGAGCCACGGGGTGGACAGGTAAAACAGCGCCGCGACCAGCGACGCCGCCAGCACCAGCGCCGTCAGGACGCGCTGCCTAAGCATGGCGCGCGGCCTCGACCTGCTCGCCGGTCTGGCCGAAGCGGCGCTGACGCCCGGCGAAGGAGGCGAGCGCCTGCTCGAACTGGGCGCTGTCGAAGTCCGGCCACAGCGCCGGCGTGAAGTAGAGCTCCGTGTAGGCCAGTTGCCACAGCAGAAAATTGCTGATGCGCTGCTCGCCGCCGCTGCGGATGAACAGGTCCGGCTCGGGGACACCGCTCAGGCTCAGATACGGCTCGAGACTCTCGGGCGTGATGTCCTCAGGACGGATCTCGCCGGCGGCGACGCGGCGCGCGAGCTCGGCGCAGGCGCGGGCGATGTCCCAGCGCCCGCCGTAATTGGCGGCGACGGTCAGCGTCATGGCGGCGTTGCCCGCGGTCAGCGTCTCGGCCTCGCGGATGCGGCGCGCGAGTTCCGGGTCGAAGCGGCCGGTGTCGCCGATGACGCGGAAGCGGACGTTGTTCTCATGCAGCTTGCGCACCTCGCGGTCCAGGGCGCCGAGAAAGAGATCCATGAGCATCTTGATCTCCGATTCCGGGCGGCGCCAGTTCTCGCTGCTGAAGGCGAACAGGGTCAGATAACCGACGCCCTTCTCGACGCAGGCTCCGACCAGGTCGCGCACGCGCTCGACGCCGCGGTGGTGGCCGGCGATGCGCGGCAGGCCGCGGCGGCGCGCCCAACGGCCGTTGCCGTCCATGATCACGGCGACGTGCCGCGGGATCGCGGCGGGGGATGCGGGTTTTTTCATGCTGACGTCATCCATGCGGGCGTGGTCCGCGGCGCACGCGCGCCACTAAACCTGCATGATATCGTGTTCCTTGGCGGCCACGAGCTTGTCCACCTCGGCGATGTGGCGATCGGTGGCCTTCTGCACCGCCTCCTCGGCGCGCTTGTCCTCGTCCTCGGTGATGAGTTTCTTTTTCAGCGCATCCTTGAGGTGCGAGTTGCTGTCGCGGCGGATGTTGCGGATCGCGATCTTGGCGTTCTCGCCCTCGGTGCGCACGTGCTTGCCCAGCTCCTTGCGCCGCTCCTCGGTCAGTTGCGGCAGTGGCACGCGGATGACCTGGCCGGCGGTGACCGGGTTGAGGCCGAGGTCGGATTCGCGGATGGCCTTCTCGATCGCCGGCACCATGGCCTTGTCCCACGGGGTCACCGTCAGGGTGCGCGGGTCACCGACGGAGATGTTCGCCACCTGGCTCAGCGGACTCTTGTTGCCGTAGTAGTCAACGCGCACGCCCTCGAGCAGCCCCGGATGCGCCCGGCCGGTGCGGATCTTGCCCAGGTCGTTTTTCAGCGTCTCCACGGATTTGGCCATCCGCGCCTCCGCTTCTTTCTTGATGGTTTCGAGCGACTCGGCCATGGTGATCATCCCCCTCGCACAAGCGTGCCTTCCTTCTCGCCCAGCACGGCCCGCAGCAGGCCGCCGGGCTTGTTGATGGAAAATACCCGCACCGGCAGGTTCTGGTCGCGACACAGGGCGATGGAGGCGGCGTCCATCACGCCCAGCCGTTTTTCCAGCACCTCGGTGTAACTGATTTCATCGTAGCGTTTCGCGTCGGCGTGCCGGGCGGGGTCGCGGTCATAGACGCCGTCCACCTTGGTCGCCTTGAACACGACATCCGCGCCGACCTCCAGGGCGCGCAGGCTGGCGGCCGTGTCCGTGGTAAAGAACGGACTGCCGGTGCCGGCGGCGAAGATCACCACCCGCCCCTGTTCCAGATGGCGGATGGCGCGCCGCCGGATATAGGGCTCCACCACCTGATCAACGCGGAGCGCCGACTGCACGCGCACCGCCACGCCCACGCGCTCGAGCGCGTCCTGGAGCGCGAGCGCGTTGATCACCGTCGCCAGCATACCCATGTAATCGGCCGACGCCCGGTCCATGCCGGCGGCGGCGGGCGCCACGCCGCGGAAAATGTTGCCGCCGCCGATCACGACCGCGAGCTGCGCCCCGGCGGCGACGACGGATTTAAGTTCTTCCGCGATGCGTGCGAGCGCCTCGCGGTTGACACCGTAGGCGTCCTGGCCCATGAGCGCCTCGCCGGAGAGCTTGAGCAGCACCCGGCGATATGCGGCCCTCCCGGGCGTGGCCGTCAAGCCTCGGCCCCCTTTACCTGCGCCATCACTTCGGCGGCGAAATCGCCGGCGCGCTTCTCCAGCCCCTCGCCGACCTCATAGCGGCAGAAACGCACGACCTTGGCCGCCTTCGATTTGAGCAGCTTCTCCACGCTGGTGTCCGGGTCCTTGACGAAGGACTGGCCGAGGAGCGTGATTTCATTTAAATATTTATTCACCCGCCCCAGCACCATCTTCTCGATGATCTCAGCGGGCTTGCCGGAGGCAAGCGCCTGCTCGGCGAAGATCTCTTTTTCCTTGGCGACGGCCGCCGCGGGAACATCGTTCTTGTCCACGTATTCCGGACGGCTGGCGGCGATGTGCATGGCCAGGTCCCGGGCGAGGGCCTCGTCGCCGCCCTGGACCTCCACCAGCACGCCGATCTTGCGCCCGTGCACGTAGCTGCCGATGCGCCCTTGGCCCGGGGCATAGCGCACAAAGCGGCGCACATTGATGTTCTCACCGAGCTTCATCACCAGGTCTTCGCGCGCCTGGGCCACGGTCGCGGCCGCGCCGGCGCGCAGCGGGAGCTGCGTGAGCGCGCCCACGTCGGGCGGGTTGTTTTTGGCGACGCACGCGGCGGCGGCGTTGGCAAAGCCCATGAAGTCGTCACCCTTGGCGACGAAATCGGTCTCGCTGTTGACCTCGACCATGGCGGCGGTGCGGCCGTCGGCGCCGACATGGATGCCGATGGCGCCGTCGGCGGCGAGGCGCCCGGCCTTCTTCTCGACCTTGGCGCCGGCCTTCTTGCGCAGCAGCTCGGCGGCGGCGTCCAGATCGCCGTTGGTCTCGGCGAGCGCCGCCTTGCATTCCATCATGCCGAGCCCGGTGCGCTCCCGAAGCTCCTTGACCATTGTCGCGGAAATAATCATCTACGTGCTCCCGTACAAAATTCCTGCGCCAGCTTCGACGGCAAAAACAAGGGGGCGATGCCCCCTTGCGCGGTTCGTGAGGCGTATAGCAGGTTGCTGAAAAACTCGTTTTTCAGCAACCTGCGGTGCGGTCGAGGGACCGACCGCCATTTTTCAAACACCCAAGTGTTTGAAAAATGGAGCAAGGCAAAAATGACATTTTTGCCTTGCGTGGCTGAAAAAGTCCTGGATGGACTTTTTCAGCAACCTGCTAGAACTCAAAATACCTTAACCGCGGATGAACGCAGATATACCGGGAATTCATGCGATATATCCGCGTTTATCGCTTCATTAAATCTGCGTTCATCTGCGGTTCGGGTGTTTTTGAGATAGCTTCTAGGTGTCCGCGGCCTTCTTGCCGCGTCCGCCACCGGCCTTGGGCTTGCCGCGGCCGCCGCTCTTGGCCTTGGGCGCGGCGGCGGGCTTGTCCGCTTCGTTCACCGTCGCTTCGGTCGCTTCAATCTCCGTGGCGATCTCGGGGTCGGCCACGGTGAGCGGCTTGCGCCGGGCCGATACCTTGACCTTGGCCGCCTCTTCCTTCACCTCGACGAACTCCTCGTCTTCCGCGGGCGCCGCGAATTCCACGCGCTTGCGTCCCTCGAGCACGGCGTCCGCCGCCGCCTGGGCGTAGAGGTGGATGGCGCGGATCGCGTCGTCGTTGCCGGGGATGATGTAATCAACGCCGTCGGGGCGGCAGTTGGAGTCAACCACGCCCACGACCGGGACGTTCAGCTTGACCGCCTCGGCGACGGCGATGTATTCGTGTCCGACGTCAATCACGAACAGGGCGTCGGGCAGGGCGTTCATCTCCTTGATGCCGCCGAGGCTGCGCTCGAGCTTCACGCGCTCGCGGTCGAGCGTGAGCAGCTCCTTCTTGGAGAGCTTCTGCGCGCTCGATTCGTCGGCGAGCGTGGACTCGATCATCTTCAACCGCTCGATGGATTTCTTGACCGTGCGATAGTTGGTGAGCATGCCGCCGAGCCAACGATGGTTGACGTACGGCGCGCCGCAGCGGACGGCCTGCTCCCGGATGATGTCGGTGGCCTGACGCTTGGTGCCGACGAACAGGATCGTGCCCTTGTTCGCCGCGAGCTTTTCAAGGAAGGCCATCGCCTCGTTGAACAGCGGCAGGGTCTTTTCCAGGTTGATGATGTGGATCTTGTTGCGCTCGCCGAAAATGAAGGAGCGCATCTTGGGATGCCAGAACCGGGTCTGGTGGCCGAAATGCACGCCGGCCTCCAGCATCTGGCGCATGGTGACAGTGCTCATGTGTTCTCCGTCGGGTTATTCCGCCGCAGGCCCCATGCCCTGACCCCGTCCGAAAATTCCGGCGCGGGGCACCCGGGGCACGTGACGGCCTGCGTGTGGGTTGTGAATTCGCGCGCGTTT
>Ga0154731_1012_pt2 | contig 19891 bp, 16 predicted proteins | sample Rifle2008BG16ft_FD_105739 | JGI IMG/M metagenome (GOLD analysis project Ga0154731, IMG submission 105739) | Candidatus Muproteobacteria bacterium RBG_16_65_31
CCATAATCGTCGTCATGTGAGTTTACCACGCGCGCGGGTCCGACGGTACGCGGGCCGGCTTCCCCGGATTTCCTGGGGCGGAAGCGGGTGCGCCACATAGCGTCCCCCTTTACCCTTACTGCCTTTACCTCTCTCTAACGACTCGGACCCGCTGATCACACGAGAATCAGATGAGCTCGATCCGAGCGTGGTGTCCGGAGGCGTTCGCGAGCCGTTGGTCGCGTGTCAGCATCGGCGCATCGAGCGCCTCCGCGAGCGCGACATAGACGGCATCGTATGCCGTCAAGTTGTTCCGCAGTTCCCAAACGCGCGGCAGGAGGAAGTCGTGCGGATATCGCGTCAGCGGAAAGCCCGTGAGATCGGTCAGCGCCATGCGACAGCGCTCCGGTTCGACCTCTCCCGATGCGGCGTAACGGCGCAAGACTTGCGCCACCTCGACATCCATCAGGTGGGGGACGTGAAGCGTCTGCGTTGGATCGAAGAGGCGTTCCTCCAGAGGGGCCGCGGCCGGCGTGCGCAGAAGCACCTCGAGAACCGCCGAGGCATCGAGGACAATCAACGGCTGTCGCGCTCCGCGCGCACCGCCTGCGCCGGGGGCACCGAGGGCGTCACCGCGGAACGGCGCTCCAGGCGCGCGCGCAACTCATCGAGCGTCGGCCGCTCGGCCGCACAGCGGATCTCCTTCAAGAGGTAGTCGGAGAGCGACATGCCCGCCAAGGCGGCGCGCGCCTTGAGGCGGCGGTGCAGCTCGGCCGGTACGTTTCGAATCTGGATCATCGCTGACATGCTTCAAACATAAGAGCATGTGCGGCACATGTCAAGCGCGAACGCGCATTCAATTCGCGCCTATCGCGACTCGTTCGTGACGTTGCGGCCGTCGCTCCAGTGCTGGGCGATTTCTTCCGAGGGCGTGGTCAGCACGCCGGGACCGTTCTTCTTGCCGTCCCGGAACTCGCCGGCGTACTTCGATCCGTCGGCGTGGGTATACGTCCCATTGCCGTGCATCTTGCCGTCCCTGAATTCCCCGACGTACTCGTCGCCGTTCGGCCACGAGTAGGCGCCGCGGCCGTTCATCTGGTTGTTCCTGAACTCACCGACGTAGCGGTCGCCGTTGCGTCGGCTGTAGGCTCCCGTGCCGGACATCTGGTTGGCCTCGAACTCGCCGACGTAGGTGTCGCCGCTCGCCCAGGTGTAGGTCCCGCGGCCGTGATAATAGCCGGCCTGAAAGTCACCGTGATACCTGGAACCGTCGGCGTCGGTATAGGTCCCTCGGCCGTGATAGGCGTTGTCTTTGAACTCGCCCGCGTAGCTCCGGCTATCGGCATAGGTCAGGGTGCCGGTTCCGTTGCGGCGGCTGTCCAGGAACTCACCCGTGTAACGCACGCCGTTGCCCCACTCGTAGGTTCCGCGCCCGGAGAACGCGCCATCCACGAACATGCCGGTGTAGCTTCGCCACCCATCCACGCTTCGCGCCCGGCCCTCGCCATGCGCGTAACCGTTGCGGCAACCGCTGCTGACGTGCGCCCACGGCACCGAATCCGGTCTGACCTTGCAGCGTCCCTTGGCCGGCGCCGCGGGCGCGGGCCTGGCGACTTTGGTTTCCGGCGACGGCGAAACGCTTAACGGCGCCGCCGGTGCGGGAATCGCCGTGGTCACCTGGCCGCCGGCCTTTTTCGCCGCGTCGCCCGTGACAGCGTTCGTACCGCCGCCCGTGGCGCAAGCCGTGAGCAGCGCGACCGCCAGGATTGACAGGGGGCCGATAACGCGGCGCATGAGTTGGGTCGAACGGAAATCGGTTGGGAACTGTACAGAGAGCACGGCGATACCTCGCGCGGTGTTGCTTAATAGGTTGTTGAAAAACGAGTTTCTCAACAACCTGCTAGCGGCGGTTGGCGGTTCAGTCGGGCGGCTGGGCCGGCGCGGATGGCGCTGTAACGGCGGCCGGCTTCTTCGTCGCTGCATCCCGCGGCGCCGGTCTTGGCTTGACGGCCTGCTCCGGTGGCGGCACGGCCACGGGAACGGCTTTCTCCCGCACTTGTTCGTCGCGTCCGGTAAGAATGAACCCGATCACAGCCAACAGCAGCAGCACCAGCAGCGCGACGACGGCAAGGATTCGGCGGTCGTAACGCGCTGGCGCTTCGGTCTTCGACAGTGACGCCGGTGGTGGTTCGTGCCGGCGCCGCGGTTCCGCGCGCGCGGCGGGCGGGGGCGACGCCGGAGTCGGTACCGCATCGGATCGAAACGGCGGAGGTGTGGACGCCGGCGTCCGGGCATCCACTCGGTGCTCGGGAATCGCGGGGCGCGGTGGTGGAGAAGGAGTGCTCGCGACCGGCGCGGCGGGCGCATGGCTGGTCGGCGACGGTTGCTTTGGAGACTCAACGGATCCCGACGGCGCCGGGGGTGCGGATTTCGCCGGCGCGCTCTGCGTCGGCGGGGCCGCGCCTGGAATGCCGATCGGTTTTGGCGGCGCCGCGGCCGGCGCGGGGCTCGACAGTGGCGGTCCTTTCGTAACCGCGGGAGCGCTTGCGGGACGTGATGGCGGGCTCGCCTCGGCCGCGCGCGGAGCGGCGATCGGGCGGCCCGCCTGCGGCCGGTAGACCGCGTCGCCGTGCGCGATCTCGCTGATTTTCAGCAACGTGAAATGTTGCCGATGGCCGATCGTCCTGCGATAGTTCTTGCGGCGCCGTATCTTGAATACCAGGACCTTCCGGTCACGACCCTCCTCGATCACCTCCGCCGTCACCCGGGCATTGGGGATGGCCGGATTGCCGGCGATTACGGCGCCATCGTTGACCAGCAGGAAGACGTCGCTGATCTCCACCGTCGCACCCGGCGCGAGCGCGAGTTTTTCGACCTTGACGATGTCGCCGGGCGCAACGCGGTATTGCTTTCCGCCGGTTTTGATGACCGCGTAAACGCCCATTATTCGAAGAAGCTCAAATGGTCCCGGTGAGCCAGGAAGGCAGTTTCAAAAGGATAGCCGAGCGACGGCGACTGTAAAGCCCGCCGTTCACGCCGCCCGGACACAGTCCGTGGAAACGGGTATGCCTCATAATATGTGTGAGCGTAGCTTACGCCGTCGGGGGCGGTGAAGGATTTCTTTGAGCCGTTGGCGTAGCACCATTCGGGTTCGAATCCACCGTTCGTACCACGCCCGTAAAGAAGGCCGCGCGAGGCGGCCTTCTTTACGGGCGTGGCGGAGAGGGAGGGATTCGAACCCTCGGTACGCTTTTGGGCGTACACACACTTTCCAGGCGTGCTCCTTAAACCGCTCGGACACCTCTCCGGATATGATCTGTGCTGCTGCGGGCCAAACAGGCGCGCAAGATTAAACCAGCCGGCGCCTCCCGGCAATGCCGGCGGTGCGCGGCTCGCCGGCTACGCGAGCTTGGTCAGCGTGTTCAGCCCGCCCTTCAGGGCGTAAACGTCGTAGCCTTTCTGGCTCAGCAAAAACGCCGCGGCGCAACTGCGGCTGCCGGTCTGGCAATAGACGATGTATTTCCGCTTGGGGTCGAGGCTCGCGGCCTTGAGCCGCAGCATGTACAAAGGAATGTTGACGCCGCCCTTGATCGTGCCGGCGCGGAATTCGTCCTCCAGGCGCACGTCCACCAGCCCCGCGCCCGCGTGCACCAGGGCGCGGACCTCGGCCTCCGTCACCCAGCGCACCATCGGCTCCTTCATCAGGCCGTTGAACTCGTCCTTCGCCAGGCGCATGAGCACACCGTCGGCCGCCATCACCACGGTGGCGTTGCGCGGCGCGCTCGAAAGCAGCGCCTCCTCCCCGAAGCCGGCGCCTTCGCCGAGCTCGCCCAGGATCACGACCTTGCCGCTCTTGTCGGACTTGCGCGAGACGTTCGCCCGGCCGGACTTGATGATGTAGTAGTAATCTCCCGGATCGCCCTGCTTGATGACCGCCTGCCCGGCCTTTACCTCCATGGACTCCATGCGCGCGAACAGGGCGTTGATGTTCGCCGGCGGCAGCTTCTCGAACAGCGGACTGCGCAGCATGCGCAACATCCACTCGCCGTCCTCGGCGCCGTCGTACTCGGTGACCTCGTAGCCGGCCATCTGTTCCATCGTCAACAACCGGTCGAGCAACACGCTGTCCACGCGCGCGATGGCCGCCCCGGTCTTGGCGACGCCGGTGTATTGACGCGGCTTGAGTTGCGCCAGCGCATAGCGCGCCTGATCGGTGCCGGCGCCGATCTCGCGCTTGATGCCCGAGCCGGTCGTGGACATCTCGACCTCGCCGGCCAGGAGATATATCGCCTGGTTGTCCACGTCGCCCTGCTTGAACAGCACCTGGCCCGGCGCGAGTCGTTCGATCGGCGTCTTGGCGGCCAGCTCCTCGAAATTCGCCGTCGTCAGCGAGTTGATCGGCACACTGGTTTGCAGGCGTTCCAGTTCGGTCATGGCCGGAAGCGGTTGGGGAACCGCTCCATTCTAGCCAAAAACAGGGAAAACCGGTGGGGATTTTTCCGGCCGCCCATGAAAGAAGGCCGCGCGAGGCGGCCTTCTTTATGGGCGTGGCGGAGAGGGAGGGATTCGAACCCCCGTGGCGTTTCCGCCCATCTGATTTCGAGTCAGCGCCGTTATGACCGCTTCGGTACCTCTCCGGAGAATTTGATTATATCAGCATCCGTAATACTGCATTTATTATTGTCGAGCCGCCCTGCGGGCGGCGTGTACTTGTGGGTGGCTGACCCACGGCAGGTGACTTTTCTTTGCGCGGCCAAAGAAAAGTCACCAAAAGAAAGGCCGCCCCGGATGGCGCGACTTTTCGCTGCGCGTCCTGCTGCGCGAAAAGCCCGGGGCGCACAGTCCCTGTGCGCCCGTTCGCCGGGACGACGGTCCACCGGACCGTCGTCCGTTTCCGGCTCACCCCCTTGCATCCGCGGTTCCGGGACCCGGCGCTGATCTTACGAGGCATCCTGCCGTCCCTGGCGCGACACTTCAGCCCCGGGATACCCCGGCCGCGCCATCCGTGGCGCGGCGCTCGGCGGCGCGGACACACGTTAAGTGTGTCCGCGAATACTCCGCCTCGCCCCTTCGGGGCGCGCGCCCGGAACTTGTGATGTGCATGGATGCACAAATGCCGCGGGCGCGAACCTGTAGCCCTACTCGCTTCGCTCGTTCGTCCTGCCTTATGACGGGCGCAGGAGCGGCCGGTGCGCGGGCGCGCCATACGGGGACCCAAGAAAACCACACACCTCTAACCGTTGCTTCCGTTGTCTTCGGTGAGCGGCGGCCCTTGGGGCACGATTCAAGCTGACCGCTGATAGCTGATAGCTGATCGCTTATTTAGCTGATCGCTGATAGCTTGTTTATCTCCGCGCCTCCGCGTCTCTGCGGTGAAACTATCGTTTCAGCCTGTGGCGCACCCAGCGCCTAGTACGCCGTGCCCATCGCCGTTGAGCTGAGCTAAACTAGCTTCATGCGCCGCCCGCACCGCACGGACAGATCCGCCGCCCGGCGTTCGGCGCTCCCTCCAGTGGTTCTCGCGCTCCTGTTTTCCTCGATCACCGCCTGCTCGCTGTTCGAGAATAAACTCGAGGCGGTCAAATCCGCGGGCGAGCTCGTCGTGCTCACGCGCGTCAGCAACACGACCTATTACGACAGCCCGGAAGGCCCGGCGGGATTCGAATACGACCTGGCCAAGGCCTTCGCCGACCATCTCGGGGTCGGTCTCAGGACGGTGGCGGCCGACAAATTCGCCGACGTCATCCCCCGCCTCGCCCGTGGCGAGGCCGACATGGCGGCCGCCGGCATCACCGTCACCGCGGCGCGGCGCGCGCTGGTCCGCTTCACCCCGCCGTACCAGGAGATCCGCCAGCAGGTGGTCTATCGCCTCGACGACCCGCGCCCCGCCGGCGTCGGCGACCTCGTCGGCCGACAGATCGAGGTGCACGCCGGTACCAGCTACGTCGAGCGCCTGACCGAGCTTAAAAAAGAGCATCCCGGGCTGAAATGGAACGAAACCGACAAGGAGACCGAGGAGCTGCTGCAACTGGTCTGGGAGGGTCTGCTCGATGTCACCATCGCCGACTCCAGCATCGTCGCCCTCAACCGCCAGTACTTCCCGGAGCTGCAGGTGGCATTCGATATCCAGCAACCCGAGGCCCTGGCCTGGGCCTTTCCCAGGAGCGACGACAACAGCCTGTACGACGCGGCGGTGAAGTTTCTGGAGGAATTCCGCGCCTCCGGCGAGCTTAGACACCTGATTGATCGTTACTACGGCGCCGCCGCCCGCTCCGAGTATGTAAACCTGATGGTCTACCAGCTGCGGATCCAGAACCGCCTGCCGCGCTTCCAGTCTACGTTCGAAAAGGCGGGCAAGGAATTCAATCACGATTGGCGACTGCTCGCGGCCATCGGCTATCAGGAATCCTATTGGGATCCGAAGGCGACATCGCCGACCGGCGTGCGCGGCATCATGATGCTGACGGAGGAGACCGCGAAGCAGATGGGCGTGCGCAATCGGCTGCGCGCCGACCAGAGCATCCACGGCGGCGCGCGCTACATCCGCCAGATGATAGACCGCATGCCGGACACCGTCACCGGGCCCGATCGTGTGTGGCTGGCGCTCGCGGCCTACAACGTCGGCATCCACCATCTGGAGGACGCGCGCGTCCTCACCGAGAAACAGGGCGGCGATCCGAACAAGTGGAACGACGTCAAGGAGCGCCTGCCGCTGCTCGCGGACAAGTCCTGGCATCCCAAGACCAAATACGGCTTCGCGCGCGGGCGCGAGCCGGTGGTCTTCGTCAACCGCGTGCGCACCTATTACGATGTGCTGGTGAAGCTGGACGAGGAGGAAAGGGCCAAGGGTACGACCGAGGCGCTGAAACTCAAGGCGCCGGCGATTTGAAAGGCGAGGACTGAGGACTGAGGATTGAGAAAAGATTCCGGGCCGGATCGTCCATTGCTCAGTCCTAAGTCCTCAGCACTCGATGTTGCTACTCCTCACGCTTCTCAAGCCCGTCGCGCCTGAAAGAAGCGCTTCAGCATCTCGCCGCACTCCTCCCCGAGTACGCCACCCGTAACTTCCGCGCGGTGATTGAGCCGGTCCGAGCCCAGCAGGTTGAACACCGAACCGGCGGCGCCGGCCTTGGGGTCGGGCGCGCCGAAGACCACGCGCGCCACGCGCGCCTGGACGATGGCGCCGGCGCACATCGCGCACGGTTCGAGGGTCACGTAGAGCGTGGCGCCCGGCAGGCGGTAGTTGCGCATTCGCGCCGCCGCGGCCCGCAGCGCCACGATCTCGGCGTGCGCCGTCGGATCGTTCGCGGCAATCGGCTGGTTCCAGCCCTCGCCCACCACCTCACCGTTCAACACCACGACCGCGCCGATCGGCACCTCGCCCATCTCCTCGGCGTGGCGGGCAAGCTCGAGCGCACGATGCATGAATTTCAAATCGCTAGCGTCGGACACAAGTAGCAAGTAGCAAGTAGCAAGTAGCAAGTAGCAAGGAAAATCAGTGGCATTTTCTTACTTGCCACTTGTAACTTGCCACTTGCCACTCGAAGTTATTCCCATTCTATCGTCGCCGGCGGCTTGCCGGAGATGTCGTACACGACGCGCGAGACGCCGCGCACCTCGTTGATGATGCGGTTGGAGATCGCGCCGAGCGCCTCGTACGGCAGGTGCGTCCAGGTGGCGGTCATGAAGTCCACGGTCTCGACCGCGCGCAGCGCGATGACGTAGTCGTAGGCGCGCGCGTCGCCGAGCACCGCCACCGATCGGACCGGCAGGAAAACGGCGAACGCCTGGCTGATCTTGTCGTAGAGGCCGTGGCGGTAGAGCTCCTCCAGAAAAATGGCGTCGGCCTTGCGCAGGATATCCGCATATTCCTTTTTTACTTCGCCCAGGATGCGCACGCCCAGACCCGGGCCGGGAAACGGGTGGCGCTGGATCATCTGGTGCGGCAGCCCCAGCTCCTCGCCGATGCGTCGCACCTCGTCCTTGAACAGCTCGCGCAGCGGCTCCAGGAGCTTCAGGTTCATCATCTCCGGCAGGCCGCCGACGTTGTGGTGCGACTTGATCACGTGCGCCTTGCCGGTCCGGGCGGCGGCGGATTCGATCACGTCCGGATAGATCGTGCCCTGCGCGAGCCAGCGGGCGTTCTTGATCCTCGCCGCCTCCTCCTCGAACACCTCGATGAACACGCGCCCGATGATCTTGCGCTTCTGCTCGGGATCGGCGACGCCTCTAAGTTGCGAGAGAAATCGCTCCTCGGCGTCCACCTTGATGACCTTGACGCCCATGTGCTCGGCGAAGGTATCCAGCACCTGCTCGGCCTCGTTCAGGCGCAGCAGCCCGTTGTCCACGAAGATGCAGGTCAACTGCGGCCCGATCGCGCGGTGCAGCAGCGCCGCCACCACCGACGAGTCCACGCCGCCGGAAAGTCCGAGGACGACCTCGTCGCGGCCGACCTGCGCGCGCACCGCGGCGACCATGCTCTCGGCGATGTTGCCCGGGGTCCAGAGCGAGGCGCAGCCGCAGATGTCGTGCACGAAGCGCTGCAGGATCGCGCGCCCCTGCGTCGTGTGCGTCACCTCGGGATGGAACTGGAGCCCGTAGAAGCCACGCGCCTCGTCGGCGATGCCGGCGAACGGCGCGGCGGCGGTTTCGGCGATGACTTTAAAACCCGGTGGAAGACGCGTGACGCGGTCGCCGTGACTCATCCACACGTGCAGGTATTCCGCGCCGTCGTCTCCCGTTTCATCACGCACGCCTTTAAAGAGCTTCGAGTGCCCGTGCAGGCGCACGCGTGCGTAGCCGAACTCGCGCTTCTCGCCGGCCTCGACCGCGCCGCCGAGCTGCGCCGCCATGGTCTGCTGGCCGTAGCAGATGCCGAGAATGGGAACTCTCAGCTCGAAGATTTCGCGCGGCGCGCGCGGAGTCTCCGCGAGCGTCACCGACTCCGGTCCGCCGGAGAGGATCACGCCGCGCGGCGCGAACTTCCGGATCTCCTCGGCCGGCGTGTCGTAGGGATGGATCTCGCAGTAGACGCCGGCCTCGCGCACCCGCCGGGCGATGAGCTGGGTGTACTGCGAGCCGAAGTCGAGGATGAGGATTTTCTGCGAATGGGGGTCCATAAAAGCAGTAGCAAGTAGCAAGTTACAAGTAGCAAGAAGAAGGCTTCATTAACATCTTGTCACTTGCTACTTGCCACTTGCTACTCTCTTTGATAATTCGGCGCTTCCTTGGTCACCGTCACGTCGTGCACGTGCGACTCGCGGACGCCGGCGTTGGTGATGCGCACGAACTGGGTCCTGGTGCGCAGGCCCTCGATGTCGCCGCAGCCGGTGTAGCCCATGCTGGCGCGCAGCCCGCCCATGAGCTGGTGGATGACGTTGACCATCGCGCCCTTGTACGGGACCCGCCCCTCAACGCCCTCGGGCACGAGCTTGTCGCCCTGCGCGCCTTCCTGGAAGTAACGGTCGCTCGAACCCTCGCCCATGGCGCCGAGCGAGCCCATGCCGCGGTAGGTCTTGTACGAGCGCCCCTGATAGATCTCGACCTGGCCCGGGGCCTCGTCGGTGCCGGCCAGGAGGCTGCCGATCATGACCGCGTGCGCGCCGGCGGCGAGCGCCTTGGCGATATCGCCGGAATAGCGGACGCCGCCGTCGGCGATGAGCATGACGCCGCTGTCCGCGAGCGCCGCGGCGACATTGGCGATGGCGGTGAGCTGCGGCACGCCCACGCCCGCGATCATGCGCGTGGTGCAGATCGAGCCGGGCCCGATGCCGACCTTGACCGCGTCGGCGCCGGCGTCGCGCAGCGCGCGGGCGGCGTCGGCGGTGGCGATGTTACCGCCGATCACCTGCATGTCGGGGTGGTGTTTCTTGATCCAGCGCACGCGCTCGATCACGCCCTGCGAATGGCCGTGCGCGGTGTCCACCACGATCACGTCAATCTCGGCCGCGACCAGTTGCTCCACGCGCTCCTCGGTGCCGCCGCCCACGCCCACCGCCGCGCCCACGCGCAACCGCCCCTTGGCGTCCTTCACCGAGCGGGGGAATTCGCTCGATTTCTGGATGTCCTTGACGGTGATGAGACCCTTGAGGCCGAATTTGCCGTCCACCACCAGGATCTTCTCGATCCGGTGCTGGTGCAGCAGCTTCAGGACCTCCTCGCGCGACGCCCCCTCCTTGACAGTCACGAGCTTCTCCTTCGGCGTCATGATGCGCGCGACCGGCTCGTCGTAACGATTCTCGAAGCGCAGGTCGCGGCTGGTGACGATGCCGACGAGCTGGTCGCCCCGGGTCACCGGCACGCCCGAGATATGCTGGGCGCGCGTCAGCTCCAGCACCTGGCGGATCGTGGTGTCGGGGGAGACGGTGATGGGATTGGTGATGACGCCGCTCTCGAACTTCTTGACCCGCCGCACCTCCTCGGCCTGGCGCTCGGGGGTGAGGTTCTTGTGGATCACGCCCAACCCGCCCTCCTGGGCCAGGCAGATCGCGGCGCGCGCCTCCGTGACCGTGTCCATGGCGGCGGACAGCAGCGGGATATTGAGCTGAATGGCGCGGGTGAGGGAGGTCTTTAGGGCGACGTCCCGGGGCAGGACGGACGAATACGCGGGAACCAGCAGGACATCGTCAAAGGTAAGCGCTTCCTGGATAATCCGCATGCCGTATTATACGGAATCCGACCGGCGCCGGTAAACGGGTCCGCGGCCGGGACGGAATATCGTGCCACCATGGGGCGTCTTATCAGCAGCCGGTTGACGCCGGTGGCTTTGTGTTTTAGTGTGTCGCAAAACCAAGCATGCCCCAAGGAGGAGAAGAGCCAATGAAAAAATCGCTGTTTTTTGCCGCCCTGGCCGCCGTCTCGCTGGCGGGATGCGCCGGCGGCGCCCAGGACAAGGAATACAACGATCTCGCCGCCCAGGCCGAAAACGAGATCAAACTGGCCAACAAGACCGGCTTTCTCTGGCGCGATACCGAAAAATTCCTCAAGGAATCCAAGGAGGCGAAAGAGGCCGGGGACACGGAGAAGGCCATGAAGCTGGCGCAAAAGGCCCTCAAGCAGGCGCAACTGGCCCAGCAACAGGCGAAGGACAACGCCAACCCCAGGACCATGTTCAGCAATTAAATTAAATTTTTTAAGGCATCAATAAAAAAGCCGGGGTGACCCGGCTTTTTTATTTCGCGGTTTCGGTCTATGTTTCCGGACATGGAGCAATTAAGCATCCCCGCCGAAGCCACGCTGCGCGACGTGTACACGGTCGCGCGCCTCAACCGCGAGGCCAAGGCCCTGCTCGAGGGCGGCTTCCCGCCGCTCTGGATCGAGGGCGAAATCTCGAATCTGCGCCGCCCCGCCTCCGGCCACGTCTATTTCTCGCTCAAGGACGCCCAGGCGCAGGTGAACTGCGCGCTGTTCCGCCCGCAGCTGCGGCTGCTCGGCGTCGAGCCGCGCGACGGCATGCACGCGCTGCTGCGCGCGCGCGTGAGCCTGTACGAGGGCCGCGGCGACTTTCAGCTCATCGTCGAGTATCTGGAGGAGGCCGGCGAAGGGGCGCTGCGCCGCGCCTTCGACGCGCTCAAGGGCCGCCTCGCCGCCGAGGGGCTGTTCGAGGCAGCGCGCAAGAAACCGCTGCCGCGGCTGCCGCGACGCATCGGCGTCATCACCTCGCCCGGCGGCGCCGTGCTGCACGATATTCTGACGACGTTGCGGCGGCGCTTCCCGGCGATCCCGGTGCTGCTCTACCCGGTCCCGGTCCAGGGCGAAGGCGCGGCGGAAAAGATCGCCGCCGCCATCCGGCTGGCGGGCGCGCGGCGCGAGTGCGACGCGCTGATCCTGGCGCGCGGCGGCGGCTCGCTCGAGGACCTGTGGGCCTTCAACGAGGAGATCGTGGCGCGCGCGATCCACGCCTGTCCCCTGCCCCTGGTCTGCGGCGTCGGCCACGAGACCGATTTCACCATCGCCGATTTCGTCGCCGATGCGCGCGCCCCCACGCCGACCGCCGCGGCCGAGATGCTCTGCCCGGACCAGAACGAGTGGCGCGCCCTCTACCAGACGTTCGAGGCGCGACTCACCCGGCGCGCGCGCGACCGGCTGCGTGACGCCGCCCAGCGCCTCGACTGGCTGGCGGCGCGCCTGGTCCATCCGCGCAACCGGATCGGACTTTTACAGAACCGACTCGCCGGGCTCAAGCAGCGCCTGGCGCAGGCGTGGCAGGGGCGACTGTCCCTGGCGCGCGAGCGGCTGTTGCGCCTGGCCCAGACGCTGAATGCTTTGAGTCCGCTCGCCACCCTGGAGCGCGGTTACGCCATCGTGCAATCAGCGGATGGCGCCGTCGTGCGCGACGCGGCCGCCGCCCGGACCGGGGACCGCGTTACCGCGCGGCTGGCACGCGGCGAGTTAGAGTGCCTGGTTGAGAAGGTGCGAGGGAATTAAATCCGCAGATTTGCGCAGATTTCAAAACGTCGTCACGGCACGCAGCTACCATGTTTAGCTATATGCGAGCAGCATTACTTTACTGTCTTAACCTGCGTTAATCTGCGTAATCTGCGGATAATCGCTATTCTTGTAAGGATGAGAGCGCTACTTTTCGTGTTGGCAGCCGGCCTGCTCCCGCCCGCCGCGGCGCAGGAACTGCCGCAGGCGGAGCCGGTACCCGGCGGCATCGCCGTGGTGGCGCTGGGGGCGGCGCGCGCGCCGGCGGCGCGCGCCTACTTCGGCGGCAACCGCGTGATGGTCGTGCGGCACGATGAACGCTGGCACGCGATCGTGGGACTGCCGCTCGCACTCGCGCCCGGGCGTCATCAGTTGCGCGTGGTCGGCGCCGACGACGCCGCGCGCGACGTCGCCTTCACGGTCAGGTCGAAAAAATACGCGACCCAGCACATCACCCTGCAGGACGAGCGCATGGTGGAGCCGTCGTCGCAGGACCTGGAGCGCATCCAACGCGACAAGCGCGTCATCGGGCGCGCGTTCGCCTCCTGGACCGAGGAGGCCGTCCCGCCGCTGCGCTTCGCGCTGCCGGCGGACGGGAAACTCAGCAGCGGCTTCGGGCTGCGGCGCGTGTTCAACGGCCGGCCGCGGCAACCGCACAGCGGCCTCGACATCGCCGCGCCCGCCGGCACGGCCGTGATCGCGCCGGCGGCGGGAAGTGTGATCGAAACCGGAGATTATTTTTTCAACGGCAAGACGGTATTCATAGATCACGGCCAGGGGCTGATCACCATGTACAACCACCTGAACAAGATCGAGGTCGCCGCGGGCGCGCGCGTGGCGCGCGGACAGCGCATCGGCGAGATCGGCATGACCGGCCGCGCCACCGGCCCGCACCTGCACTGGACCGTGAGCCTCAACCGGAGCAGCGTGGATCCGCTGCTGTTCCTGCCGCCCGCCATATCCGCGCAACCGGCGGCGGAACCGCGGGCGGACGTCGGCGGGCGTTGAGCGCGGGGTGAGAAGCTATTCGCCCTCTCCCACTCTATTTCATCGGTAGGGATGATTTCCACCGCAGAGGCGCGGAGGCGCGGAGAAAATAAGCAATAGCAATTAGCAATTAGCGATTAGCGATTAGCTAAATTAGCTATCAGCTATCAGCGGTCAGCTGTCAGCCCGAATCGTGACCCAAGGACTCACCGAACATCGAAGGGCGACATAAGCATGAACCGGTGGTTTTTTGGTTTTCGGGTCCCCGTATGGCGCGCCCGCGCACCGTAAGGTTCCGGGCGAGCGCCCTGAAAGGGGCGCGGACAGGATGTCCGCGCCTGATCTTCGAGGCAGGATGCCTCGTAAGATCAGCGCCGGGTCCCGGAACCGCGGATGGAAGGGGTGAGCCGGATAAAGACGACGGTCCGGTGGACCGTCGTCCCGGCGAACGGGCGCACAGGGACGTGCGCCCCGGGCTTTCCCGCGGAGCTGGATGCGTAGCGGGAAAGGTCGCGCCATCCGGGGTGTCATTCTCTTTGGCTACTTTCTCTTGGACAAGCAAGAGAAAGTAGCCCTGGGTGGCCGCTCCTGCGCATCCATGCGCCCGCGGCATTAGTGCATCCATGCACAGCACGGGAAATAATGGGAGCATCCCGCATTAAAACAAACGCCGCCTGAAGGGCGGCTCGACCCGACAGTTACTTCCAGAGCTTAACGCTGCCGTCGCGGCTGGCCGAGGCGAGCAGGTCCCCGGACGGTGAAAACGCCACGGCCTGCACCTGGTCGCGATGGCCGCTCAGGACCTGGGCCAGTCGTCCTTCCACGGCGTCAAAAATCAAAATTGTCTTCCCGGCGGTTCCGGCCGCGAGCCAGCGGCCGTCCGGCGAATAAGCCAGCGACAGCGCCGGAGCACCGGCATCCGGTAGTGTCCGCGCCAGGGCGCCTTCCCTGACGTCCCATATTCTTATCATCTGGCCCACGCCGCCGGAGGCGAGATAACGGCCGTCGGGCGCGAAGGCGAGCGCCATGATTTCATCCTTGTGCCCGGTGAGCGCGGCCGCTTCCTGCCCGGTCGCGACATTCCACAGCCGGATGACCCGATCCGCGCCCGCGCTCGCCAGGTATCTGCCGTCGGGGGAAAAAACCACCGCGTACACTTCGCTCTTATGCCCCTCGAGGGCGTGGCGGCGCCGACCCGTCTCAACGTCCCAGAGGAATACGGCCCGGTCCTTGCCGCCGGCGGCCAGGGTCCTGCCATCCGGCGCGAACGCCACGGAAAAAATGGAGTAACCGTATCCCTGCATCGTCTGGCGCCCTTTGCCGAGCGCATCCCACAGACGCACGGCGCCGTCAATTCCGGCCGAGGCCAGCCAGCGGCCGTCAGGGGAAACCGCAACGGCGTTGACGGCGTAACCGTGCCGCCGCGGCGTCCCGAGCGCCGCGCCCGATGACGTATCCCACAGGCGCACGACCTTGTCGTTGCCGCCGCTGGCCAGTCTTTTCTCGCCCGGAAAAAAAGCCAGCGCCTGCACCCAGTCGCTGTGGCCGTTCAGTGTGCGCGCCAGAACCGACGGCGGCGTCTGCTCGCTCCGCTCGCCGCCGCGCCTTACGCCCGGCCTGCGCGCCGGCGCGGCCTGCTGCTCGCGCGGGCTTTCGGCCGGCTGCTGTTCCTGCGGGCGTGGCGTGGTCTGCGGCATGTCCGTTACCGGCCACCACTTCAACACTTCGGGGCGAAAGACGGCGGCCGCCGCGATCAGCGCCGCCAGGATCAGGGCCGGCGCCGCCCACGACCGGGCCTTGCGCCGCCGCGGCGGGGCCGCGGTCCTGAACGGCTCCGGTCGCGCCGTCGCGGGGCGCGCGAACGGCTGCATCACCGGCGCTTGTTTCTGCTGCGCGCGCCGGATCTTCCCCATCAATGCGTCCTGCAGTTCGCGCGCCGACTGCGGCCGTTCCTGGGGATGGAGCTGCATCGCCCAGTCAACGCACTCCAGCAGATTCTGCTGATAGCGTTTCGCCCCGGCCTTGGCCGCCGGAATCAGGGGATCCGTCTGATACTTGAGCACGGCGCGGTAGCGTTCGAGCGCGTCGTCCGGGCGGTTGCCGGTGATGCAGCGATACATGGCCGCGCCGATGGAGTAGACGTCGGTCCACGGGCCCGGCTTGCCCTTGTCCGGATACTGCTCGATCGGGGCGTAGCCGTAGGTGAGCGCCACTATCTGATGGCCGGCGGCGGCGATCGCCTGGCGCGCGCTCCCGAAGTCAATCAGCATCGGGCTGCCGTCGCCGCGCAAATAAATATTCTCCGGCTTGATGTCGAGGTGCAGCATGCCGGCATCGTGCACCGCGCGCAGGCCGTTGAGGATCGGGATGAATACGCGCAGCAGCGCCTGCTCGTCGAGTTTCGGCCCATGTCGCTTGAGATGCCCGGCCAGGCTCGTTCCCTTCTCGTACTCCATCACCATGTAGGCCGTGCCGTTGGCCTCGAGGAACCGGAGCACGCGCACGATGTTGGCGTGCTTGAAACGCGCCAGCGAGCGCGCCTCGGCGACGAAGTTCTTCAGGCCCCAGCTATAGTCACGGATCGCGTTCTGCGTGGACGATGGCATGACGGCGCCGGTTTTCGCGTCGCGCGTGGAGATCTCTTGCGGCAGATATTCCTTGACGGCGACCTGCGCGCCGAGGGCGGTGTCGTGCGCGAGATAGGTGATGCCGAAGCCGCCGTAGCCGAGCACCGACTCCAGGGTGTACTCCGCGAGTTGATACCCGGCCGGCAGGGCGTTTTTATGGTAAGCGGTCACGCCCCACTCTCTTGCTTTTCTGATTGCGGATCACAACTTGTTTGTTTGCACGCTGCAGCGGGTGTGAACGATTATAGTCGGGAATCAAAACGATCGGTTGGTCTTGTGCGCACACTAGAAGTTATTTCAAAAACATCCAAAACGCAGATGAACGCAGATTTCAATGAAGAGATAAACGCGAATTCATGCATGAACTCTTCGTATATCTGCGTTCATCCGCGGTTAAAGTATATTTGAGATAGACTAATAATCTTTTATATTGGATTTCAAATGATTACAAGATATTCCTCATGTACAAGATAGCTCATTGCGCCTGTGCCGCGCGCCTGCCGGCCCCGGGTGCGTACGGATTTTTACCCTGGCGGAATTCAACCCGCACCGGCGTCCCGACCAGACCAAACGCCTTGCGAAAGACGCCCGCAAGATAGCGCCGGTACGATTCCGGCACGCGCCCGACCTGGGTGCCGTGGACCAGGATCAGGGGCGGGCGCTTCCCCGCCTGATGAGCGAACTTGAGCCGTATGCGCCGCCCCCGGACCACCGGCGGCGGAGTGGCCGCCACGGCGGCGCGCAGAACCTGGTTCAATTTGGAGGTCGCTATCGTTTTATTGGTCGCCGCATGGACCGCGTCCACCGATCCGAACAGCGCCCCGACACCGCTGCCGTGCAGCGCGGAAATATAATGGATCGGGGCGTATTCCAGAAACGGCAGCTTGCGTTGCAGCTCGTGCTTGACCATCCGGCGCTGCGCCGCGTCAATCGCGTCCCATTTGTTGCCGGCCACGATAATGCCGCGGCCGCACTTGGCCACATAACCTGCGAGCGCGGCATCCTGCTCGGCCACCCCCGCCAGGACGTCCAGTACCAGGATGGCCACGTCGGCCTCGTCAATGGCTTGCAGTGTTTTTATCACGGAGTATTTCTCGAGCGTGCTCGCGACGCGGCCGCGGCGACGCACGCCCGCCGTATCAATCAGGATATAGCTTTTCCCCCCGCGTTCGAGCGGAACGTGGATACTGTCGCGCGTGGTTCCGGGCTGGTCCGAAACCACCACGCGCTCTTCCCCCAAAAGCGCGTTGACCAGGGTGGACTTGCCCGCGTTGGGCCGGCCGATCACGGCGATCCGCGGCAACCCGGCCGGCGCCTCTTCCGGGATGACCACCGGAAGCGGCGCGAGCACGCGCTCCATGAGCAGTTGCACGCCGTCGCCGCGCGCGGAGGAAATGGCCGTCGGTTCACCGAGGCCGAGCGCGTGGAATTCCGCAACCGCCGTCGCCGGATCCACGCCCTCGGTCTTATTAACGGCGACCGCCATCGGCTTTCCCATGCGCCTGAGGTCGTCGGCGATCTGCCGGTCGAGCGGGGTCAACCCTTCGCGCCCGTCCACCAGCAACACCACGGCGTCGGCCTCGGCCAGGGCCTGGCGCGTCTGCGCGGTCAGTACGGCGGTGAACACGTCGGCGCGTCCGGCCGGACCGAGGCCCGTGGTGACGCCGCCGGTGTCAACAACCAGGTAGGGGCGATCGCCCACCCTCCCGTCGCCATATTGCCGGTCGCGCGTGAGGCCCGGCTCGTCGGCCACCAGCGCCGCGCGGCTGCGTGTCAGGCGATTGAAGAGCGTGGACTTTCCCACATTGGGCCGGCCGATGAGGACAACAACGGGTTTCATAGACTGGATATCGGGTCGCGCAGTATGAGCCTGGACCGCCGAGAACGCCGAGAACGCCGATAAAGATATCGGCTAAATCTCAGTAAGCCTGGCGTTCCCGGCGTCCTGGCGGTTTAGAAATTAGCCCCTATGCGCAGGGCCGAGAGGACGCCGTCCTGGCCGGCGACGTAGAGCGCGCCCGCGCCGCCGGCCACGGCCTTGGCCAGGATCGGGGCGTCGGAGACCTTGCTGCGCGCGACAAAGCGGCCGTCGTCCGCGGCCAGCCAATGCACGTAGCCCTCGAAATCGCCGACGGCGACGTAACCGCCCACGACCGTCGGCGCGCTCAGCATGCGCGCGCGCAGCTTCTCCTGCCGCCACACGCTCGCGCCGCTGCGCCGATCCAACGCCAGCACCTGGCCGTGCTCGTCGCTCAGATAGATGTTATTCCGGTCCATGTCCATGCCGTTGTATGTTGACACATCCCTGGACCAGACGATGCGGCCGGTGCCGACATTGACGGCGATGACCTTGCCCTGGTAGCTGGCGGCGAACAACATGTCCGGCGTCACCAGCGGCGCCGCGTCAACATCCACCAGACGCTCGATCTCGTTGCGCCCGCGCGGCTGGGCCACGGGCAATTCCCAGAGCAGCCGCCCGTCCCGCAGCTGCAACACCGCGATCTTGCCGCTGGCGAAGCCGGTCAGCACGTGTTCGCCGACGATGAGCGGCGCGCTCGTGCCGCGCAGGGACAGCCCCGGCTCGCCGCGGCTGTGGCTCCAGAGCCTTTTGCCGTCCTTGGCCGAGAGCCCGAAGACCTTGCCGTCAACGGTCTGGACCACGACCACACCGGCCTGCGCCGCCGGTGGGGCGAGGACCTCGCTCGACACACGCGCGCGCCAGGCCTCGTTTCCCGTGGCCTTGTCCAGGGCGATGACATCGCCTTTTTCCGTGCCGACGACGACCAGATCCGCGCCGACGCCGGTCGCGCCGGTGACATCGAGCTTGAGCCTGGTCTTCCACAGACGCCGACCGCTGTCGGCCGTGAACGCTCCGACGCGGCCGCGCGCATCCGCGGCGTAGACAGTGTCGCCGTCCAGGACTGGAACCAGCCGGAGATAGCTCGCGTCGCCCCATAAGCCGATGTGCGTGCGCCACAGCTCCTTGACCTCGGCCTCGGCCTTGAACTCCGCGAGCGGCGTCGGCGCCGCGCGCTCGATCCGGCTGTCGGAGGCGCATCCGGCCAGAACCAGGGCCGCGACCAACAACGGCGCGACATGTTTCATGGCGTCGCTTCCTGGCCCAGGTCGTCGAGCTTCATGCCGAGCGTCTGGCGGTAGGGCGCCCTGTTCTCGGCCGCCTTGAGCGCGGCGCTGTACACCGCGCGCGCCTCGCCCGCGCGCCCGAGCGCCGTGAGCACGTCGCCCCTGGCCTCCAGGTACTCCGCCTCGAAGCCGGACATCTCCTTGACATCGAGCTGGGCCAGGGCGGCCTCATGCTTGCCCTCGCCGGCCAGGAGCCGCGCCAGGCGCAGCCGCGCGGCGTGCGCCAGCGGCGTATCCGCGGCGTGATCCAGCACCCACTGCAGGTGCTTGCGGGCGGCGGCGCCGTCGCCGGACACCACGCCGTGCCGGGCCAGCATCAGGGCCGCCATGGCCGCATAGGGAGTGGAAGCGTACTCGTCGAGCAGGCGCGTCCCGGCGGCGCGCGCCGGCTCGGGCCGGTTGCCCTGGTAGTGCTGGCGCAGCTCGTCATACAGCGTGGCGGCTTCCACGATGCGCCGCTCCTGATATTGCTGCCAGTATTTATTCCCGAACAGCAACCCCGCACCCAGGATCACGCCGAGGATCAGGGCGTTGCCGTAGCTCTTCCACCACGTCTTGAATTTTTCCAGTTCTTCTTGCTCTGTGTATGCGCTCATGCTGTAACCGTTTTTATGTTTCTGTCGAGCCGCCCTTCAGGCGGCGTATTACTTGTGGGTGGCTGACCCACGGCAGGTGACTTTTCTTTGCGCGGCCAAAGAAAAGTCACCAAAAGAAAGGCCGCCCCGGAT
>Ga0154731_1053_pt1 | contig 19220 bp, 20 predicted proteins | sample Rifle2008BG16ft_FD_105739 | JGI IMG/M metagenome (GOLD analysis project Ga0154731, IMG submission 105739) | Candidatus Muproteobacteria bacterium RBG_16_65_31
CGCCATACGGTGATCCCGGAGGCTTTAATCTCAAAGACGCCAAACGGTGAGCCCGAGCTGGCGCAACGCGTCCGGGTCGAAGGCGGATTTCACATCAATGAAACACCCATTCTTTGTGACCTTTTTGGCGTAGGCGTCGGCGGGCCGGTCCACGAACTGCCGGTGCGCCACGGCGACGACGATGGCGTCGGCGACGGGCAGGTCGTCCCAGGCGACCAGGTCAACGCCGTATTCGTGCTTCGCCTCGGCCGGCGCCGGCACCGGGTCGTGCACGTACACCTGCGCGCCGAACGATTTGAGCTCGACGATGAGATCAATCACGCGCGAGTTGCGCAGATCGGGGATGTTCTCCTTGAAGCTGAGGCCGAGGACGTTGATCTTGGCGCCCTTGATATGGCTGCCGTTCAGGGCCAGCTGCTTGATGGTCTGGTCGGCGACGTATTTTCCCATGTTGTCGTTGATGCGGCGGCCGGCGAGGATCACCTCCGGGTGATAGCCCGTCATCTCCGCCTTGTAGGTGAGGTAATAGGGATCAACGCCGATGCAGTGCCCGCCGACGAGCCCGGGGCGGAACGGTAGGAAATTCCATTTGGTCCCGGCGGCGCGCAGCACCTCCATGGTGTCGAGCCCGAGGCGATTGAAGATGATCGCGAGCTCGTTCATCAGGGCGATATTCAGGTCGCGCTGGGTGTTCTCGATCACCTTGGCCGCCTCCGCCACGCGGATGTCGGAGGTCCGGTGCACGCCGGCCGCGACGATGGATTCGTACAGCCGCGCCACCGCCTCCCTGGTTGCGAGATCGTCGCCGGCGACGACCTTCACGATTTTCGTCAGGCCGTGCTCCTTGTCGCCCGGGTTGATGCGCTCGGGCGAATAGGCGACATGAAAATCCTTCTTCCATGTCAGGCCCGACGCCTGCTCCAGGACCGGGACGCAGACCTCCTCGGTCGCTCCCGGGTAAACGGTGGATTCGTAGATGACGATCGCACCCCGTTTCATGTGCCGGCCGATGGCGCGGCTGGCGTCGAGCAGCGGCCCGAAGTCCGGCTGGCGCGCCTGATCCACCGGCGTGGGGATGGCGAGAATGATGAAGTCGGCCGCGGCGAGATCGGACGCCTTGTCGGTGAAGCTGAGTTTGCCGGCCGCGCGCAGCTCGTCCCCGGCGACCTCGCCGGTTCGATCGGCCCCTTGCCTGAGCTCGGCGATCTTCCGGTCGTCATGGTCATAGCCGATGGTCGTTTGTCTTTTGCCGAACGCGGCCGCCAGTGGCAATCCGACATAACCCAGGCCTACAATTGCAACAACGCTCATGTCTTTGTCTTGAATTTTTGAGGTTCGGTTGTGCGGGGCGGCAGCGTGGTCGCCGGCTTCCCGTGCCGGTTCTGTCTACGGCGCGTTGACGCTGTCCGCATGCGCCGGTTAAATCCAAGTATATGATTCCGCGCTGTCCATAACCAGACGATGGTCATCCCGGGGCTCACCATACCCGCCAAAGGGGTGTCGGCCTGGTTCGTCGAGACCGACGCGGCCGGCGCGCGCAAGTGGCTGGCGTCCCTGCCGCTCGCCGACAGCGCCGCGGCGGCGCGCGAAATTTATCAGGCGCTGTACACGCTCAATCGCCAGGATCTGGAGGCGCATAAGCGGTTCGAGCTGATGGAGCTCTACCGCGGGCCGGTCGCGGCCGTTTCCGATTCCCTGACGGGGCAATTAACAGGAGCCGCCTTTCCGCTGACACCCGACAAGCTCCGGCTGGCCGAGTTCGTGCGGCAACTGCCCATGGAGATGGCCCATGGGTACAAATGCTGCCTGCAAGATCTGCCGCGGGTGCTGCTGGGGCGGGGGCGGAGGCGGGTGCGGCTCGGGGCGATGGAGCGGACGTTGCGCTATCTGGGGGAAGCGCTGCTGCGGTCGTACCAAGTCTATCTGCCCGCGCCGGCCGGCGTCTGGAAGGAAATCCACGCGCTCTATCGGCACGCCGAGCGTGGGTCTGGCCACCTCGTCTCCGTCGGGCGCGGCGACGGCGACGCGCGCGGCGGTACCACCATCCAGGAGCGCTATCTGCAGATCTTGCTGCTCGGGCTCAGCAATCCCTATCAGCTGCCGCAGGGCGAGGCGGCGCAGATCAGCCGGTTTCTGGAGCACCGGGCCGCCGGGGCGCGCCTGCTCCAGGACCTGAAAATTTCGAACCCCGTCGGATATTTTCTGGTCAATCTCGCCGCGGATTCGCCGCCGGTGCCGTTCCCGCGCGACGGCAGAATTCAACCGCAGCCGCACCTGCGCGCGCTGAACGTGGTCGAGCTGTTGCAGGTCCTGCACTCACTGATTCACCGCCTGCAGCAGGGGGAGTCGGCGCGGGCCCTGGACCTCGGGTTCGAATGTCTGGAAAGCGCGGCGCCCGATCTCCTGCGGCGCATGATTCGATCCTGGGGGGTGACGGTGCGCCGGGCGCACACGCGCCTCAAGCGCAGCGGTTATCTTATGTTATGCGCCGGGGTCAACGCCGTGCATTTCTTCAGCGGCGCCCAGAAACCGTTCTCCGCCGCCGGCCACGGCGAGCCGGACCGGCCCATGGCCGTGCCGGAAACGCCGGGCCCGGACCGGCACCGGGACGACGGCGGGGCAACGACCGGATCGTCGCCGGCGAGCGTGACGGACGACGATCCCCGGCGGCAGGAGCTCTACCGCATTGATCGCTGGCAGGTCCGGGATGTGGGGCCGAGCGGTATGCTGCTGGCGCAGAGCGGAGCGAGCGGCACGCACGTGCGCGTCGGCGACCTGCTCGGTTTTCAGCGCATGACCGAGCCCGGCCGCTGGAGCGCGGGCGTGGCCCGTTGGCTCAAGAGCCTCACGGGCGGCGGCCTCGAGATGGGCGTGGAGCTGTTGGCGTCTTCGGTCCGACCGGTGGCGGTGAAACCGCTGGCGCCGAGGGCGGCGGGAGACACGCGCTTTGTCCAGGCGCTGCTGCTACCAGCGGTCGAGGCCGCGCAGCGCCCGCCGACGCTCGTGGTGACGCGCGGCCTTTATCAGCCGGGAACGGATTATCAGCTGCTGGAGGACGGTCTTCCGCCACGGCGGGTGCGGGCGCAGCGGCTGCTCGAACGCACGCACGCCTTCGAGCAGTTCGTGTTTGCGGATATCTAGCAGGTTGCTGAAAAAGTCCATCCAGGACTTTTTCAGCCACGCAAAGCAAAGAAGCGATTTTTGCTTTGCTTCATTCTTGTCTCTGTTGAAATTTGAGTGGGTCAGACATGCCCACCACCACAGATCGAGCCGCCCTGCGGGCGGCGTCTGTTTGAATGCGGGATGCTCCCGCCCCGCACCCAGGGTTACTCTTCTTTGCTTGTCCAAAGAAGAGTAACCAGAAGAAAGGACACCCCGGATGGCGCGAATACTCCCGCGCATCCGCGGTTCCGGGACCCGGCGCTGATCTTACGAGGCATCCTGCCTCGAAGATCAGGCGCGGACATCCTGTCCGCGCCCCCTTCGGGGCGCTCGCCCGGAACCTTGCGGTGCGCGGGCGCGCCATACGGGGACCCAAGAAAAGCACACACCTCGGACCTGTGCTTCTGTTGCCTTCGGTGTTCGGCTCACCCTGGGGTGCGATTCAAGCTGATCGCTGATAGCTGATCGCTAATTGCTAATTGCCAATTGCTTATTTTCTCCGCGCCTCCGCGTTGAGTAGTCATAAATCAGACCTTAGGAGAAGAAGCGCCAGGCCGTCAGCGTTTCCATTCCGGCGGCAGATGGAGCTGGATGTGGCGCAGCATGGCGTCGAATATTTTCGGAGCGCCCGCCACGATGTTCCCACTCTCCAGGTAGTTTTGCCCGCCGGCGAAATCGCTCACCATGCCCCCGGCCTCCTGGATCAGGAGGCAGCCGGCCGCCATGTCCCAGGGGCTCAGGCCGAATTCCCAGAAGCCGTCGAAGCGGCCGCAGGCGACATGCGCCAGATCCAGCGACGCCGAGCCGGCGCGGCGGATACCGCTGGTGCGCGTGAGCAGCTCGCGCAGGGTGTTGATCCAGATCTCGAGATATTCGTTGGAACGGAAGGGGAAGCCGGTGCCGAGCAGGGCCAGCTCCAGCTCCGTGATCTTGCTCACCCGGATGCGCCGGTCGTTGAGATGCGCCCCCTGGCCGCGGCCGGCGGTGAACAGCTCGTTCTTGTGCGGATCGAACACCACGGCCTGCTCCAGCCGGCCCTTGTGCCGCAGGGCGATGGAGACGCCGAACTGCGGGTAGCCGTGGAGGAAATTGGTGGTCCCGTCGAGCGGGTCTATGACCCACTGGTAGTGATCACCCGGCTGGGCGCCGGTCTCCTCAGCCAGGATCGCGTGATCGGGATAGGCGGTGCGCAGTATGTGGATGATTTCCGCCTCCGCCTGCCGGTCAACCTCGCTGACGAAGTCGTTACGCCCCTTGGTTTCGACGGTGAGGCGCTCAAGCCGGTCGAGATGGCGCATAATAACGCCGCCGGCGCGGCGCGCGGCCTTGATCGCCGTATTGAGCATCGGGTGCATGGTGGCGGTTCCGGATTGTAAAGGGGCGAAAGACGCCGTCATTGTATAGGCCGCGCTGGTTCGTTGAAAGCAGCCGGCGGGAGAAGCAGCACGTCTCGATGAAGAATATTCGCATTGTCCTGGTCCGGCCCACGCACCCCGGTAATATCGGCGCCGCCGCGCGCGCCATGAAGAACATGGGTCTGGAGAATCTCCACCTGGTGGCGCCGGAAAATTTTGTCGCCGCCGAGGCGCGGGCGCGCGCCGTGGGCGCGGAGGACGTCCTCGCGCGCGCGGTGACCCGTGATTCTCTCGACGCGGCGCTCGCCGACTGTCACCTGGTCATCGGCGCCAGCGCGCGCGCGCGTCGGATCGAATGGCCGCTGCTCGAGCCGAAGGCGTGCGCGGAGAAACTGATCGCCGCCGCCGGCCCGGCGGCGCTGGTGTTCGGCCAGGAACGGACCGGCCTGACCAACGCGGAGCTGGAGCGGTGCCGTTTCGTCGTCCAGATTCCGGCCAGCCCGGCTTTTCCGTCGCTGAATCTCGCCGCCGCCGTGCAGGTTCTGGCCTACGAGATTTATCTGGCCGGTCGGCGCAGCCTGGAGCAAAAGGATCGCGTCGCGACGCCCGTCAGCCATGAGGACATGCGCCAGTTTTACCGCCACCTGGAACAGGTGCTGGTCCAGACCGGCTTCCTCGACCCTTCCAACCCGCGGCTGCTGATGCGCCGGCTGGTGCGGTTGTTCAACCGCGCCGGCCTCGATCGTAACGAGCTTAATATCCTGCGCGGTATACTGACCGCCGTGCAGACGCGGCGCGAGAATTCTTGACAAAAACAGTCAGTTATTGGTCTAATTTTTATGGGATCACGAAAATTGCTGAAAGCATGATTTTCACCGCAGAGACGCTGAGACGCAGAGAAAAATCAGTTTTTGTTTCAATCAACTCCGCGCCTCCGCGCCTCTGCGGTGAGCCAGATGTTCCGTTGATAAAACGTAATCTTCAAATGTGCTTTTTATGTTTAAAGGCCTGCGCGAATATATAGACAGCGTGTTTCAGCGCGACCCGGCGGCGCGTTCGACACTGGAGGTGTTGACCGCGTATCCGGGCGTGCACGCGCTCGCGCTGCATCGGGTCTCCCATCGGCTGTGGAGCTGGCGCCTCAAGTGGCTCGCGCGCATGCTGGCGCAGCTCGGGCGCTGGCTCACCGGCGTCGAGATCCATCCCGCGGCGAAGATCGGCCGGCGTTTTTTCATTGACCACGGGATGGGCGTCGTGATCGGCGAGACCGCGGAGATCGGCGATGACTGCACGCTCTATCACGGCGTCACGCTCGGCGGCACGACCTGGAAAAAAGAAAAGCGCCATCCGACCCTCGGGGACAACATCGTCGTCGGGGCGGGGGCCAAGATACTCGGTCCGATCCAGATCGGCGACAACGCCCGCATCGGCTCCAACTCCGTGGTCGTCAAGGACATCCCGCCCGGCGCGACCGTGGTGGGCATCCCCGGGCGCGTGGTCACGCCGCGGGACGACTCCAGATCGAAACAGCGCGCGGCCATGGCCGAGAAGCTGGGTTTTGACGCCTACGGCCTGACGCCGCAGATGCCCGACCCGGTCGCGCACGCGATTGACCTCATGCTCGACCACATGCATCTTGTTGATCAAAAATTGAAAATCCTCTCGAACGCGCTCGGGAAAGCGAATATAAAGGTGAATCTCGATCTGCCCGAGCTGGATGTAAATAACCTCGAAAATTCCGCGTCGGACACCACTGCGGGAGGGTCGGGAGGCTCCCCAAAGGAATAGTTGACTAAATCTATCGGGTATGTAGAATGAAATCACGCAACCTGATGGGAATGAATTCATGAAACTCACGACCAAAGGACGTTATGCCGTAACCGCCATGCTCGATCTGGCGCTGCGGTACGAGAAGGGCGCGGTGACGCTGGCCGACATCGCCAAACGCCAGGGGATTTCGCTGTCGTACCTCGAGCAACTGTTCGCGCGCCTGCGCCGCAGCGGCCTCGTGGACAGCGTGCGCGGGCCCGGCGGCGGCTACAACCTGGCGCTGGATCCATCCAAGATCTCCGTGGCCGAGATCATCGTCGCCATAAATGAAAATATTGACGCCCGGCGCTGCGGCGGCGAGAAGAACTGCCACGGCGACGAGACCTGCCTGACGCATCAACTGTGGGAAGACCTGAGCGAGCGCATCCACGAGTTCCTGAGCGGGATAACCCTGGCCGATCTCGTGTCCCGCCCGCACGTGCAGGAGGTCGCCTCGCGGCTGGAGAGCCGCAGCCAGGCCGCGGCGCACTGAGCCGCGGCGGGCGGCGGGTCATGCCGGTCTATCTCGACCACAACGCGACCACGCCGCTGGATGAGCGCGCGCTCGAGGCGATGTTGCCCTACCTGCGCGGGCACTACGGCAATCCCTCCAGTGTTCACCGCTTCGGTCGCCTGGCGCGCGCCGCCGTCGAGACGGCGCGGGAACAGGTCGCCGCGCTCGTCAACTCCCATCCCACGCAAGTAATTTTCACCGGCGGCGGCACCGAGGCCAACAATCTCGCCATCAAGGGCGTCGCGGCCGCGTGCCGGCCGGGCCGGCTCGCCATCGGCGCGACCGAGCACCCATCCGTTGCCAAGGCGGCCGCCGCGCTGACCCGCCGCGGCTGGCGGCGCGACATCCTGGACGTGGATTCCGAGGGGCGCGTGGTCGTGGACGCGCTCGCGCCGGGAACGACGCTCGTATCGGTGATGCTGGCCAACAATGAAACCGGCGTGATTCAGGATATCGCCGCCGTGGGCGCGGCCGCGCGCCGCGCCGGCGCCATCCTGCATACCGACGCGGTGCAGGCCGCCGGTAAGATCAACGTGGATTTTGCCGCCACCGGCGCGCAGCTGCTGAGCCTCTCGGCGCACAAGCTGTACGGGCCGAAGGGCGTGGGCGCGCTGATTGTGGACAAGGCGGTCGAGATCGAGCCGTTATTGAGCGGCGGCGGCCAGGAGCAGGGCCGGCGCGCCGGAACCGAGAATGTCGCCGGGATCGTGGGTTTCGGCGCGGCCGCGATGCTGGCCCGGGAGCGCCTGGATGAATATGGCCGGCGCATGCCCGAGTTGCGCCGGCGACTCGAGGCCGGGTTGCGCGCTCTCGGTGGGATCGAGATTTTTTCCGCGCGCGCCGAGCGCCTGCCCAACACCGTCGGTTTCGGCGCCCGCGGCGTTGACGGCGAGACGCTGCTCATGGGCCTGGACCAGGCCGGCATGGCGGTGGCGAGCGGCGCCGCCTGCTCCAGCGGGAGCCGCGAGCCGAGCCCGGTGCTGCGCGCCATGGGAATCGAGCGCGATCTGGCGCGCGGCGCCATCCGTGTGAGCCTCGGACACGGCAACACCGAGGACGAAATGGACGCGTTCGTCGCCGCGCTCGCGGCGCAGTTGGCGCGGTTGCGCCCGCCGGTCAGAAGGGCCGCGGGCTAGAGCGCCGAACGCCGGGATTTCGCGCACAGTCATGAGACGACCGATATATCTCGATTATTCCGCCACCACGCCGGTTGACCCGCGCGTGGCGGAGAAGATGTGGCGCTATCTCACGCCGGACGGCGAGTTCGGCAACCCCGCCTCGCGCTCGCACCAGTACGGCTGGCGCGCCGAGGAGGCGGTGGAGGCGGCGCGCGCGCAGGTGGCGGCGCTGATCAACGCCGACCCCAGGGAGATCGTGTGGACCTCGGGCGCCACCGAGTCCGACAATCTGGCGCTCAAGGGCGCGGCCCATTTCTACGGCAAGAAGGGCCGGCACATCGTCACCTGCAAGACCGAACACAAGGCGGTGCTCGATACCTGCCGCCAGCTGGAGCGCGAGGGCCTCGAGGTCACCTATCTCGATCCCGAGCCGAACGGCCTGCTGGATCTGCGGAAGCTCGAGGCCGCCATCCGTCCGGACACGATCCTGGTCTCGATCATGCACGTCAACAACGAGATCGGCGTGATCCAGGACATCGCCGCCATCGGCCGGCTGACGCGCGCGCGCGGCGTCATCTTCCACAGCGACGCCGCCCAGAGCGCCGGCAAGGCGCCGATTGACGTCGAGGCCATGAACGTGGATCTGCTGTCGCTGTCGGCGCACAAGATCTACGGTCCCAAGGGCGTCGGCGCGCTCTACGTGCGACGCAAGCCGCGCGTGCGCCTCGAGGCGCAGATGCACGGCGGCGGACACGAGCGCGGCCTGCGTTCCGGCACGCTCGCCACGCACCAGTGCGTCGGCATGGGCGAGGCCTTCCGCATCGCGCAGGCGGAGATGGCCGCCGAGAGCGAGCGCATCCGGGGGCTGCGCGACCGGCTGCTCAAGGGCCTGAATGACATCCCTGAGGTCTATGTGAACGGCGATCTCGAGCACCGCGTCGCCGGCAACCTGAACATGAGCTTCAACTTCGTCGAGGGCGAATCGCTCATCATGGCGCTCAAGGACATCGCCGTTTCGTCCGGGTCGGCCTGCACCTCGGCGAGCCTGGAGCCGTCGTACGTGCTGCGGGCGCTGGGCCGCGCCGACGAGCTGGCGCACAGTTCGATCCGCTTCACGGTCGGACGTTTCACGACGCCGGAAGAAATAGATTACACCGCGCAGCTCATGCGCGCGAAGGTCGCCAAGCTGCGCGAGCTTTCGCCGCTGTGGGAGATGCACCAGGACGGCGTTGACCTCGGCAAGGTGCAATGGGCGGGGCATTGAAGCGGAGCAGCAAGCGGCAAGTAGCAAGCGATAAGGATTTAATTTTTTTTCCTGCTACTTGAAGCTTGCCACTTGTCGCTCAAACCCCGATAAATACGGAGAGGGTTAAGATGGCATACAGTGATAAAGTATTGGATCACTACGAAAACCCGCGCAACGTCGGTGCGTTCGACAAGAGCGATCCGCACGTCGGCACCGGCATGGTCGGCGCGCCCGCGTGCGGCGACGTGATGCGGCTGCAGATCAAGGTCAACGACCAGGGCGTCATCGAGGATGCCCGCTTCAAGACCTACGGCTGCGGCAGCGCGATCGCGTCGAGCTCGCTGCTGACCGAATGGGTCAAGGGCAAGACCCTGGACGAGGCCGGCAGGATCAAGAACACCCAGATCGCCGAGGAGCTGGCGCTGCCGCCGGTGAAAATCCACTGTTCGGTGCTCGCGGAGGACGCCATCAAGTCCGCGATCGCCGATTATCAGGCCAAGGCCGGCGCGAAGGCCGCCAAGGCCGACGCCGCCTGAAGGAGAGAATCATGGCGATTACATTGACCGCCGCCGCCGCCGAGCGCGTGCGCAAGTTTCTCGCCCAGCGCGGCAAGGGCGAGGGGCTGCGCCTCGGCGTCCGCACCTCCGGTTGCTCCGGCAAGGCGTATGTCATCGAGTACGCGGATCGGATCGAGCCCGAGGACCTGGTGTTCGAGAGCCATGGCGTGAAGCTGATCGTGGACCCCAAGAGCCATCTTTTCCTCGACGGGACCGAGGTGGATTACACCCGCGAGGGCCTGAACGAGGGGTTCAGGTTCAGCAACCCCAACGTCAAGGACACCTGCGGCTGCGGCGAAAGCTTCAACGTCTGAGACCGGAAACGCCGCGATGCGGGCCGAGCCGGGCAAGGATTATTTCGAGCTGTTCGGCCTGCCGGTCGCGTACGACGTTGATCCCGCCGACCTCACCGCGCGCTACCGCGCGCTGCAGGGGCGCGTGCATCCGGACCGCTTCGCCGGCGCCTCGGATACGGAGCGCCGCCTCTCGCTGCAACTGACGACGCTGATAAACGAGGCGTTCCAGGTGCTCAAGGACCCGGTCCGGCGGGGGCGCTATCTGCTCGAGCTGCGCGGCGTCGCGATGGACGACGCGGGCGACACCGTCGTTGATCCCGCCTTTCTCGCGGAACAGATGGAGCTGCGCGAGCGCCTCGAGCAGCTGCGCGCCGGCCCCGACCCGCGCCGGCGCCTGGACGAGCTGGCCGGCGATCTCGCGCGCCGCCTGCAGGCCAAGGGCGATGAGTTCCGCGGCCTCTACTCCCGGGGCGAAGCGAACCGGGCCCGCGCCGCGGTCCGGGAGATGCAATTTCTGGACAAGCTGCGCCGGGAAATCGAAGACCTGGAAGCGGAGCTGACCTGAACGCCCGCCTTGGAATGCGTCCCCGCGTCCCCCATAGACGACGATCATGACCCTGTTGCAAATCAGCGAACCCGGGCGCGCGCCGGCCGCGAGCGCGCGGCGCATCGCGGTCGGCATTGACCTCGGCACCACGAACTCCCTCGTGGCATGCGTGCGCGACGGCTTCCCCGCGACCATTCCGGACGAACAAGGCCGGCACCTGCTGCCGTCCGTGGTGCGTTACGCCGCCGCTGGCGCGCCGGTCGTGGGCGACGACGCCCTGGCGGCGGCGCACGAGGACCCGCTGAACACCATCGCGTCGGTGAAGCGCCTGATGGGGCGCGGACTGGAGGATGTCAGGCGCCTGGGCCGGTCCCTGCCATATGAATTCTCGCCCGACGCCCCGGGCATGCCCCGCATCCGCACGGTCGCGGGGGAGCGCAGCCCGGTGGAGGTGTCGGCCGAGATCCTCAAGATACTGAAACAGCGCGCCGGGCGGGCGCTCGGCGCCGATATCAGCGACGCGGTCATCACCGTTCCCGCCTATTTCGACGACGCCCAGCGCCAGGCCACCAAGGACGCCGCGCGCCTGGCCGGGCTTAATGTCCTGCGCCTGCTGAACGAGCCGACGGCCGCCGCGCTCGCCTACGGCCTGGATAAAAACCCCGAGGGCGTTTACGCCGTCTACGATCTCGGCGGCGGGACGTTCGATATCTCGATCCTGCGCCTGAACCGCGGCGTGTTCGAGGTCATGGCGACGGCGGGCGACTCGGCCCTCGGTGGCGACGACATGGACCACGCCATCGCCGAGTGGATCATGCGCCGGGCCGGCATCAGCGATGACGCCGATCACCGGCAACTGCGCCGGCTGCTGCGCGACGCGCGCGCGGCCAAGGAGGCGCTGACCGCGGCCGAGCGCGTGGACCTCATGATCGAGCGCCCCGGCCAGGCGCCGTGGCAGGGCGAGCTGACGCGCCGGCAGTTGCACGACCTCGTTGATCCGTTGATCGAAAAGACGCTGGCGCCGTGCCGGCGCGCGCTGCGCGACGCCGGCATCGGACCCGCGGACGTGCACGGCGTGGTGCTCGTGGGCGGGGCGACGCGCATGCCGCGCGTGCGCGCCAAGGCCGCCGCCTTCTTCGCGCGCGCGCCGCTCGCCGATATTGATCCGGACCAGGTGGTCGCGCTCGGCGCGGCGCTGCAGGCGGACATGCTGGTCGGCAACCGCCGGGACGACGACATGCTGCTGCTCGATGTCATCCCGCTGTCGCTCGGGATCGAGGTCATGGGCGGCCTGGTCGAGAAGATCATCCCGCGCAACACCACGATCCCCACGGCCCGGGCCCAGGACTTCACCACCTTCAAGGACGGCCAGACGGCGCTCGCGATCCACGTGCTCCAGGGCGAGCGCGAGCTCGTCTCCGATTGCCGGTCGCTGGCGCGCTTCGAGCTGCGCGGCATCCCGCCCATGGCCGCGGGCGCGGCGCGCGTCCGCGTCGGCTTTCAGGTTGACGCCGACGGCCTCTTGAGCGTCGCGGCGCGCGAGCTGGCCACCGGCGCCGAAAGCCACATCGCCGTGAAGCCGTCCTACGGGCTGACTGACGGGGAGATCGAGCGCATGCTGCGCGACTCCATGGCCCACGCGGGCGCGGACGAGCAGACACGGCGGCTGCGCGGGGCCCAGGTCGAGGCCGATCGTCTCGTTGCGGCGGTGACGTCGGCCCTCGCGGCCGACGGCGCGGCGCTGCTCGACGCCGGGGAGCGCGCCGCGATCGCGGCGCGCCTCGAGGAGCTCGGCCGCGCCCGCAACGGCGCCGACGCGCGCGCCGTCAAGCGCGCGGCGGAGGCGCTGGAGCAGGCAACGCGCGAGTTCGCCGCCCGGCGCATGGATGCCGGCATCCGCCGGGCCCTGGCCGGCCACCGGCCGGAGGAGTTCGGGCCGGACGCGCCCAAGGGGAGCGGCGGATGACAAAACTGACCTTCCTGCCGCATCCCGAGATCTGCCCCCGGGGCAAGGTGATCGAGGCCGCGCCCGGCACCAGCATCCTCGACGTCGCCCTGGACCACGGCATCCCCATCGAGCACGCGTGCGATAAGGCCTGCGCCTGCACCACCTGCCATGTCATCGTGCGCGATGGTTTCGCCAGCCTGGCGCCGGCGTGCGAGGAGGAGGAAGACCTGCTCGACAAGGCCTGGGGACTCGAGCCGGAATCGCGCCTGAGCTGCCAGGCGAAGGTCAACGGGAAGGACCTCGTGGTTGAAATCCCGCGCTACACGATAAATCTCGCCGCGGAAACGCCCAGGGGAGCTGACATGAAACTCAAGTGGAGCGACAGCCGCGAGATCGCCATCCGTCTCAGCGATGAGCATCCCGCCGTAGATCCCTTGACGGTGCGCTTTACCGATCTGCGCGCCTGGGTCCTGGCCCTGCCCGAATTCGACGACGATCCGGGCCGTTCGGGCGAAAAAATCCTCGAGGCCATCCAGATGGCCTGGGTGGACGAACACCAGGGCTGAGCCGAATGGCACTTAACTTAAGGAAAAGACCTCTGTTCACGTCGTCATTCCGGCGAAAGCCGGAATCCAGGGCTTAAATAACATCGGCCGATAGGCCGATTCTGGATGCCAGCTTTCGCTGGCATGACGTAGATTTTTACTTGTGTGGCCTTAAAGTAAGTGCCATTCGGGCTGAGCCCGGTTTCCCTCCACCCGACCGCCGCCAGCTTGGGACCGCCAAACGCGCCGATCCCCGGCGCCCCGCGCAATTGTTTGTCGGGGGACAAAACGCTACACTATCTGTTTGTTTATAAATGAATAAACCAGCCGTTGCCGCGCGGACCGATCCTGCAAGCAGACTTCCGGAGATTCCATGGCCGTTGAACGCACGCTCTCAATCATCAAGCCCGACGCCGTCGCCAAGAACCAGATCGGCGAGATCGTCCGCCGCTTCGAGCGCGCCGGACTGCGCATCGTCGCGGCGAAGATGCTGCAGCTCACCAGGGAGCAGGCGCAGGGCTTTTACGCCGTGCACAAGGAGCGGCCGTTTTACAACGATCTCGTCACGTTCATGACCTCGGGACCGGTGTTGGTGCAGGCGCTCGAGGGCGAAAGCGCGATTGCCAGAAACCGCGAGCTCATGGGCGCGACCGATCCGAAAAAGGCCGCGCCCGGCACGATCCGCGCCGACCTCGCCACGGACGTGCAGGAAAACGCGGTGCACGGCTCGGACAGCCAGGAGACCGCGCAATTCGAGATCAATTATTTTTTCCGCAACGGCGGGATCTGTCCGCGCACGCGCTGAGCCGACCATGAACACCGGCGAAAAAACCAATCTGCTCGACCTCGGTCGCCGGGGGCTGGAAGATTTCTTCGCCGGCATCGGCGAGAAGCCGTACCGCGCCGCGCAGATGCTGCAATGGATCCACCAGTTCGGTCTGGACGACTTCGACGCCATGACCAACCTGAGCAAGGAGCTGCGCGCGCGCCTGAAGGAGACCGCCGTCATCCGCCCGCCCGCGGTCACCCAGGACCAGCTGGCCGCGGACGGCACGCGCAAGTGGCTGCTGCAACTGGACGACGGCAACGCCGTCGAGACGGTTTTCATTCCGGAGGAGGGGCGCGGGACGTTGTGCGTCTCCACCCAGGTCGGCTGCGCGCTGAACTGCAGCTTCTGCGCCACCGGCCGCCAGGGCTTCAACCGCAACCTGACGCTGGCCGAGATCATCTCCCAGCTGTGGCTGGCGCGGCGCGCCCTCGGCGCGGGCCCGAAGGGCGAACGCGCCGTCACCAACGTCGTCCTGATGGGGATGGGCGAGCCGCTGCTCAATTTCGACAACGTGGTCGCCGCAATCGAGATCATGCTCGACGACCTCGCCTACGGCCTATCGCGGCGCCGCGTGACGGTGAGCACCGCCGGCGTCGTGCCCATGATGGATCGCCTGCGCGCGACCTGCCCGGTGAGTCTCGCGGTCTCGCTGCACGCCACCGACGACGCGCTGCGCGACGAACTCGTGCCGCTGAATCGGAAATATCCGATCCGCGAGCTGCTCGCGGCCTGTAAGCGCTACGTCGCCGGCGATGCGCGGCGGCGCGTGACGTTCGAATACGTGATGCTCGCGGGCGTGAACGACGACGTGGCGCAGGCGCGCGCGCTGGTGCGCCTGCTCGAGGGGATTCCGGCGAAGGTGAACCTGATCCCCTTCAACCCGTTTCCGCACACGAGCTACCGGTGCTCCGCCCCCGAGGCCATAGATCGCTTCCGGGACGCGCTGATGCAGGCCGGCCTCATGACCGTGACGCGCAAGACGCGCGGCGACGACATCGCCGCCGCCTGCGGCCAGCTCGCGGGCCGCGTGCTGGAGCGTGCGCCGCGTGCCCGCCGGCCGGCGCTCCAGGCCGGTTCTCCATGAGCGGCGCCGGGTTCAGGGCTGGCGTGCTCGTGCTGGCGGCGCTGGCGCTGGCGGGCTGCGCCTCGACCTCCGAACGCCAGGCCGAGCAGGCGCGCCGGCAGCGGCTCGCCGATACCCACACCCAGCTCGGGGCCAGCTACCTGCAGCGCGGGCAACTGGAGATCGCCAAGGAAAACCTGGAGAAGGCGCTGATCGCCGATCCCGACAGCTCGCAGGCGGCCAACATGATGGCGCTGCTGCAGTGGCGGCTCAGAAATTACGCCGAGGCGGAGCGTTATTTCCACAAGGCGGTGGACGTGGAACAGAGCAACCCGGAGGCGCAGAATAACTACGGCGTTTTTCTGTGCGAGCGTGGGCGGCCGGACGAGGCCATCGAGTGGTTCGGCAAGGCCGCGGCGAATCCTTTGTATAAGACACCGGACATGGCCCAGGCCAACGCCGGCGCCTGCCTCATGCGCAAGCCGGCCCCGACCGTGGCCGAGAAGCATTTCCGCGAGGCGCTCGTGCACAATCCAAAACTGCCCGTCGCGCTCAACTATATGGCGAAGATCAGCTACGACTCCGGCCGGCCCATAGCGGCGCGCGGATTCATCCAGCGCTATTTCCAGGCCGCCGACGACACCCCCGAGACGCTGCTGCTGGCGGTCAGGATCGAGCGCGCCCTGCGCAACCGGAACGAAGAAGGGAGCTACGCCCTGCGGCTCAAGGCCAAATTCCCGGACAGCCCGGAGGCGGTGCAGCTCCAGCGGGAGCGCGCCGGTGTCCGGGCGCGCTAGTCCATGAGCGAAGTCACCGAGGTGGAAGCCACCAAGAACGCGAGCGCCGTTTCCGGCGGCGGGCCCGGAGGTCTGCTGCGCCAGGCGCGCGCGGACCTGCGCCTGCCGGTCGAGGAGGTGGCCAAACTGCTGAATCTCTCGCCGCGGCAGATCGTCGCCCTGGAGCAGGACGACTATGAGCACTTGCCGGGGGCGACCTATGTGCGCGGCTATCTGCGCAATTACGCGCTGCTGCTCGGTCTGGCGCCGGACAAGGTCGTCGAGTCTTATAATTGCCTGCCGGACGCCGCCAGGCCGGTGGACCTGACCAAGCTCACGACGGCGCCCGAGATCGGCAGCGGCGACCGCCTGGTCAAATTCGTCACGCTTATGGTCGCCGCCATCGTCCTGGGGTTGGCGGCCGTATGGTGGCAGGGGCGGGACGAGGGGATCGTGAAATCGGCCGGCGTGTCGAAGCCCGCCGCGCCCGCCGCCGGACAGAACACGCCGGCCGCGCCGGAAGCCGCCGCGCCCGCGGTCACCAGACCCGACGCGCGCAGCGTTGTGAGCCCGAAGCCCGCCGGACCGGCCGCGCCGCGCGCGCGCCTGGTGCTCACGGCGGCGCGGGAATCCTGGGTTGACATCCGCGACGCCGACGGCGACAAGCTGCTCTACGAGACGCTGCCGCCGGGGCAGGTCGTCACGATCGAGGCCAGGGCGCCGCTCAGCGTGTTCCTTGGCAGCGCCGACGGGGTGAGGCTCGAGTTCAACGGCAGTGAATACAACGTCCTTCAGCACAAGCACGGGCAGGTGGCGCGGTTCACGCTCGGGGCCGCCGGTCGCTGACGTGACGCGCGCGAACCCCATAAAGCGGCGCGCGTGCCGCCGCATCATGGTCGGCGGCGTCGCCGTCGGCGGCGACGCGCCGATCAGCGTCCAGAGCATGACCAACACCGAGACCACGGATGTCGCGGCGACCGTGGCGCAGATCCGCGCGCTCGAGGCCGCGGGCGTGGACATCGTGCGCGTGTCGGTGCCGACGCTGGATGCGGCCGAGGCCTTCGGAAAAATCAAGACGCAGGTCAAGGCGCCGCTCGTCGCCGACATTCACTTCGACTACAAGATCGCGCTGCGCGTGGCCGAGCTCGGGGCCGATTGCCTGCGCATCAATCCCGGCAACATCGGGCGCGAAGACCGCGTGCGCGCCGTGATCGCGGCCGCGCGCGATCGCGGCATTCCCCTGCGCATCGGGGTGAACGCGGGCTCGCTCGAGAAGGACCTGCAGAGGAAATACGGCGAGCCCACGCCCGACGCGCTCGTCGAGTCGGCCCTGCGCCACCTGGACATCCTGGACAAACTCGGCTTCCAGGACTTCAAGGTGAGTGTCAAGGCTTCGGACGTGCTGCTCGCGGTCGCGGCCTACCGCAAGCTCGCGGCGCAGATCGAACAGCCGCTGCATCTCGGCATCACCGAGGCCGGCGGACTGCGTTCCGGCACGGTCAAATCCGCCGTCGGCATCGGCATGCTGCTCGCCGATGGCATCGGCGACACCATCCGCGTCTCGCTCGCCGCCGATCCGGTGGAGGAGGTGCGGGTCGGCTTCGACATCCTCAAGAGCCTGCGGCTGCGCGCCAAGGGCGTGAACATCATCGCCTGTCCCACCTGCGCGCGCCAGGAATTCGACGTCATCGCCGCGGTCAACGCCCTCGAGACGCGACTCGACGACATCCGCGAGCCGCTGGACGTGGCCGTCATCGGCTGTTGCGTCAACGGCCCCGGCGAGGCGCGCGCCGCCGCGATCGGCGTCGCCGGCGGCAACCCGAGCCTGCTCTATATTGACGGCCAGCCGAGCCGCAAGATCGCCAATGAGCAGATCGTGGACGAGCTCGAGCGCGCCGTCCGCGCGGCGCTCAAGCGCCGTGCCGTGCCGCCGCCGATCGCCGTCGAGAAGGCGGGCTGAGGAATTTCCGTTGAGCAAGGTGATCCAGGCCGTTCGCGGGATGAATGACCTGTTGCCGGACGCCGTCGAGCGCTGGCAGCGCATCGAGGGCGTCGCGCGCGCTCTGCTCGCGGCCTACGGTTACCGCGAGATCCGCTTTCCCGTGGTCGAGAAGACCGAGCTCTTCGCGCGCTCCATCGGCAGCCTCACCGACATCGTCGAGAAGGAGATGTACACCTTCGAGGACAGCAACCACGAGAGCCTGACACTGCGACCCGAGGGTACGGCCGGTTGCGTGCGCGCCGGCATCGAAAACGGCCTGCTGCACAACCAGGTGCAGCGTTTCTGGTACGGCGGCCCAATGTTCCGCCACGAGCGCCCGCAAAAGGGCCGTTACCGCCAGTTCCATCAGATCGGCGTCGAGGCCTTCGGCATGGAAGGCCCCGACGTTGACGTCGAGCAGATTCTCATGTGCGTGCGTCTGTGGCGCGCCCTCGGCGTTGACGGCCTCACGCTCCAGATCAATTCCCTCGGGACGCCGGCGGCGCGCGCCGCCTACCGCAAGGTGCTGGTGCGCTATCTCGAGACGCGGCGCGCGGAGCTGGACGCGGACAGCCTGCGGCGGCTGGACAAGAATCCGTTGCGCATCCTGGACAGCAAGAACCCGGCCATGCAGGACGTGATCGCCGGCGCCCCGGAACTCGCCGCGCACCTGGACGACGAGTCGCGCGCGCATTTCGCGCAACTGCGCGCGCTGCTCGACGGGGCGGGCGTGCGTTACGAAGTGAATCCGCGCCTGGTGCGCGGCCTCGATTATTACACCCGCACCGTGTTCGAATGGGCCAGCGAACGCCTCGGGGCGCAGTCGGCGGTGTGCGCCGGCGGGCGCTACGACGGCTTGGTGGAGCTTCTGGGCGGCCGGCCCGCGCCGGCGGCGGGGTTCGCGCTCGGGCTGGAGCGCCTGGTGGAACTGCTGTCGCCGCCGGCGGGCGCGCCGGCGAACGCGCCGCAGGTGTACCTGGCGCTGATCGGCGCGTCCGTGGTGGAGCCGGGGCTCAAGCTCGCGGAGTCGCTGCGCGACCTCGGCCTGCGCGTGGAGTGCAACTGCGGCGGCGGCAGCCTCACGGCCCAGATCAAGCGCGCCGACCGCAGCGGCGCGCGCTTCGCCCTGCTCCTGGGCCAGGAGGAACACGAGCAGCACGCCGTCGCGGTGAAGGACCTGCGCGCGGGCGCGGGCCAGGAACTGGTCGGGCTGGCCGCCGTCGGCGACTATCTCCGGCGGAAGCTGGCATAATAGCTTGCTCTGTGGGCTGAAAGGGTGATCTCGCCGCGGAGGCGCGGAGAAAATTAGCAATTAGCGATTAGCAATTAGCGGTCAGCTATCAGCTATCAGCTATCAGCGGTCAGCTAAACAAGCTATCAGCTATCAGCGGTCAGATTGAATCGCGCCATCAAGGACTCGCCGAACACCAAAGGCAACGGAAGCACAGACCTGAGATGTGTGGTTTTCTTGGGG
>Ga0154731_1124_pt1 | contig 18549 bp, 17 predicted proteins | sample Rifle2008BG16ft_FD_105739 | JGI IMG/M metagenome (GOLD analysis project Ga0154731, IMG submission 105739) | Candidatus Muproteobacteria bacterium RBG_16_65_31
CAAAGAGGGGTTTGGAATTTTTTCTACAGACTCTGCGGCCCTTTGCGCCTTTGCGTCTTCGCGTTGAGTAGTTCTGGTTAGCGATAAGGAGCGGGTATGACCGACGACAATAACGACTGGGCCTTCGATACGCGCGCGGTGCGCGCGGGGCAGCATCGCACGAACGAGGGCGAGAACTCCGAGCCGATCTTCGCCACCTCCAGCTACATTTTTAAAAATGCCGCCGAGGCGGCGGCGCGGTTCTCGGGCGCGCAGCCGGGCAACATCTATTCGCGCTTCACCAATCCCACGGTGCGCGCCTTCGAGGAGCGCCTGGCGGCGCTCGAGGGCGGCGCGCGCTGCATCGCCACCGCCTCCGGCATGGCCGCGATCCTCACGACCTGCCTCACGCTGCTGAAGAGCGGCGATCACCTGGTCGCGTCGCGCAACATCTTCGGCAGCACGGTGATGCTGTTCAACAACTACCTGGCCAAGTTCGGCGTCGAGACGACCTACGTCTCGCTGACCGATTACGCCGCGTGGGAGCGGGCGATCAGGCCGAACACGAAGCTGTTGTTCCTGGAGACGCCCTCGAACCCGCTGACCGAGATCGCCGACATCGCGCGCTTGAGCAAGCTCGCGCGCGCCCGCAAGTGCCTGCTGGCGGTGGACAACGTCTTCTGTACCCCGGTGCAGCAGTTGCCCCTGAAGCTCGGCGCCGATCTCGTCATCCACTCCGCCACCAAATACCTCGACGGCCAGGGCCGCTGCGTCGGCGGCGCCGTCATCGGCGACGCCGAGCTGGTGGGGAAAGAGATCTTCAGCTTCCTGCGCACCTGCGGTCCGTCCCTGAGCCCGTTCAATGCCTGGGTATTCCTGAAAGGACTGGAGACGCTGCCCGTGCGCATGCGGGCACACAGCGAAAATGCGCTCACCCTCGCGCAGTGGCTGGAAAAACAGCCGCGCGTGCAGCGCGTGTTTTACCCGGGCCTGCCGTCGCATCCCCAGCACGAGCTCGCCAAGAAGCAACAGTCCGGCTTCGGCGGCATTGTTTCCTTCGAGGTGGGCGGCAAGGACGCGGCCTGGCGGCTGATTGATTCGGTCCGGCTCATCTCCATCACCGCCAACCTCGGCGACACCAGGACCACGATCACGCATCCGGCCACGACCACGCACGGGCGGCTGACACCGGAACAGCGCGCCGAGGCCGGCATCGGCGACGGCCTGATCCGGATCTCGGTCGGGCTGGAGGATGTGGAGGACCTCAAGAAGGACCTCGCGCGCGGTCTGGCCTGACCGGTGCCCGTCGGGCCCCGCCAGCGCCTGCTCGAAATATTCGGGTCCGCGGTCGCAGCCGTGAACGGCCACGCCTGTGTGCGGCGTTACCTGCACACGCATCCTGTCGCGGCCCCGGTTTACCTGATTGCCATCGGCAAGGCCGCGTGCGCCATGGCGCGCGGGGCGCAGGATGCGCTCGGCGCCGCCGTCCGCGACGCCTTTGTCGTCACCAAGCGCGGTTATGCGGAGGACCTGCCGTGGCCGGTGCGCGTGGCGGGCCATCCGCTGCCGGACGAGGCGAGCATCGAGGCCGGCACGGCGCTGCTCGAATTCAGCGCGCGCATTCCTTCCGCCGGCCGGGTGCTGGTGCTGCTCTCGGGCGGAGCGTCGGCGCTCGTCGAGGTATTTCCGGACGGCGTGGACCTGAAGCGGCTGCGGGAGATCAATCGCTGGCTGCTCGCGTCCGGCCGCGACATCGCCGCGTGCAATCGCATCCGTAAACGTTTATCGCTCATCAAGGGCGGGCGCCTGGCGGAATTGCTGGCGCCCCGGCCGATACTCGGCCTCGCCATAGCGGACGTGCCCGGCGACGATCCGCGCGTCATCGGCTCCGGTCCGCTCACGGCGGATGCGGATTTGCAGCGGCCCGTGGATTCTTCCGGCCTGCCGGACTTTGTGCGGGAGGCGCTGGCGCACGGCCCGCCCGCCCCCGCGCCCGACGCCGAATGTTTCCGCCAGGTGCGCTACGAGATCGTCGCCACGCTCGAAGACGCCAAGCGCGCGGCGGCGCAGGCGGCGCGGAAACTCGGCCACGAGGTCGTGATCGAGCCCGAGTTTGTTTCCGGCGCCGCCGCCGCGGCCGGGGCGCGCCTGGCGCGCGGGCTGCTGCAATCCGCGGCCGGCGCGGTGCATGTCTGGGGCGGGGAGACGACGGTCAGGCTGCCGGAAGCCCCGGGTCGCGGCGGGCGCAATCAGAGCCTGGCGCTGGCGGCGGCGCTGGTGCTGCGCGGACACGAGAACGTCTGGCTCCTCGCCGCGGCCACGGACGGTTCCGACGGGCCGACGGAGGACGCCGGCGCGCTGGTGGACGGCGGGACGATCGGGCGCGGCACGGACGCGGGCCTGGATGCGGATGAATCGCTCGCGCGCGCCGACGCCGGGGAATTTCTCGAAGCGAGCGGCGACCTGATCCAGACCGGGCCCACGGGCACGAACGTGATGGACATCATCTTAGGACTAAGGACTAAGGACTAAGGACTCAGGACTGAGGACTCAGGACTAAGTCCTCAGTCCTCGGCCCTCGGTTCTAAGTCCGCGCCCGCTTCATTTCGGGGTTCGCAAGCGACAGGCTTTCCAGCATCCAGTTGCTTGCATCGCAGTACAGCACGCTGCCTTGTTCGTACCAGTCGCCGAGCACCAGGCGCCGCGCGGGCGCGCCGTCGAGCCGGAAATGGTGGTCCCCGGGGCGGTGGGTGTGGCCGTGGATGAGGTGCCGCACGCCGTGCTGTTTCATGGCCGCCACGATGGCGTCCTGGTTCGCGTCCATGATCTCCGGCCGCTTCGCCGCCGTGGCCGCCTTGCTCAGCTCGCGGTAGCGGCGGAACAGCGCGTCGCGCTCCCGGGCGCTCTTGGCGAGCACGGCCTGCTGCCAGGCCGGGTCGCGCACCATGGCGCGGATGGCCATGTACTCGGTGTCGTCGGTGCAGAGGCTGTCGCCGTGCAGCAGCAGCGCCGGCGTGCCGTAAAGGTCAATGCGCGTCGGGTCCTCTAGCAGGCGGCAGCCGGTCGCCTGCTCGAACCGCGCGCCCATGAGGAAGTCGCGGTTGCCGTGCATGACGTGAACGGGCACGCCGGCGGTGAGCGCGCGCAACGCCGCGATGACGGCGCGGAATTCGTCCTGCTCGACCGCCTCGTCGCCGATCCAGTATTCGAACAGGTCGCCGAGGATATAAAGGGCGCGCGCGTCGGCGGCGCGGCCGCGGAGGAAATCCAGGAACAACCGCGTGGTGCCTGGACGCTCGGCGCAGAGATGAATATCGGAGATGAAAAGCGTGGGCATGGCCTGGCCGTGCTATTCGCCCACCACCTGCACTTTTTCGATGAGCACGTCGGACAGCGGCACGTCCTTGAAGCCGAACTTCGCGCCCGTGGGCACGCCCTTGATCTGGTCCACCACCTGCATGCCGTCCGCGGCCCGGCCGAACACGCAATACCCCCAGCCCGACGGCGTCGCGCCCGTGTGGTTCAGGAAGTCGTTGTCGGCGACGTTGATGAAGAACTGGCTGCCGGCGGAGTGCGGGTCGCCGGTGCGGGCCATGGCGATCGTGCCACGCGTGTTGCGCAGGCCGTTGTTGGCCTCGTTCTCGATCGGCGGGCGTGTCGGCTTCTGCTTCATGCCGGGGCCGAAACCGCCGCCCTGGATCATGAACTTGTCAATCACCCGGTGAAACAGCGTTCCGTCATAGAACCCGTCCTTCACGTACTCCAGGAAGTTGGCCACGGTCCGGGGCGCCTTTTGCTTGTCGAGCTCCAGGACGATGGTGCCGAAATTGGTTTTCATGTGAATCATGATAAGGCGCTCATTGAAGTGAAGGCGCGATCCGCGATGCGCGCGGTTTGCTCGAAGGCCGGCCGGATCGGATGGCCCGTCGTGCGGATATTCTCACTGGATTACGCGCCCGGTGCAATACGATGGTTTCGCGTTCGCGCCCGTTTCCGCTACCATTCATCCGCATGGAGACCGGCCCGTTCAAGACCCGCTTCGCCCCGAGCCCCACGGGGCTGCTGCACCTGGGCAACATCCGCACGGCGCTGTTCAACTACCTGCTGGCGCGCCGGGAGCGCGGGATCTTCCTGCTGCGCCTGGAGGACACCGACGCCATGCGCGGCCACGAGAAATACGCCGCGGCGCTGATCGAGGACCTGCGCTGGCTCGGGCTCGCCTGGGACGAGGGGCCGGAGGTCGGCGGCGCGCGCGGCCCCTACGCCCAGTCGCAGCGTGGAGAGATTTATAAAAAATATTTCGCCGCACTCGAGGCGCGCGGCCTGGCCTATCCCTGCTTCTGCAGCGAGCATGAGCTGAGCATAGCACGCAAGACCGCCCTGACCGCCGGCCGGCCGCCGCGCTATTCCGGCAAGTGCCACGGCCTGAGTCCGGAGGAGGCGCGGGCGCGCTTCGCCGCGGGCGCGCCGGCGACGCTCAGGTTTCATGTCGCCGACGGCCGGAGCGTCGAGTTCGACGACGGGGTGCGCGGGCCGCAGGCCTTCAAGACCGACGACATCGGCGATTTCGTCATCCGCCGCTCCGACGGCACACCGGCGTTCTTTTTCTGCAACGCCATTGACGACGCCCTCATGGACGTGTCGCTGGTCGTGCGCGGCGAGGACCATCTGAGCAACACCCCGCGCCAGATCCTGCTGCTGCGGGCGCTGGGGCTGCCGGTCCCGGGTTACGCCCACATCGCGCTGGTGGTGGGTGCGGACGGCGCGCCGTTGTCCAAGCGCACCGGCGGCAAGAGCGTGCAGGAGCTGCGCGCGGAGGGATTCCTGCCACAGGCGATCAGCAATTATCTCGCGCGCCTCGGGCATACCTATGACGATAATGCGCTGCTCGACCTCGATCGCCTGTCCGCGGACTTTTCCACGGCGCGCCTGCATCGCGCCCCGGCGCGTTACGACGAAACGCAGTTGCACTACTGGCAGCGCGAGGCGGTGTTACATTTGCCGGCTACGGCGCTTTGGGCGTGGACGGGGGCAACGGCGCACGCCCTGGTGCCGGCCGACAGGTCCGGCGCATTCATCGAAGCGGTGCGTGGCAATATTTTGTTTCCCACCGATGCGCAGCGCTGGGCGCGCATCGTGTTCACGGACGCGCTGGAAGTCAACCGCGCGGCGCGCGCGGCGATCGCCGCCGCCGGTGTGGAATTTTTCGACGCGGCGCGCCGGGCCGTGGGCGAACACGGCCCCGATTTCAAGGCCGTGAGCGAGACGCTGCGGCAGACGCTCGCGGTCAATGGAAGGTCGCTGTTCCAGCCGCTGCGCGCGGCGCTCACCGGCGAGCTCGACGGGCCGGAGATGGCGAAGCTGTTGCCGCTGATCGGGATCGAGCGCGCGCGGGCGCGCTTGCAGGCGGCGTACGCCGTGACTGCGGCAAGTAGCAAGTAGCAAGTAGCAAGTAGCAAGTAGCAAGAAACCATCCTGCTTGCCACTTGCTACTTGGAACTTGGAACTCGTTTTATGCTTCACATCTACAACAACCTGACGAAGAAAAAAGAGCCGTTTGTCCCGATCGTCCCCGGCAGGGTCCGCATGTATGTCTGCGGCATGACGGTGTACGACTACTGCCACCTGGGGCACGCGCGCGTGATGGTGGTGTTCGACATGGCGGTGTGCTATCTGCGCGCGCGCGGGCTCGAGGTCACGTACATCCGCAACATCACCGATGTTGACGACAAGATCATCAAGCGCGCGCGGGAGAACAACGAAGACATCGCGGCGCTCAGCGCGCGCTTCATCCGTGCCATGGACGAGGACGCGGCGGCGCTGGGCGTCGAGAAACCGAGCGCCGAGCCGCGCGCGACCGCCTATATGCCGCAGATCCGGGGCATGATCGAGACGCTGCTCAAGCGCAGCTACGCCTATCGGACAAAAAGCGGCGACGTGTATTACCGCGTGCGCAAGTTCCCGCACTACGGCGCCCTGTCCGGAAAGGCGGTGGACGACCTGCGCGCCGGGGCCAGGGTCGAGATCGGCGAGGAGAAGGACGACCCGCTCGACTTCGCCCTGTGGAAGGCGGCCAAGCCGGGCGAGCCGGAATGGGCCTCGCCCTGGGGCGCGGGCCGGCCCGGCTGGCACATCGAGTGCTCGGCCATGTCCACGAGCTGCCTCGGCGATCATTTCGATATTCACGGCGGCGGCATGGATCTGAAATTCCCGCACCACGAAAACGAGATCGCCCAGAGCGAGGCCGCGACCGGGGAGAAATTCGTCAACACCTGGATGCATGTCGGCTTCGTGCGCGTGAATCGGGAGAAGATGTCCAAGTCGCTCGGCAATTTCTTCACCGTGCGCGAGATCCTGGCGCGGTTCCGGCCCGAGGTCGTGCGTTATCTCATCCTCGCCAGCCACTACCGCAGCCCGCTGGATTACTCGGACGAGAGCCTCCACGCCGCGAAGAGCGCGCTCGACGGCTTCTACATCGCGTTGCGCGGGCTCCAACCGGATATGGCGGCGGCGGGCGGCGAGTTTGAGGCGCGCTTTCACGCCGCCATGGAGGACGACTTCAACACGCCGAGGGCGTTTGCCGAGCTCGCGGAGCTCGCCCACGCCATCAACCGCGCGAAGTCGGCGGGCGCGACGGCCGAGGCCGATCGGCTGGGCGGGGTGCTGCGGCGGCTCGGCGGGGTGCTCAGGTTGTTGCAGCACGACCCGGAGACGCATCTTAAGGGCATTGCCGAAGCGAAGGCCGCGGCGGCCGGAGGTACCGAGGCGCCGGCTGCGGGTGCGGCGGCGCTCACGCCGGAGCGGATCGAGACGCTTATCGCGCAGCGCAACGCCGCGCGCAAGGCGCGCGAGTTCGCCGCCGCCGATCGCATCCGCGCGGAGCTGCAGCGCGCCGGGGTGATAATCGAGGACGGCCCCGGCGGGACCACCTGGCGGCGTGAATAACCCCGGGTCGCCGAAAAGCCGCGCGAATTCACGTCTTTTGCCCCTGTTTGCTATTGACCCTGCGCAAACTTATAAGTAATTTCTCATATAGACGAACCGGAACCAGCCAAAGCCCGTCTGTGCCCGGTTTTTGGGCATGCACGGGCTTATTTATTTCCCCGAGGCGAATGTGGAATTGAACGGCGCGGATATCTTAGTACGCTGTCTCCAGGACGAAGGCGTGGAATACATCTTCGGCTATCCCGGCGGCGCGGCGCTGCACATCTACGACGCGCTGTACAAGCAGGACAAGATCAAGCACATCCTGGTGCGGCACGAGCAGGGCGCGGCGCACGCCGCCGACGGCTACGCGCGCTCGACGGGCAGGCCCGGGGTGGTGCTCGTGACCTCGGGGCCGGGCGCGACCAACATCGTGACCGGCATCGCCACCGCCTACATGGACTCAAGCCCGGTCGTGGTGTTCACCGGCCAGGTGGCGACCGACCTCATCGGCAACGACGCCTTTCAGGAGGTGGACGCCGTCGGCATCACGCGCCCGTGCGTCAAGCACAACTTCCTGGTGAAGGACGTGAAGGACCTCGCGGCCACGGTCAAGAAGGCGTTTTACATCGCCACCACCGGGCGTCCCGGCCCGGTGCTGGTGGACCTGCCCAAGGACGTGACGGCGCAGAAGTGCGAGTACGAGTATCCCAAGAGTATTTCGCTGCGCTCGTACAATCCGGTGATCAAGGGCCACCCGGGCCAGATCAAGAAGGCGGTGGACCTGATCCTGTCGGCCAAGCGGCCGATGGTCTACACCGGCGGCGGGATCATCCTCGGCGAGGCCTCCGCGCAGCTCACCGAATTCGTGCGCCTGCTGGGATACCCCATCACCCAGACGCTCATGGGGCTCGGCGCGTTTCCGGCGACCGACCCGCTGTTCCTCGGCATGCTCGGCATGCACGGCACCTATGAGGCCAACATGGCGATGCACGAGTGCGACGTGCTCGTCGCCATCGGCGCACGCTTCGACGACCGCGTCACCGGCGATCTCAAGAAATTCTGCCCGCACGCGCGCATAATCCATGTTGACATAGACCCGGCCTCGATTTCCAAGAACGTGCCGGTCGAGATTCCGATCGTCGGCAACGCCGCCGCCGTGCTCGAGGACATGATAAAGATCGTCGGGTCGTCCAAGACCCGCCCCGACAAGGCGGCGCTGGAGGTGTGGTGGGAGCGGATCAACGAGTGGCGCGGCCTGAACTGTCTGAATTACGACCAGCGCAGCAAGCTCATAAAGCCGCAATTCGTGGTCGAGAAGCTCCATGAGCTCACCCGGGGCGACGCCTACGTCACCTCGGACGTGGGCCAGCACCAGATGTTCACCGCGCAGTTCTACAAATTCGACCGGCCGCGGCGCTGGATCAGCTCGGGCGGCCTCGGCACCATGGGCTTCGGGCTGCCGGCGGCCATGGGCGTGCAGATGGCGCATCCGCAGGCGACCGTCTGCTGCGTCACCGGCGAGGCCTCGATCCAGATGTGCATCCAGGAGCTCTCGACCTGCAAGCAGTTCGATCTGCCGCTCAAGATCGTGAACCTGAACAACCGCTACATGGGCATGGTGCGCCAGTGGCAGGAGTTCTTCTACGACCGGCGTTACTCGCACTCCTATCTCGACGCGCTGCCCGATTTCATCAAGCTCGCCGAGGCCTACGGCCATGTGGGCATGAAGATCGAAAAACCCGGCGACGTGGAGGGCGCGCTCCGGGAGGCGCTCAAGCTCAAGGATCGGCTGGTGTTCATGGACTTCATCACCGACCAGACCGAGAACGTCTATCCCATGATTCCGGCCGGCAAGGGGCACAACGAGATGCAGCTCAAGCCGTGCGAGCCGGTGACGCCGGCGGACCGGGAGTTAGCTTAGAGCGCCCAACAAAATGAATATGATTTTGAACCGCCAAGGCGCCAAGGCCGCCAAGAAAGATTGCATTTTCAAGGATAGAAACTTGGCGTTCTTGGCGTCTTGGCGGTTAATATCTTTTTGTCAGGGGTTCTTGATAGGCAGACCTTGATGCGTCACATCATTTCCATGCTGCTCGAGAACGAGGCCGGGGCGTTATCGCGCGTGGCCGGGCTGTTCTCCGCGCGCGGCTACAACATCGAGTCGCTCACCGTGGCGCCGACCGAGGACGCGACGCTGTCGCGCCTGACGCTGGTGACGAGCGGCTCGGACGAGGTTATCGAACAGATCACGAAGCAATTGAACAAGCTCGTGGACGTGGTCAAGCTCATTGACCTCACCGAAGGGCCGCACATCGAGCGCGAGATGCTGCTCATCAAGGTCCGGGCCGACGGCGGCATGCGCGACGAGGTCAAGCGCCTGGCGGACATTTTCCACGGACACATCATTGACGATACGGAGGCCACGTTCACCATCGAGCTCACCGCCCCCAGCGACAAGCTCGACGCCTTCATCCAGGCGGTGAGCCCCGCCGGCATCATCGAGACCGTGCGCTCGGGCGTCTCCGGCATCGCCCGCGGCGAGAAGAGCCTCCGGGCTTGATTTTTTTTGAAACCACAGATGAACACGGATAAACACAGATTAATAATATATCTGTTGCAATGATTTTCATCCGTGTTCATCTGTGTGCATCTGTGGTTCCATAAATTTTAGTTTAGGGGTTGAATATGAAAGTCTATTACGACAAAGACGCCGATCTTTCGATCATCAAGGGCAAGCAGGTCGCCATCATCGGCTACGGCTCGCAGGGTCACGCGCACGCGAACAATCTCAAGGACAGCGGGGTGCAGGTGACGGTCGGCCTGCGCGACGGCTCGGCCTCGGCCGAGAAGGCGCGCCGGGCCGGCGTGACGGTGCAGAACATCCCCGAGGCGGTGCGCGCGGCGGACGTGGTCATGATCCTGGCGCCGGACGAGCAGCACAAAAGGCTCTACAGCGAGAGCATCGAGCCCAACCTGCGGCCGGGGGCGGCGCTCGCGGTGGCGCACGGCTTCTCCATCCACTTCGGCTTCGTCAAGCCGCGGCCGGACATGGACGTGTTCATGGTCGCGCCCAAGGGTCCGGGGCATCTGGTGCGCTCGACCTTCACCAAGGGCGGCGGCGTGCCGTGTCTGATCGCGGTGCGTCAGAACGCCTCCGGCAAGGCGCGCGACGTGGCGCTGGCCTACGCCTCGGCCGTCGGCGGCGGGCGCTCCGGCGTCATCGAGACCACCTTCAAGGACGAGACCGAGACCGATCTCTTCGGCGAGCAGGCGGTGCTGTGCGGCGGCGCCGCGCACCTCATCCAGGCCGGCTTCGAGACCCTGGTCGAGGCCGGCTATCCGCCGGAGATGGCCTATTTCGAGTGCCTGCACGAGCTCAAGCTCATCGTGGACCTCATCTACGAGGGCGGCATCGCCAACATGCGCTATTCGGTCTCCAACACCGCCGAGTACGGCGACTACACGCGCGGCCCGCGCATCATCAACGACCAGACCAAGGCCGAGATGCGCAAGATCCTCAAGGAGGTCCAGTCGGGCGATTTCGCGCGCGAGTGGATGGCGGAGAGCGAGGCCGGCGGCAAGCGCTTCGCCGAGTTCCGCGCCCGGGCGGCGCGACACCCGATCGAGGAGGTCGGCGGCAGGCTGCGCGATATGATGCCCTGGATCAAGGCCAGCCGTATCGTGGATAAATCGAAAAACTAGCTGAAAGCTCCAAGCCATAAGCCGCAAGCCCGAGTCGGGCTTTCAGCCTGCGGCTTGAAGCCTGTAGCTTGGAGCTTCTTTCTATGGCCAAAGTCAGATACCCCATTCTCGCCCGCGAGGGCTGGCTGCATACGGCGCTGATCGTGGGCGCCGCGGCCGCGACGCATTATTTCGCCGGCTGGGTCTGGGCCGCGCCGCTGTGGCTCGCGACCCTCTTCATCCTCCAGTTCTTCCGCGACCCCCCGCGGCGCATACCCGCCGCCCCCAACGGGATCGTGGCCCCGGCCGACGGCAGGGTGATCGCGGTCGGCGAGGTCCGGGACCCATTTCTCAAGCGTCCGGCGCGACGCATAAGCATCTTCATGAACGTGTTCAACGTCCATTCCAACCGCAGCCCGACCGAGGGCAAGGTCATGGAGCGCTGGTACCACAAGGGCGGCTTCGTCAACGCCGCCCTGGACAAGGCCGCGGAGAGCAACGAGCGCAACGCCCTGTGGATCCGCACCGACGAGGGGGACGACGTGGTCGTGGTCCAGGTTGCCGGTCTCATTGCACGACGTATACTCTGTTATGTACAGCCCGGCGAGCGCATCGGTCAGGGCGAGCGCTACGGCTACATCCGCTTTGGGTCGCGCGTGGACGTCTATCTGCCGACATCGAGCGCGGTCAAGGTCGCGCTGGGCGACAAGGTAAAAGGCGCGCGCGACATCATCGCCTTTCTGACCCACTGACCATCAGGGGGAGATTCAAGAATATGGAGCGATCCCGGAACCAGCACGCACCGGCCGTCAAGCACCGGCGCAAGGGGATTTACGTCCTCCCGAGCCTGTTCACCACGGCGAGCCTGTTCGCCGGTTTCTACGCCATCGTCCAGGCGATGAACGGCAACTTCGAGCACTCGGCGCTCGCCATCTTCATCGCCATGGTCCTCGACGCCCTCGACGGGCGCGTGGCGCGGCTGACCCACACCGAGAGCGACTTCGGCGGCCAGTACGACAGCCTGGTGGACATGGTGTCCTTCGGCCTCGCGCCGGCGCTCATCATGTACGAGTGGGCGCTCTCGGGCCTGGGCAAGCTCGGCTGGCTCGCGGCCTTCATCTATGTGGCCGGCGCCGGCCTGCGCCTGGCCCGCTTCAATGTCCAGGTTGGCTCCGCCGACAAGCGCTTTTTCATCGGCCTGTCGAGCCCCTCGGCCGCGCTGCTGGTCGTCGGCTTCATCTGGGTGCTGCACGCCTCCGGCGTGCCCGGGCGCGACATCAGCCTCCTGGCGCTCGCGGTCACCATCCTGGCCGGGGTGCTCATGGTGAGCAACATCCGTTACCGCAGCTTCAAGGACCTGGACCTGCGTGGCCGGATCCCGTTCGTGTCCATCCTGGCCGTGCCCCTGGCCTTCGTCCTGTTTTTCCTGGACCCGCCGCAGGTGCTGTTCCTGGTGTTCCTGGGCTACGCGCTTTCGGGGCCGTTCGCGGCCGTGCTCAAATTCCTGCGCCCGGCGCGGGACAAGCAGCCGGAGCGGGTCGCCAAACCATAGGGAAGTTATGATTAAGTATGATTGTTTGCCGCAAAGACGCGAAGGGCGCAAAGAAAAGCATCGGATAATCAACAGCAAGGCCTTTGCGTTCAGGGTTTAAATCCGACCGGAATTGATTTAAGCTTTGCTCATGGACCGCCGGTTCCTCAATTTCCACACCTTCGTCCGCGCCGCCCGCGGCGCAACCGCACGCCCTCTGCTCGCCGTCCCCCTGCTGCTGCGCCGCTAGGCGCACCCGACCTTCAATTCCTGGCGAGGAACATAATACGCACCCGACCCGACCGATTGTGCACATGATTTCCCAGGCGGAATCATGTTAAAAAGCCATGCAGAGGCGACCCATGAACGACCAGTTGATCATTTTTGACACCACGCTGCGCGACGGCGAGCAGAGCCCGGGCGCCTCGATGACGCGCGACGAGAAGGTGCGCATCGCCAGGCAGCTGGAGCGCATGCGCGTGGACATCATCGAGGCCGGCTTCCCGGTCGCGAGCCCCGGCGACTTCGAGGCGGTGAAGGCCGTGGCCGCGGCGATCACCGAAAGCGCCGTCTGCGCCCTGGCGCGTGCGGTGGAGAAGGACATTGACCGCGCGGCCGAGGCGTTGCGGCCCGCGAAGCGCGCGCGCATCCATACCTTCATCGCCACCAGCCCGATCCACATGCAAAACAAGCTGCGCATGACCCCCGAGCAGGTGCTCGATCGCGCGGTCTGGGCGGTGCGGCACGCGCGCAAATACACCGACGATGTCGAGTTCTCGCCCGAAGACGCGGGGCGCTCGGAGATTGATTTTCTGTGCCGCGTGATCGAGGCGGTGATCGCCGCCGGCGCGCGCACGGTGAACATCCCCGACACCGTCGGCTACAACCTGCCGCACCAGTTCGGCGCGCTCATCAAGACGCTCATCGAGCGCGTGCCCAACTCCGGCGAGGCGATTTTCTCCGTCCACTGCCACAACGACCTCGGGCTGGCGGTCGCCAATTCTCTCTCGGCGGTGCTGAACGGCGCGCGCCAGGTCGAGTGCACGATCAACGGGCTCGGCGAGCGCGCCGGCAACGCCGCGCTCGAGGAGATCGTCATGGCGGTGCGCACCCGGCCGACCTCTTCGCCTGCGACACGCGCCTGGACACGACCCAGATCGTCCCGGCCTCGCGTCTGGTCTCCAGCATCACCGGCTTTCCGGTGCAGCCGAACAAGGCGATCGTCGGCGCGAACGCCTTCGCCCACGAGTCCGGCATCCATCAGGACGGCGTCATCAAGAAGCGCGAGACCTACGAGATCATGCGCGCCGAGGACGTCGGCTGGGCCGCGAACCGCATGGTGCTCGGCAAACATTCCGGCCGCAACGCGTTTCGCCAGCGCCTGTCCGAGCTCCGTATCGAGTTCAAGACCGAGCAGGAGCTGAACGCCGCGTTCGAGCGCTTCAAGGACCTGGCCGACAAGAAACACGAGATCTTCGACGAGGACTTGCAGGCGCTCGTGACCGAGGCCGATCTGGAGCACGAGAACGAGCACTTCCGCCTGGTCGCGCTCAGGGTTTGTTCCCAGACCGGCGAGACCCCCCACGCCGACGTGACGCTCGCGGTGAACGGCGCGGAGAAAAAAGGGGCGGCCGAGGGCAGCGGGCCGGTGGATGCGGCCTTCAAGGCGATTGACAGCATCGTCGGCGCCAACGGCCAGTTGTTGCTCTATTCCGTCAGCAACATCACCACCGGCACGGACTCGCAGGGCGAGGTCACCGTGCGCCTGGAGAAGGGCGGGCGCATCGTCAACGGCCACGGGGCGGACACGGACATCGTCATCGCCTCGGCCAAGGCCTATCTCAACGCCCTGAACAAGCTGATCCGGCCGGCGGCGGAGCGCACCCACCCGCAGGCCGGTACGCCGATATAAAAAGCGATCAGCCATCAGCCATCAGCTATCAGCTAAAGGCTAAAGGCTGATAGCTCTTCGCCGCGAATGCTGGAACAATTAGCGGCGGTCTTTGGGAATGAACGAGGCATGACGCAGACCGGGCGAACGGGGCGATCTGGCAGGACAGCGCAGGTGACACCCGCGGTGTTTTTGTATTTTCTTCTCGCTGCGGGCTGTCTGCCTCCCCGCGCGGCGCCGGCGGCGGACCAGGACGCCGCGCCCACGCCTGGCGCGGGCTGGCAGTACCGGGTTTACCAGCAGGACCTTCCCGGCGTGGACAACCTGGTGGTCGCGGCCGACGGCGCGCTCTACGCCACGCAGGAGCTGGCGGACGGGAAGGGCAAAATCGTGCGCATCCGCGACGGCAAGGTCGAGACGCTGGTCTCCGGTCTCGACCGGCCCGACGGGCTGTTCGCCGGGGGAAAATATCTGTATGTCACCGAGGAGGTCAGCGACGGGCGCGTCATCGAGATCAACCCGCGCACCGGCGGGCAGCGCGTGCTCGAGACGCTGAACAAGCCGGAAGGGATCGGGATGCTTCCGGACGGCGGGCTCGTGGTCTCCGAGGACACGGTCAACGGCCGGCTGATCCGGCTGCGCGCCAACGGCGCCTTCGAGGTCATCACCGGCGGCCTCAACCGCCCGGAGGGTCTGGCGGTGGCCAGGGACGGCGCGATCTATTTCGCCGAAACCGGGACCGGCAGGGTGCTCTCCTACAAGGATGGAGCAATGGACACCGTCGTGGACGATCTCGAAGAGCCGGATCAGGTCCGGTTCGCGCCCGACGGCGCGCTCTGGATCACCGAAGACACGAAACCGGGGCGGCTGCTGCGCTTCCACGACGGCGCGCTCGAGGTGGTCATGACCGGCCTGGTCTATCCGCAGGGCATCGCCTTCACCGCCAACGGTGCGGTCCTGGTCGCCGAGCAGGGGCGGGGGCGGATCCTGGCCATAACGGAGGCGGAACAATGACGTCACGCAGCGAGGCGGTGCGCCGGCAGTATCTCGCCGCCATGGGGATTGATCTCTGGGAGCGGCGCACGGCAAGGCCGGCGCCGGAGGCCGCACCGGCGGCGCCGGCGCCGAAGGCGGATGCGCCCGCCGGCGGCTGGGAGACACTGGAGAACGAAGTCCGCGCCTGCGCCAAATGCGCGCTCGCGGCCACCCGCACGCAGACGGTATTCGGCGTCGGCGACCGATCGGCGCGGTGGATGTTCGTCGGCGAGGCCCCGGGCGCGGACGAGGACCGCCAGGGCGAGCCGTTCGTGGGTCGCGCGGGCCAACTGCTGAACTCGATGATCTTCGCCATCGGCCTGAAGCGCGAGGAGGTGTACATCGCGAATGTGATCAAATGCCGCCCGCCCGGCAACCGCGACCCGCAGCCGGAGGAGGTGGAACAGTGCGAGTCCTATCTCATCCGCCAGATCGAGCTGATCAGGCCGCGCCTGATCGTCGCGCTCGGGCGGCACGCGGCGCACAGTCTGCTGAAGACCGAGCTGCCGCTGGCCAAGCTGCGCGGGGGTCGCCATAGTTACCATGACACCCCGCTGATCGTGACTTATCACCCGGCCTATCTGCTGCGCAGCCCCGGCGAGAAGCGCAAGGTGTGGGAGGACCTGCGTCTGGCGCGGTCCGTTCTGGAGGCGCCGTGAGCGCCGTCGCGCTCGCACCCGAGCCGTCACTGCGGCCCATGCGCGAGAGCGACCTGCCGGCGGTGCTCGTCGTGGAGCAATCGGCCTACGAGTTTCCCTGGACGCTGGCGATCTTCCGCGACTGCCTGCGCGTCGGTTATCACTGCTGGGTCTATGAAGGCCCGCACGGCCTCATCGGGCACGGCGTCATGTCGGTGGCCGCCGGCGAGTGTCACCTGCTGAATATCTGCGTCCACCCCGACTACCAGCGCCGCGGCCTGGGCAGCGCGCTCGTGAGTTTCCTGCTCGACCGCGCGCGCCGCATGGGCGCGCGCGTGGCGTTGCTGGAGGTGCGCGTCTCCAACGCCGCCGGCTACCGACTCTATGTCAAGCTCGGTTTCGACGAGATCGGCGTGCGCAAGCACTACTACCCGGCGCGCCACGGACGCGAGGACGCCATCATCCTCGCGCGCGACCTGACGGTGTGAAGGTTCCTTAGGGAACCCCTGAATAAGAAGTCTTCGCCGCAAAGACGGTCGCTCCCGACATCCTGTCTCGCGCGACATTCGTACGTCCCTGTACAGCATCCACGTCAACCGCGCGTCCCGGCGCGACGTGGAAATTAGTACGTCCCTGTACAGCACAAAGAACGCAAAGATTTTTCTGTTAACTATCCAATGCTTTTCTTTGCGCCCTTCGCGCCTTTGCGGCAAATAATCATACTTAATCAGCTTCCTTAGCCGCCCTTCTCCTCTTTTTTGATTGCCAGCAGCTCGATCTCGAAGATCAGCGTCTCGTTCGGGCCGATGGCGCCGCCGGCGCCCTGGGCGCCGTAGGCGTGCTCGGCCGGGACGAAGACCTGCCACTTGGAGCCTTCCTTCATGAGCGGCAGGATCTCCTGCCAGCCGTGGATGACGCCGTTGACCTGGAACGTGGCCGGTTCGTTGCGCTTGTGGGAGCTGTCGAATTCGGTGCCGTTGACGAGCGTGCCGCGGTAGTGGACCTCGACGGTGTCGGTTTCCTTGGGCTTCTTGCCGTCGCCCTCCTTGAGCACCTGGTACTGGATGCCGCTGGGAAGCACGACAATCCCCTCCTTCTTCTTATTGGCCTCGAGGAACGCCTGCCCGGCCTCCTGGTTCTTCTTCGCCAGCGCCTCGCGCTTCGCCAGATCCTTTTTCTGATAGGCCTGGATCGCGGCCTGCATCTCCTCGGGCTTGAGTCTGGGCTGGGCGCCGGAGAGCGCATCCTGAATCCCCTGGGCCACGGTCCTGGGGTCAACGTCCAGGTTCTGGCGCTTCAGATTCTGACCGACCTGTTGCCCGACGGTGTAGCTGAATTTCTGTTTTTCCGTTTTCAATCCCGCCGGCTCCGCCCCGATGGCGTTCAGCGAAATCAAGGCGGCGGCGAGGCCTAGCAGTAAACCGGTTTTCATTGCTACTCCTTTAATTAAATTAATAGGTGTTGACTGGTATGGGAGCTGGGAAACGTGGCGCCAAGCGTGTAGTAGGGTGATTTTACCGCGCGGTCCTAGGAACACATACAGGGCGTTACCACGGCCTTATGTTCGCATATCCCGGCGCGTTCACCAAGCCGACCCACGCGCGGTGTCAGCCGGGCAGGGCCTCGACCTTGTGGCGCTGCTCCCCGAGCTGGGCGAGCGCGGCCTCGAAGTCCCGCACCCGGCGCTGCTCCTGTTCCACGACCGGTTTCGGCGCGCGCGCGACGAAGTCGGCGTTGGCGAGCTTGGCCTTGGCCTTGTGCAGTTCCTTCTCGATCTTTTCCATTTCCTTCTTGAGGCGATCGATCTCGGCCTGCTTGTTGATGAGCGCGCCCAGCGGCACGAGCACCTTCATGTGGCCGACGAGGGCGGTGGCCGATTCCGGCGCGTGCTCGCCCGGCTTCAACCAGGTGAGCGATTCGGTGCGGGCGAGCGCGGCGATGTAGCGGCGGTTGGTTTCGAGGTGCTTTTGATCGGCCGCCGTGCCGTCCTGGAACAGCACGGGAACGAGCTTTCCGGGCGCAATGTCCATCTCGCCGCGGATGTTGCGGATGCCGGTGACGACCGCCATCACCCAGCGCAGCTCCCTGGTCGCCGCGGGGTCAATATTTTCCGGCCGCGAGCGCGGGTAGGGTTGGAGCATGATGGTCGGGCCGCCTGCGCCCGCAAGCGGCGCCACGCGCTGCCAGATCTCCTCGGTGATGAACGGCATCAGCGGGTGCAGCAGCCGCAGCAGCGCCTCGAGCACCTGCACGAGCGTGCGGCGCGTGCCGCGCTTCTGCGCGTCGGCGGCGCCGGCATCGGTCAGCACGACCTTGGACAGTTCCAGATACCAGTCGCAGTACTCGTGCCAGACGAAGCTGTATGCCGCCTGCGACGCGAGGTCGAAGCGGTATTCCTTGAACGCGGTTTCGACCTCGGTAATCACTTCTTGCAGGCGCGAAATTATCCAGCGGTCGGCGACGTTGAGCTCGATATCGCCACCGTGCTGGCCGCTGTCGTGTCCCTCCGTGTTCATTAGGACATAACGCGCCGCATTCCAGAGTTTGTTGCAGAAATTGCGGTAGCCCTCGATGCGCCCGAGATCGAATTTGATGTCGCGCCCCTGGGTCGCAAGCGAGGCGAAGGTGAATCTCAATGCATCGGTGCCGTAGGCCGGGATGCCCTGGGGGAAGTGCTTGCGCGTGGCGGTCTCGATCTTTTTCGCCATCTGCGGCTGCATGAGGCCCGCGGTGCGCTTTTGAATCAGCGCGTCGAGGCCGATGCCGTCAATCAGATCCAGCGGATCGAGGATGTTGCCCTTGGACTTCGACATCTTCTGGCCCTCGGCGTCGCGCACCAGGCCGTGGATGTAGACCTCGCGGAACGG
>Ga0154731_1007_pt1 | contig 17619 bp, 16 predicted proteins | sample Rifle2008BG16ft_FD_105739 | JGI IMG/M metagenome (GOLD analysis project Ga0154731, IMG submission 105739) | Candidatus Muproteobacteria bacterium RBG_16_65_31
ATGCGGACAAAAAACCCCGAGTCGAGCCGCTGCCGGAGGTCAAGACCCAGGAGGCGTTCGTTTATACTCCCGCCAACCTGACCGATCCGTTTTCGGCGTTTAACCTGAAGCCGCAGACGGCGAAAGGCGCGCCGGGCGGCGTCGGCGGCCCGGACCCGAACCGGCGCAAGGAGCTGCTCGAGGACTATCCGCTCGATTCGCTCAAGATGGTGGGGACACTCACGCGCGGGCGTCAGGCCTGGGCCATCGTGCAGACGCCGGACGGCGCGGTGTACCGGGCCAAGGTCGGCGATCACCTGGGGCAGAACTACGGCCAGATCGTGCGGGTTACGGAAGAAAAAGTGGAGTTGATCGAATTGATTCAAGGCTCGCTCGGGGATTGGGTCGAGCGCGAGGCCAGCATTGCCCTGCTCGAGTAGCGAGAGGGCGCAACCATCAGGTGAAACGCCGATGAAACAGCTCACACACATGTTGCGGAGATGGAGCGCGGCCGGCGCGGTATTCGCGCTGCTGCTGGCTATGGCGCATGAAGGTCGGGCGGGGGAGATCGAGTCGCTGGCCTGGGAATCGGGGACCGACCTGCCCACGCTGCAGATTCGTGTCCGCGGCTCGTCCACCTACGAGGCCCAGATACTGGAAGACGGTCATCGCCTGCGCGTGGGCTTTCCGGACAGCACCATGGGGCCGACGCTCGCGGAACTCCCGGGGCAGGGCAGCGTGAAAGGGGTCTATCCCTACCTCTCGGAAAGCGGCACGGTCGTGAATGTGGATCTGTTGCTGACGGACGCCGCCCGGCTGCAAGTGAAGCGTACCGGCGATGGCTATCGCGTCACGGCGCAACCGGCCGGCGCCGCCCAGCCGCAGGAGGCCGAGGCGCCGCCCACGGCGATGGTGCCGCCGGCGCCCGGAGCCCCGGCCATGGCCGCAGTGCCCGCGCTGCCGACGAATGCGGCCGCGGCTACGGCTACGGAGCGAAACGCGATCGAGGACATCCTCTATACCAAGCTCGCCGGCGACCGCGTCCAGATTACCTTGAAGATGACCGGGCCACCGCAGGAGCCCCAGGCCTTCACCATCACCAATCCGGCGCGCATCTCGCTCGATTTTCCCAACACCCGGGCGGCGCTCGCCAGGAAGAACGTGGCGGTGCAGATGGGATCGGTCAACAATGTCACGGCGGTCGAGTCCGAGAGCCGCACGCGCGTCGTGCTGAGCCTGGTCAGTCCCGCGTCCTACCGCACCGGCATCGTGGACAATAATTTCGTGATTACGATCGAGGCGCCGGTCACCGCGGCCGCCGGGGCCGGGCAGCCCAGGACCACGCATTTCGCGAGCAGCCGCCGGGCCGGCAAGTATGGCCTGAAGGGGATCGATTTTCGCCGTGGGACCCAGGGCGACGCCAAGATCATCGTCGAGCTTTCCGATCCCGCCGTCGGCATCGACATCCGCGAGCGAGCGGGCGAGATCGTGCTCGACTTCCAGGACACTACGACCCCGCCGGAACTGCAGCGCCGGCTCGACGTGGTCGATTTCGCTACCCCGGTGCAGACCATCGACACCTTCGTGCAGGGCAAGAACACGCGCATGGTGATCGCGCCCAAGGGCAAGTACGAGCATGTCGCCTATCAGACCGGCACCGTCCTCACCCTGAGCGTGAAGCCCGTCATCGAGAAGGCCGAGGAGAAGAAGAAGGATGAGTTCGGTTATTCGGGCGAGAAGCTCTCGCTCAACTTCCAGAATATCGAGGCGCGCGCGGCGCTGCAGGTGCTGGCCGACTTCACCGGGCTCAATTTCGTGGTGGCCGACACGGTGCGCGGTTCGCTCACGTTGCGGTTGAAGGACGTGCCCTGGGACCAGGCGCTCGACCTCATCGTCGATGCCAAGGGCCTGGCGATGCGCCGCAAGGGCAATGTCGTCGTGGTCGCGCCGGCGGCGGAGGTGGCCGCCAAGGAGAAGGCCGGCTTCGAGGCCTCCAAGTCCGCGCTCGAACTCGAGCCCCTGGCGACCGAGCTCATCCAGATCAATTACGCCAAGGCCGAGGAGATCGCCAATCTGCTCAAGTCGATCAAGGCCCTCACCACCTCCGTCGCTCAGCACCCGGTCTTTGGCTCCACGAGCGGCGGCACCAGCGTGACGCAGGCGGCCACGGACTCGAACACCCTGCTCTCGCCCCGCGGCCAAGTGACGGTGGACGCGCGCACCAACTCGCTCCTCATCCAGGACACGCCCGGCAAGATCCTCGATGTGCGCAAGCTCATCGCCCAACTCGATCAGCCCGTGCGCCAGGTGATGATCGAGACGCGTCTGGTGCAGGCGACCGAGGACTTCAGTCGTAGCCTCGGCGCCAAATTCGGCGTCAAGAGCAACACCGTCGGCAACGGCGTCCAGGTGAATCAGGGCGCGACCCTGGCGGGCGCTCCGGTCCCGCTCGGCGCCCCGATCGCGGCCCAGGAGGGGCTCAACATCAACCTGCCTTCCCCCGGCATCGGCAATTCGGCCGCCGGGACCCTGGCGCTTACGATCGCGCGGCTGGGTACGGGCAATCTCCTCGGGCTCGAGCTTTCGGCGCTCGAGGCGGAGGGCAAGGGCAAGATCATCTCGAGCCCGCGTCTGATCACCGCCAACCAGAAGATGGCCTTCATCGAGCAGGGTCAGGAGCGCGTGTTCACCACCAGTGTGCTCGGTGTGGGCTCCGTCGTCACCAAGAAGGCGACGCTCAAGCTCCAGGTGACGCCGCAGATCACACCCGACGACCGCGTCAACATGGACGTGATCATCACCAAGGACAACTTCGCCGACGCCGCCGCCGGTCTGCTCAACGTCAAGCAGATCAGTACCCAGGTGCTGCTCGACAACGGCGAGACCGTGGTAATCGGCGGCGTCTACGAGCAGGAGGAGACCTCCTCGGTCGCCCAGGTGCCGCTGCTGGGCGACATCCCGGTGCTCGGCTGGCTGTTCAAAACGAAGACCGTCGCGGACAGCAAGACCGAGCTGCTGATCTTCCTGACGCCGCGCATCCTTTCGGACCGCCTGAGCGTGCGCTAGCCGCGCGCCTTGATTTATTCCGGCATTGCTGGCATACCTGCCGGCATGAGCCGGGCGGGCAACGTGTTTCTGATCGGCCCGATGGGGGCGGGCAAATCCACCATCGGGCGCGCGCTCGCGGAACTGCTGGGCAAGGAGTTTCAGGACTCCGACCACGAGATCGAATCGCGCACCGGCGCCTCGATTCCGCTTATCTTCGAGATCGAGGGTGAGGCCGGGTTCCGCAAGCGCGAATCGGCGGTGCTCGATGATCTCACGCGCCGCGAAGATGTCGTGCTCGCCACCGGCGGCGGCGCGGTGCTCGCCGAGGACAACCGGCGCGCGCTGCGGCTGCGCGGGATCGTCGTCTACCTGCACGCGCCGATCGATACGCTGCTCGCCCGCACCCACCGCGACAGCCAGCGCCCGCTGCTTCAGACGGCGGACCGCCGCCACGCGCTGGAGGAGATGCTGCAAGTCCGCGAGCCGCTGTACCGCCAGACCGCGGATGTCGTGGTGGAAACCTCGCACCGCCCGCCGGTCGCCGTGGCGCGCGAGATCGCACGCCGCATCGAGACGCTGAAACCGCATGAAAACCCTTAACCTCGACCTTGGAGCGCGCAGCTACCCGATCCATATCGGCGCGGGGTTGATCGCGCGCGCCGAGCTGCTCACCCCCCACATCGCGGGCGAGCGCGTCGCCATCGTGAGCAACGAAACCGTGGCGCCGCTCTATATGGAGAAGCTGCGCGCGCTACTGGCGTCCTACCGTCCGCTCGAGGTGCTGCTGCCGGACGGCGAGCAGTACAAGACGCTCGAGGTCCTGAACCGCATCTTCGACGCGCTGCTCGCCGCGCGCTGCGACCGGCACACCACGCTGATCGCGCTCGGCGGGGGCGTGATCGGCGACATGACCGGCTTCGCGGCCGCGGTGTATCAGCGCGGCGTGCCCTTCATCCAGGTTCCGACGACGCTGCTGGCGCAGGTGGACTCCGCGGTCGGGGGCAAGACCGGCGTCAACCACCCCCTGGGCAAGAACATGATCGGTGCGTTCTACCAGCCGCGCGCGGTCGTGATCGACACCGACACGCTCGATACGCTCCCGGATCGCGAGTTGTCCGCGGGGCTCGCCGAGGTCATCAAGTACGGGCTCATCCGCGATGCACCGTTCCTCGAATGGCTCGAGGCCAATATGGACCGGCTGCTCGCGCGCGACCCCGAGGTGCTCACCGAGGCCATCCACCGCTCCTGCCGGAACAAGGCCGAGGTGGTGGCGGTCGACGAGCGCGAGTCCGGCGCGCGCGCGACCCTGAACCTCGGGCATACCTTCGGGCATGCGATCGAGACCGGCATGGGCTACGGCGCCTGGCTCCATGGCGAGGCGATCGCGGCCGGCATGGCGATGGCGGCGGATCTCTCGCGCCGGCTCGGCTGGCTGAGCGATGCCGATGTTCTGCGCACCGAGAAACTCATTCGCCGCGCGCGCCTGCCGGCGCGGGCGCCGGGCGCGGTTGCTCCGGCGCGCTTTCTCGAGCTGATGAGCGTGGACAAGAAGGTGCTCGCCGGGCGCCTGCGCCTGGTGCTGTTGAAGCGCCTCGGCGAGGCCGTCGTGACCGACGACTACCCGCGTGCGGCGCTCGAAGCCACCCTGCAATCGGTGCACGAAACGGCGTGAAAAAAAGTAATGGACAGGATTAACAGGATTTCTCAGGATTAACAGGATTAAACCGAAAAAGCAGTAAACCGCAGATGAACGCAAATGAATCGTGCCCTTGATGCACCGAAGCCATTCACCACTTTCGGTGGGCTGGCGAATACAGGCAGCGCATTGAATATCTACGTTTATTTGCGTTCATCTGCGGTTAAACGCTGTTTTAAGGTTTAATCCTGTTAATCCTGAGAAATCCTGTTAATCCTGTCTATTTTCCTGCGCATGCTCGCCCCCTACGCCGCCAACGATTCCACCTCGCGCGGGCGCCAGTACGCCGAGCCCGCCCCCGCCTATCGCGGCGAGTTCCAGCGCGACCGCGACCGCATCATCCACTGTGCGGCGTTCCGGCGCCTCGAATACAAGACCCAGGTGTTCGTGAATCACGAGGGCGATCTGTTCCGCACGCGCCTGACGCACTCCATCGAGGTCGCCCAGCTCGGCCGCTCCATTGCCCGCGCGCTCGGGCTCAACGAAGACCTCACCGAGGCGATCGCGCTCGCGCATGACCTCGGCCACACGCCCTTCGGGCACTCCGGGCAGGACGCGCTCAACGACTGCATGCGGGACTATGGCGGCTTCGAGCACAACCTCCAGTCGCTGCGCGTGGTGGATTGGCTCGAGGAGCGCTACGCCGAGTTTCCCGGCCTCAACCTCACCTATGAAACCCGCGAGGGCATCTTGAAGCACTGCGCGCTGGACAAGGCGCGCGCGCTGGGCGAGCTCGGCCGGCGATTCCTGGAGCGCGGGCAGCCGGGCCTCGAGGCACAGTTGGCGAACGTCGCCGATGAGATCGCCTACAACAATCACGACGTGGACGACGGCCTGCGCTCGGGGCTCATCACGGTCGAGCAATTGCGTGCCGTCGCGCTCTTCGCCGAGCACCACGACGAGGTCCAGCGCCGCTACCCGGGGCTGCCCGAGCGGCGCGCGATCCACGAGACCGTGCGGCGCATGGTCAACCGCGTGGCGACCGACCTCATCGAGGAGAGCAGGCGCCGGATCGGGGCGGCCGACGTGGCGGGCATCGAGGACGTGCGCCGCCGCGACGAGCCGCTCATCGCCTACAGCGCCGGCATCCGCGAGCGGGTGCGCGAGCTCAAGCAGTTCCTGCGCCGCAACCTCTACAGCCACGAGCGCGTGCTGCGCATGACCGCCGAATCCGTCAAGATCGTGCGCGAGCTCTTCGACGCCTTCATGGAGGAGCCCCGGCGGTTACCGCCGCAGTACCAGGACAAGGTCCGGGAGCAGGGGGAGGGGGCGGCGGTCCGGGCGCGGATCATCGCCGACTACATCGCCGGCATGACCGATCGCTACGCCATGCGCGAACACGCCCGGCTCTTCGGCCAGATCTAGCAGCCTGTCGGACTTAAAAACTTTCTGCGGTAAAATCAGCAAAGTTTGGTCAACAAGGAATCCGCCATGAGCCCCTTCAAGCCGATCAACCGCCATACCAGCTATCTGTTTCCGCCGTCGGTGGACGACTGGCTGCCGGAGCAGCACCTGGCCCGGTTCGTGGCGGACGTGGTGGAGCAACTGGACCTGAAGGAAATGGAACGCGCCTACCGGGGAACGGGAACAGAGGCCTTTCATCCGGCCTTATTGCTGTCGACCCTGATCTACGGCTATGCCACCGGCGTGTTCTCCAGCCGCAAGATCGAGCGGGCGACGTACGACTCGGTGGCGTTCCGCTATGTCGCGGCCAACGACCACCCGGATCACGACACCCTCAACACCTTCCGTAAGCGCTTTCTGCCGCAGATTGAAGGCCTGATGGTGCAGGTGCTGCTGATCGCGCAGGCAATGAAACTCGTCAGCCTGGGCCACATCGCTCTCGACGGCACCAAGGTCAAGGCCAACGCCTCCCGGCACAGCGCCTTGAGCTACGGGCACAGCCTGAAACTGGAACAACAGTTGAAGGAAGAAGTCCGCAAGCTCCTGGCCCTGGCCGAGGCGGCGGATCACGAAGCGGTCCCGGACGGCATGAGCCTGCCGGAGGAGATCGCCCGCAGGGAAGACCGGCTGAGCGCGATTGCGGCAGCGAAGGCAAAGATCGAAGCACGTGCCCGCGAACGGTTCGAGCAGGAGCAGGCCGACTATCAGACCAAGCTTGCCCGGCGCGAAGCCAAATCAAAGGAAACCGGCAAACCGCCGCGCGGCCAACCGCCCGCCCCGCCGCAGATCGGCCCCGCGGACAAGGACCAGATCAACCTCACCGACGAAGAATCCCGCATCATGAAGGTTACGGGCGGCGGCTTCGAGCAGTGCTACAACGCCCAGGTGGCCGTGGACATGGACAGCCTGCTGATCGTGGGGTCGAACACCGTGCAAGCGTGCAACGATAAACAGCAAATCGAACCGATGTTGAAGAAGCTCGACGCCTTGCCGGACGCCTTGGGCAACATCGGCACCCTGGTCGCGGACACCGGCTTCTACAGCGAGGCCAACGTCAACGCCTGTGCGACCCATAACATCCTCCCGCTCATTGCCGTCAGCTGGGAAGCACATCACCCCGCCCCTGGTTGCAGACGCCACCGCGGTAGAGGCCATGCGTCACCGCCTGAAGACAAAAGCAGGGCGAGCCTTGTACGCGCAGCGCAAATGCACGGTGGAGCCCGTGATCGGCATCGTCAAATCGGTGCTGGGCTTCCGGCAGTTCCTGTTGCGGGGCCTCGACAACGTCAAAGGCGAGTGGGACCTGGTAGCAATGGCCTGGAACCTGAAGCGGATGTACGTGCTGACGGGGTAAGTCTCTCCCTCGGACCGTCCGCTCACAGTAAAAAATCACCGATGCAAACAAATCGTCAGGTCAATTTACCCGACGGCGCATGGCGCCGCGGTCTAAGTCTGACAGGCTGCTAGTCACTAGTCACCGCATTAATGCAGCGTCTTCTTCCGTTGCTTGCGCGGCTGGGGCGCGGGCGAGGCGTGGTGCAGGACCATGCGCCAGCCGCCGTCCGTGAGCCGGTAGATGTTGGTGACCAGCACCGGGGCCTGCGACGTCTGGCCCCCGACGCGGATGTGCTCCTGCACGGTGTGCACCGCGAGCGCGCCGTCCTGGGCGCGGCCTTGCTCCTCGATCAGAAGCTGCATCTGCGGAGAATGATGGAAGATCGTCTCCCAGCCCGCGCGCACGGCCTCGGGCCCGATCAGTTTCGGGCCGAGCGGAAGGATGCAGGCGATCTGCGGGTCATCGGCCCAGACCGCCATCATGGCGGCAAGGTCTTGTTTGGCGAAGGCGGCATAGAAGGCCGCCTCGGCCTCCTGCGGGGTATAAAACCGGGTCGGGCTCATCGCGGCGCGGCGCGAACGCGCGGATCGTTCTCGAGTGCCGGTCGAGTGGTGCCGAACAGGTCGCGCGACCAGGTCGCCTGCCCGCGGCGAGACGCTCCCTGAGCCGCCGCGTGGCCAGTCGTCGACATCCTCAGAACACGAACTTCGCCGGCTCATAGGCGTTCAGGAGCGGCGGCAGATCGGTTTCAAACAACGAATGCATGCCGAAGCTGTTCGCGCCCAGGCGGCGGATGAGCTGCACCTCCATGACCGGGGACTTGCCCACGATCGCGATGAGCCGCCCGCCCGGCGCCAGACCGTTCTTGAAACTCTCGGGCAGCACGGGCAGCGCGCCGGTGATCAGGATCGCATCGTAGGGCGCGTGGCTTTCCCAGCCGCGCGCGCCGTCGCCGGTCTCGAGTGTGACGTTCCGGACGCCGTGGCCGGCGAGCTTCTCTTGCGCGGCCTGCGTGAACTCGGGGAAGATCTCGACGCTGTGCACATGGCCGCCGAGCGCCGCGAGGAGCGCGGTCATGTAACCGCTGCCGGTGCCGATCTCGAGGATCTTGTCCTTGGGACCGATCTCGAGCTCCTGCACGAGTCGGGCCTCGATCTTGGGCTGCATCATCACCTGCGCGCGGCCGAGCGGGAGGCTCATGTCGGCGAAGGCGAGGGTGCGGTAGGGCGCGGGCACGTAGTCCTCGCGCGGCGCGCGGCTGACGAGATCGATCACCCGCTGGTCGAGCACTTCCCACGGGCGGATCTGGCTTTCCACCATGTTGTGACGCGCCAGTTCGAAATCCATCGCGGACATAAAGGTATACCCGGTGTGGTCTGAAGGCCGCTTAGGTTATGCAGTTTGCGCCGCGCGGGCAAGATCGAGCCGCAAATCAGCGCCCGGAGTAGGGTTTAAGGTTGAAATCCCGCCGGGAATCCTTTAGTTTGGGTTTTACTGCTAGGGGTCCCCGCCACTAAAGTTCGACAGACCGGTGTCCAAGACGAGCGCCCGAGTTTCAACCCGGCTGCTTGGCCCCCGATAATCTGGTCCGACTTTAGTGGCGGGGTGAGAAACACCCTTTGAACCTGATCCGGTTCATTCCGGCGTAGGGAAGCGATGAGCCAGCCTCGCAGTTTCTCACCCCCGTGCCGTACCGGGACGCACGCATGTCGCGCGCGGCCGCCGCGATCTTGCACTTTACGACTGAGGATGTGCCCATGAGCGCCAATCCCAAAGATTTTATCGCACCCGTCGCGCCGCTCTCGGCCGAGGCGACCGCGCCGTACCCGAGCTCGCGCAAGATCTACGTTGCCGGCAGCCGCCCGGACCTGCGCGTCGGCATGCGCGAGATCGGCCAGACCGACACGCCGACAAACCGCGGGTCGGAAGAAAACCCGCCGATCACGGTGTACGACACCTCCGGCCCCTACACCGACCCAGCCGCGCACATCGACCTGCGCGCGGGGCTCTCCGCGCTGCGCGAGCAATGGATCCGCGAGCGCGGCGATACTGAGCAGCTCGACGGCCCGACCTCCGAGTACGGCCGCGCGCGCGAACGCGACCCGAGGCTCGCCAGCCTGCGCTTCGGGCATCTGCGCCAGCCGCGGCGCGCCAAGGCCGGCGGCAACGTCACCCAGATGCACTACGCGCGCCGGGGGATCGTCACGCCCGAGATGGAGTATGTCGCGATCCGCGAGACCCTGCGGCTGAATGAGCTTAAGCGCGACCCGCGCTACGCGAAGCTGCTGCGCCAGCACAAGGGCATGAGCTTTGGCGCGAGCATCCCGGATGAGATCACGCCCGAGTTCGTGCGCGCCGAGATCGCGCGCGGGCGCGCCATCCTCCCGGCCAACATCAACCACCCGGAATCCGAGCCGATGGCGATCGGCCGCAACTTTTTGGTGAAGATCAACACGAACATTGGTAACTCTGCTGTTACATCGAGTATCGAAGAAGAAGTCGAGAAAATGGTCTGGTCGGTGCGCTGGGGCGGCGACACGCTCATGGACCTCTCCACCGGCAAGAACATCCACGAGACCCGCGAGTGGATCATAAGAAACTGCCCGGTGCCGGTCGGCACGGTGCCGATCTACCAGGCGCTGGAAAAGGTGGACGGAAGAGCGGAGGAGCTTACCTGGGAGATGTTTCGCGACACGCTCATCGAGCAGGCCGAGCAGGGCGTGGATTACTTCACCATCCACGCCGGCGTGCGCCTGGCCTACATCCCGCTTACCGCCGAGCGTGTCACCGGGATCGTCTCGCGCGGCGGCTCGATCCTCGCCAAGTGGTGCCTGGCGCACCACAAGGAGAATTTCCTCTATACGAACTTCGAGGAGCTCTGCGAGATCATGCGGGCCTATGACGTTGCGTTCTCCCTGGGCGATGGCCTGCGGCCCGGCTGCATTGCCGATGCCAATGACCGCGCCCAGTTCGCCGAGCTCGAAACGCTCGGCGAGCTCACCCAGATCGCGTGGCGGCACGACGTGCAGACGATGATCGAAGGCCCGGGCCACATCCCGATGCAGCTCGTCAAGGAGAACATGGACAAGGAGCTCGAGGACTGCTTCGAGGCGCCGTTCTACACGTTAGGGCCCTTGACCACCGACATCGCGCCCGGCTACGACCATATTACTTCGGCCATCGGCGCCGCCCAGATCGGCTGGTACGGCACGGCCATGCTGTGCTACGTCACGCCCAAGGAACATCTCGGGCTCCCGGACAAGCAGGACGTGCGCGACGGCATCATCGCCTACAAGATCGCGGCGCACGCCGCCGATCTCGCCAAGGGCCACCCGGGCGCGCAACTGCGCGACAACGCGCTCTCCAAGGCGCGCTTCGAGTTCCGCTGGGCCGACCAGTTCAATCTCGGTCTCGATCCCGAGAAGGCGCAGGAATTTCACGACGAAACGCTGCCGCAGGAAGGCGCCAAGCTCGCGCACTTCTGTAGTATGTGCGGCCCGCACTTCTGTTCGATGAAGATCACGCAAGAGGTCCGCGAGTATGCCTCCACTCTCGGCGTTTCAGAGAACGAAGCCGTTAAGAAAGGAATGGAACTAAAAGCGAAGGAGTTCGTGAAGCAGGGGGCGGAGATTTATAAGAAAGCCTGAGGGCATTGGCTTTTCCTGGGCAATGGGGCCACCAATGTTTTCTGGTGCAGGGCCTCCGGTACCATGAAAATCGAATAGGTTATGTTCGATTTTCATGGTACGCTTCGGCGGTGATCACACGCCCGCAGGAGCTTGGCCAGATCCGTCGCGCGCTCAAGCGCAGCCGAGTCGTGGCGTTGATCGGACCGCGGCAGTGCGGCAAGACGACCTTGGCGCGTCAGATCGTCCCGCCGGACTCGCCGAATTACTTCGACCTCGAAGACCCCACGAGCCTGGCGCGCCTCGCCGAGCCGATGACGTCGCTTTCGACGTTGCGCGGAGTGGTCGTGATCGACGAGGTACAGCGGCGGCCGGACCTCTTTCCCGTCCTGCGCGTGCTGGCGGACCGCAAGCCACTGCGGGCGCGATTCCTGATCTTGGGCAGCGCCTCGCCCGCACTGCTGCGCCAGTCGTCGGAATCACTGGCCGGGCGCGCGGAGACGATACCGCTGTCCGGTTTCAGTCTGGCCGAGGCCGGGACCAAGCTCCAGAATCGTCACTGGTTGCGTGGCGGCTTCCCGCGCGCGTTTCTGGCACGCAGCAACGCGGATAGTCTCGCGTGGCGGCGGCAGTTCATCCAGACTTTCGTGGAGCGCGATTTGCCGCAACTCGGGATCAACATACCCGCCCAGGCGATGCTGCGATTCTGGACCATGGTCGCGCATTATCACGGAAACATCTGGAGCGCGGCGGAACCGGCGCGCTCGCTGGGGGTAAGCGAGCCAACCGTGCGCCGGTATCTCGATGCCCTGACCGGGCTGTTCATGGTGCGACAGCTGCAACCGTGGCACGAAAATCTCGGTAAGCGCCAGGTCAAGTCGCCGAAGATCTACGTGCGGGACAGCGGTTTGTTGCATCAACTGCTCGGTATCCGCACCGACAAAGAGCTGCTGTCGCATCCGAAGTGCGGCGCCTCCTGGGAAGGTTATGCGGTGGAGGAAGCGCTCAAGCACTTCCAGCCGGACGAGGCCTATTTCTGGGCGACGCATCAGGGGGCTGAGCTGGACCTGTTGCTGTTCAAGGACGGGCGACGCCTGGGTGTGGAGATCAAACGCATGGATGCGCCGACGCTGACGCCCTCGATGCGCATCGCGCTCGAAAACCTGCGACTCGACCGCTTGGTGATCCTGTATCCGGGCAGTACCCGCTATGCGCTTGCCAAGCGAGTCGAGGTTTTACCACTCGCCACGCTGGCAAAATAGAAGAGGAGACACACGATGGATAAGAAAGCGTTCGCGGAACTGGTTTCCAGTGTACAGGATATGGGTCGTCACATGCGCGACGAGAAAGTAGCGGGCGCGCGGGTCATCAAGGTCCGCGAGCCGAACGTGCGCGCGATCCGCCGCAAGTCGGGTTTGAGCCAATCGCAGTTTGCCGCGCTCATCGGCGTGAACCTGCGCACGCTCCAGAACTGGGAGCAGGGCCGCACCCGTCCCACCGGCCCGGCACGTGCCTTGTTGCGGATCGTGGAGAAAAATCCCAAGGCGATGCTGACCCTGCACGCCGCCTGATTTGCCGTTCGTCTTCTTGGATTGCGCCGCCGGCCAGCGCCTCTCGGAAGCCGAGGCGCTCAAGCAGGGTAGGGAAGAGAAGGCGGCGGAGTTCGTGCAGCAGGGCGCCGAGGTATACCGGAAGGTATGATAGAAACCTCGTTAATTAAGATAATCCATGCCATATTTCATTCCGGTCTTTCAACGACTCAACGAGGCCAAGGTTCGGTATGTTGTCGTCGAAGGATATGGCAAGCAATCCGAAACCGAATAGAGAGGCCGAACCCTTCTGCCCCGTTACTTTTGCGGACGTGGAAGAGGCGCAGCTCAAGACTTGGCTTAAGGCTACGTCGGCGCAACGCCTGGCGCGGGCGGAAGAAATACTCGAATTGGCCCGGATGGCCGAGGTTGCTCGGGCGACATCCGCCAAAAAAGGTGGCTGACAGGCGCTGCAGCGTTGTCCCCTTTTGGGCATCGAAAAGTGCGGATCATTCAGGAGAAACGCAAACGGGGCGAGCGCTAAACCTGGCTTCCGCCGTCAGCGACATCGCCGACCGCGTGCGTGGACTTTCGCCGACCGGCTGCTATCGTATTTGGAATAATCTAACAAAACAGGCCCGGCACGCATGGCGCAGCAACCGACGATCGAATCCGCGATGACGCCGTTCCCCTATTCCGTCGAGGCCGACGCCCATGCGAGCAGCGCCCGGACCATGATGACGCAGCTCAATATCCGCCACCTGCCGGTCCGGGAGGGCGAAACGCTGGTGGGGGTGCTTTCGGACTGGGGCTTGAGGCGCGCGGCGGAGCTGGGGCTGGATGTCTCAAGCGGCGGCGAGGCGCGGGTGCGCGACGTCTGCAGCAAGGAAGTTCTCGCCGTCGCGCCGGAGGAGCCGCTCGCGAACGTGCTTACCCTCATGGCCGAGAAACACGTCGAAACGGTGCTGGTCGTCCGTAACGGCAAGCTCGCGGGTATCTTCACCGTCACCGACGCCTGCAAGCGATACGCCGACCTGCTGCGCAAACCGGGCTGAAACCGAACCCGTGGGCCATGGGCCGCGCCCGGTAGCGCCGGTTTCCAACTTGCGCCCGCGGCTGTACCGCACTACCGTGCGCACTCAGATGGACGACCAACCCCGAGAGATCCTCCACAGCGTCTTCGGCTACGAGCGCTTCCGCGGCCCGCAGGCGGAGGTGATCGGCACGCTCATGGCGGGCGGCGACGCGCTGGTGCTCATGCCCACCGGAGGCGGCAAGTCGCTGTGCTACCAGATCCCGGCGATCGCCCGCCCCGGCACCGGCATCGTGGTCTCGCCGCTGATCGCGTTGATGCAGGATCAAGTGGCCGCGTTGAAACAGGCCGGGGCGCGCGCGGAGTTTCTCAATTCCACGCTCGACGCGGCGCAGGCGCGCGATATCGAGGCGCAACTGCTGCGCGGCGAGCTCGATCTGCTGTACGTCGCGCCCGAGCGCCTGTTGCTCGATCGCACTCTGGATTTGCTCGCCCGCACGAGGCTCGCGCTCTTCGCCATCGACGAGGCGCACTGCGTCTCGCAATGGGGCCACGACTTCCGTCCCGAATACATGGGGCTGAATGTGTTGCACGAGCGTTTCCCCGACGTGCCGCGCATCGCCCTCACCGCCACCGCCGACGAGCCCACGCGCCGCGAGATCATCGCGCGCCTGAAGCTCGAAGACGCGCGCGTCTTCATCAGCAGCTTTGACCGTCCCAACATTCGCTACCGCATCCGCCAGTCGAACGCGGGCGGCAGCGCGCGCGAGCAGTTGCTGCGTTTCATTCGTGAGGAGCACGCCGGTGACGCCGGCATCGTCTATTGTCTGTCGCGCAAGCGCGTGGATGAAATCGCCGCCTGGCTCGCCGCCAACGGCCTCGCGGCGCTGCCGTATCACGCCGGCCTGAGTGCGGAAGTGCGCACCGCCAACCAGTCGCGCTTCCTGAACGAGGAAGGCGTGATAATAGTCGCCACCATCGCCTTCGGTATGGGCATCGACAAACCGAACGTGCGTTTCGTCGCGCACCTCAACCTGCCGAAGAGCGTCGAAGCCTATTATCAGGAAACCGGCCGTGCCGGTCGCGACGGCCTCCCGGCCGACGCGTGGATGATCTATGGCCTGCAGGATGTCATTACCCTGCGCCAGATGTTGGAGAGCTCCGAGTCTGACGACGCCCACAAACGTGTCGAACGCCACAAGCTCGACGCCATGCTGGGCTTATGCGAGCTCACCACCTGCCGCCGTCAGGCGCTGCTTACCTACTTCAGTGAGACGCTGCCCAAACCCTGCGGCAATTGTGACACCTGTCTGGAGCCGCCCGAAACCTGGGACGCCACCGTCCCCGCGCAGAAGGCGCTATCCTGCGTGCACCGCACCGGCCAACGATTCGGGGTGAATTATTTGGTGGACGTGCTGCTCGGTAAAGACGACGACCGCATCAAACGCTTCGGCCATGACCAACTCTCCACCTTCGGCATCGGCAAGGAACTGGACAATAACGAATGGCGCGGCGTCTTCCGCCAGCTCATCAGCCGTAGCCTGCTGGCCGTGGACCTCGAAGGCCACGGCGGCCTGCGCTTGACCGACTTGAGCCGCCCGGTGCTGCGCGGCGAAGAACGCCTGATGCTGCGCCGCGACGTCAAACCCGAAAAGACCAAAAAGACCAAGACCCCGCGCGCCGCGCGCAGCCCTTTCACCAAGGAAACCGATCAGCGTCTATGGGAAGCCTTGCGCGCGCGCCGACTCGAACTTGCCAAGAAGCAAGGTGTGCCGCCGTATGTGGTCTTCCACGACGCCACCCTTGCGGAAATGGTCGAGCGCCGGCCCCGGACCTTGAACGATCTCGCGCACATATCCGGCGTCGGCGAACGCAAGCTCGCGGCCTACGGTGAGGACTTCATCGGAGTCATCCGTGGGCATGCGGGCGAGGCCGGCGAGGCAGAGGCCGCGCACCCGTGAGTCCCCCGCCACCCCAAACCGCGATCGGGGAAGAACCCATACCTGAAGAAGGCGATGGGGGAGGCAGCGGCAGGATAGCGCGACAAGTCGAATTGGGGGTGCGGAGATTTACCGCAAGGCGTACCATCCATATCCCTGTAATCCCGATTATCTTTATAAAGAGGGCGCAACATTGGTAAAACCGAACTATCAGTTTCAAAAGCGCCAGAAAGAACTGCAAAAGAAGAAAAAGATGGAAGAGAAACGCCAGCGCAAGCTGGCGAAAGGCGCCGATCAGCCCGGTGAAAATCCGGACCAGCCCCCGGATCAGGGCGAGACCCCCGGGAAGGAGGGGTAGCTTGGGCGGAGCGTGCCGTCTGCGGCCGCTGTGGATCGCGGGCTTCCTCGCCGCCGCCGGCCTCGCGGTTGGCCCCGCCTTGGCGGCCGACGATACCAGCCTTGATGACAGCGCCAAGAAGGTCGGAAATAATTTCGGCAAATTGCTCAAAGGCATGGGCCAGGAGCTGAAGAAGGCCGGCGGCTCGCTCAGCGCGTCGGGGAAAAAAGACGCCAAGAATGAAAAGAAACACCCGGAGAATGAACCGGATAAGAACAAGGAAAACCCCAAGTAGTACCGAAGTAGTACCGAAAAGGTGTCAGATTTATCCTCTAACTTCTAACTTCCACCGAGGGTTCTTGTGAAACCGCCGGCGGCCTGGCCGCTCTGGCTCGTCGGCTTCCGTCCGTTCTTCGGGCTGGCCTATTTATCCGGCCTGAGCCTGCCGGTGCTGTGGGTCTTGCTCCACGCGAACGCGATCCCGGTGCCTGCAACCTCGTATTCCGTGGTTCAGTGGCACGCCCACGAGATGTTCTTCGGTTTCGGCTGGGCCGTACTCGGCGGGTTTCTGCTGACGTCAACCAAGAACTGGGTGAAGGTCCGCGGTTACCACGGCGGGTCGCTCATGTTTCTCGCGGCCGCATGGCTGTTCGAACGCATCGGCATGTGGTTCGAGGGGGTCTGGCCGCCACTCCTCTTCCGGGTGTCGAACAACCTGTTTCTCGCCTCGATCGTCGCGATGCTCATGTGGACGCTCATCCGCCACCGCAGGGACGACTCTTACCGCGATAACTATTTTTTCCTCCTGGCCCTGCCGGTATTCCTGCTGGCGAAATACCTGGTCCTGAGCCCCGATTACTTCCAGGCCGGCTCGAGCATGACGATCGGGCTCTTCCGCATGGCCTTTCTGCTGATGCTCGAAAGAACCCTGACCCAGTTCATGCAGGGTGTTTTTCAAGTGACGATCCTGCGCAACGCCGCCCTGGACACGACGATCAAGACGCTCGGCCTGATCCTGGTCTTCGAGAGCCTGCTGCCGTCGCCGCTGGCGGGCGGGCTGGCACTGGCGCTCGCCGTGCTGCTGGCCGGCCGTTTCTTCTTCTGGAAACCGCGACTGGCCATGCGGCGGATCGATGTCGGCATCATGTACCTCGGCTACCTCGCCATCGTCACCCAGCTACTCATAGACTTCACCGCCCGGATCGCGCCCGCCGAATGGGCCGGCACCGTGTCCGTCCATGTCTTCACCTTCGGCGCGATGGGCTGGATCATTCCCTCCATGCTGATCCGGATCGCGAAGGGCCATACCGGAAGAAAACCGGTCTTCGACGCCCTCGACAAACTGACGCTGTGGATCATGATCCTGGCCTTCGTGCTTCGCATCATCGCCCCGCAGATCTATCCCGCCGGCTATTCGTACTGGATCGCCCTTTCGGCCGCCTGCTGGTTTGCCTGCTTTACGATCCTCGCGTGGCGCTACCTCCCGTTCCTCGTGCAGCCGCGGGTCGACGGCAAGGAGCACTGAATCAATCGCAGCTTACCGCCATGACCGCAGCAAGTCCTTAGCGGCTAATTTAAGGGGATGATTTAAATTTAAAGGAATTTAAAGGGGACGCTACCCTTTGATTCCCCACCCCCTCCCGTGCTAAATTCCCCCCATGCCCCGCCTGGCCCGAACCGTCTGCGCCCGC
>Ga0154731_1093_pt1 | contig 16822 bp, 16 predicted proteins | sample Rifle2008BG16ft_FD_105739 | JGI IMG/M metagenome (GOLD analysis project Ga0154731, IMG submission 105739) | Candidatus Muproteobacteria bacterium RBG_16_65_31
CCTTCAGCGCCCCGCCGCGCGAGGCGCCGGAGGAAGGCGCGCGCATCTACCAGCCGATCGCCGAATACCTCGCCGGCGTGATCGGCAGGAAGATCGTCTACGTGCACCCCGACAACTGGCTGACCTACCAGACGGAGATGCTCAAGGGCGGCTACGACATCGTCTTCGACGGCCCGCACTTCAACAGCTGGCGCATCGCCAACCTGAAGCACAACACGCTGGCCAAGATCCCGGATGAGTTCGTGTTCGCCGTCGTCACCAAGAAGGACGGCGGTCAGATCACGGACATCCGCCAGCTCGCGGGCAAGAAGGTGTGCGGCATGAGCCCGCCCAACCTCGGCACCCTGGCGCTGCTGAGCCAGTTCGAAAACCCCGCGCGCCAGCCGACGATGATCAACGCCGTCGGCTGGGCCAAGGTATACGAGGGCGTGGTGATCGAGAACAGGTGCGTCGCCGGCGTCCTGCCGGTGGCCAACCTGAAGAAATACGACGGCCGGGGCAACTTCACCCGGATCGTGTACAAGACCAAGGCCCTGCCCAACCAGGCGTTCTCCGCCGGACCGCGCATCACGCGCGAGGACCAGGCCAGGCTGGCGGCGGCGCTGATCGCGCCCGAGGGGGCCGCGGCCACGGCAAATCTGCGTGAGGCCTTTGGCACGGAGAAAGGCCTGGTCCGCGCCGTCAAGGACGAGTACGCCGGGCTGGACGCCTTCCTCAAGGACGTGTGGGGCTACCGGCGCTGACGACTATAGGGTTTGCGGCGGGCGAATTTATTGCCACAAGGCCTGTCCGCCCGCCAGCTGCACCAGGGCGCGCTTGACCGGCGGCAGCAGGTCCACGGCGATCAGCCCGAGGTCGCGCGCCAGGACCAGCGGCGGAAAGTCGTTCGAGAAGATACGCAGCAGGCCGTCGGTGAAGGCGACGGTCGCCAGATTGTCCCACCGGCGCCGTTCGGCGTAGCGCCGCATGACATCATGATCGCCGATGTCGCGCGCGGCGCGCGCCGCCTCCGGCACCACCTCGGCCAGCGTCGCCACGTCGCGCAGGCCGAGATTGAAGCCCTGGGCCGCAATCGGGTGCAGCGTGCGCGCGGCGTTGCCGACGAGCGCCAGGCGCGGGCGCGCCAGCTCGCGGGCGCGCGCGAGGAACAGGGGATAGGCGGCGCGCCTGCCGGGGCGGGTGAATCTTCCCAGGCGCGCGCCGAAACGCTCGTGCAGCCGCGCCAGGAATTCCTCGTCGCCGCACTTTAGTATCGCTTCCGCGTCCGGCGCGCCCATGCACCACACCACGGCGCAGCGGCCGTCGCGCAGGGGCACAAGCGCGAGCGGGCCGGCCGCGGTAAACCGCTCGTACGCGGTGTTTGCGTGCGGCCGGCCGGGCGTGACGTTCACGACCACGGCGACCTGCTTGTATTCGGTGCGTGTGGTCTCGATGCCGGCGGCCGCGCGCGCCGGCGAATCGGTCCCGTCCGCCGCGACCACCAGGCGCGTGCTGAGGGCGCGCCGCGCGCCGTCCTGATTTATAGCCACGACCGCGGTCTCGGGCCGGAACTCGATGGACTCGAGCGTCGCCGGGCACAGCCACTCGACGTTTTTAAGCTCCTGCTGCGCCTGCCACAGCGCCGCGCCCAGGGCGCGGTTCTCCACGACGTAGCCCAGGGCGGGAACGCCGGCATCGGCGGCCGCGAAGCGGGCGAAGCCGCAGTGGCCGCGGTCGGAGATGTGCATGTGCTCGATCGGCGTCACCCCCTGTCTTTCGATCTCGCGCCAGACGCCGATGGCCTCGAAGATGCGCCGCGAGCCGGGGATGAGCGTGACGCTGCGGTCGTCATAGCTCGGCTGCGCCGGCGCGCGCGGCGGCACCGCCTCGACCACGCCGATCCTGAGGCCGCTCGCGCGCAGGGCGCAGGCGAGACTCGCGCCGACCATGCCGCCGCCGATGATGAGAATGTCGAAATCAGTTTGCATATGAAATTTCGACGCAAAGGCGCAAAGAGCGCAAAGGGTTTTGAAATTTAAAAACGCTTTTCTTTGCGCCTTCGCGTCTTTGCGTCAGAAACTCATATTCAGCGCTTCATCAACGCTTCGATCTCGCCGACGGCCTTGGGCGCGTCGTGCGTGAGCACCTCGTTGCCGTCGCGCGTGACCAGCACGTCGTCCTCGATGCGGATGCCGATGTTCCACCAGCGCTCGGCGATGTCCTTCGCGCCGCCGGCGATGTAGAGACCGGGCTCGACCGTGAGCGCCATGCCGGGCTCGAGCAGCCGCCACACCTCGTCCACCTTGTAGTCGCCGACGTCGTGTACGTCCATGCCGAGCCAGTGCCCGGTGCGGTGCATGTAGAAGCGCTTATAGTCACCGTTCTCGATGTGCCCGTCCACGCTGCCCTTGAGCAGCCCCAGCTCCCTGAGCCCCTCGGTGAGCACGCGCACGGCGGTCTCGTGCGGCTCGTTCCAGTGCTTTCCGGGCCGGACCTGCTCGACGGCCGCGAGCTGCGCCGCGAGCACCAGCTCGTAGAGCGCGCGCTGCTCGCCGCTGAATTTGCCGTTGACCGGGAAGGTGCGCGTGATGTCGGCGCTGTAGCAGTCAATCTCGGCCCCGGCGTCTATCAGCAGCAGGTCGCCCGCCTTCAGCTCGGCGCTGTTCTCGGTGTAGTGCAGGATGCAGCCGTTGGCGCCGCCGCCCACGATCGGCGGATAGCCCGGCGGGGCGCCGCCCTTCTTGAACTCATACAGCAGCTCGGCCTCGAGCTCGTACTCCATCATCCCCGGCCGGCACGCCTGCAGCGCGCGCCGGTGCGCCGCCGCCGACACCCTGGCCGCGCGCTTCATCAGCCGGATCTCCTCCGGCGCCTTGAACAGGCGCATCTCGTGCAGGATGTGGTTGAGGTCCACGAACTCGCCCGGGGCGTGCACGCCGTTGCGGCTCTTGCCGCGCACCTCGTTGACCCAGCCCATCAGGCGCGCGTCGAAACTCGGGTAGCGCCCCATGCTGTAGAACACCTTCTCCCGGTTCTCCAGCAGGCCCGGCAGGATCTCGTCAATGTCGTCAATGGGAAAGGCGTCGTCGGCGCCGTGGGTTTCGCGCGCGCCCTCGAGCCCGGCGCGCCGGCCCTCCCAGATCTCTTTTTCCGGGTTGCGCTCGCGGCAGAACAGGATGAACTCGCCGTGCTGGCGCCCCGGGACCAGGACCGCGACCGCGTCGGGCTCGGGAAAGTGCGTCAGGTAATAGAAATCGCTGTCGGGGCGGTAGGGATAGTCCACGTCGCGGTTGCGGTTGCGGACCGGGGCCGTGGGGATGATCGCCACGCCGCCGCCCATGTGCCGCATCACCTGGCCACGGCGCTTTTCGAAGATCTTCCGGTCCATGAAACCATTATGCCAAAAACGCGGCGCCGGCGGCGAATTCCGGCGCGGCCACGCCCCCGGGCGCGTGCCGCCGGCCGCCTCCGTGAGCGTCAAAACCGGGGACATTGACCGGCGCGGGACTCGGTCCTATATTTGATGTCAACGCCACAACCGGCGGGGCCGCGTGGAAAACCAAGACCTCAAAAACCTGGAAAACCGCATAGACAAGCTGCTCGACACCTGCCAGCGGCTCAAGAAGGAAAACTCGGCGCTCAAGTCCGAGCGCGACAACCTGAACCAGGAGCACGCCAAGCTGACGGAGAAGACGCGCATCGCGCGCGAGCGCATCGAGACCATGATCGGCCGGCTCAAGGTCCTGGAGCGGAGCTGAGATGAAGGACGCCCCCGAAGGCCTCACGGTCTCGATCCTCGGCAAGGAGTTCATGGTCGCCTGTCCGGAGAACGAGCGCGAGGCGCTCCGCGCCGCCGCCGCCTACCTGGACAAGAAGATGCGCGAGATCCACGCCAGCGGCAAGGTCATCGGCGCCGAGCGCTCGGCGATCATGGCCGCGCTCAACATCGCCCACGAGCTGCTGGAGCTGCGCGGCCAGGGCGGCATGCCCGCCGACATCACCCAGAAACTGCGTTTCCTGCAAGGCAAGATAGACGCCGTCCTCGGGCGGGATGCACAAGCCCTCCAATAGGTATATCATTAGATAGCGCCCCCTGCGGTGCGCGTGTACCGTTCCAGATATCCTTTGAACCTATAGTACATGTCTCGGGAGCCGGTATAGCAGATGCTGTTGTGCAAGTCCGCCTCGTAGCGGAAAGCCTGATGCATCTCTGAGGCGCCCACTTGAACCGGACGGTTCAAGGCGATGGAGCGGCACGGCATTCGCGGAGGGCGCCTTTTGTTTCCGCTTATCGGGTTCCCGTGCCGGCCACGAGCAAGAAAATCCACCAGCGTCGAATCCTGCGCGCCCGCCGCCTGGCGCTTTCGCCCGAGGCCCAGCGCCTTGCCTCGCGGCGGCTCGCGGCCATGCTCGCGGGCCTGCCCCTGTTCCGCACCTGCCGCCGCATCGCCTGCTACATGCCGGCCGACGGCGAGATTGATCCAACCCCGGTCATGGAGCGCATCTGGCGCATGCGCAAAACCTGTTATCTCCCGGTGCTTTCGCGCCTGTCGCACGACCGCCTCTGGTTCGCCCCGGTGGCGCCGGGCACGGAACTTGCTGCGAATCGTTACGGCATCCTGGAGCCGGTAGTGCCCGCGCGCGACCTGGTGCGGGCGCAGGAGCTGGATCTCATCCTGCTGCCGCTGGTGGGCTTCGATGCGCGCGGCAACCGGCTCGGCATGGGCGGCGGATTTTACGACAAGAGCCTGGAGTTCCTGCGTCACCGGCGGCTGTGGAAAAAACCGCACGTGCTGGGTCTGGCGCACGACTTTCAGAAGGTCGGGGCGCTTATCGCGGACCCATGGGACGTGCCGCTGCAAGCCGTGGTTACGGATGTGGCGGTCTATACTGCCGAGGGCGGATAACGCTATGGGAAGATCATCATGAAACTGCTCTTTATCGGCGATGTGGTCGGCGCACCGGGGCGGCGCGTCGTCGCGCGCCTGCTGCCGGCGCTGCGCAAGCGCCTCAAGCTCGATCTGGTGGTGGCCAACGCCGAGAACGTCGCCGGCGGCGCCGGCGTGACCAAGGACACCGCCGACGCGCTCCTGGCGCTCGGCGTGGACGTGCTGACCAACGGCAACCATGCCTGGGACAAGAAGGAGGCGCTCGACTACATCGTCACCGAACCGCGCCTGCTGCGCCCGCACAATTATCCGGACGGTACCCCGGGAACCGGCTGGTTCGTCGCCGAGACCGCCGCGGGCCACAAGGTCGGCATCCTCAACGTCATGGGCAACGTGTTCATGCACCCGCACCTCGCCTGCCCCTTCGCCTGCGTGGACCGGGCGCTGGCGGCCAAGCCCGACGACGTGAAGCTGGTGCTGGTGGACCTGCACGCCGAGGTGACGAGCGAGAAAATGGCCATGGGCTGGTATCTCGACGGGCGCGCGAGCGCGGTCATCGGCACCCACACCCACGTGCCGACCGCGGACGAGCGCGTCCTGCCCAAGGGCACCGGCTACATCTCCGACGTCGGCATGACCGGCTGCTACGACTCGGTGATCGGCATGGACATACAGAAATCCCTCAAGCGCTTCCTGCAGAAGCTGCCCGAGCGCTTCGAGGTGGCCGAGGGCGAGGCGACGCTGTGCGCCGTGCTGCTCGACCTCGACGAAAAGACCGGCGTCTGCCGCCACATCCAGCGCATCCGTCTACGCGAAAGCGAAGAGCACGAAGAGGCCATGCTGCGCCGGGTGAAGTAAGCCACCATATATGATCTTGAACCGCCAAGACGCCAAGGACGCCAAGATAACGAATTCATTTATCCGCAGATTACGCAGATTAGCGCAGATTTAAAAAGGCTCTGGGAGGCAATGCTGGCAGGGCGCATAGGATGGGAAGTTTTGGGGCCCCCGTATGGCGCGCCCGCGCACCGCAAGGTTCCGGGCAAGCGCCCCGAAGGGGGCGCGGACAGGATGTCCGCGCCTGATCTTCGAGGCAGGATGCCTCGTAAGATCAGCGCCGGGTCCCGGAACCGCGGATGCGCGGGGGCATTCGCGCCATCCGGGGCGTGCTTTCTTCTGGTTACTCTTCTTTGCACGAGCAAAGAAGAGTAACCCTGGGTGCGGGGCGGGAGCATCCCGCATTAGAACAAACGCCGCCCACAGGGCGGCTCGACAAAAGAACTTGAGGGAGAGACAAGAATGAAACGGCTGTTTCGGTTACTGCTGATCGCCGCGGTCGCCTCCGCGACGATTTCCGTCCCCGCCGCGGAAAAGGCCGCCAAGCCGGCAAACCCCAGGGTCAGGATAACGACCAGCCTCGGGGCGATCGAGCTCGAGCTCGACGCCGGGCGCGCGCCGGAGACGGTCAAGAATTTTTTGAATTACGCCCGGGCCGGTTACTACAACGGCACGATCTTCCACCGCGTCATCCCCGGCTTCATGATCCAGGGCGGCGGCTTCACGCCCGGGCTGAAGCAGAAACCGGCGCGCGCGCCGATCAAAAACGAGGCCGACAACGGCCTGCAAAACCGCGCCGGCGCCATCGCCATGGCCCGCACCCCCGATCCGCACTCGGCCACGGCGCAGTTTTTCATCAACACCGTGGACAACCCGCTGCTGGACCACCGCGACAAGTCGTTCATGGGCTGGGGCTATTGCGTCTTCGGCAAGGTCGTCAGGGGCATGGAGGTGGTGAAAAAGATCGAGGCCGTCCCCACCACGACCATCGGCCCGCTGGAAAACGTGCCGGCGAAGGACGTGGTGATTCGGAAGGTGGAGCTGATCAAGGCCAAATAGTCGAGCCGCTTTCCGCTGCTGTTGTCACCCCGGCGGAAGCCGGGGTCCGGTCGAGCGCCATTCGGGCGCGTAATTGAACGCGGACTGCTCCACTCGCACCCGGTCGCCAATATGTAGGTTGGGGTGAGCGAAGCGAACCCCAACATCATCTTACCGCTTGACCCGCACCAGCAACATGCAGGGGCGCGCAAGCGTTGTGACGGATACAGATGTCGCTAATATGTAGGTTGGGGTGAGCAAAGCGAACCCCAACATCACCTTACCGCTCGCCAAAATCGCCGTCCCCGAGGTTTCCGCCGCCACCCCAATCGGCCGGCAACGCGCCGCGCTCGATGTAGCGGTGAATGCTGGAAAACGGCCATTCCGCTGCGCGTCGTGCCAACCCGTGCTTCACGGGGTTGTAATGTATGTAATCCACATGCCGCGCGTAGTCGGCCTCGTCCCGAATGAGATGCTCCCAATACCGCCGCTGCCAGACTCCCCGCTCGCCCTTCGAAGCCCGGCTGGCACTACGCTGTTCTCCCGGGGCGACGCGCCTTGAGAAGGCGGCCTTGATCGTCATCCACCGCGTCGGATAGTCCGCGTCCCCCCGTGGCAGTGTCCAGACCGCGTGCAGATGGTCCGGCAGGATCACCAGCGCGCCGATGTGAAATGGATGCCGGCGTTGAACATCGCGCATGACATCGCGCAGCATATCCACGTGGTCCGTCAGGAGCGTGCGGTGGCGTTCCGCGAGGTTGAGTGTAAAGAAATAGGTTGCGCCCTCGTCCCGGGCGCGCCGATAACGCATGGAGCGTTCGCCTTCCTTTTGACGTGATGACTGCTCTTAGAATTAGGTGCGTTGGGGTTCGCTTCGCTCACCCCAACCTACACGTGCTGCGTGTGCTTTGCGGCCTTCGACAGCGATCTATCAAGCACTTCCTGTAACTCGCGCACATTTTCCCAAAGACCTTTGTCCGAAACCTTGGGGTCTCGTTGTTCCTTATTGATCGGCTTTAAGACAGGGCCTTGTTTGGGGTCAAATGCGAATGCTTGCCGAAGCAGATGACTTTTCTTTTCCGGGTGCTCGATCAAGTGGTTGCGAACATACCGAATCCCAGGAGCGTCGAATTTCTTGAGTCCTGGTAACTGCCGGAGAACCTCGCGAAGTCGCCACGCGAAGTAATAGAATGCCTCCACAAATGTTATAAGTTCGAGGCTGATGGTATCAATGCTCCTGGCGATTGCTTCTTGGGCCTGCCTGCTTCCAGCATCGTTAGCATTCGGTCGCACGAATACCTCATGAAGCCGTGATTCGAGTTTGTATATCCGACCTAGCAATAATTCGAGCTGTTGGAAACGTCTAACCGCCTCGCAGGCAAGCGAACTCTCTTCCCGCGTAAAAGTGGACCTCTTAATATCGCAATATTGTCCGAAGAGCAGGAACTGGCGTTCCAAAGTGATTTGTACGCCGGACATAATTCAATCAGTGCTCCCTGGAATGGCGAGTTTGTGACTACGGCAGCCGAATACCAATAGCGTACTGCTTCAGCTCGGCTGTATAGCAATGACACCAGATGGACGCTGTCCAAAAACTTGCCCCACCGATTTCATCCGGACGAGCCGGCAATTGTGTCTTAACTAAGGAACAGCTTATACGCCGGATTTCCCGTCTCCTCCGCATACTCGTAGCCGAGGCTGTCGAGAAACTTCTGGAACGCCTTCTTGTCCGCGGGCGGGACCTGCATGCCGACGAGGACGCGGCCGAAGTCGGCGCCGTGGGAGCGGTAGTGGAACAGCGAGATGTTCCAGCGCCCACCCATCTTGTTCAGGAAGTTCATGAGCGCGCCGGGGCGTTCGGGGAACTCGAAGCGATACAGGATCTCGTGCACCGCGTTGGGCGCGCGCCCGCCCACGAGGTGGCGGATGTGGAGCTTGGCCATCTCGTTGTCGGTCATGTCGAGCGTGGGATAGCCGTGGGACCGCAGGGTCTTCACGAGCTTGCCGATCGCCTCCAGCGCGCGCGTCTGCACGCCGACGAAGATGTGGGCGTTCTTCGGGTCGGCGAAACGGTAGTTGAACTCGGTGATGTTGTGATCGCCCAGGATGGTGCAGAATTTTTTCAAGGCGCCCGCGCGCTCGGGAATGGTTACGGCGAGGATCGCCTCGCGCCGCTCGCCGACCTCGGCGCGCTCGGCCACGTACCGCAGGCGGTCGAAGTTGACGTTCGCCCCCGAGGCGATGGCGATCAAATGCCTGTCTTTCAGCTTCTCGCGCGCGACGTAGCGCTTGAGACCGGCGAAGGCGAGCGCGCCGGCGGGCTCGAGAATCGAGCGCCGGTCCTCGAAGATGTCCTTGATCGCGGCGCAGATCTCGTCGTTGCTGACGATGACCATGTCGTCCACGAACTGCCGACAGAGCCTGAAGGTCTCCTCGCCCACCTGGCGCACGGCCACGCCGTCGGCGAAGATGCCGACGTGGTCGAGCACGACGCGCCTGCCGGCCTTGAGCGAGCGGTCCATGGCGTCGGCGTCCTCCGGCTCGACGCCGATGATCTTCACCTCCGGGCGCAGCTGCTTGATGTAGGCCGCGATGCCGGCGATCAGCCCGCCGCCGCCCACCGGCACGAACACCGCGTATAGGTCGTTGCTGTGCTGCTTGAGTATCTCCAACCCGATCGTGCCCTGCCCGGCGATCACCTCGGGGTCGTCGTAGGGATGCACGAAGATGAGTTTGCGTTTGGCCCCGAGTTCGCGCGCGTGGGCGTAGGCGGCGTCGTAGTTGTCCCCGTGCAGCACCACCCTGCCGCCGAGGCTGCGCACCGCGTCCACCTTGATCTGCGGCGTCGTGCGCGGCATGACGATGACCGCCCTGGTGCCGAGCTTGGCGGCCGCGAGCGCCACGCCCTGGGCGTGATTGCCGGCGGACGCGGCGACCACGCCCTGCTTCAGCTCCGCCGGCGTGAGGTGCGCCATCTTGTTGTAGGCGCCGCGGCACTTGAACGAGAACACCGGCTGCTCGTCCTCGCGCTTGAGCCAGACGTGGTTTCCGGCCCGCCCCGAGAGCAGCGGCGCGTAGTCGAGCGGGGTCTCGCGCGCGACGTCATAGACCCGGGCGTTGAGTATCTTCTTAAGATATTTTTCCGGCAAGTTTCTTACCCCATCCAAACCGAAACAGAGATTCTCACCAACTTCCCCTCTCCCTCCGGGAGAGGGCAAAGGGTGAGGGAAGTGCGAAAGCTAGCGAGAATCCGCCTATATGGCCCGATAATCTAGCATGAACATGACTTCATAATCACACCGAGAATAGGTATTCTGGCGTAGTTCAGACACAGCGAGGGACATATGACCCCGGACGAAAAGAAAAAGGCCGCCGCGCTGGCGGCCCTGGAATACGTGGAATCCGGCTGGGTGGTCGGCGTTGGCACCGGCTCGACCGCCAACCACTTCATTGACGCCCTGGCCAAGATCAAGGGCAAGCTCGACGGCGCGGTGGCGTCGTCCAACGCCACCGCCGAGCGGCTCAAGAAGATCGGCGTCCCGGTGCTGGAGCTGAACGCCACCGGCGACCTGCCGCTGTACGTGGACGGCGCGGACGAGGCCACCAGGCACCTGCACCTGATCAAGGGCGGCGGCGGGGCGCTGACGCGCGAGAAGATCGTGGCCGCAGCCAGCCGAAAATTCATCTGCATCGCCGACGACTCCAAGCTCGTGGACACCCTCGGCCGGTTTCCGCTGCCGCTCGAGGTGATCCCCATGGCGCGCAGCTACGTCGCGCGCCAGCTCGTCAAGCTCGGCGGCGCGCCGGCGCTGCGGGAAAAATTCACCACCGACAACGGCAACGTCATTCTGGATGTGCACAATCTCAAGATCCTGAATCCGGTGGAGCTGGAGGAAAAGCTCGACCACATCGCGGGCGTGGTCACCAACGGCCTGTTCGCGCGCCGCCCGGCGGACGTGCTGCTGCTCGGGAGCGACCAGGGCGTAAAGCACGTCACCTAAAGGAAGTACTGATTAAGTATGATTATTTGCCGCAAAGACGGTCGCTCCTGCGCGTCCCTGCGCCCGCGACATTCGTGCGTCCTGCACAGCACGAAGGGCGCAAAGAAAAGCACCGGATAATCAACAGAAAATTCTTTGCGGCGATAACTTCTTATTCTGAGGTTCTCTAGGGAAGCTCTGATCAAGTACCGATTCGTCATTCCGGCGCAAGCCGGAATCCAGAAAATTCATAAACTTCCTGGACCCCGGCTTTCGCCGGGGTGACTTGTTCAGAGGTTCCCTAGGATTCCACGGCCTGTCGGGCGCATGAAAGATATCGCGTCACCTGTCTTCTGGATTCTGCTCTACCTGGCGCTGGTCGCGGCGCCGCTGCTGGTCTTGCTGGCGGGGCCGACGCCGCCCGGCGCCGGCCGGTGGTGGGATTTCTCGATGGCGCTCGGCTTCGCCGGCATCGCGGTCATGGGCGTGCAGTTCGCGCTCACCGCCCGCTTCCGCCGCGCGAGCGCTCCCTTCGGCATTGACATCATCTACTACTTTCATCGCTACATGGCGGTCATCGGCTTCGGCCTGCTGGCGGCCCACTACGCCGTCGTCCGCGGCGCGTATCCCGCGGCGCTCGGCCCGCTGAACCCGGTGCAGGCGTCGGGATACATGAGCGCGGGGCGCACCGCGCTCGTCCTGTTCGGCTTCGTGCTCGTGACCTCGCTGTGGCGCAAGCCGCTCCGCATCGGCTACGACCGCTGGCGCGTCTGGCACGTGCTGCTCACAACCGCGGCGTTCCTGCTCGCGGTCGCGCACATCGAGGGCGTCGGCTACTACGCGCGGGGCTGGCTGTGGACCGGCTACACCCTGTTCTGGGTGTTCCTGGTCGTCTACGTCCGTCTGCTCCGGCCCTGGCGCATGCTGAACGAGCCCTACCGTGTCGTCGGGGTCCGTCCCGAGCGCGGCCAGGCGTGGACAGTGACGCTGGACCCGGACGGTCACCCGGGACTGCGCTTCGCGCCGGGCCAGTTCGCCTGGCTCACGCTGCGCGGCTCGCCGTTCCGCTTCGGGGAGCATCCGTTCTCGATCTCCTCCAGCGCCGCGCGCAGCCCCCGGCTCGAGTTCACCATCAAGGAACTCGGTGACTTCACCCGCACCATAAAAGACATACGGCCGGGAGAAACGGCCTATGTGGACGGACCCTACGGCGTGTTCAGCGTTGATCGTTATCCGCGCGCGCCCGGGTTCGTGTTCGTCAGCGGCGGCGTCGGCATCGCCCCCGTCATGGGCATGCTGCGCACCCTGGCCGACCGGCGCGACGCGCGCCCACTGCTCCTCGTCTGCGCCAACGCGCGCTGGGAGGACGTGATCTACCGCGAGGAGCTGGAATCCCTGCGCCCGCGCCTCGACCTCACGCTTATCCATGTGCTGCAGGAGCCGCCGCCGGGCTGGGCCGGCGAGCACGGATTTGTCACCGGCGCCCTGCTCCAGCGCGTCCTGCCGGCGAACCGCGCCGAGCTCGAGTATTTCCTGTGCGGACCCAGGCCCATGAGCGAAACGGCGCAGCAGGCGCTGCACGCCATGCGCGTGCCGCTGGCGCGGGTGCACTTCGAACTGTTCGACATGGTATAGGCGCATGCGGGAACGGCTGGCACGGGGGGTGGCGTTTCTCGCGGCGGCGCTGCTGGTGCTGCTGGCGCTCGCGTTCGCCCGGGTCCAGAACCCCGCCCCCCGCGCGCCGGGCGCCGGCGCCGCTGCCGTGCCCGCCGACATGCGGCGGGTGCTGGTGGAGGCGGGGCGGGCGGTATACCAGGCGCAGGGTTGCGCCCGCTGCCACTCGATCGCCGGCTCCGGCAATCCGCGCTATCCGCTCGATGGCGTCGGCGCGCGCCGCGAAGCCGCGGACATCCGCCGGTGGATTATGGGGGCCGGCGAGGCCGAAGGCCGGCTGCCCGCGGGTGTCCGGCGCGCGAAGCAGGCGTACCGGAAGCTTCCGCGCCGCGATCTCGACGCCCTGATCGCATTCCTGGAAACGCTGCGGAACTGAGCGCGACCGGCGTCGCCTGGCGGGCGCGCGCGGCGCGCACATTTTGAGCCAGGTCAATGCAAATAATCTCCGCCGTGGCATATTGCAATCGCGTTAATCGAGAAACACCCCCTCCGTCACCCGCCCGGCCGAGAACAGCCGGCCCACGCGCGCAAATCAGGACACCGCCGGGCCATGCCCAGGAAAAGCACATTCATCGTCGCACCGTCACCGCTCGACGCCTACTCGCCGGCGCAGATCGCGGCGCGGGTCGAGCATGTCGGCGTGACCAAGGCGCTACTCCCGACCGGGCCGACCATAGCTCTCGGCGCGCTCGCCGGCGCCTTCATCGCCCTCGGCGCCATGCTCTTCACCCTGGTCATGACGCAGGCCGGCGACGGCTTCGGGCTGATGCAGCTGCTCGGCGGGGTCGCCTTCTCCCTCGGACCGATCCTCGTGGTCGTGGGCGGCGCCGAGCTGTTCACCGGCAACAACCTGATCGTCATGGCCTGGGCGCACCGGAAGATCACCACCCGCGCGCTGCTGCGCAACTGGACGCTGGTGTATCTCGCAAATTTCATGGGCGCACTGGTCCTCGTCGCGCTGGCGTTTCTTTCCGGCCATCTCGCGCTCGGCGACCACGCCGTGGGCGCGCATGCGCTCACGATCGCGCTGGTAAAAGTGAACCTGCCGTTTTGGGAGGCGTTCTTCCGCGGCGTGTTGTGCAACGTCCTGCTGTGTCTGGCGGTGTGGCTGTGCTACGCGGCGCACGACGTGGCGAGCAAGATTCTCGCCATCATGTTCCCGATCTCGGCCTTCGCCGCGCTCGGCTTCGAACACAGCGTCGCCAACATGTATATGATCCCGATCGGCATCCTGGCCGCGGCCGATCCCGCGATCGTCGCGGTCGCGGGCGCAGCCCCCGACGCCCTCGCGGGCCTGAGCCTCGCGGGCTTCGGGCGCAACCTGCTGCCGGTCACGCTCGGAAACATCGTCGGCGGCGGGGTGCTGGTGGCGCTGGTTTACTACATCATCTATCTGCGCGAGCGCTAGGCGGGCGCGGGGGCGTACAGCCAGCCGCGCCGCACCGCCCACTTCTCGATCTCCACGGCGACGAACACAAGCGACGATATTGCCAGGCAGTAAACGAGCTCGCCCGCCGTCAGCGGCGCGGTCTTGAAGATCGCGTTCAGCCACGGGACATAGATGAGCGCGAGCTGCAGCAGGAAGGTCAGCACCACGGCCCCCAGCAGCGGCAGGTTGGTGCCGATCCCCTGCCGCAGCAGCGACTCGCGCTCGGAACGGATCGCCAGCACATGGAACATCTGCGCCAGCGTCAGCACCGTGAACACCATGGTCTGCCAGTGGGCGTCGCCCACGCGAATCGCCCACGCCTGTGTGACGAGGCAGAGCGCCGTGATCAACCCGCCGACCCAGAGAATATGCTGCCAGATCCCGTGCGCGAACAGGTTTTCCCGCGGCGGGCGCGGCGGGCGCTGCATGATGCCCTTCTCCTCGTGCTCCACGGCCAGCGCCAGCCCCGGCAGGCCGTCGGTCACCAGATTCACCCACAAGATATGGATCGGCAGCAGTGGGATCGGCAGGCCCAGGAACGGCGCCAGGAGCAGCGTGCCGATCTCCCCGGAGTTGCCGGTCATGACGAAGCGCACGAACTTGCGGATGTTGTCGAAGATGCGCCGGCCCTCGCGCACCGCCGCCACGATGCTCGCGAAGTTGTCATCGAGCAGGATCATGTGCCCGGCCTCTTTCGCCACGTCGGTGCCGGTGATGCCCATGGCCACGCCGATGTCGGCGCGCTTCAGCGCCGGCGCGTCGTTGACGCCGTCGCCGGTCATGGCCACGAACTCGCCCTTGTCCTGCAGCGCCTTGACGATCTTGATCTTCTGTTCCGGGGCCACGCGCGCATACACCCGCACACGCTCGACGTGCTCCTCGAACTCGGGCAGCTCCATGCGCGCGAGCGCGCGTCCATCGAGCACCTCCGCGCCTTCCTCGATGATGCCGAGCCGCGCGGCGATGGCGCGCGCCGTGGCCGGGTGATCGCCGGTGATCATGACCGGCGTGATGCCGGCGCTCTTGCACAGCCGCACTGCCTCGGCGGCCTCGGGCCGCGGCGGGTCGAGAAGCCCTACGAGCCCCACAAAAACGAGGCCTGTTTCGACTGCCTCGGGATCAAGCGGTGACGGCACCTTGTCCCAACGCCGCTGCGCCACCGCCAGCACGCGCAGCCCGTCCGCCGCCATGCGCCCGACTTCATTTTCGATCGCTTCGGGATCGAGAGCCGCCTCGCCCGCGGCACTCAAGCGCGCGCGACACAATGGCAGCACCCGCTCCGGCGCGCCTTTCGTATAAGCAACCACCGACTCCCCCTCCCCCCTCTGCGGGGGAGGGATGGGGTGGTGGGGTTCACCCTCACCCCTTACCCGATCGAAATGAAGATTCTCACCTACTTCCCCTCTCCCTCTGGGAGAGGGCAAAGGGTGAGGGGGGTCACCCTTCGCCCCCATCTCCTCTCCTGCGCGGCCCTCACCCCTTGCCCTCTCCCGCTCTCGCGGGAGAGGGGGAGTCGGAATAGCTCCAATATGAACGGTCGTCATGCGCGCGCGTTCGGAATCGAAGGCGATCTCAGCCACGCGCGGGTAGCGCGCCTCGAGCTCGGATTTCACCACACCGGCGGCGCGCGCGGCCTCGAACAGCGCCACCTCGGTGGGATCGCCGATGACGGCGCCGGCGCCGCCGAGGCGGGCGTCGTTCGACAGCGCCAGCGCCCGGAACAACGTGGCCCAGGGCTCGCCCTGCGCGAGCGCGGGCGTGACGCCCCGCTCGAGGCGATCGCCGGCATAGAGCTCCTCCACGCGCATCTTGTTGAGCGTGAGCGTGCCGGTCTTGTCCGAGCAGATGAAGGTCACGGAACCGAGCGTTTCGACCGCCGGCAGCTTGCGGATGAGGGCGTGCTTCGTGACCATCCTGCGCGCGCCGAGCGCGAGCGACACCGTGACCACCGCCGGCAGCGCCTCGGGGATCGCCGCCACCGCGAGGCTGATCGCCGTAAGCGCCATGAGAAGCCACGGCTCGCCGCGCAACACGCCGGTAACGAAGAGGATCGCGCTGATCACGAGCACCGCGATCGAGAGCGCCCGGCCGAAACGGGCCAGGCGCTTCTGCAACGGTGTCTTGACCTCTTCCTCCGCGCGCAGCAGCTCGGCGATGCGGCCGAGCTCGGTTTGCATGCCGGTGGCCACCACGAGCCCACGGCCGCGGCCGTAGGTGATGACAGTGCCCTTCCAGGCCATGTTGCGCCGGTCGCCGATGGGAAGGCTTTCGTCGTGCAGCGGGCGCGTGAATTTCTCGGCCGGCTGCGACTCGCCCGTGAGCGCCGCCTCCTCGGTCTTGAGCTGCGCCGCCTCGGTCAAGCGCAGATCGGCCGGCACTGCCTGGCCGGCCTCGAGCAGCACGACGTCGCCCGGCACGAGCTCGGCGGCCGGGATCAGCGCCGATTGCCCATCGCGCACCACGTGCGCGGTCAACGCCGCCATCTGCTTCAACGCCGCGATCGCGCGTTCGGCGCGGTACTCCTGCACGAAGCCGATGACCGCGTTCATCACCACGATGACGAGAATAACCACCGTGTCCACCGCGTCGCCGATCAGGCCCGATATCACGGCCGCGGCGATCAGCACCAGGATCATGAAATCGGTGAACTGGCCGGCGAGCATGCGTAGCGGCCCGCGGCGCTTGCCTTCCTGGATCGCGTTCGGGCCGTAGCGCGCGAGGCGCGCCGCAGCCTCGCCCCGGTCAAGCCCTGCGCGCGCGTCGCTCCCGAGGCGCGCAAGCGCCTGCGCCGCTTCGAGCAGGTGCCAGACCGTCGCTTCCGCTTGCGCCGATGTCTCAGCCGTCATGGATGGATCTGTCTATAAATTATCTTCCTGCGGTTAAGTCAGCGCGGTCCCGGTGATCCAGTCCTGGTCAAAGCCGATTCATCGCTCGTCTGCGCCCGCGTCTCCGCGAGCTCGCCCAAAATGTTAGCCGCCCAGCGGTAGATGTTGTTC
>Ga0154731_1135_pt1 | contig 16265 bp, 10 predicted proteins | sample Rifle2008BG16ft_FD_105739 | JGI IMG/M metagenome (GOLD analysis project Ga0154731, IMG submission 105739) | Candidatus Muproteobacteria bacterium RBG_16_65_31
GTTCTCAAAGAGTGCGCCGCTCGAATGTGAACGCGACGGGACATCCCAGTCGCCCTCGCGCCATCGGCTTCGGCGCGCTGTTCAGTTTCCACCCGGCCGTCCAGAGACCGGGTCCACGGAGCCGTCTGCTTCCGCCGCGGATAAATTTAACGGCGTGGCTCTGTAAAATTACTGTTGCAAAAACCGCACCAAATCTTATTTCTATTTGTGTTTGCCATATATACGGAAATCTCCTTATGGCCTTGATAAACTCAAATCAAACGGTAAGGCCATGAATTAGCTCTATTTTTCACGCAACCACGGCTTTCCGGTTACATCGCCCGCACCGTGGGCTGTCAATGGATGGCAAAGGGATGCCGGCCGGGTCCGGGTTGTTGTCCGCTTATTTCTTGCGGATGAAATCAATGACGATCAGCCCCGGCTCGCGGCTGCGATAGGCAATCTCCACGGCGTCGCCATAGCGCTGCTGCAGCTGGTGCAGCAGCGGGATGGGATCGTGGTCGTTGGCGAAGCGCATGGTCTCGCCCGGGTGCAGGGCGTCGAGCGCGCCGAAGATGGCGGCGTGGCGGAAGCGCTTGGCGATGCCGCGCGCGTCGAACGGATAGATCTGGTCGGGAAGCAGGTGCAGATGCGGGTCGGACATGGAGACTCCTTTGTTGAACGATCGGCGTGATTTAACCAGACGCCGGCCCGGTCCTGCTTGATGCAGGTCAAGCGCCGGCCGGTTTGAGGACGATCAGGTTCGGGTCGTCGGCGTGTTCGATCAGGATGCGCCGGACCCGGTCCTGCCACAGGCGCGCGAATTCGCCGTGCTCCGCGGGCGTCGCGTCCCCGTCCATGATCCGGCCCATGAGTTCCCGCATGGCGGCGGCGGGCGGAACCACGCCGGCGTTGTAGCTGACATCCACTCCCTTGCCGTTGTCCCGGCGCTCGAATCTCACCTCGGCCGCGATCGCGGCGTTGAAGGCGAGCAGGTTGCGCCGATCGAATTTTCCGCCGATGCCCTTGAAGCCGCCGGCCTGGGCCGCGCCGGTGATGAGGCCGGTGACATTGGCGATGACGCCGGTGACGCCGCCGGCGATGTCGTCGCGGAACGCCACGCGGATCGCGCCGCGCTCCGGCAGCTCCGCGCCGTACAGATGCGCCAGGGCCTTGAGGTTCATGAGATAGGCGCCGGCGACCGTGGGGCAGGAGTGGCCGGCGAGCTTGACCGCGTCCAGGTACGAATATTCCAGGACCCCGCGCTCGGCCGCGCCGAGAAATTCCGCCAGCGGATCGCGCAGGGTGATCTTTCGGACATCATTGAAGAATGTTGGATAGTTCATAGCTCGTGATTCGTGACTTGTAACTTGTAACTTGTAACTTGAATCTTCTCACACCCGTTCCACCCCGTACCGCTCGAACAGGTGATCGAGCCACAGGTTCGCCAAGTGTTCCTGCAGCCGGTTCTGCGACAGGCGCTCGTCGAGGTTGTCGAGGTCAACGATGTCGAGCGGCTGGTCCTGCCACGAGCAGCTGAACACCGCCTTGGTGCGCCGGCCGGTCACGGGGTCAATCTGCCATTGCAGGCACTGCGCGCACACGCCCTTGAGACAGCACTGCATGGGGGTGCTGATGGAGGCGACGGTCTCGGGCGGCTTTGGGAAATACGCGCGCAGTTCCGCGCCGCGCGCGTCGCGCAGCCGCCGCACCAGGCCGCTGCCGCCGATGATCATCAGATGGGTAACCTCTTCCAGCCGGATCGGCGCCGCGCCGCCGAGCTGTCCGCCGGCGTAACGCAGGATGACGTCAACGATCTCGCCGGTGGCGGCGCGGTCCTGCGGCCGGCGCGGCGCGATCGGCGCGCCGCGCGCCGTGCACCAGACGACGGCGTCGGTCGCCGCCTCGAGTTCGTCCCGGCAGAATACCTCGGACTGGTCCGGAAAGGCGGCGAAGAACAGCACGCGGTTGCCCTTGGCGCGCAGCGCCGGGCCCACGGCGCGGATGTGCGCCGCGCCGTGGCGTCCGCCGACCACCATCACGGTCGCGCCGCCGTCCGGAATATCGGTGCGCACGCCGGTCGGTCCCATGAGCACGACCGGCTCGCCGACGCGCAGGGCGGCGCACAGCCGCGAGCTCGCGCCGCGCTCGATGACCAGGAGCGTGACACGGCCGGTCGCGGGGTCGGCGCCGGCGCCGGTGATCGCGAGCGCCTCGGTCTGCAGCCGCGTGGCGCCGGCCGCCGGGGCCTGGGTTTCGAAATTCTGCAGGCGGAAAAACTGCCCGGGCTGGAAGCGCCCGGCGGCGAGCGGCGCGCGCACCACAAGCTCGACGACCGACGGGCTCACGCGGCGGACGCGCTCCACCTTGGCCTCGAACAGTTCCTGCATGCGCGCGCGGAACTCCCGGTATTCCCGGTCGTCGCCGGTCCGGTCGGCGCGGCCGCCGAGCGACCGGATGATCTCGGGATAGGCGCGCCGGGCCGAGGCTACGGCCTTGACCACGCTGCCGTGGAACACCGGGTGCGTGTCGCCGATGAAGCTCACGCGCCGGTCGTGCTCATGATAGGAAGTGAACAGCCCGAAATCGCCGGTCTTGCAGTGCGGCGCGACGGGAACGGGCTCGAGCGCGCCGTTGGTCTCATGGTGCGTCTGGTAATGTCCCTTCTCCTTGAGGAAGTGGCCCTTGTGCTCGAATTCATAGGCGACATTCGGGCGCGCCCCGGTGGCGACGAAGATCGCGCGCGCCGGCAGCGCCAGCTCGTCCCCGGTGTCGCGCCACGCACCGTCCTCGCCGCGCGCCTGTCTCTGGAACACCATGGCCTCGACGTGGCCGTGGCGGTCGAGCCGCGCCGCCTTCGGGCTCAGCCCCTCGGCGTAGTAGATGCCTTCCTCCAGGGCCTTGACGATCTCCTCGTGGTTGCGGATGTAGGCCGGGGATTCGTTCAGGCCGCGGCGATAGGCGATGGTCACGCCGCCCCAGCGCCGGACGAGCGCGACGAAATCCGGCGCCTCGCCCGCGGCGGCGGCGCGCGCGCGCTCCGCGCGCACCGCGCGCCCGTGCGTGAGAAATTCATCGAGAATGGCGCGCGACGCCTCGTCCAACGGCGCGCGGATGTGCGCCTCGCCCAGGGCCTGGACCAGGATCTCGTGGCGCTCCAGGATTTTTTCCACCTGCAGGATGTAATAGGCCTGCACCTCGGTCGCGGTGTCCACGCCGGTGAGCCCGCCGCCGATCACCACCGCCGGCAGGCGCACCTGGAGATTGGCGAGGCTCGCCTTCTTGGCCGCGCCCGTGAGCTGCAGCGCCATGAGAAAATCGTTCGCCTGGCGCATGCCGGGGGCGAGGCTGCCCTCGACCTTCAGCGCCTGGGGCAGCCCGGCGCCGACGGCGACGGTTACGTGATCGAAGCCGAGCCGCCAGGCCTCCTCCACGGTGACGGTGCCGCCGAAGCGCACGCCGCCGAAGAGCTGGAAGCGCTCGCGGCGCAGCAGGCTCAGGTAGATCAGCTTGAGAAAATTCTTGTCCCAGCGGTTGGTGATGCCGTACTCGGCGACGCCGCCGAAGCCGGCCATGGTGCGGCTGTCCAGCGCCTCCCTGAGGCTCGAATAATCGCGGATCGGCCGGTCCACGAGCGCGCGCGGCAGCGGCTCGATCTTGAGGCCGTCAACGCCGACCACGGCGCAGCCCTCCATGAGCAGATGGTGCGCGAGCGTGAAGCCCGCCGGCCCCTGGCCGCAGACCAGGACCTTGAGACCGTTGTATGGCTTGGGCCGCCACTGGCGCGGCCGCAGCGGGTTCCAGCGGATCAGCAGGTCGTAGATCTCCACGCCCCAGGGCAGATCCAACACGTCGGTCAGGATGCGCGTCTCGGTCTGCGGGATGTTGACCGGGTCCTGCTTCTGATAGATGCAGGCCTTCATGCAGTCGTTGCAGATGCGATGGCCGGTGACGGCGCACATCGGGTTGTCCACCGTGATCATGGCGAGCGCGGCGATGCCGAGCCCGCGCTGCTTGAGCACGTGCATCTCGGAGATCTTCTGGTCCAGCGGGCAGCCGGTGAGCGTGACGCCGAGGGGATTCAGCTTGAGCCCCTTATCCGGCTCGCCCTTTTTTTCGGGGAAGCCCTTGGAGCAGAAGTCGCCGTCGTGGTCGTGGCAGTAGATGCAGTAATGCACCTCGTCCTGGGCCGCGCGCGCGTCCATGCGCGGGTCGGTGAGCCGGAAGCCGTCGCGCCGGCGCAGGCCCGCGGGCGGGCCCGCGCGCCGGCCGGCGGGATCGTCCGCCGGCGCGAGCGGCACGAGATTGGCGTGGTCGGTCGGCTGCGGCAGGTGGAAGCTCGCCCACCCGCGCACCGCCCGCCGGCCTTCCGGAGCGGCGAGCGCGCGGATGCACCAGCGTGTGAGCTTCTCGATCGCGTCCGCGTTCGCCGCGGCGTCCGCGAGCAGCCGCCGGCCGAAGGCGGCCGTGGCCAGCTCCTTGTCCGCGGGATCGAGGCCGGCGCGCCCGATCTCGCTCTCGAGCCAGCGGTCGAGCGCGGCGAAATCCTCGATCTCTTCGCGGCGCGCGAGCCGCCGGCGCGCGCGCCGCTGGACGAACTGTTTCTTGAACTCGAACACCGGATCGTGCGCCAGGGTGTGCGCGCGCGCCGCGGCCAGCTCCGCCTCGATGCCGAACAGCTCTGCGATGAATTCCTCCAGCAGCGGCGCGCAGCCGAGCAGCAGCGCGCTCACCTGAATCGGCGTCAGGCCGTGATCCGACCGGCGGTAGGCGAGCAGGGTGGCGTGCAGTCCGGCGTCCGCGGCGCGCAGGCGCGCGAGAAATTCCTCATCCAGCCGGTGCAGGCCTTCGATCTCGAAGAGCGCGGAGAAGTTGAAACCGTTTTTCAGTCTAAGGATGGTGTCGGACATGCGGGCCGACCATATTGTATGTGTTTGCGCCATTGAATGCATGACGCGGCCGCAAGATAATGTGTTCGTCTTTTATATACCTATGGAACATGAGGCCAAGCGGAAATCATATCACCCGCAGGTCGTGGACGATCGCGCATCTGTTGCTGCTGGTCGGGCTCGCGACGTGCTCGACTTCCACGCCGCCCCTGCCGCAACTGGCGCCGGACGCGGTGGTGCTGGCCTACGGCGACAGCCTGACCTACGGCACCGGCGCGGGCGGCGATCAGAGCTATCCCGCGGTGCTCGAGCGGCTCGTGCGCCGCCGGGTCATCAATGGCGGCGTGCCCGGAGAGCTGAGCGGCGACGGCGCGAAGCGTTTGGCCGCCCTGCTCGACGAGCACCGGCCGCAGCTGCTGATCCTGTGCCACGGCGGCAACGACCTGTTGCGCAAACGCGATGCGGATAATATCGAGACGAATCTGCGGACCATGATCGGGCTGGCGCGCGAGCGCAACATCCCGGTCGTGCTCGTGGGCGTGCCCAGACCGGGCCTGCTGCTCTCGGTTCCGGACTTTTACCGGAAGATCGCCCGGGAGTTCGGTCTGCCGCTCGAGGCCGAGGTCCTGCCGCAGATCGAGGGCGACCGCGCGCTCAAATCCGATTCCATCCACCCCAACGCCGACGGCTACCGGCTGCTGGCGCAGCGGATCTACGCCCTCATGCGGTCCGCCGGCGCGGTGTGAACGCCGCCGCTTCGCCCTTCCAGTCGGCGGATTTACCCATGTCGCATATTATGGTCAACAGCGCGATCGGCGCGGCCGTGAGCGCCTTCATAACCTGCTAAACTACATGAAACCATTTATTTCGGAGCCTGTTTCATGAAACATCGCCGCCGCGCAATTGTTTTTGTCGCGATCTCGTTCCTGATGGGCGACGTGCTCGGCGCGGCCCAGACCTATATTTTGAGCGCCTCCTCCGCCATCAACACGGCGGGCCGCCAGCGCATGCTCACGCAGCGGATGGTCAAGAGTTACTGCCAGATCGGTCTCGATGTCCGGCGCGACGAGGCCGACGCGCAGTTACGGGACGCGATGATACTGTTTGAATCGCAACTCGCGGGGCTTAAGCGGTATGCGCCGAGCCGTGAAATCAAGGCCATCCTCGCCGAAATCGAGGCCGATTGGGCGCCGGTGCGCGCGAGCCTGTCCCGTCCCTACGACAAGAACGAGCTTCGCAGGCTCGTGGAGCTGAGCGACAACCTGCTCGCCAAGAGTCACAAGGCGGTGCTCCTGATCGAGCAAACCTCGGGCAAGCCCGTCCTGCGCCTGGTGAACGTCGCGGGTCGCCAGCGCATGCTCAGCCAGCGCGTTGCCAAGCTCTACATGTGCCGCCAGGCCGGACTGAACGACGCCGCGCTGCTCAAGGAGCTGGAACGGGCGAAAGACGAGTTCAAGAGCGCGCTCCAGGAGCTCAAGACCGCGCCGCAGAACACGCCGGATATAAAGGCCGCGCTCGACAACGCGGACACGCAGTGGCAACTGTTCGAACACTCGCTCGCGAATCCGGACAAGCCGCTCGAGGTGATGGTCGCGATCACGAGCGAGAAAATCCTGAACATCATGGACCGGATCACCGCCATGTATGAGAATCTGCCGGGCGGCTAGCCGGCGGCCGGACGCATGCAACACCTCGTGATAAATTCTTTTATCCGCAGATTAACGCAGATTTACGCCGATTAAAAATGCAGCGGTTTCGTTAAATAATTATTGGAACCACAGATGAACACAGATTGAAACCTTGTTGGAACCGCAGATGAACGTGGATAAACGCAGATAGAAAACACCTCGCTTTTTCCTTTCTATTTCTTATCCGCGTTCATCTGCGTTTATCTGCGGTTCCGTTAAGCATTTTATTAATTGGAACCACAGATGCACACAGATAAACACAGATCGAGGTAATGCTGTCTTTGCCTTTTGATCCTTTCATCTGTGTTTATCCGTGGTTTCGCCCTTGCTTTGTCTTTTTACTCTCTTATCCGCGTTCATCTGCGGTTTCGCCGTTGCGCGGAAGTTCGCCGGGGTCACTCCTCCGGCGGCGTCTGCACCAGGTTGCGCAGCGCCTGCACGTCGCGCACGGCGATGTTATTGCCGTGCACCGCGATGAGGCCCTGCTGGCGCAGTTTCGCCAGGATGCGCGACAGGGTCTCGGGCTGGATCGCCAGGCGCGCGGCGATCACCGCCTTCGGCGTCTTAAGCTCCAGTTCCGGCGCGGCCTTGACGTCGGGCGCGATCTCCTCGAGCAGGTACGCCACGAAACGGTAGGTGGCGTTCTGCAGCGTCAGGCTCTCGATCTGATTCACCAGCATGTGCAGCCGCCGGCTCATCGAGGCGAGCAGCCCGAAGCAGGCGTCGCTCGATTCGCGCAGCAGCTTCAGAAACGCCTTCTGGTCGAAGGCGTAGAGGCGCGCGTCGCTCACGGCCTCGGCGCTGACGGGATAGCGCCCCTGGTTGCCCATGAACATGACCGCCTCGGCGAAGGTCTCGCCCGGGCGGACGATCTCGATGACCTTTTCGTCCCCCTCGGGCGACAGCCGGAACAGCTTGATCAACCCTTCGCGCAGGAAAAAAAACCGCTCCGCCGGCTGGCCGTGCCGGAACAGGCCGTCGCCGGCCTTCATGCGGATTTCCTGCATCTGGTTTATCAGCGCCCGGAGATGTTCGTCCGGCAGATCGGCGAACAGGTAGGCGCGGCGCAGCTCGAGGGCGGGATCGGCTTTGTGATTCATGGCGTAATGATAACCCCGTGTCGGCGCGCGGCGTTTTTTCCGCGGAAACGCGGGATAGCGCAGAGAGTCGCAAAAAATTCCTTAGAACCATTCTAAGCTTATTTTAATCCCCGACAAATAGCGTAGACTTTCTTCAATACCCATGTGAATTTTGCATAAAAGCCAGGGGAGGCAAGGACACTGCGTCCGCTCAACCAACCTGCGAGGGGTCCCGGCCCGCCGGCAGTGATGGCTCGCTACACTGATTCCCACAAGATCATCAACGCCTCGATCATCGTCCTGGCGTTATTTGTGTTCGCGCTCGCCGGCACGCTGAGCCTGCAGGCATACCAGAACCTCACGGCCGCCAGGGATATCGCGCGCCTTAACTCGATGGCGGATCAGATCATCCGCGCCTCGAGCCTGGAGGCGATCGAGCGCGGCATGACCGCGGCCGCCCTCGGCGCCGGCGGCCGGGCCGACGGCGCGATCCGGCGGAATATCGCCGCGACGCGCCGTGACGGCGACGCCGCCTGGAACGAGGCGCTCGCCATAGCGCGTACCCACGCCGCGCGCCTGCCGGCCGAGTCCGGTTTCGGCCTGGTGTTGAAACAGGCGGTGCAGGCGCACGAGGCCGTGGCGCGGCTGCGGGCGCGGGTGGACGCGGACCTCAGCCGGGGCACGCACGGCGTCTCCTCCACGGAGTGGATCAGGACGGTCACCGCCTTCATCGCCACCGCGGCCAAGATGCGCGAAACCGCGCTCGCGCTCGCGGACGCGTCGCACGAGATCGCGCAGCTCAACATCACCCTCAAGCAGCGGATCTGGCTCATCAGCGAATACGCCGGCCAGGAGCGCGGCGTGCTGGCGTTCTATGTCGGCGCCCGGCGGCCGGTGCCGGCCCAGACGCTCGGAGAGCTGCGGTCGTTCCGCGGCATCGTGGATTACAACCTCGACGGGGTGAAGCTGCTGCAAGACCTGCCCGAGACCGACGCACGCATCACGCGCGCGATCGCGGAGATGGAGCGGAACTTTCTCGGCGACTACGACAAGACGCGCGCGCGCGTCTACGCCGCCGCCCCCGGCGGCGACTACCCCCTGAGCGGCGCGCAGTGGATCGGGCGCGCCACCGACGCCATCAATTCCATTCTGGCGGTGCTGACCGCCGCCTCGCAGGTCATCGAGGATAAGGCGCGCGCGACCGAGGCGCGCAGCCTGAACATACTGCTGCTGCACGCCGGCCTGCTCGGGCTGACCCTGCTGATGGCGCTGTACAGCGGCACGCGCGTGATCCGGACGGCGAACGCGCTGTTTCACGAGAAGGAACTGGCCGAGGTGACGCTGCACTCCATCGGCGACGCCGTCATCACCACCGACGCCGACACCCGTATCGAGTACATGAACCCGATCGCCGAGGAGCTCACCGGCTGGGGCCTGATCGAGGCCCAGGGCCGGCCGCTCAGCGAGGTCTTCAACATCATCAACGGCGTCACGCGCGAGCCGCAGGTCAACCCGATCGAGAAATGCCTGCGCGAGCAGCGCATCGTGGGGCTCGAGAACAACACCGTCCTGGTCCGGCGCGACGCGACCGAGCTGCTGATCGAGGACTCCGCCGCCCCGGTGCGCGACCGCGAGGGCGCCGTCGTCGGCGCGGTCATGGTGTTCTTCGACGCCACGCACGCGCGCAACTCGCCGCACCTCCTGTCCTATCAGGCCACGCACGACGCCCTGACCGGTCTCATCAACCGGCGCGAGTTCGAGCGCCGCCTGGCGCATCTTCTGGAGAGCGCGAAGAACGAGGGCAAGCACCACGTGCTGTGCTACTTGGATCTCGACCAGTTCAAGGTCGTCAACGACACCTGCGGCCACATGGCGGGTGACAAGCTGTTGCGCCTGCTCACGCACATGCTCAAGAGCCGGGTGCGCGACACCGACACCCTGGCGCGCCTCGGCGGCGACGAGTTCGGGGTGCTGCTCGAGGCGTGCCCGATGGAGCCGGCGCTGCGTCTGGCCGAGGACCTGCGCCGCATCGTCAAGGAGTTCCGCTTCGTCTGGCAGCAAAAGACGTTCGAGATCGGCGTGAGCATCGGTGTGGTGCCGATCACGTCCGAGAGCGTGAGCGTGTCCGAGCTGCTGGGCGAGGCGGACGCCGCCTGCTACGCCGCCAAGGACAAGGGGCGCGACCGCATCCAGGTCTATCAGCCGGACGACGTGGAGCTCGCGCGCCGCCACGGCGAGATGCAGTGGGTCGCGCGCATCAACCAGGCGCTCGAAAAAAACCGCTTCTGCCTCTACTGCCAGCCGATCGCGTCGCTGAATTCGCATGGGCCGTTGCTGCGCGCGGAGCTGCTGCTGCGATTTCGGGACGAGCAGGACGAGATCGTGGCGCCGTCGGCGTTCATCCCCGCCGCCGAGCGCTTCAATCTCATGCCCGCGATTGACCGCTGGGTCATCCGCACGGCCCTCCCGCTGCTCGCGGAGCAGCAGCGCGCAAACCCCGGCCCGCAACCGGCGGTCTGCTCCATCAATCTCTCCGGCGCCTCGCTCTGCGACGACCAGTTTCTGGATTTCGTCCAGGAGCAGTTCCGCCAGACCGGCGTGGATCCGCAATCGGTCTGTTTCGAGATCACGGAGACGGCGGCCATCGCCAACTTGGATCAGGCGGTGACGTTCATGAACACCTTGAAATCCAAGGGCTGCTGTTTCGCCCTCGACGATTTCGGCAGCGGCATGTCGTCGTTCACCTACCTGAAAAACCTGCCGGCGGACTACCTGAAGATTTCCGGCGGCTTCGTGCGCAGCATGCTGAACAACCCGGTCGAGCACACGATCGTGGACACCATCAACCGCATCGGGCACGCCATGGGCATCAGGACCGTGGCCGAGTTCGTCGAGGACCCGGCGATCCTGGAGCGGCTCAAGAAGGTGGGCGTGGACTACGCCCAGGGCTACGCCATCGCCCGGCCGCAGCCGGTGCACGCAGGATTTCTGGCGGCGCAGCCGGCCTGATCACACGCAGGCAAGCTATCAGCTGAACAAGCTATCAGCTAAATTAGCGATCAGCGATCAGCTAAAGCATGATTTTCACCGCAGAGGCGCGGAGGCGCGGAGAAAATAAGCTATCAGCTGAACAAGCTATCAGCGGTCAGCGATCAGCTATCAGCTTGAATCGTGCCCCAAGGGCTCGCAGAACACCGAAGGGCACCAGAAGCACAGACCTGAGATGTGTGGTTTTCTTGGGGTCCCCGTATGGCGCGCCCGCGCACCGCAAGGTTCCTGGCGCGCGCCCCGAAGGGGGCGCGGACAGGATGTCCGCGCCTGATCTTCGAGGCAGGATGCCTCGTAAGATCAGCGCCGGGTCCCGGAACCGCGGATGCGCGGGAGTAGTCGCGCCATCCGGGGTGTCATTCTCTTTGGCTACTTTCTCTTGGACAAGCAAGAGAAAGTAACCCTGGGTGCGGGGCGGGAGCATCCCGCATTCAAATAAGCGCCGCCCGCAGGGCGGCTCGACTGTGCGTGGCTTAGACAGACCACGCATTTTTCAACAGCGATAGAAGAACCGGGCACGTGGCGACGTGACTGGAAGCGTGTTAGCGATAGACGGTTCCCACGGCGAGGGCGGCGGCCAGTTGCTGCGCACCGCCTGCGCGGCCGCAGCGCTCACCGGCAGGACGATCCGCCTGTTCGACATCCGCGCGCGCCGCGCGCCGCCCGGGCTTGCGCCGCAACATCTGACGGCCGTCAAGGCGGTCGCCGAGCTTTGCCGGGCCGAGGTCGAGGGGCTTTCCGTGCGCGCCCGGGAAATCACCTTTCGTCCCGGGCGGCCGCGCGGCGGAGAATTCCGCTTCGATGTCGGCACCGCCGGCTCGATAACGCTGGTGCTCCAGGCCTGCCTGCCGGTCGCATTCGCCTGCGGCGAAAAGGTCACGCTGCACCTGGTCGGCGGCACGGACGTCCGGGCCGCGCCGCCGCTCGATTACTTCCGGCTCGTGCTGCTGCCGCTCCTCGGGCGCATGGGCCTCGAGGCCGCGATCCGGCTCGTGCGCCGCGGCTACTACCCGCGCGGCGGCGGCGAGGTCGTGATCACCGTCGAGCCCGGGACGCCGCGGCCGCTGCGCCTCGAGGCGCCCGGCGCGCTCGAGGAGATAAGCGGGACCGTCCACGTCGCCAACCTGCCTGTGGGCATCGCCGAACGCATGCGCGCGACGGCGACGCAGATCCTCTCCGGTTATCCGCCGCCGCACATAGAGCAACAGGTGCTGAGGCGGGCGGATGCGATCGGCCCGGGCGGCGCGATCGTGCTCCGGGCGCGCACCGCGCATACGCTGCTCGGCGGCGCCGAGGTCGCGCAGCGCGGTGTGCCGGCCGAGCGCGTGGGCGAGAACGCGGCGCAGGCCCTGCGCGCCGAGCTCGAGGCCGGCGCCACCCTTGATATCCATGCGTCCGACCAGTTGCTCGTGTACCTCGCGCTGGCCGATGGGCCGTCCTGTTTCCTGGCCCGCGGGCTGTCCGCGCACGCGCAGACCGCGATGTGGCTGCTGCCGCAACTCCTGCCGGTGCGTTTCGAGACCGCTCCCGCGGGCCGCTGCACGCGCGTGAATGTCTACCCGGGGCGGGCGTAGCGCGCCGGTCAGTGCTTGGTCAAACGCGGTTTTGGGATTAGTATTAGCTTGGAAAAAGCAGTTGTCCGCAGATTTCGCAGATTAACGCAGATGAATCATTTGGTTTGAATGACTGCCTGGCGCACCCATATGGTGAGAGAAGGAAAGTTACTCATAACATTCTTAAAATCTGCGGAAATCTGCGTAATCTGCGGATGCAATCGCCGTTTTTAGGATTAAAGGTCTGCCGTTCGGGACCAGCGATCGAGGGAGTCGAGCCATGCCCGGACTGCCGGAGAAAGACATTTTGCGTTTCGAGCAGCGCCTCAAGCAGCGGCGCGAGCAGTTGCGCTGGCTCGTCCACGACGCGCTGATCGAATCCAAGCGGGACGATTACGTCAAGCTCGCGGACCAGGTCCACGACGCCGGGGAGGAATCGGTCGCCGCGTTGCTCGAGGGCGTGAATCTCGCGATTCTCGAGCGCGAGGTTGCGGAGCTGCAGGACATCGAGGCGGCGCTCGCGCGCATTCAGGACGGCGGTTACGGCGTCTGCGTTGACTGCGGCGACGCGATCGCGCCCGAGCGCCTGGAGGCCTACCCCACCGCCAAGCGCTGCATCGGCTGTCAGAGCCGTCACGAAAACCGCCGCGGCGGCCGCGACGCCACGCCGAGCCTTTAGCAGGTTGCTGAAAAACTCGTTTTTCAACAACCTGCGGTGCGGTCGAGGGGCGAGACGGAACAAGACGACGGTCCGGTGGACCGTCGTCCCGTCGAGCGGGCGCGCCACGGATGGCGCGCCCCGGGCCGGCGAGCGCAGCAGGAGCGCGAAGCGCGGCCGGGACCGCCATTTTTCAAACACCCAAGTGTTTGAAAAATGAAGCAAAGCAAAAATCGCATTTTTGCTTTGTGCCGTACAGGAAGTACCAATGCCGCGGGCGCAGGGATGCGCTGGAGCGGCCGTGGCTGGAAAAGTCCTGGATGGACTTTTTCAGCATCCTGTTAGCGCGGTTCGCCCGCCGTCGGTGGCGATGACGGTGAGGGAATAACAGCATGTATCGCGGTGAGCGCCTCAACAGCATTACCCATCTGCTCGGAGCGGCGTTGGCGCTCGCGGGGCTCGCGCTGCTGGTGGTGCCCGCCAGCCGCCAGGGCGATCCGTGGAAGATCGTGAGCTTCGCGGTCTATGGCGTCAGCCTTCTGCTGCTGTATACCTCATCCACCCTGTATCACAGCCTGCGCGGCCGGGCCAAGCGGATCCTGCGCCGCCTGGACCACAGCGCTATTTATCTCCTGATCGCCGGCAGCTACACGCCGTTCGCGCTCGTGGCCCTGCGCGGGCCGTGGGGCTGGTCGCTGTTCGGCGTCATCTGGGGTCTGGCGCTGCTCGGCATAATTCAAGAACTCTGGCTGGCCAGGGGCGCGCGGGTGCTGTCGTTGATAATTTATCTTGTGATGGGCTGGCTTGTGCTCATCGCCATCCGGCCGCTGGCGCAGGTCCTGCCCGGCGGCGGGCTGGCGTGGCTGGTGGTCGGCGGCGTGATCTATACCGCGGGGGTCGTCTTTTACGCCCTGGATGGGAAGCTGAGGCATGGACATGGCATCTGGCACATGTTCGTGCTCGGCGGCAGCGCCAGTCATTTCTGTGCGGTTTTTTTCTATCTGGCCTGACGCGGCTCAGAGCTTTCTTAACGCGATACCGCGTCGCCCTGTGAGGGGAGGATATTAGGTGCGAAGAAACGCGCCCGCACTGGCCAAGATCACATCCCCGGAGCTGCCGGATGTGCTGCAACGCACCCGGCTGTTCCGCCGCCTCGACCGCGGCGGCAAGAGCGGGATCACGTGGATCGTCGGCCCGCCCGGCGCCGGCAAGACCACCCTCGCCGCCAGTTACGCCCGGCGCCGCAGGCTCCGGAGCCTGTGGTATCAGATTGACGCGGGCGACGCCGACCCGGCCACGTTCATTCATTATCTCGGTATTGCCGCCAGGGACGCCGCCCCGCGCCGGCGCAAACCGCTGCCGCACCTCACCCCGGAGTATCGCAAAGGCCTGGATATCTTCACGCGCCGTTTCTTTCAGGAACTCTACGCGCGCCTGAAACCGCCGTTCCTGATCGTGCTCGACAACTATCAGGAACTGCCGGAGGACAGCAAGATGCACGCGCTGATCCGGGACGGCCTGGAACAGCTCCCGCGCGGCGCGCGCGCCATCGTGATCAGCCGCAGCGAACCGCCGCCGGCCTTCGCGCGGCTCATGACCTACAACGCCCTGGAAGTGCTGGGATGGGAGGAACTGAAGCTCACGCCCCGGGAATCGGAGGGCCTCGCCCGGCACCGCGGCCATCTGCGCCGGCCCAAGATCGCGGCCGGCAGATTGTACGAAATAACGCAGGGGTGGGCGGCCGGCCTCGTGCTCATGTTGGAGCGGACGAAGGGCGACAACCCCCCGCCCCTGCCGCCGGATGCGGCGCCGCCGGGCGTGCTGTTCGATTATTTCGCCGGGGAGATCTTCGTCAAGACCGACGCGCCGACGCAGGAGGTGCTGATGCTGTCCGCCTTCCTGCCGAAGATGACGGCCGGCATGGTGGCGCGGTTGTCCGGCGAGCGCCGCGCCGGCCGCATCCTGGAGGAATTGACGCGCAACAATTATTTCATCCTGAAGCACGCCCAGGCCGAGCCGGTCTATCAATATCATCCGCTGTTCCGCGAGTTTCTCCTGACACGCGCGCGTAGCAGCTTTTCGCCGGCGCGCCTGATGCGGATATATCAAAGCGCCGCCGCGGCGCTGGAAGAAACCGGGCACACCGAGGACGCCGTGGGCCTGCTGCGCCAGGCCGACGACTGGGAAGGCATCGCCCGGCTGATTCTCGAGAACGCCCCGACCATGGTGGCGCAGGGCCGGACCCAGACGCTCATGGAATGGCTCGGCGCCCTGCCCTCGGGCTACCTCGAAAAATCGCCGTGGCTGCTGTACTGGTCCGGGATCTGTCGCTTTCCCTTCAATCCGCCCGAAGGGCGGCGCTTCTTCGAGCGCGCGTTCGCGTTGTTCCGGGAGACGCGCGACCGCACCGGCACGCTGCTCGCCTGGTCCGGCGTCGTCGAGTCCATCGTTCACGGCTACGCCGAACTGACGCTGCTCGACCACTGGATCGCGGTCATGGATGAGTTGCTGGCCGACGATCCGACGTTTCCCTCGCTCGAGATCGAGGAGCGCACGACCCAGGCGATGTCCATGGCGCTCCTGTTCCGCCAGCTGCACCACCCGCGGATTCACGACTGGGTCGTCCGCGCCGAGGCGCTCACGCGCAAGAGCGCCAACCTCAACCTGCGCATATTCACCATGGCCTACCTGGCCCTGTACCACATGTGGACCGGCGACCACGTCAAGGCCGGGCTCACGGTCCAGAACCTCCAGCGCGCGGCTTCGGACCAGGAGCTCACGCCGCTGCTGCGGATCGTGCGCCACGTGATGGAGGCGATCTACCAGGTGCACGCCACCGGCGGCGCGGCCGATCTCGCCGCGGTGAACGCCGGGATCGAGACCTCGAAGGCCACCGGCGTCACGATCTGGAACGCGGTGCTGCTCGAGCAGGGCGCGAGCATCGCCCTGAGCGCGGGCGACCTCGCGCGCGCCGAGGAGCTGATAAAGGCCACGGCCGCGGCGCTGGATGAATCGCGGCGCGTGGACGTGTGCATCTATCACTACTGCAACGCCTGGCTCGCCCTCCTGCGCCGGGACATCGCCGGCGCCCAATCGCACATGGAGAGCTCGCTGCGCCTGGCGATCGAGGCCGGATCGGTGACGCTCGAGGAGCGCGGCCATGTGCTCATGGCGCAGATCCTGCACGAGCGCGGCGAGGAACAGCAGGCCCGGGAGCAGCTGGCGCAGGCGCGCCGTATCACCGAGCGCACGCGCAACCGCGTCTCCGAGTTCATGTGCCTTTTGACCGAGGCGCAGTTCGCCCTGGACGCGGGGCGTGAGGCGGACGTGCGCGCGCCGCTCGCCCGGGCCATGGCGCTCGGGCGCCGGCA
>Ga0154731_1144_pt1 | contig 15292 bp, 15 predicted proteins | sample Rifle2008BG16ft_FD_105739 | JGI IMG/M metagenome (GOLD analysis project Ga0154731, IMG submission 105739) | Candidatus Muproteobacteria bacterium RBG_16_65_31
TGTGCCGTCGCAATAATCTGCGAAATCTGCGGACAACTGCTTTTTCCAGGTTAAATGTAGCCCTGCTGAGCTCGTCTTGCCATTCGCAAATGTAGCCCTGCTCGCTGCGCTCGCTCGTCTTGTCATCATAAATACCACTCCGCGGGGATTTCGTCGGCGGCCAGAGGCGCGACCTGGAATTCGCGGCTCTTACCCTCAGGGTCGGTCACGGTGACGTTCACACACTCGGCCTCGCGCCCCTTGCCGAAGCGCGCGGTCAGGCGCGCGGCCAGCTCGAGGTCGTCCTCGCTGGTCGTACCGTCGAGCAGCACGAGCGGCCCGAGGTGGCTCGTGGCGCAGAGGTGCGTGAAGCGCCGGCGATAGCCCTGGAGGAAATTATTCTCGCCCTCGTCGCGCCCGACGATGAGCTTGAAGTGCGGGCGCGGTCGCAGGTGCCGCCCGACCTTGAGCAGCATGATGTCGTCGAGCTCGTACTGTTTCGTGCCGCGGGTGGTCCAAAGATCGGCGAGCTTGTGCGAGTACTGAGGATCCACGAGGAAGCAGCAGCCGCCGGCGGGCTGGGCGTACTCCGTGAACCCGTATTGGGCCGCGAGCGCGATCTGCGGTTTGCGCGTGCGGCCGTTGAAATCGAACAGCCGCGCGCGATCCACCCAGCCCTCGCGCTCGGGCAGCGTGGGCGGCAGGAGCTTCGCGCACAGCGGCCGCAGCAGCCGGTCGAAGGCCCCCGATTCGCGCGCCACCACCGGCATGGTGTCGCGCCGCTGGGACATCGGGCGCTGCCCGATCACCTCGCCGGTGATGATGAAGTCGAAGCCCTGCGCCTCCATCCACTCGCGCGCCTTGCGCACCATGAAGCCCTTGCAGTCGAGGCAGGGATTCAGATACGAACCGTACCCGTGCTTCGGGTTGATGACGACGTCCTTGTACTCCTCGATCACGTCGAGGATGTGCAGCTTGACGCCGAGCTGCTCCGCCACCCAGAGCGCATTGTTGCGCTTGGGTTTGTCGCGATGCTCGCTGCGGATGGCGTGCGTGTGCCCCTCCACGCAGAAGCCGGTGTAGAAATTGACCCCCTCGACATGGATGCCCTGCTCGAGCATCGCCTTGGCGGCCAGCATCGAGTCCAACCCGCCGGAAATCAGGGCTACGGCTTTACGTGCTGCGGACATGATGGCGCGAGGAATTACCGGGGCGCGAATAGTAGCTCAATCCGGGGTACCCCACACGGCCCGCGTGCGTGGCGTGAAGCTAAAAATCGGCGAAAACCCTTCGGCAAAAACCCTAAATAAAAACGGGCCCGGTCGGGCCCGTTGAAAGTATTTTGTCTATGTTTTTCGCCGGTCCGCTTGAACCGGCGCTCCTCCGTGGTGATTCAGGCGTTTTGGCCAATCACGACTTCTTAAACAATAATAGAAGATACCCTGTTTGTCCAATGGGGATAGGCGGTAGATCTATCCTCTGGAAGAGATTTCATGAGCGGGTGTCGGTTTTATCCCACACACACTGTATAGACAATGTGCGGCGACGGATTTGTTGGAGTCCGCCTGACTTGCCGTCGCTGTTTGCGGCGTCTCGCACTTTCGCGATTCCAAGGTGGCGGTTCGGGGCGATGCCAACCCCATGCGTGCACCGCGTAAATGGGGCCCAGTCGCACGAGCACGGGATTCCTCGATGAGTGACAGCGCGGCTTCGGGTAGAATATCGCCCTTTTTCCCGCCAGTCCCGGGGTTCCGCGACCGTGGTGTTGGCACGCTGCACGGGCGATGCGCCGGCGGCCAGCCGGTTGCCTGAAGAAACCGAAGCGGGCAGGGCCCATTAGAATCTAATCAGACATGTCTCCAAGAAAAACGAATTTCCTCACCCGATTTGCGCTCAGGTTCGGGAGAATCGGGCGCACGCTGCGCTGGGGTTTTCGCGTATTGCTGATCCTGCTCATCCTCGATCTGTTCTATCTCACCGTGACCTGGCCGGATTGGAAGCGCATCGCCGCCGGTCCGGTCCCCAAATCGAACTTCATCGGCGAGTACGAGAAACAGCTGGCGGAGCACAAGGATCGGCCGTCGCTGCGCTGGCAGCCGGTGCCGTTCTCGGAGATCCCCAAACACGTGGTGCGGGCGGCGATCGTGGCCGAGGACAGCCGTTTCTACGAGCACAGCGGCTTCGACCTGATCGCCTTCAAGGAGGCGATGGACTATAACCTCGCCGAGGGCCGGCTCGCGATGGGTGCGAGCACTATCTCGCAGCAGACGGTGAAGAACCTGCTGCTGAGTCCGGCGCGCAACCCGCTGCGCAAGTGGCACGAGCTGGTGCTCACCTGGGGCATGGAGCAGAACGTCAGCAAACGGCGCATCCTCGAGATCTATCTCAATGTCGCCGAGCTCGGCCCGGGCATATACGGCGTGGAGGCGGCGGCGCAGGTCTATTGGGGCGTGCACGCGGCCGCGCTCACGCCGCAGCAGGCCGCGGAGCTGGCGGCCACGTTCCCGAGCCCCCTGAAGCACAACCCCGCGACACGCACCCAGCCGTTCGAAAAGCGGGCCCAGAAGATCCTCGGACTGCTGACGCGCTATCCGGGCGAGGCGGCGAGCGCGCTGTCTGAATTCGGCCTGGAGCCGGTGGCCGAGGAGGGCGCCGCCGCGGCGCCGCGGGCCGATGCGTTGCTTGCGACTAATCCGGTGCATCCATCCGACGGCCCACGCTATAATCCTTGAGCACCTTGGCCGCCGACCCGATAAGAACCGCACACCGATGAAACCCGTTCGCGCCTCCGTCGCCGCGCCCGCGCGGCGTGCCGCCCCAGGCCGCGGCGTGTTGACGTTCCAGGAGCTGATCTTCACCTTGGAGCGCTACTGGGCGCGCCAGGGCTGCGTGATCCTACAGCCCTACGATCTGGAGGTCGGAGCGGGCACGTTTCATACCGCGACCTTCCTGCGCGCGCTCGGGCCCGAGCCGTGGCGCGCGGCCTACGTGCAGCCCTCGCGCCGCCCGAAGGATGGCCGTTACGGCCAGAACCCCAATCGGCTCCAGCACTACTATCAGTACCAGGTGGTGCTGAAGCCCTCGCCGGAGGACATCCAGGAGCTTTATCTCGATTCGCTGCGCGCGCTCGGGATCGACACCCGAGCGCACGACATCCGGTTCGTCGAGGACGACTGGGAGTCGCCCACGCTCGGCGCCTGGGGGTTGGGCTGGGAGGTGTGGCTGAACGGCATGGAGGTGACGCAGTTTACCTACTTCCAGGAGGTAGGGAGCCTGCCCTGCAAGCCGGTGCTGGGCGAGATCACCTACGGCCTCGAGCGCCTGGCGATGTATCTCCAGGGTGTGGAGAACGTCTTCGACCTGGCGTGGGCGCCGGGCGTGACCTACGGCGATGTGTACCACCAAAACGAGGTCGAGCAGTCGAAGTACAACTTCGAGCTCGCGAATGTCCAGTGGCTCCTCGAGCTGTTCAACGACTATGAGTCCGAGGCCAAGCGTCTCATCGAGGCGGGACTGCCGCTCCCCGGCTTCGAGATGGTGATGAAGTGCTCGCACGCCTTCAATCTCCTCGATGCGCGCGGGGCGATCTCACCCACCGAGCGCGCGGCCTACATCGCGCGCGTGCGCGCCCTCGCCCGGCTCGTGGCGCAGAGCTACTACGACGCGCGCGCGCGCCTCGGCTTTCCGATGCTCAGGCAGAAGGCCTGAAGCCGATGCCCGCGAGCCTGCTCGTCGAGCTCCGCACCGAGGAGCTGCCGCCCAAGTCGCTCAAGCGCCTGTCCGAGGCGCTCGCGCAGTCGGTGTTCGAGGGCTTGACCGGCCTGGGCTTCCTCGCGGCCGAGAGCGCGGCGCGGCCGTTCGCCACCCCGCGGCGCCTCGCGGTGCTCATCACCCGGGTGCTCGACAAGCAGCCCGACCGCATGACGGAGCGCAAGGGCCCGTCGGTGAGCGCGGGGCTCGATGCAGGCGGCCAGCCCACCCAGGCGCTCGCCGGTTTCGCGCGCTCCTGCGGCGTGGAGGTCGCGAAGCTCGCACGCGCCCAGGGCGACAAGGGCGAGCACTTCGTTTACCGCTTCAAGCACAAGGGCGAGCCGCTCAAGAACCATCTGGCCGGTGTCGTCGAGGCCGCGCTCAAGAAGCTGCCGGTCGCGAAGCTCATGCGCTGGGGTGCGGGCGAGGCGCAATTCGTGCGCCCGGTGCACGGCGTGATCCTGCTGCACGGCGCCAAGGTCGTGCCCGGCGCCGTGTTGGGTCTCAAGAGCGGCAGCAAGACCCTCGGCCACCGGTTCATGAGCCGCGGCCCGATCGTAATCGCGCACGCCGACAAATACGCGGATATTCTGCGCAAATCCGGCAAGGTGGTGGCGAGCTTCGAGGAGCGGCGCGCGGCGATCGCGAAACAGCTCCGCCAAAGCGCGGTGCGCCAGCGTGCCCATGTCTTCCCGCCGCACGATTGGACCGGCGCGGGCAAGACCGGCGATGCCGAGATGGCCGAGCGTGTCCTGACCGCGGGCCCGATCCTCGGCGCCAACGAGGAGTTGCTCGACGAGGTAACGGCCCTCGTCGAGTGGCCGGCGGTGTACGCGGGCGAGTTCGAGCGCGAGTTCCTGGACGTACCCGCGCAGTGCATCGGTCTCACGATGCAGAAGAATCAGAGGTATTTCGCGCTCATGAGCGAACACGCCGAGTTGCTGCCGAATTACCTGCTGGTGAGCAACCTCGAGACGCGGAATCCGGCGAACATCGTCCGCGGCAACGCGCGCGTGCTGCGCGCGCGCCTCGCGGACGCCAAGTTCTTCTTCGAGCAGGACCGAAAAACGAAACTCGCCGACCGCACGCCGCACCTGGCGAACGTCGTCTATCACAACAAGCTCGGCAGCCAGCTCGAGCGCGTGCAGCGCATCCAGAAGCTCGCGGTGCAGATCGGCCAGCGTCTCGGCGCGGATGAGCGTCTGGTCGAGCGCGCCGCCTACCTCTGCAAGGCCGACCTGCTCACCGACATGGTCGGCGAGTTCCCCGAGTTGCAGGGCCTCATGGGCTATTACTATGCGCTGCATGACGGCGAGCCGGACGCGGTCGCCAAGGCCATCGCGCGCCACTACCAGCCGCGTCACGCGGGCGATACGCTCCCGAATGCGCCGATCGATCAGGCGCTGGCGCTCGCCGACCGGCTCGACACCCTGGTCGGCATCTATGGCATCGGGCTTCAACCCACCGGCGACAAGGACCCGTTCGGGCTGCGGCGCGCGGCGCTCGGCGTGGCGCGCATCCTCGTCGAGCGGGGACTCGCGCTCGATGCGATGGAGCTGCTTCAGTTCGCGCGCGGCCAGTTCCCGGACGGTGTCGTGGCCGAGGGCGTGGCGCAGGACCTCTACGGCTTCATCCTCGACCGCCTGCGGCCGTATCTCCGCGAACGCGGCTTCAAGCCCGACGAGATCGAGGCGGTTTTGGCCGTCTACCAGGGAGAACAGGGGGATCGGCTGTTCAGCACGGTTATTCCGCGATTGACTGCGATCCAGGCGTTTCGCCGTTTGCCGGAGTGGAAGGCGCTGTCCGAGGCGAATAAACGCATCCGCAACATCCTTCGGCAGGCCCGTCAGAATGGGATTGAGCCTGCAAGCGACGCCAATCCCGATCTTTATACCGAAACGGCCGAGAAGGCGCTCGGCGATGCCGTGCTGCACATGCAGCAGGAAGTTCCGGTTTTGTGCGGTCAGAAAGGTCAATACGCAGAAGGTCTCCGGAGGCTGGCCGATTTGGCGTCGTCGCTGGACCTCTTTTTTCGCGATGTCATGGTGATGGTTGACGACCAGGCCATCCGGGGTAATCGCCTCGCCCTGCTTAATCAGATTCGCCATCTGTTTTTGTGGATCGCGGACGTCTCCGAGCTGCAAGGTTGAGGTGGCTGATATGAACCCAGATTCCTACGCAGACATGCTCGCGGGGGTGCAGGCCTTTCACGACAAGCATCGCTTCAAGGAAGCGGGCGGCGAGGAGCTGACCTACCGCATCGCGCTCATGACCGAGGAGCTCGGCGAGATCGCCGAGTGCGTGACCAAGGGCCGGCCGAAGGAAAAGCTTGCCGAGGAGGTCGCCGACCTGTTTATTCTGCTTATCGGCACCGCGATCGCCGCGGAGTTCGATCTCAAGCAGGCGTTCTGGGACAAGATGAAGCAGCTCGAGGGGCGCGCGGGGCGCATGGTCAACGGGCGCATCCGCGTGTCGGAGTTTAGGGATTGATATGATTATTCGACGCAGAGGCGCGGAGACGCGGAGGCAAGCAAGAAATTTCTATCCGGATTTTCTCTGCGTCTCTGCGTCTCTGCGTCAAGAGTTCATATGAAACTCGTCATCCTCGACCGCGACGGCGTCATCAACTTCGACTCGGACGACTACATCAAGTCGCCCGAGGAGTGGCGACCCATTCCGGGGAGCCTCGAGGCCATCGCGCAACTGGTTCGCGCGGGCTACAAGCTGATCGTCGCCACCAATCAGTCGGGCGTGGCGCGCGGGCTGTTCGACATGGAGACGCTCGGGCGCATACACGCCCGGATGCTCGAGGCGGTGCGCGCCAAGGGCGGCACGATCGACGCGGTCTTCTTCTGCCCCCACGGGCCGATGGACGGCTGCCGCTGCCGCAAGCCCATGCCGGGGCTGTTCGAGGAGATCGCCGATCGGCTGGGCGTGAGCTTGAACGGCGTCTACGCCGTGGGCGACTCGGAGCGCGACGTGCTGGCGGCGCAGGCCGTCGGCGCGCGGGCGGTGGTGGTGCGCACCGGAAAGGGCGAGCGCACGCTGAAGAAAAACAAGAACCTGGGCCAAGTCCCGGTGTTCGCCGACCTCGCGGCGTTCGCCGACGCGCTACTCGCCGGCCGGTTGTCCACGGACTGAACGTGCTCGCTCTGCGCTCGGCGCTCTATAACCTGATCCAGTGGATCACCGTGTCCGTCTATGCGACGCTCACGGCCCTGACCTTTCCGTTTCCGCTCAAGAGCCGCTACCGCTTCGCCAGCCAGTGGGCGCGGTTCCAGGTGCCGCTCGCGCGCGCGCTCTGCGGCATCCGCTACCGCGTCGAGGGGCGCGAGCACCTGCCGAAGGGGCCGGCGATCATCCTTTCCAAGCACCAGTCGGCCTGGGAGACCATGGCCTTCCAGGTGATCTTCCCGCCGCATACCTGGGTGGTGAAGCGCGAGCTGATGTGGATTCCGTTCTTCGGTTGGGGGCTGGCGGCGTTGAAGCCCATCGCCATCGACCGCGGCGCGGGCCGAAAGTCCGTCGAGCAGATCATCGAGCAGGGGCGTGAGCGGCTTAAGGAAGGCGTCTGGATCGTGGTCTTCCCCGAAGGCACCCGTGTCGCCCCCGGTCACCGCCGCCGCTACGGCATCGGCGGCGCGGCGCTCGCCGCCGCCACGGGCTACCCCGTCGTCCCCGTCGCCCACAACGCTGGCAGCTTCTGGCCGCGGCGCGGCTTCCTCAAGAAGCCCGGAACGATCCGGGTCGTCATCGGCCCGACGATCCACACCCGCGGCAAGAGCGCGGAGGAGATCAATCGTTCGGCGGAGGAGTGGATCGAGACGAAGATGGTGGAGTTGGAGAAACGGACGTCAGGAACCTGACGCGCCGGCGGTCTTGCAGGCATAAGGCCAGATCACACGGGCCTCGCCGCTATTCACGATTTTCCCCGACTCTGTCATGTAGGAAAAGGCAACCTTCTTCCGGTCGTCCGGCAGTTTGCGCACCGACGCCGTATCCATCGGCTCGCCGCGGAATATCGCGAGCGGATCGGCCATCTGGCCGTTGATCGGGAAGAACACCACTTCGCCGGAGAAGTATTTGTCGTCCGGGCTGACGAACAGGTCCAGATGCAGGTGCGAATGTCCGCCGCTGCCGTAGTGACGCCCGGCAGTTCCGCTGACGCCCGTATCCGCGATTTTCCGGCCGAGCTTCACCCGCTCGCCGATTTCAAGCGCCGGCATTTCCTTCAGGTGCTTGTAGCGCGTGTAGAGCCACGCTGAATAACCGGTATCGGCCGGCGCGTGCTGGAGGATAATCCCGATGCCACCGATGCCGTCGGGCGTTTCTTCCTTCTTCGCCACCACCACGCCGTCGGCGATCGCCAGAATCGGCGTGCCTTCGGGCGCGGGGATATCGAGGCCGGCATGCATGCCGTGGTTGAAGCGCGGGCTGCGCGTACTGCCGTCACCGCGCTTGCGGTCGGCGAAAAACGAATTGGCCTGCGGGCACGCGGCGTCTTTCGGATAGACCGCAACCAGGCCCGTCTCCTCCAGCCCCCGCTCGCGCAAACCGCTCGACGACGCGCGCATGGGGTGGAAGTATTTCTGCGCGATTTCGCGGTTGCTGGGCTGATCCGAATCGTCGGCAAAAACAGGCGCAGTCAGGATAAGGACCAGAACTAACACCAGCAATTGTTCTCTGTTCATTGTCGTCATCAGGAATTCAGAAATTTCAAGGACTCTGATTCATTGATCCTCAAACGGGGTATTCAATTTTCCCTTTGTCTCGTCCCAGGGCGCTTCGAAAAGGCTCCGACGTCAGCGAAAAAGTAGAATGTCCCCGTTTCTCCCCGTTTCCGCTGACTGAAAAAGTCCTGGATGGACTTTTTCAGCATCCTGTTAGATCGACAGAGCGAGGCGTAGCCCATCATCAACTTCGGCGAGCAAGCGGGGATTGAGTCTTCCGATTCGCTCCGTGAGGAATGATTTGTCCACCGTGATGACCTGGGAGACGTTGATGACGGATGGCTTCGTAAGCCCCGTTCCCTTGGCCGGAATACGAATATTCCCAGGAGCGTCGGCCAGCTGCAGATTCGATGTAATTACGGCCGCAATTACCGTGCTGATGCGGCTGTTGTTGAAACTATTGGCCGATACAATCAGCAATGGTCGTCGAAAACCGGGGCCGGATCCGGAGGGCTCAGGCAGGGAAGCCCACCAGATCTCGCCTCGACGCACTACCGCTTGCCCCGAGCCAGCGTGCGTTGCTGAAGCGCGGCGAGTTCGGGATCGAGCGAGGAGCTTTCCCGACCGGGACCGTAAATTTCGTTGAGGCGGGACGTAATCAGCTCGTCCCGGTGCTTTTCGACCAGCTCTACGAGCGCCTTGGAGTACAGTTCGCTTCGAGAAACCCCCAGGCGCGAGGCGAGTTGTTCGGCAGAGCGAAAAACACGATCAGGGATGGAAATGGCTGTTTTCATGCTTCAAGTATAACTAAAGTTATACCTGAGTCAATTCACTTTCGCAGGACAACGTTTACGGATGAACTTTAAAAACGGGTCTTCGCCCGGTCCGTCCAGTGGGCCCTCATGCCTTGAGGCCGAATTCTTTAGCGACGTTCTCGACCGGGGTGGTGCGATTGGCTTCGCTGTCGGCAAGTCCCCGCCCGATCTCGCGGCGGGCGGCCTTGATAACAATAACGGGTAGCGTCCCCTTTCCCGTTTCCCTAGCCTTCGGCTCTGCGAAAACCTGGCTGTCGGACTTGCACCGACATAGTTACGTGCCATGCCCGGCACACACGTTCCGGTTCACGCGCCGGCGTAGCCGGTCGCGTGGAACCGGTTGTTGGGCGGCCTATACCTACTGTCATGTGTCGAGTTTCCGCACGAGTTTTAGGCAATGCTCGTTAGCTGGCTCTTGAGCGATGCCACGGAGAGCAACATCTCGCGCTCGATCTTCTTTGCCGATGTTCAGGTACAGCCATGCTAACCGTGAGCAGTCGGTCGCAGAAAGTGTAGTAATATGGCGTTCCATTGCGTATGCGACGCGTTCAATCAGCTGATTCACTTCCGGTGACCACGACGCTTCAATTCGCCGTTCTTTGAGATCACGTATCTTGTTGTTAATCCTGTTTGCTATTGCCCCAATCGTTTCGGGAGTTGCAGTTGGTAGGAGTGCGGCCTCGCCTAGAGCATGCACCTCCCCCATGGCATCGTCAGTCGAATGACATAAATCGGCCAGTCTCAGCCAGACCTCGATTCTCTCTTGTGCATCAGCAGTTTCGAGAAATCGGCGTAAGTACACCTTTGCGCGGTCTTTGGACTGCGCCAAATCGCCAACTTCCATAACGAGGTCTGCGAGTCGCAGGTAGGCCTTTGGAACTCTGGATGCAAGGTATTCGAGGATGGGGACGAATTCCTCCAAGGCAGATGGATTCTCACTCGCCCTTGCTGCGGCTGTTTTGACGAGCCGATCGATTCTTGGAAGCACACCTCGATGAGCGTCCTCCCTCTTCCCTGCACCAAATTCCATCAACAGCTTTCGGTCCTCCTCTACGGCAACCTTGAATGGGCTGGCCTCCAATTTACGTCTCCCGTAGCTTGCTGCTGCCAGCGGCACACCAACGAACTGCTCCCCTTCGGCATCCGATACAACTTCCTCGACTAGCGAGAAACGTCGCAGTTCTGCGAGTGCCGTAGTTACGTCAAAGCGCTCGTTGCCGGGTCTCAGTGACACAGCCTCTACGGCAATCGCCGGCACAAACACTCTCCAACTACTCAGCAGAAGGAACACGCGTTGGCCGGCCGGACTAAGGTTCTCGTACGTTCTTTCGAACAATGCGGTAAGCAGATGGTCCGCGCTCGCGACAATTCGCTCGGGTTTGACCGCCCGGCGCTCCTTCGCTACTTGGCCGAGGAGAATCTTAATTACGTACGGGTGGCCATCTGACTCACTGATTAGCTCATCTTTGTAGGCGGGTGTTAGCAGTGTTGAGACGCCCAAACGCCTAGATTCCTGATCGATGAGGCTCAACGCCTCTTCGTCAGTCATGCCACCAATTTCGATAGGGTAGTCGCCAACAAAGTCTCTGAATCGCGTAGTGATTAGAACTTTGTTAGGAAGTCTGACGTAAGTATCGATCCAGCTAAATACATCAGCGGGACTATCGAGGGTTTCAAAATTGTCGAGAACGAATAACGTCTTTCCTGCTGTTCCTTTAGCGAGACATTCTTGGAAGTATGCCTCTGGTTGAAAACTCGTGCTTTTTCGCTCAGATGGCTCAAGAAGTTCAACCGCTGCTCGCGCAATGTCTATCTTTCGAACGACACGCGGGGCAACAGGCTTCGGCCCAGATTCGAGAAGATCGATGTCTCGAGAACTCATCCACAGGATTACACCGTAAGGCGGTGGATCCAATTTGCTAATTGCTTCGATCACTGCGAGAGCGAGGGTAGTTTTCCCGATACCGCCTGGACCGGTCAGTGACACAATCGGGTGGCGATCGAATTTCAGGAGCTCGTCTTGGAGCTGCGACTCTAGATTAGTTCTTGCAATGTGCCCTGTTGGTGTTGGAGGAAGGTTTGCAAACGTGTTCCCTAGCTGTTCAAGGGCCGTACGGCCATGTGTCTCACTTTGAGGCAAACGCCCCGGAGGAATCGACCAGCTAGAGCCGTCCTTACGTACCATATCATTGGTGGTAAATGACAGAACTTCAAAAGTGTTGCCTTTAAAGTTCCCATTCGGGACGAGCAGGTCCCGCAAATCTGGATCACTGAAGATGAGGCGAACATGAACTGGTCCGTTCAGATCAATGAAAACACCATTCGGCAGTGCCTCGTCTCGCGTCCGCTTCAGGTAATCGAATGCTTGGCATTCCCCTAAGAGCGGAGAAACTTTATATTTACCCGATAAATTACGGTGTAGGTATGCCCAATCCTGTTTGAATAGCTTGAGATTGCCAATCACAAGGTCGATGGCATCTGCAAGAAGAGGGCACACATAACTGCACTCCTCGCTGGTCGTGGCTCCATGCCCGCGGGTTCGGTTCCGAATTGCAGCACCGATTTCAAAGAATTGGCGCAAAGCAACCTTTTGCCCAACTCTGGATTCAATATCAAATTTCGTTGCAACCTCAGATAGTTTGTTTACGGCCTTGTGTCGCCAGTCTCCAACAGCAACACGCTCCGTCAGGTCACGCGTGATTTGTGTTGCCGCTGGAAGAAAGTACTGTGCCGATGGGCCTGTCAATGCACTATTAAGTGTTCCCACCCAGTCACCGATGGAATCAGCTCGAACGAGCATATATTCGAGCGAATATCTGTGCCGATCTGAATCGTCCCCAACACATGCAGCAATGCCTGCCGTAACGAGTTTTGTAACGTATTCAAGCTCTAGTGACAGTGCATGGAAATATGCAATGTTCCCCTCTTCTCTGTCGAGGGCGATGCGATCACTGAGTTTTGAAAACAACGGTCCGAGATCCATGGTCGCCCTATCGTCAATTAAGCCGCCCAACGATGATTGAACGGCCCAATCACGGGATACTGGATAACCCGTGGGTGGGAAAGATTCGGGTTCGCCATTAGAACAGTCGGTTCCATCGGCTTCCTGTAGGAAATTGTAGAAGAAATATACCGCACACTCCCACGGAATAACAACGTTATATGGCGGCCTTACGGGATAACAATGTTATCCGGGCAGGTGGGGATTCCCGTTTTTCGAAGCATATCAATATGTTGCTAGGCAAGCCTAGTGGAGGGGCATGCCGTTGCGCCAATGACTGGATATCTATACAGTAGTACGGGTAACCCGAATACCGGACAAGGGAATGGAACTGGGGCATTCTACTTTTGTTGGCCGCGCAGAAGCGCAGAGACTTTCGGCTGATCCACACCTAGGAATGCCGCGGTCTCCGCCTGCGTGAGTCCCCGTGCCTTGAGGATGTCGGCGAACACGTTTGCGGAGCCGACCGTTACGGGAATCTTCTTTCTCATGGCATCACCTCTTCCGCATTGCGGCACCTTTCTCGTTTTCCTACTGGCTCTCCTTCACTATCCGCCCATGGAGCGGCTGCGCCGGTCGGGCGTTGTTCGGGAAGATCTTGCTGAACCGGGCAAGCTGGTCGGCGGACAGCTCTAACGGTTGCTTCAGCACCATCCAGGACACGCCCTCGGTACACGGCGGTGCGGTGGGCGAACCCTCGTAGGCGTAGTAGCCGCGCGCGGCCGGCAGCAGTTGCGTGGCGTCCACCGCGACCTCCGGGAACAGCCGCTCGCCGGCCGCGCGGCCCGGTATCTTCGACCACAACTGCGCCAGCGCCGCATTCTCGGCGCCCTTGCGGAACAGCACCACGACCACGACGAGCCGACCGGCGCTCTTGTGCACGAAATGCGCCGCCATGTCGTACTCCTGGCCCTGAACCTTGTCGCCGCCCGGCAGGTGGAAGTGGAATTGCTGGAGCAGGTAGCTGTCCCGGCCGAGCACGATGCGGCTGCCGTTGGCCATCCGCACCCGCGCGGTGCGGCCATCGTTCACGATCCGCAGCGGCGCGGTCCGATACTGGAACTGGATCTCCGGCAGCTTCTGCTTCTGCGGCGCGACGATGTCCACCGGCGACTGCCGCCGGCCGAGATCGCAGGTCGCATAGTCAGGCCGCATTTTGCCCCAGTGCGCAGGACCCCGTTCGCCGCTGTACTCCCACTGCGCCGCGCCGGCGGCTTGGGCGAGGACAGGCAACGCGACCAGCACGAGCGTCGCACACAAGGCCGATCTTGCACTGGGCGATTTCACGAAACGACTCCTTTCCGAAAAAGAGAATAGGGACATTCTACTTTCTCAGACGGCCTTAACCAGAATCTCGTCATGTCTCGGCGGGCCACGGCTTTCCGGGAAGAGTTACCAAATCCGCTTCACGCCGTATTTGCGGAACACCGGATCGGCCGTCACCACGGGCAGCTTCTCTTCCAGCGCCTGGGCGATAAGCAGGCGGTCGAAGGGATCGCGGTGGTGCAGGGGCAGCGATTCCACGCGGCAGATTGCCCGCAGGCCGATGTCAAGCTGTTCGAAGTCGTGAATGTGCAGCTCGCGCGGGAAAAATCGGCTCACAGGCCCCGGAATCTTTAGCTTGCCGATGCTGACCTTGACGGCGATCTCCCAGGCGCAGACGAGGCTCACAACGCAACGATGCTCCGGCGCCTGAATGACGTCGCGGGCCTTGTCCGAAAGTTTCGGCGAATCCTCGGCCCACCACAGGAACGTGTGGGTATCGAGGAGTACGCGCATCAAACGTAATCCTCGAAGCCTTCGGGAATGGCGTCGAAGTCCTCGGCCATCCATATCTTTCCCTTGGCGGACCCAGGTTTGCGTGGTTGTTTCGGCTTTCCCAGCGGGACGAGCTTGACCAAAGGCTTGTTGTCCTTGGCGATGATGACCTCTTCTCCGAGCATGGCTTTCTGCACCAGCTCGGAGAAATGCGCCTTGGCTTTGGCGATATTGAATTTGGACATGACTGTGAACCCCGCCGTGATGTATGGTCATCTTAGATGACCAACACGGTGTTGGCAAGTTCCCGACCCAACAGGAACATGCGCCAAGGAAGCTCTGATAAGTATGATTGTTTGCCGCAAAGACGCGAAGGCGCAAAGAAAATCGTCGGATAATCAACGGAAAAAATCTCTGTGCCTCTGCGGCGAAAACTTCTTATTCAGAGGTTCCCTAAGATCAACGTGAATCACGCGTTGGAAAGCGCGGCAAACTCCTGAAGGCTCAAAGTTTCGGCCCGCCGCCCCGGATCGATCCCCATCTGCTCCATTGTTTCCGGCGCCACCAACCCCTTGAGTGTATTGCGCAGCACCTTGCGCCGCTGGGCGAAGGCGGCCTTGACGATCTCGGCGAAGCGCTCCGGGTCGTGGACGTCGACCGGCGGCCTGGCGTGCGGTGTGAGGCGCACGACGGAGGAATCCACCTTCGGCGGCGGGAAGAAGGCGCCGGGGGCGACGTTGAAGAGCTTCTCCACCTTGCACCTCCACTGAATCATCACCGACAGCCGCCCGTAGTCCTTCCCGCCCGGCCCGGCGGCGAGCCGGTCCACGACTTCTTTTTGCAGCATGAACAGCATGTCCTGCACACATGCCGCATGATCGAGCACGTGGAAGAGCAGGGGCGTGGAGATGTTGTAGGGCAGGTTGCCGATCAGTCGCAGCTTTTGCCCGGGGGCAGTGAGTTTGCAGAGGTCGAAGTTAAGCGCATCGGCGTTATGAATCGTGACGGATCCCTGCGGCAGCGTTTCGTGAAGCCGAGCGGCCAGGTCGCGGTCGATTTCGACGATGTCGAATCGAGCCGTTTTGCCAATGAGCTCGCGTGTCATCACGCCTTCGCCCGGGCCGATCTCGACGACGTGCTCGCCCGGCGCCGGATGGAAAGCGGCGACGATGCGTTGGACGACGTGCGAGTCACGCAGAAAATGCTGGCCGAAGCGCTTACGCGGTCGATGAGAACTCATAAGAGTTCTATTCACAGGATTAACAGGATTTCTCAGGATTTACAGGATTAAGTCGTAAAGCTTTTGGTTCTAATCTTGT
>Ga0154731_1136_pt3 | contig 14914 bp, 13 predicted proteins | sample Rifle2008BG16ft_FD_105739 | JGI IMG/M metagenome (GOLD analysis project Ga0154731, IMG submission 105739) | Candidatus Muproteobacteria bacterium RBG_16_65_31
GCGCGAGCCACGGCTCGCCCTGATGCTCCAACAGGCCGTAGTCGCGCGCGCCCGCGGGCGCGCCCAGGCCGAAATACACGACGTCCCGACCCGGGCGCGCCATGCGCCGCACCACCGGGTCGTCGGCGTTCAGCACCATCACGCCGTCGCCGCGGAAGATCCGCTCCTTGGCCCGGGCGTACTCGGTCACGTCGTGATAGCGGTCCATGTGGTCGGGTGTGATGTTGAGCACGGCGGCGGCGCGCGCGTTGAGGCTCCACGTGGTCTCGAGCTGGAAGCTCGACAGCTCCAGCACGTATACGTCCGGCGCCGGCGGCGCCAGCAGCTCCAGCGCCGGCACGCCGATGTTGCCGCCGACCGCGGTCCTGAGCCCGGCGGCGCGGCACATGGCGCCCGTGAGCGCGGTGACCGTGCTCTTGCCGTTGGCGCCGGTGACGGCGATGACCGGGGCCGCGGCCTCCAGGGCGAAAAGCTCGATGTCGCCGACGGGCCGGGCCCCGGCGCCGACGACGCGCGCGATCACCGGCTCGCGCAGCGACACGCCCGGGCTGACGACGAGCGTCCCGGGGTGTTCGAACAGCCGCGGCTCGAGACTGCCGGCGTGCAGTTCGACCTCCGGGAACTCGCGCCGCAGCTCGTCGAGTTTCGGCGGCTCGGGCCGCGTGTCCACACCGATCACGCGGTAGCCGCGCGCGACCAGATGGCGCACGCACGAGAGCCCCGTGAGCCCGAGGCCCACGACCAGCGCGCGTTTTGTTTCTGTCTTCGCCTTCGTCACCGTCGCTGCCACTCTGTGAAGTTGCATTTCACCGCAGAGACGCAGAGGCGCAGAGTTTTCAAACACCATTCGCTTTTCTCTGCGTCTCCGCGTCTCTGCGGTGCAATTCATAGCTAACGTATCTTCAGGGTCGCCAAGCCGATCAGCACCAGGATCAGGCTGATGATCCAGAACCGCACGATCACCCGCGGCTCGGGCCAGCCCTTTAATTCGAAGTGATGGTGCAGCGGCGCCATGCGGAAGATGCGCTTGCCGGTGAGCTTGAACGACGCCACCTGCAGGATCACCGACACCGTCTCCATCACGAACACCCCGCCCATGATGAAGAGCACGATCTCCTGGCGCACCGCCACCGCCACCACGCCGAGCGCGGCCCCGAGCGCGAGCGCGCCGATGTCGCCCATGAACACCATCGCCGGGTAGGTGTTGAACCAGAGGAAGCCGAGCCCGGCGCCGACGATCGCGGCGCACACGATCAGCACCTCGCCGACGCCGGGGATGTAGGGAAATCCGAGATAGCCGGCGAATTTGATGTGTCCGGTCACGTAGGCGAAGATCCCGAGGGCGGCCGCGACCATGACCGTGGGCATGATCGCCAGCCCGTCGAGGCCGTCGGTCAGGTTCACGGCGTTGCTCGATCCCACGATCACGAGATAGGCGAACAGGACGAAGAACGGGCCGAGATCCAGGACCACGTTCTTCAGGAACGGCACGATCAACTGGGTCTCGGCCGGGCTCTTGGCGCCGTAGTAAAGAAACAGCGCCGCCGCCAGGCCGAAGAGCGTCTGCCAGAAGAATTTGGCGCGCGCGCCGATGCCGCGCGGGTCCTTGTTGACGATCTTCCTGTAGTCGTCCATCCAGCCGATGGCGCCGAAGGCGAGCGTGGTGAGCAGCACCACCCAAATATAACGGTTGCCCAGGTCGGCCCACAGGAGCGTCGAGACGAACACCGCCGCCAGGATGAGCGTCCCGCCCATGGTCGGCGTCCCGGCCTTGGCCAGATGGGTCCGCGGGCCGTCGTCGCGCACCGTCTGCCCGAGCTTGACGGCCGTGAGCTTGCGAATCATCGCCGGCCCGATCAGGAGGCAGATGACGAGCGCCGTGAGGATGCTCAGGATCCCGCGCAGCGTGAGGTAATGAAAGACGTTGAAGAACGAGTAGCTGCGCGTGAGCTGTTCGAACAGATATACCAGCACTTTAGGCCGTCTCCCGGTTCTCGTTGCGGCGCGCGGCCCCGCCGCGCTGAATGCCGGCGACGATACGCTCCATGCGCATGAGGCGCGAGCCCTTGACCAGTACGGTCATGTCGCCGTGCATGCAGTCTTGCAGCGCCTCGACCAGCGCCTCGTGGCTCGTGAAATGCCGGCCGCCCTGGCCGAAGGCGCGCACCGCGTGGCGCGCGAGCTCGCCGACCGCGAACAGCCGCTGGATGCCGATTCGGTGCGCGAGCTCGCCGACACGCCGGTGGATGCCATCGGCCGCGGCGCCGAGCTCGGCCATGTCGCCGAGCACCAGCACGCGCTCGCCGCCGAACTCCTTGAGCACCTGCAGACCGGCCGCGAGCGATCCGGGGTTGGCGTTGTAGGTGTCGTCAATCAGGCGCGCGCCGCTGACGCCCTCCTTGACCTCCAGCCGGCCGGGGGCGGGCTTGAGCCGCTCCAGCCCGCTGCGGATCTCCGGCAACGCGGCGCCGGCCGCGAGCGCGGTGGTGGTGGCCGCGAGTGCGTTCATGACGTTGTGTCGGCCCAGCAGTGGTAGTCGCATATCAATTTCTCCGTGGTTGGTTATGAGACGGATGGCGCTGCCCGCTGCGTCCAGGGCGTAGCGCGCGCTGACATCGGCCGGATTATCGAGGCCGAAGCTCAGACACCGGTGCGGCGCGGCCAGGCGCCGCCACAGATCGCAATACGCGTCGTCGGCGTTGATCACCGCCACGCCGCCCTCGGTCAGGCCCGAGAAGATCTCGCCCTTGGCGCGCGCCACCTCCTCCACGCCGCCGAGCCCCTGGAGGTGCGCCTCGGCGGCGTTGGTGACGAGGGCGATGGTGGGGCGCGCCAGGCGCGTCAGGTACTCGATCTCGCCGCGGTGGTTCATGCCCATCTCGATCACGGCGTGGCGGTCGCCGGCGCACATGCGCAGCAGCGTCAGCGGCACGCCGATGTCGTTGTTGAGATTGCCCTGCGTCACGCAACCGGGCCCGGCCCGGCCCAGGATCGCGCCGATCATGTCCTTGACCGTGGTCTTGCCGTTGCTGCCGGTGACCGCGACGACCGGGATGTCGAACTGCCGGCGCCAGAAGGCGGCGAGCGCGCCGAGCGCGCGCCGCGTGTCCGCGACCAGCAGGTGCGGCAGCGTCGTCTCGACCCGGCGTTCGAGCAGCGCACCGGCGGCGCCGGCGGCGCTCGCCTCGGCGAGGAAATTGTGGCCGTCGCCATTGGCCCCCCTGAGCGCCACGAACAACTCGCCCGCCTTGAGCGTGCGCGTGTCCGTGCCCACACCGGTGAACTCGGCGTCCCGACCCGCGAGCGGCGCCTGCAACACGTCGGCGAGGGCGGCGAGCGACATCACGCCGCCTCCCCCAGCAGGCCGAGCACGGCGTCGCGGTCGCTGTAGGGCACGCGCTCGTCGCCGATCTGCTGATAGTCCTCGTGACCCTTGCCGGCCACGAGCACGATGTCGGCGGCGCCGGCCTCGGCGAGGGCGGCGGCGATGGCGGCCCGGCGCCCGCGGATCACGCGCGCCGCGCCAAGCATGCCGGCGCGGATGTCGGCGATGATCCGCTCCGGCGGTTCGTGGCGCGGGTTGTCGTCGGTGAGCACGACGACATCGGCCAGGCGCTCGGCGATCCGGCCCATCTCGGGGCGCTTGCCGCGGTCGCGGTCGCCGCCGCAGCCGAAGACGCACCACAATTTTCCCGCGGCGTGCTCGCGCAGCGCGAGCAGGATCTTTTCCAGCGCGTCCGGGGTGTGCGCGTAATCCACGACCACGAGCGGCAGCCCGCGGGCGCCGCCGAAACGCTCGACGCGCCCGGGCACGGGCCGCGCCCGGCTCAGGCGCTGCGCCGCCTGCCGCACATCCATGCCCAACGCCAGCAGGGTGGCGAGCACGGCGAGCAGGTTATAGGCGTTGAAGCGCCCGTACAGCGGGCTTGCGAGCTCGCACGCGCCGGCGGGCGTGTCCACGCGCAGCCACAGCCCCTCGTGCGTCAGCCGGACCTCGCGCGCGCGCACGTCGCCGCCCTCCAGCCCGTAGCTCAGGGTCCGGACACGGCCGCCGATTCGCGCCAGCAGCCCGCGGCCGAAGTCGTCGTCCCGGTTGATCACGGCGTATTTCAGATCCGGCGCCTCGAACAGCCCCGCCTTGGAGGCGCCGTAGGCGTCCATATCGCCGTGATAGTCGAGATGATCGCGCGTGAGGTTGGTGAACACCGCCACCTGGAACGCCACCTTGTTCACCCGCCCCTGGTCGAGGGCGTGCGACGACACCTCCATGGCGACGTGGGTGGCGCGCCGGTCCAGGAATTCCTTGAGCAGCCGGTGCACCGTGACGGCGTCCGGCGTGGTGTGGATCGCGGCGTTGAGCGCGCCGGGAAAGCCGTAGCCGAGGGTGCCGATGACGGCGCAGCGGTACGCGTCGGGCGCGGGCTGCGGCATGTCCTCTTCTCCCTTCGAACCACCCTCACCCCGTCCCTCTCCCGGAGGGAGAGGGGGAGTCGGTTCGCTGATGCGGCCCATACCCAGTGCCTGCGCCAGCAGCTGGGTGCAGGTGGTCTTGCCGTTGGTGCCGGTGACGCCGATCACGATCAGCGCGCGCGACGGCGCGCCGTGGAAGCGATCGGCGATCGTGCCGATGTGGCGCCGAAGGTCGCCGACCGCGAAGGCCGGCACCGGCGCCGCGCGCAGCGCGAAGCCGTCGCCCGCTTCGTACACGACCGCCGCCGCCCCGGAGGCGACCGCGTCGCCGATGAACTCGCGCCCGTCGGCGACCATGCCGGGCAGCGCCAGGAACAGATCACCCGGCGCGACCGCGCGGCTGTCGAGCCCGAGGCCCCGCAGCGCGCGGTCGTCCGCGGCCGGCACCGCGACCAAGTCCCGCAGCAGCTCGCGCAGCCGGCGCACGGGGGCGGCCATCAGATGTTCCCTCCGGCGCGCGCCGTCAGCAGCCGCCCTTCCGGGCGCGGCGCGTCCGGCGCGATGTTCAGAATGCGCAGGGCGCCGGCCAGCACGCGGGCGAACACCGGCGCCGCGATCTCGCCGCCGAAGTAACCGCCGCGCCGGGGCTCATCCACCGTCACCACCATCACCAGGCGCGGATCCGTGGCCGGGGCGAAGCCGGCGAACCAGGCGACGTAGCGATCCTCCGCATAGCCCTGATCGGTTAGCTTGTGCACCGTGCCGGTCTTGCCGGCGACGCGGTAATCGGCGACGCGCGCCGCCACGCCCGTGCCCTGGCCGCCGACCGCGAGCTCGAGCATGGCGCGCACCTGGCGCGCGGCCTCGGGCGTGAGCGCCTGCTCCCCGTCCGCCGGCGACTCGCGCCGCAACAGCGTCAGCGGCAACACCACGCCGTCGTTGGCGAGCGCGAGGTAGGCGCGCGCGAGCTGCAGCGGCGTAACCGAGATGCCGTAACCGAACGACAGGCTGGCCCGATCTATCGGCGCCCAGTCGGACGGCGGGTGCAGCATACCGGCGGACTCGCCCGGAAGCTGGCTGCCCGTGGCGGCGCCGAAACCGACGCGCCGCAAGAGCTCCCACATGGTCTTTTTGCCGAGCGCGAGCGCGATCTTGGTCGCGCCGACGTTGCTGGATTTTTCGATCACCCGGGCGACCGAGAGCACCCCGAAATTGCGCGCGTCCTTGATGGTCTTCTGGCCGACCTGAATCGTGCCCGGGGTGGTGTCTATCAGGGTGCCGGCCGAGAATTTCCCGCTCTGGAGCGCGGCCGCGACGGTGAAGGGTTTGAGCGTCGAGCCCGGCTCGAACAGATCGGTCGCCGCGCGGTTGCGGAATATCTGGCTCTTGAGACTGGCGCGGTTGTTGGGATTGAAGTCGGGCTCGTTGACCAGCGCGAGCACCTCGCCGGTGCGCGCATCGAGCACCACGGCGGACCCGGCGCGCGCCGCGTGCGCCGCGATCGCCGCCTTGAGCTCGCGATACGCCAGATACTGGACGCGCCGGTCGAGACTGACGATCAGGTCCTTGCCCGGCGCCGGCAACACGATGCTCTCGGCGATCTCGACGGAATTCCCGTGCAGGTCCTTGAGCACGCGCTTGCTGCCGGGGACGGCGCGCAGCCAGGAATCGTACGCCAGCTCCAGGCCTTCCTGGCCCTGGTCGTCAATGTTGGTGAAGCCGAGCGCGTGGCCGGCGACGGCGCCGGCCGGATAATAGCGCCGATACTCCCGCAGCAGGCCCACGCCTTCGATCTTGAGCCCCGTGATGCGCTCGGCCAGCTCGGGGGTGACGTGCCGCCGCAGATACATGAATTCGCGCCCGGCGTGGCGCTCGACCAGTTGCTCGAATTCCTGCGCCCTGATTTCGAGGAGCGCCCCGAGCTGCGGCCAGCTCTTCCGCTCCTGCGCGAACGTGGCCGGATGGGCCCAGACCGAATCCACCGGGGTGCTGATCGCGAGCGGCACGCCGTTGCGATCCAGGATCATCCCGCGGTGCGAATTGTCCTTGACCACGCGCGTGTGCCGCATGCTGCCCTGGGCCTGCAGATAGTCGGAGCTCACGACTTGCAGATACACCGCACGCGCCGCGAGCCCGCCCAGGCCCAGCACCAGCAGGCACAGCACCAGCCAGTTGCGGAAGGGATGCATGGGCGGATTCGGCCGCTGGCTCACGGTGCCGGCCCCGCCGGCGCGCGGATGACGACGATGCGTTCGGAGCCGGGCACATCCATGTGCAGGCGCGCGCGCGCCGTCGCCTCGACGCGGCGGTGCTGCGCCCAGGCGCCCTCCTCCAGCAGCAGCTTGCCCCATTCGATGTTCAGCTCGTCGCGCTCGGTCTGCAGCGTCTGCAGCTCGGCGAACAATATGCGGCTGTTATGGCGCAGCTCCACCACCGCGATGGACGAGACCAGCACTCCCAGGATCAGCACGGCGCCGCGGATGCTATGCATTGGGCGTCTCGGTGCGTTCGGCGACGCGCAGCACGGCGCTGCGCGCGCGCGGGTTGAGCCCGAGCTCGCGCGCGCCCGGGCGCACGGGCTTGCCGATGATCTTGAGGCGCACCCGGAAATGCGTCTGCCGCACCGGCAGGTCCGGCGGAAGCTCCGCGCCCCTGGCCTCGATGCGCAGGAAACGCTTGACCATGCGGTCCTCAAGCGAATGAAAGCTGATCACGGCGAGCCGGCCGCCGGGCGCGAGCACGGACACCGCCCGCGGCAGCGCCGCCTCGAGTTCTTCCAGCTCGCGGTTGATGTGGATGCGGATGGCCTGAAACGTGCGCGTGGCCGGATGCTGACCGACCTCGCGCGTGGGCACCGCGCGCGCGACGATCTCGGCCAACCGGCGTGTGGTGGCGACGGGGGCGATGGCGCGCTCGCGCACGACGGCGCGCGCGATGCGCCGGGCGAAGCGCTCCTCGCCGTATTCGCGGAGCACGCGCGCGATCTCGGCCTCGTCCGCGCGGACGATCCAGTGCGCGGCGGAGAAGCCCGACTCCGGGTCCATGCGCATGTCGAGGGGGGCGTCCTGGCGGAAGCTGAAACCGCGGCGGGGGTCGTCGAACTGCGGCGAGGAGACGCCGAGATCGAACAACACGCCGTCAACCCTCCCGCTCAAACCCTGGCCTTCAATCACCGTCTCCAGCATCGAGAATGGCCCTCGTGTAATCTGAAACCGCCCGTCGCCGGAAAATCTTGCGCGCGCCGCGGCGCAGGCCTCCGGGTCGCGATCCAGCGCCAGCAACCTCCCGTCCGGGCCCAGCCGCCGCAAGATCTCCGCGGCGTGTCCGCCGCGCCCGTAGGTCGCATCTACGTAGACGCCGTCGCCGCGCACGTTCAACGCCTGCAACACCTCTTCCAGCAGGACGGGGGCGTGCCTGTATTCCTCCACACCGCCGCCTACAGGGACAACGACTCCAGGTCCGGAGGCAGCTTGCCCTCCTCCTCTCCCACCATCAGCCATTCCGCGCGGCGCGCGTTCCAGGCGTCCTCGTTCCAGATCTCAAACTTGTTTCCCTGTCCGATCAGCACCACCGCCTTCAGCAGGTTGGCGAACTCGCGCAGCGGCGGCGGCAACAGGATTCGACCGTTGGCGTCGAGCTCGCATTCCGTGGCATGACCGATCAGCAGCCGCTGCAGACGCCGCGCCTGCTTGTTGAATCCGGGCAGGCGCACCAGCTTGCGCTCGATCTCCTCCCAGTCCGGCAGCGGATAGAGCAACAGGCAGTGGTCGCGATCCACGGTCAGCACCATCTGGCCGTTGCAATGCCGCACGAGCCCATCGCGGTAACGCGTCGGGATCGCCAGCCGGCCCTTGCTGTCCAGATTCAGCGCATTTACGCCACGAAACATTTATTCCCTCTTTTACCCGCCCTATTCCACAATTTTCCACAATTTCCCACTTGATCACACTATAGATAGCATCAGCAAGCAGTGTCAAGGAAAAATCGGTACCCAAGAGGGAATTTCTCCTTTTCAAGACAGCGAGTTAGATAGACAAGTTGGAACGGCGAGGGGCCATGCCGCGACGAGGCTGGAATCAGCCGCTAAAACCGGTAGGTTACAACCAATAAACTCGACCAATATGTGTAGGAAAAACAAAAAATTATATGATCAACTTAATGTAAGAAAAAAAACGAGTCGGCCGGTAAGCCGGGTTCTGTCGTGGACAGCCATTCATCTGGGACGCGCGTCGCCGCGCGCCTCAAGCAGCCTACCCGGGAACGACGCGGGCACACGCCAATGTTCCCCTATTCGGCCTTGCTCCAGGTGGGGTTTGCCGTGCCGCGGCTGTTGCCAACCGCGCGGTGCGCTCTTACCGCACCATTTCACCCTTACCGGTCCTTGCGGACTTAGGCGGTATATTTTCTGTGGCACTTTCCATGGACTCGCGTCCTCCAGGCGTTACCTGGCACCCTGCCCAATGGAGCCCGGACTTTCCTCCCCGCACCTATCTCCCTGAGCCGTCCGTGAAACCAGAGCGATGTCTCTTCGAGGAGACGGCGCCACGGTCCGAGACAACGACTCAGAAAGATAGATGCGGGGCGGCTGTCTGGCCGACTCAAAAGCATTATACCAGTGAAATGGAGGAATGTTCCCGCGGCCCTGGTGTCGCCATTCGCCCGCCGGCTGATGATTATGGACACCGCCCATCGAACTCACCGCAGAGGCGCAGAAACGCGGAGAAAAATCCTTATTGTCTCAATAACTCCGCGCCTCTGCGTCTCCGCGGTGAAAATCATCCTTTCAGCAATTTTTCGAGGTTCCCTCAACGGCGCCGCTCACGCTGATGTTCTTTTTCTCTGTGCTGCCTGCCGGCCAGAAAGAAAAACAGGCCCGGCAGGGCCGCCACCAGCCCGAGCAGGCCGTAGATCAGGGACATGGACAGGACCTGGGTCTTGTCGGCGCCGATCAGGACGAACAAACCGATAAAACCGCCCTCGCGCACGCCCCAGCCGGCGAGCGAGACCGGAATTACCATCAGCATGAACACCGGCGGCACGATGACAAGAAACGCCGGCAGGTCGTAGGCGAGACCCACGCCCCGGCCGACGAAATAGACCGACAGCACCAGAACAAAATGAATTGCGACGGCGAGCGCCGTATGGAAGGCGATGGCGCTTCTGGTCTTGTAGAGCGTCCTGATCCGCGCGGAAAATTCGTGGAGGTGTTTGAGCACGAGATAGCGGTCCAGGCGCCGGATCCGCCCGGCCGCGGCGAACGTGACAACGCCCGCGAGCCCGAACACGGCTATGGCATTGATGAGCAGGAAGACCGGGCGCGGGAGCAGCCCCGGATACGCGAGATTGGCGACCAGGTTGAGCACCAACAGCCCGACCAGCCCGACAACCCGGTCCAGCAGCACGCCGTAGAACGCCTCCTTGTTGCCGCGCCCGAGACGACCCGCCTCCAGTACCCGGAAGGCGTCGCCGCCGATGCTTGTCGGCAGCACCTGATTGAAATACGCCGCCTTCAGATAGGACTTGAAATAAAAGGCCGGGCCGTGCCCGAAATCCAGCGCCTGCATGACCAGATACCAGCGGTAAGAAGCCGTTACGGTCGCCAGCAGATTAAAGATCAGGGCCGGCAGCAGATACCATGGATCCACCTGCCGTATGACCCGTCCGAGATCGTAAACGCCGATGGACCGGAAAATCAGGACAAAACAAAGCGCCGTGATCCCCAGCTTGAGAAGCAGCTTCATTGTTGTTTTTTTCTCCGCGGTGCCGGTGGTTTTGCTCCGGCGCCGGCCAGCGCCAGCGCCCGGTCATAGAGCAGATTCTTTTTGCGCCCGGTGATGCCGGCGGCGAGCGCGGCGGCGCGGCTGATCGGCAGTTCGGCCATCAGGAGCTGCAATATCCTTTCGGCCTCGGCGTCGCCTGCGCGCGCGTCCTCGGCCGGAGCGCCGTGAACCAGGACGACGATCTCGCCGCGCTGCTGATTCGGATCGGATCGCGCCCAGTCGTGCAGCTCCGCGAGCGTCCCGGCGCGGACGGTCTCAAACTGCTTGGTGAGCTCGCGCGCGAACACCGCCGGGCGTTCGGCGCCGAAGACGGAGGCCATGTCCGCGAGACTCTCGACGATGCGGTGTGGAACCTCGTAAAAGACGAGCGTGCGCGGCTCGCCGTGCACGCCCGCGAAAAGGGCGCGGCGCGCGGCCGCTTTCGCCGGCGGGAACCCTTCGAACGCGAACCGGTCCGAAGGCAGGCCCGCGACGGAAAGCGCGGCGACGGCGGCGCACGCCCCGGGCACGGGAACGACATCCACGCCGGCGGCGCGCGCCGCGCGCACCAGGCGGAAGCCGGGATCGCTCACCAACGGCGTGCCGGCGTCGCTGATCAGGGCGATGGATTTGCCCGAGCGCAGGAGCTCGATCAGCCGCGGGATCTGCTCGCGCTCGTTGTGCTCGTGGACCGCCGCCGTCCCGGTCGTGACGCCGAAATGGCGCAACAGCCCGGCGCTGTGGCGCGTGTCCTCGGCGGCGATCAGATCCACGGAGGACAACACGCGGACGGCCCGTGGCGTCATGTCCTCGAGATTGCCGATCGGCGTCGCCACAACATAGAGCACCGCGCGATTTGACACCCGTCCTCCCCGGTCCGATACTTTCGCTGCCATTATAAACGGGATTGCAAAATGTTACTGAGATCGCGCCGCGCCGCCGGGGCGCTGCTGCTGATCGCCGTCGCGCTCGCCGGGTGCGAGACCGCGCGCTTCGCGGCGCCGACGCTCGAGCCGGCCAGCACCGAGATCGCCGAGAGGGCCGAGCTCGCCGGCGAGTACGTACTGGCCGCGCGCGAATACGAGCGTCTGGCCGAGACCGCGCGGGCGCCGCAAAAACAGGGCCTGCTGTTGCGCGCCGCGGACAACCTGCTCAAGGGCGGTCAGCTGCACAAGGCGCGCGAGGTCATCGCGACGATCGTCACCGCCGGCCTCGATCCCGCCGTCAACGCCCGCAAGCGCATCCTGGAGGCGCGCCTGGCCGCGCTCGAGGGCGAACCGGAAAAAGCCATCCGGCAATTGGACGGCGTCCAGCGCATGCGCCGTCTCGACCCCTCGCTGCTGGCCGAGATCCACCAGGCGCGCGCCCAGGCGGAGCTGGCGCTGGACAACCCCGCCGGCGCGCTGCGCAACCTCATCACGCGCGAGCAGTACATCGTGGGCAAGGAGGCGGTGGCCGCGAACCGGGCGCAGGTCTGGAACATCCTCGACTCCCTGAGCCGCACGCGGCTCAAGACCGAGCTCAACGCCACCCGCGACCCGGCGCTCTCCGGCTGGCTCGAGCTCGCGCTCGTCGCCGTCGAGAACGCGGGCAAACCCGACGCGCTCGAAGACGCGCTCGCGCGCTGGAGGAAGGCGTATCCGAATCATCCCGCGGGCGAATCCCGCCCGACGGCCTTCGCCGGCCGGGCCCCGCGCCTGATCGGGCGCATCCAGCGCATCGCGTTGCTGCTGCCGCTGACGTCGGGCTACAAGCACGCGGCGGCGGCGGTGCGCGACGGCTTCCTCGCCATGGACGCCGCCAACCGCGACCCCGACAAGCCCAAGGTGCAGGTCTACGACATCGGCGCCGATCCGGCGCAGGCCCCGGCGTTCTATGCCCAGGCGGTGAACGACGGCGCCCAGGTGATCGTCGGCCCGCTGGGGCGCGAGGCGACGGACAGCGTCGTGCGCAAGGCCGATCTCGGCGTCCCGACGCTGCTGCTCAGCCACGCGGAGGAAGGTGACGCCACCGGCTACCTGATCCAGTTCGGCCTGCCGCCGGAGCAGGAGGCGCGCCAGGCCGCCGAGCGCGCCTACCTCGACGGCCACCGGCGCGCGGCGGTGCTGTATCCGCTGACCTCGTGGGGCGAGCGCATGATGCTGGCCTTCACCGGCCACTGGCAGCGCCTGGGCGGGGTCGTGCTCGCCAGCCAGTCTTATCTCGAGGAACAGAACGACTTCTCCGAGCCGATCCGGCTCCTGCTCAACATCGTCCAGAGCGAGGAGCGCAAGGCGCTGCTGGAGGCGCAGCTCCGGCAGCGGCTGCAATTCGAGCCGCGCCCGCGCCAGGACATTGATTTCATCTTCCTCGCCGCGGACGCCAGGCGCGGGCGGCTGATCAAGCCCCAGATCAACTACAATCGCGCCGCGCGCGTGCCGGTCTACGCCACCTCGCACATCTACGCCGGCAAGAGCGACCCGGCGCACGACGCCGATCTCGACGGCGTGCTGTTCGGCGACATGCCGTGGATGCTGGTGGGCGAGGGCAAGATCGCCGAGCTGCGGCGCAGCCTGCAGCGTGACTGGCCGCACGCCTACACCGACCTCGACCGGCTGTTCGCGCTCGGCATGGATTCCTACGCCATCCTGCCGCACCTGAACCGCATCCGCCAGGAGAGCGCGGCGCGCTTCAGCGGCGTGACGAGCGGCCTGCGCCTCGACCGCGACGGCCGCCTGCAGCGGCAGTTGTTGTGGGCCCGCTTCCGCAGGGGCGTGCCGCGGCTGCTGGACGGCATCCTCAAACCGGGCGGCCGGCTGGAAGTCGAGCTCGGGCCGGAAGGATAGGGTGCCGGCGGACGACCCGGTCAACCTGAGCCACGGCCGCCAGGCCGAGGACCTGGCCCGCCGCCACCTGGGACGGAACGGGCTCAAGTTCCTCCAGTCCAACTACCGCTGCCCGTTCGGCGAGATTGATCTCGTCATGCTGGACGGCGACACGATCGTGTTCGTCGAGGTGCGCTACCGCGCACGCGCCGATTTCGGCGCGCCGGCGGAGACGGTTGACGCCCGCAAGCAGGGACGGCTGCGCGCCACCGCCGCGCACTTCCTGCAGCGCGAACGCTGGGCCTCCAAGAAACCGTGCCGTTTTGATATTGTAGCGGTGACCGGCGCCGGGACCGACAGCCTGCGCTGGCTGCAAAACGCTTTCTGAACAAGGAAATCACCATGGCGAAGAACAATCTCCAGGTTACGGACAAGGAATCCCTGGTCACGCGCGTGCGGCACCACTTCCAGGAGAGCATCGTGACGACGCGCAACTCCATGGAGGAGCTCGCCCCCGCCGTCACCACGGCCGCCATGCACATGGTCCAGGCGCTGCTCGCCGACCGCAAGATCCTCGCGTGCGGCAACGGCGGCTCGGCCGCCGACGCGCAGCACTTCTCGGCCGAGCTCCTGAACCGCTTCGAGCGCGAGCGCCCGTCGCTGGCCGCCATCGCCCTGACCACCGATACCTCGACGCTGACCTCGATCGCCAACGACTATCACTTCGACGACATCTTCGCCAAGCAGGTGCGGGCGCTGGGGCGGACCGGCGACATCCTGCTCGGCATCACCACCTCGGGCAACTCGCGCAACGTCGTGCGCGCGGTGCAGGCCGCGCACGAGCGCAACATGATCTGCATCGCCCTGAACGGGCGCGACGGCGGCGAGTTGACGACGGTGCTGAGCGGCAACGACGTCAACATCTGCGTGCACGCCCCCTCCACGGCGCGCATCCAGGAGGTGCACGGCATCATCATCCATTGCCTGTGCGATCTCATAGATTTCCAGTTGCTGGGGCAGGGATAGATGGCCCGCCGCCACTGGCCGCTCCCGCTGCTGCTGCTCGGCACGACCGCGCTCCATGGCTGCGCGCCGCTGGTGGTCGCCGGCGGCGCCGCGGCGGTGATCGCGGCCCAGGACCGGCGCACCGTCGGCTCGTTCATTGACGACGAGACGATCGAATGGAAGGCCGTGACCGCCATCAACGCGGTCGAGGCGCTCAAGAAGGAAGTGCACATCAACGTCACCAGCGTGAACGGCACGGCGCTGCTGACGGGCGAGGCGCCGACGATCGAGCTGCGCGACGGCGTGCTCACCCAGGTCCGGGGCGTGCCGGGCGTGCGCCGCACCGTCAACGAGATCCGCATCGGTCCGCCGTCCACGCTCGCCGACCGCAGCAACGACTCCTGGCTGACCGGCAAGATCAAGACCAGGCTCGTGGGCGTGGAGAATCTGCAATCCGCGCAGATCAAGGTGGTCACGGAGAACGCGGTCGTCTACCTCATGGGTCTGGTGAAAAAAGACGAGGCGGAGTCAGCGACCGAGGCCGCGCGCCAGGTGGGCGGGGTGCAGCGCGTGGTGAAGCTCTTCGAGTACCTTGATTGACCGCCGTGGAGACCAAGGTCGTCACCGACCCCGGCCGGGAGCTGGCGGCGCGGATCGCGCGGCTGCCGCGCCCGATCGTCTTCACCAACGGCTGCTTTGACATCCTCCATCGCGGCCACGTGACCTACCTGGAAGAGGCCGCGCGCCTCGGCCGGAGCCTGGTCGTCGGCGTCAACAGCGACGTCTCGGTCGGACGCCTCGACAAGGGATCGGGCCGCCCGTTCAACGCGCTCGAAGACCGCATGGCCGTGCTCGCCGCGCTCGCGAGCGTGACGCTGGTGGTTCCGTTCGACGAAGACACGCCGCTCGCACTGATCAAGGCCGTGCGGCCGGACC
>Ga0154731_1089_pt1 | contig 14229 bp, 11 predicted proteins | sample Rifle2008BG16ft_FD_105739 | JGI IMG/M metagenome (GOLD analysis project Ga0154731, IMG submission 105739) | Candidatus Muproteobacteria bacterium RBG_16_65_31
CGGCGTCCACGGCCTCGGCTACGCGCCGTATTTCCTGCTCACGTTTTTCCTGTCCTTTCCGGCGTATCTGCTGCTGCCGTGGGTGAGGAAGATGCTCGGCTACGCCGAGACGCAGAAGGAATGGAAATAGATGAATACGATTTTGAACCGCCAAGACGCCAAGAACGCCAAGGTAGAAGAGCCTTCAGCAATCAGCCGACTGCCTTTCGCTGATCGCTGATTGCTGACCGCTGACAGCTTCTACAACTCCCGTAACACCGCCATCGGACTAAGCCGCACCACGCGCCGCGTGCCGAAGTAACCGGCGAGTCCGATCAGCGCGGCACCGGCGAGCGGCGCGATGAGCCACACCGGCCATTTGACCGTGTACTCCAGATCGAAGGCCCGCGTGTACAGCGTGTAGGCGACAAGCTCCGTTCCGATCGCCGCGAGCAGGCCGGCGAGCAGCCCGAGGGTCGCGAACTCGGCGAGGTGGCCGGCACGCAGCTGGCGGCGGCTGGCGCCGAGCGTGCGCAGCAGCGCGCCCTCGTGAAACCGGTCGTCCAGGGTCGCGGCGAGCGCGGCGTAGAGCACGACGAAGCCCGCGGCCAGCACGAACAGCAACACGAACTCGACCGCGAAGGTCACCTGCCCGAGGATCGTGCGCGCCTGCGCGAGCACCTGATCGGTCTCGAGCACCGTCACCGCCGGGAACGCGCGCACCAGCGCGGTGAGCAACGGCTTCTGTTCGGGGCTGAGATAGAAGCTCGTGAGATAGGTCGCGGGATAGGCCTCGAGCATTCCGGGCGGGAAGATCATGTAGAAGTTCGGATGGAACGAGTCCCACTGCACCTTGCGGATGCTCGCGACCCGCGCCTTGACCTCTTCGCCGCCGATGGAGAAGCCGAGCTCGGCGTCGAGCTCGATCCCGAACTTCTTGGCGAGCTTCTCCTCGACCGACACCCGCGCGCCACCGCCATCCGTCCACCATCCCCCGCGCACGAGCGTGTTGTCCGGCGGCACGTGCGCGGCCCAGCTCAGGTTCAGCTCGCGTTGCAGCGCCTCGTCGCTGCGCTCCTCCTTGGTCACGGTCTGCGTCACCGGCACGCCGGCGATGGTCGTAAGGCGCCCGCGCACCATCGGGTAGAGCGCCTGGGCCTCGATGCGATTGGCCTCGAAGAAGCGCCGCACGGCGGGAACGTCCGCGGCGAGGATATTGAAGGCGAAGTGGTTGGGCGTATCCGCGGGCAGTTGCCGCTGCCACGTGGACAGCAGATCGGTGCGCACAAGCGCAATCACCGCCATCGCCATGAGCGTGAGCCCGAAGGCGAGGATCTGGCCGACACTGGCGTGGGCGCGGCGCCAGAGATTGTTGAAGCCGAAGCGCCACGCCGTCCCGACGCGCCGATGCAGCCGTTTGCTCACGGCCAGCAGGCCGAACGCGGCGGCGGCGAGCGCCGCGGCGGCGGCCAGAGCGCCCGCCAGCACACCGAGCGTGAGCGTCCAGCTCGCGGTGTAGCGCCACATGAGCAGCATGACCGCGGCCGCCGCCGAGCCGTACACCGCGAGGCTGCTCGCGGGAAGCGGCGCGGCCTCGCGCCGCAGCACCCGCAGCGGCGGCACCGCCTTGAGCCTGAGGATCGGCGCCAGCGCGAAACCGGCGAGCGTGATAAGCCCGGTCGCCACGCCGAAGAGCGCCGGCGCGGCGCCAGGCGCGGGCAGCTTCAGGGGAAAGAAATCGCGCATCAGGTAATGGATCGTCTCCTGCGCCGCCCAGCCGAGCGCCACACCGACGAGACTCGCGCCGAGCGCGAGCGCGAGCAGCTGCGGCAGATAGAGCTGCACGATGTCGCGCTGGCTCGCGCCCAGGCAGCGCAGCATGGCGCTCATGTCGTAGTGCCGGTGACTGTAGCGCCGCGCGCCCATGGCGATCGCCACGCCGGCGAGGATCACGGCGAGCAGGCTGGTGAGCCCCACGAAGCGGTCCACGCGCTCGATCGCGCGCGCGACCGAGGCGTTGCCCTCGCGGGCGCCGACGAGCTGATGGTTCTGCCCCAGGCGCGTCTTGAGCCAGCGCTGATAGCGGGCGACCGCCTCGTCGGCGCCGGCGAAGGCATAACCGTAGGTGACGCGGCTACCGGGCTGGATCACCTCGGTGCGCGCGACGTCCGCGCGGTGGATGAGCACCCGCGGCGCGAGCGCGAAGAAGTTGCCGCCGCGCCCCGGCTCATAAGTAAGCACGCGCGCGACCGCAAGCTCGGCGCTGCCGATCTCGATGCGGTCGCCGACCGCCGCCGCGAGCGCGTGCAGCACGCGCGCCTCGACCCAGGCGGTGCCGGGCGCGGGAATGCCGTCCGCGACCGCGTCCGGCGCGTACAACGCCGCGGCCGTACGCAGCACGCCGCGCGGGGGATAGTGTGCGCCGACCGCGCGCACGCTCGAAAGCTGAAGCCGCTCGCCTTTCACCACGACGCTCGCGAACTCGAGCGCCTCGGAACTCGTGAGTCCCTGCTTCAGCGCCTCGTCGAGCCATTCCGGCGGGACCGGCTGGGGGCTCACGAGCGCGAGATCCGCGCCGAGCATCTCGGCCGACTGATAGGCCATGCCGCGCAGCATGCGGTCATTGAAAAAGCCGACCGCGGTCACGGCGCCGACCGCGATCACGAGCGCCGCGACGAAGAGCTTCAGCTCCCCGGCACGCCAGTCGCGCGCGAGCAGCCGCAGCGCAAGCTTTAGATTCCGAATCAGGCGCATAAACCTATAGACGGCGATTCGATCCGCAGATTACGCAGATTTCCGCAGATTCTAAACGGTGTTTTCTCTGCGTTCTCTGCGGTGAAACTGATTCTTTCAGCAATTGCGGCTACCCCGCCCCGTTCACGATGCGGCCGCCGTGGAGATAGATCCGCCGCGCGCAGCGGGAGGCGAGCTCATCGTCGTGCGTCACCAGCACGAGCGTGGTGCGCCGTTCCGTGTTGAGTTCGAACAGCAGATCGATCACGCGCGCGCCGGTGGCGCTGTCGAGGTTTCCGGTCGGCTCGTCGGCAAACAGGATCGCCGGCCGCAACGCAAAGGCGCGCGCGATCGCCACGCGCTGCTGCTCGCCGCCCGAAAGCGCGCGCGGATAATGCGTCAGGCGCTCGGCCAGGCCCACGCGCTCAAGGAGCGCGCGCGCCGCGCCTTCGGAGTCGGGTGCGCCCGCCAGCTCGAGCGGCAGCATTACGTTCTCGATCGCGGTCAAACCCGGCAGCAGCTGAAAGCTCTGGAACACGAAGCCGACGGCGCCGGCACGTACGCGCGCGCGGCCGTCCTCATCCAGCGCCGTGAGCCGTTCGCCCGAAAGCCAGACCTCGCCGTCCGTAGGCAGATCGAGGCCGGCGAGCAGTCCGAGGAGCGTGGACTTGCCGGAGCCCGACACACCGATGATCGCCACGCTTTCACCGGTCTTGATCTCGAGGTTGACGCCGGCCAAGATGTCGAGCGCGCCCTCGGCGGTGAGGACCCGTTTACCGAGGTTGGTAGCGGAAATCATGACTCCATTCAGAGGTGTGGACATGCGTCGCGTGCTGGTTGCGGTGTTGGTGGCGATATGTATCGTACCAGCGGAGGCGCTCGCCCGCACCATACTCGTGGTCGGCGACAGCCTAAGCGCCGCCCACGGCATGGAGCTGCGCGCCGGTTGGGTCAGCCTGCTGCGCGCGCGCCTCGCCGAACAAAAACTCGATTACCGGATCGTCAATGCCAGCGTGAGCGGCGATACCACCGCCAGTGCGGCGGCGCGCCTGCCGCGGCTGCTCGAGGAGCACCGGCCGGACATCGTGATCCTCGAGCTCGGCGGCAACGACGGCCTGCGCGGACTCTCGCCTGCGCGGATAAAACATAACCTCTCGGTCATGATCGCAAAAGCCAGGGCCGCGGACGCGAAGGTGCTGCTCGTCGGGATCGAATTACCCCCGAACTATGGCCGGAAATACACCGAAAGGTTCCGGCGCGTCTACCGCGAGCTCGCCACCGAGCAGCAGGTGGCCCTGGTGCCGTCCATCATGGAGGGCTTCGCCACCGACCGCGCCCTCATGCAACCGGACGGGATTCATCCGAACGCCAGGGCGCAGCCGCGGATGCTGGAGAACGTGTGGGGACAGTTGTGGCCGATGCTTTGATTTTAGGGTGAGAATGATTGTTGCCCTCGCCCCTTGCCATCTCATCTCGCCCTCGCTCCCCTCTCCTGCGATTGCAGGAGAGGGAGATAGGTGTACGACTTGAATGGCACTTACTTAAGGAAAAGACCTCTGTTTACGTCGTCATTCCGGCGAAAGCCGGAATCCAGGGTTTAAATAACATCGGCCGATAGGCCGATTCTGGATGCCAGCTTTCGCTGGCATGACGTAGATTTTTACTTGTGTGGCCTTAAGTAAGTGCCATTCGTGTACGACTTCAAAATTCGAAGTCGTAATCAATAATCAATGGGGCGTGGTCGGAGAAGCGCTTGTCTTTATAGATGCGCTCCTTCACGGCCTTCTTGGCGATGCCGGGCGTGGCGATGTGGTAGTCAATGCGCCAGCCGACGTTCTTGTCCCAGGCGCGGCCGCGGTGGGACCACCAGGTGTATTGCTCGGGCTTGGCGTTCAACGTGCGGAATACATCAACCCAACCGAGGTCATCGAATACCTTGGTCAGCCAGGCGCGCTCTTCGGGCAGGAAGCCGGAGTTCTTCTGGTTCGATTTCCAGTTCTTTAAATCAATCTCCTTGTGCGCGATGTTCCAGTCGCCGCAGAGAATGTATTCGCGCCCGTCGTTTCCAAGCTTCTTGAGTATCGGCAAGAAGTGATCCATGAAGCGGTACTTCGATTCCTGGCGGTGCGGGCCGGCGGAGCCGGAGGGCAGGTACAACGACACGATGCTGAGCTTGCCGAAGTCGGCCTGAACATACCGCCCCTCGTCGTCGTGCTCCCTGGAGCCGAAACCGGCACGTACCTTGTCGGGCTCCCGGCGGGCGTAGAGCGCGACCCCGGCGTAGCCCTTTTTCTCGGCCAGGCTGAAATAGCCGCGATAGCCCTTGGGGGCGCGCATCGCATCGGTCAGATCGCCCTCCTGCGCCTTCACCTCCTGCACGCACACGACGTCGGCGTTCTGGCGCTTGAGCCAATCGAAGAAGCCCTTGGAAGCCGCCGAGCGGATGCCGTTTAAGTTTAGCGTTATGATGCGCATAAAACACAAGTTTCAAGTAGCAAGTAGCAAGTAACAAGTAACAAGTAGCAAGTAGCAAGTAGCAAGTAGCAAGTAGCAAGTAGCAAGTAGCAAGTAAAATCCGGCGTGTGCCGTCCGCATACTCCTCTTGCCACTTGCTACTTGCTGCTTGTATCTTCTTGGTTCATGAAAAACTACCAACGCGAGTTTCTCGAATTCGCCATCGCCTGCCAGGCGCTGCGCTTCGGCGAGTTCACCCTCAAATCGGGGCGCATCAGCCCGTATTTCTTCAACACCGGGCTCTTCAACACCGGCGTCAAACTCGCCCGCCTCGGCGAATTCTACGCCCAGGCGATCCGCGACTCCGGCATCGTCTTCGACATGCTCTACGGCCCGGCCTACAAGGGCATACCGCTCGCGACCGCCGCCGCCACCGCGCTCGCCGCGGCCGGCGGCGCGGACGTGCCCTACGCCTTCAACCGCAAGGAGGCGAAGAAATACGGCGAGGGCGGCGCCATCGTCGGCCACCCGCTGCAGGGACGGGTGCTGATCATTGACGACGTGATCTCGGCCGGCACGTCGGTGCGGGAATCGGTGCAGATCATCAAGACCGCGGGCGCGCAACCCGCCGGCGTGGCCATCGCGCTCGACCGCCAGGAGCGCGGCGAGAGCAAGCTTTCCGCGGTCCAGGAGGTGGTGGAAGGCCTGGGACTCATGGTCATAAGCATCGTGACCCTCGCCGATCTGCTGGAATACCTGGACGGCAAGGAAAACGCGCGCCGCTACCTCGACGCCATCAACGCCTACAAACGCGCCTACGGCGCGTGAGAGGCCGTCGGGTGGTTATTCTGGACAGCAGTGCTGTACAGCACAAAGAACGCGAGGATTCTTCTAAGGAAGTTCTGAACAAGCAGTAAAGCCGTCATGCCAGCGAAAGCTGGCATCCAGAATCGGCCTTACGGCCGATGCTTTTTCAAAGCCTGGATTCCGGCTTGCGCCGGAATGACGACTTAATCAGAACTTCCCTAAGGAACCTCTGAAATAAGAAGTCTTCGCCGCAAAGAACGCAAAGATTTTTTGTTGATTATCCGATGCTTTTCTTTGCGCCCTTCGCGTCTTTGCGGCAAATAATCATACTTAATCAGAGTTTCCCTGGGGCTCGCGCTTCTCGCTGAAGCGCGTGAGCTGCGGCGCCTGCGCCATGTCCACCTTGCCGTCCAGGGCCGCGCCCTCGGCCATGGCGATGACCGGGCTTTTGATGTTGCCGCGGATGCGGGCGCTCGCGGCGAGCTCGAGCTTCTCCCGGGCCGTGACGTCGCCCCGCACCTCGCCGGCGATGACCACGTTGGCCGCCGTGATGTCGCCCTCCCACCGGCCGCGCTCGCCCAGGAACAACGTGCCGTCGAGATCGCACCGGCCCTCGACGCGCCCGTGGACGATGTAGTTGTCCTTGCCCTGGAAGGCGCCGGTGAAAACCGCCTCCGGCCCGATGACGGTGGCGAACTCGCCCACGCGGTCAATGGTGCGGCGCAGACGATTCTGGCCCAGATGGAGCAGCGCGCTGATTTTCATTATTGTGGGTACCTCTAAAAATTCCGTTTTACCGACCGAACATCGAGTTCACCGCGGAGACGCAGAGGCGCGGAGTGATTGAAACAAAAACGATTTTTTCTCTGCGTGCTCTGCGTTCTCTGCGGTGAAAATCGTGCTTTCAGCAATTTTCGAGGTTCCCTTGTGTTTCTCTGAATCCCGGCCCAAGGCGGCCGGCGGCGTCAGACAATCAGTTTCAATCCCACCAGCACCGTCACGATTTCAAAACCGCGCTTGATCCAGCGGCTGCCCTTGATGATCGCCCAGTGCGCGCCGAGATAGCCGCCGGCGAACGAGCCCGCGAGCAACACCGGCACCCAGGACCACTTGATCTCGCCCAGCATCCCCAGGGTCACGGCGCCGGCGCCGTTCCAGAACATCCCGACCAGCACCAGGGTGTGGGCCACGGCACGCTTATAGTCTAGACCAAACCAGCGCACGAGCCAGAGCGTGCAAAACAGCCCGGTGCCGGAGGAGAGCGAGCCGTTGAGCAGGCCGATGACAAAAAGCCCGAGCCCGCCCAGCACATAGCCGCGGCGGGTCCGATGAATGGGCGTGTGTTCCAGGCCGAGGCGCCGGTTGGAAAAAGAGTAGATGCCGAGCCCCATGGTCAGCAGACCGAGCGCGGTCTGGGCCGGGCGGTCCGGCACGTCGAGGATGAAGGCGGCGCCGGCCACAACCCCGGGCAGGCCGGCGGCGAGAATGAACACGGTCATGCGCCGCTCCAGGGTCCTTTCCCGCAGATGCCGCAGGGTCGCGCCGATCCCGAGCGCGACGGTCGCGACCTTGTGCGTGGCGAGGGCCACGCCGAACGGCAGGCCGAGGAAAATCAGCGCCGGGAACTGCAACAGGCCCGCCCCGCCGCCGGCGAAGGCGGAGAAGGCGTTGGCCACGAGCGCCACCAGAAACAGCAAAATCTGCTCAAGCCAATCCATACGCGCGCGCGGCCGGCCGGTGACGTTTCATCGGCGGATTATGTCACACCGTCCGGCCGCCGGCCGCCGGGGCGGGTTGACACGACCGCAAACAGTGGCCAATCTTAAACAAAACCTGGAATGATCCTCCGACCATGACGCCAAAATACCTCGCCCCTCTTATATCCCTGATCCTCGCCCTGGCCGCCGTCACCGCGACGGACGCGCATGCCGCCAAGGGCGCGAGCATAAAGAAATGCCAGGATGAAACCGGCAAGTGGCACTACGGCGACACCGCCGCCGAGGAGTGCGCGAAATCCAAGGTCATCGTGATCACCGAAACGGGCACGAAGCGAAAGGAGATCGCCGCCCCGCCGACGGAGGAGGAGCTGAAGGAACGCGAGCGCCACAAGGAGGATCTGGAGCGGGAAAAGAAGGATACCGCGGACCAGGCCAAGAAGGACGAACTCCTGCAGAGCACCTACGGCCATGAACAGGACATCATCTACGTGCGCGACCGCAAGCTCGCGCAGGTCGAGTCCTCCATCGGCGCCACCGAGGCCACGCTGCAATCGCTGCGCGCGGTGCTGACCAGGATGGAGGCCCAGGCCGCGGACGACAAGGACGACAAGGCGGCCTCGGAGCAGAGCACGAAGGCGATCGCCCAGACCAGGGCGCAGATCGCGAAACACGAGGCCTACCTCGCCACCAGAAAACAGGAGCAGGAAGACATCCGCAAACAGACGGAACAGGATCTTGCGCGCTACCGCGAGCTGAAAAATCGCGCGCCGGGGGGCGCGGCCCCCGGCGCCAAGCCACGCTAGGGAAGCTCTGATTTATATGATTATCCAACGCGGAGGCGCAGAGACGCGGAGAAAACCGCAGACAAATCTCTGCGCCTCCGCGCCTCTGCGTCAAAAGCTCATTTAATCAGGGATTCCTTAGAAGTTTTTCAAACCCGCTTTACAAAACGGCGCAGCGTCCCCGGCGCGGCAGACGTTTTCGTCTTCATATTATCCCTCTTCACCGGTGGGATGAACGCCGCTTCGTCGCCGTCGCGCGCCGCCATACACCCGCGACGCCTGTGACACCACGCACGTCAATGAGGCCGGCGCCGCGCCTTTCCCGCTCGCGTACCCCGGCGAAGAACCTGACAGTGAGTCGTGAAGGTTCCTTAAATATGATGCCATGCTGCCACTTATATATGAGCCGGCGCGCCCGTGCTTAAAGTGGGCTAAGATTATAATGCGCATGGCCAGGGAGCGGCCGCATTCCAGCCAAGGCCTGAATTCCAAACACCATTAGCAGGTTGCTGAAAAACTCGTTTTTCAGCAACCTGCGGTGCGGTCGAGGGACCGACCGCCATTTTTCAAACACCCAAGTGTTTGAAAAATGAAGCAAAGCAAAAATCGCATTTTTGCTTTGCGTGGCTGAAAAAGTCCTGGATGGACTTTTTCAGCAACCTGTTAGATAGATAAAGGGCCTTGGCGCTCCCTCCGTAAATAAAGGAAACTTATGTCCAACCCCAGTAATACTAATTAGTTTTGCGCGCCGCGAGGCTATAAAGTTTCGTGGCTCCCAAAAGTTCAGGTATCCATCACGCAACATCTGACTAAAGGAGCATTAAATAATCATGTCAACACTAGTGCATCCACATGGCGGCGGTGAGCTCAAGCCCCTGCTGCTGCAAGGCGCGGCGCTGACGGAAGAGCGCAAGCGCGCCCAGACCCTGCCCAAGGTCCGCATCGCCTCGCGCGAGACCGGCGACCTCGTCATGCTCGGCATCGGCGGCTTCACGCCGCTCGATGGCTTCATGACCCGCGCCGATTGGGAAGGCGTGTGCGACGGCTTGAAGCTGGCCAACGGCCTGTTCTGGCCGATACCGATCACCCTCTCCACCGACAAGGTCACCGCCCAGGGCGTCAAGACCGGCTCCGCGGTGGCGCTCGTGGACGGCGAATCGGGCGAGATCATGGCCACCATGAAGGTGACCGAGAAGTATGCCATAGACAAGGCGCACGAGTGCATGATGGTGTACAAGACCGCCGATCTCGAGCACCCGGGCGTGAAAATGGTGATGGACCAGGGCGAGGTGAATCTCGCCGGGCCGGTGAAGGTGCTGTCCCAGGGCGGCTTCCCCGAGAAATACGGCGCCCAGTTCATGACCCCGGCCCAGACGCGCGAGTTCTTCAGATCCCACGGCTGGTCCACCGTGGCCGCCTTCCAGACCCGCAACCCCATGCACCGCAGCCACGAGTACCTGGCCAAGGTCGCCATCGAAACCTGCGACGGCGTGCTGATCCACTCGCTCCTGGGCAAGCTCAAGGCCGGCGACATCCCGGCCGAGGTGCGCAGCAAGGCGATCGGCGTCCTGATCGAGAAATATTTCGTCAAAAACACCGTGGTGCAGGCGGGCTATCCGCTCGACATGCGCTACGCCGGGCCGCGCGAGGCGCTGTTGCACGCCCTGTTCCGCCAGAACTACGGCTGCTCGCACCTGATCGTCGGGCGCGACCACGCCGGCGTCGGCAGCTACTACGGCCCGTTCGACGCGCACAAGATCTTCGACGAGATCCCGAAGGACGCGCTCGAGACCAAGGCGCTCAAGATAGACTGGACCTTCTGGTGCTACCAGTGCGGCGGCATGGCCAGCGCGCGCACCTGCCCGCACGAGGACAAGGACCGGCTGCTGCTCTCGGGCACGAAGCTGCGCAAGATGCTGTCCGAGGATCAGGAAGTCCCGCCCGAGTTCTCGCGGCCCGAGGTGCTGGCGATCCTGCGCGAGTACTACGCCGGGCTGACGGAGAAGGTGGAAGTGAAGCTGAGCGGCCACTCGGCGCGTTAAGCCCGAAACACGCGAGCCAGTCATTTTATATTTGCGGCTTCATGGATACGTTTGCTTGTGTTTATTAGTTTTTAATTCAACTCTGATGGAGGGCAATCATGCCGACATTCGTTCGTACCGATAAGTGCGATGGCTGCAAGGGTCAGGACAAGACCGCCTGCATGTACATCTGCCCGCACGACCTGATGATGCTCGACAAGGACGGCTCCGCGACCGGTCACGCCATGAAGGCCTACAACCAGGAGCCGGAGCAGTGCTGGGAGTGCTACTCGTGCGTCAAGATCTGCCCGCAGAACGCGATCGAGGTGCGCCACTACGCCGACATCGTGCCGCTCGGGGGCTCGGTGCAGCCGCTGCGCGGCAGCGATTCGATCATGTGGACCATCAAGTTCCGCAACGGCACGCTCAAGCGCTTCAAGTTCCCGACCCGCACCACGGCCGAGGGCTCGATCAAGCCGTACGACGGCAAGCCGGTCGCCAAGATGGCCGACATCGGCAAGACGACTCTCTTCACGACCGAAGTGATGGGCGGTTACCGCGCCGGCAAGAAAGAAGAGCTGATCCGTCTGAAGTGACGGAGCGGCGGAAATTCAACTAGCACTGAACAAGGGTAAATCACCATGGCTCAAGGTACTTTTGGCAATCCCGAGATCGTTCAGGAAGAGGTGGACATCCTCCTGATCGGCGGCGGCATGGCGTGCAGCGGCGCGGCGTACGAGATCGTACGCTGGGCCGAGGCCGCCAAGGCCGAAAAGGGCGTCAACCTCAAGATCAAGCTGGTGGACAAGGCCGCCATGGATCGTTCCGGCGCGGTGGCCCAGGGCCTCTCCGCCATCAACACCTACATCGGCCCCGAGCAGGATCCGGCCGACTACACCCGCATGGTCTCCAACGACCTCATGGGCATCACTCGCGACGACCTGGCCTACGACCTGGGTCGCGTGGTGGACGACTCGGTGCACCTGTTCGAGGAGTGGGGCCTGCCGATCTGGAAGACCGACGCCCAGGGCGTGCGCCACGACGGCGCCGAGTCCATCCGCGAGGGTCTGCCGGCGCTGAAGGACGGCGGCAAGCCGGTGCGTTCCGGCAAGTGGCAGATCATGATCAACGGCGAATCCTACAAGTGGATCGTCGCCGAGGCCGCGAAGAAGGCGCTCGGCAGCCAGAACATCCAGGAGCGCATATTCATCGTCAAGCTCGTCAACGACAAGAACGACCCGTCGCGCATCGCCGGCGCGGTCGGCTTTTCGGTGCGCGAGCACAAGCTCTACGTGTTCAAGGCCAAGGCGATCCTGCTCGCATGCGGCGGCGCGGTGAACATCTTCCGCCCGCGCTCGGTCGGCGAGGGCACGGGCCGCGCCTGGTACCCGGTGTGGAACGCGGGCTCGACCTACGCCATGGCCGCCGAGGCCGGCGCCGAGCTGACGATGATGGAGAACCGCTTCGTGCCGGCCCGCTTCAAGGACGGCTACGGTCCGGTGGGCGCGTGGTTCCTGTTGTTCAAGGCCAAGGCGACCAACGCCTACGGCGAGGACTACATGACCAAGAACAAGGCGCTGCTCGATGACTATCCGCCCTACGGTCAGGCGGCGGTGCCGGCCTCGTGCCTGCGCAACCACCTGATGCTGAAGGAGATGAAGGAAGGCCGCGGCCCGATCTACATGGACACCGTCACCGCGCTCGCCAAGCTCAGTGCGACGCTGACGCCGAAGGAGGTGAAGCACCTCGAGGCCGAGGCGTGGGAGGACTTCCTCGACATGTGCATCGGCCAGTGCGGCGTCTGGGTCGGCGAGAACATCGAGCCGGAAAAGAAGAACTCCGAGCTCATGCCGACCGAGCCGTACCTGCTCGGCTCGCACTCCGGCTGCTGCGGCATCTGGGTGTCCGGTCCGGAAGACCTCGGCGCGCCGACCGCGAAGGACGAGGAGTATCCGGACGTGCCGGCGAGCCAGCCGCGCGGCTGGAACTGGGGCTATCGTTCCATGACCACGGTCAAGGGCCTGTTCACCGCCGGCGACGGCGTGGGCGCATCGGGCCACAAGTTCTCCTCCGGTTCGCACGCCGAGGGCCGTCTCGCCGCCAAGGCGATGGTCAAGTTCGCCCTCGACAACAAGGACTGGAAGCCGGAGCTGGATACCCCGCCCGAGCAGTTGGCCGAGGAGATCTACAAGCCGGTGCGCAACTACCTGCAGCACAAGGACTACACCACGGCGATTGACGTCAACCCGCACTACATCGTGCCCAAGATGTTGCAGTTCCGGCTGCAGAAGATCATGGACGAGTACGTCGCCGGCGTCGCGACCTACTACAACACCAACGACAAGATGCTGAAGGTGGCCGAGGAGAAGCTGGAGATGCTGAAGGAGGACTCCTTCAAGATGCGCGCCAAGGACCTGCACGAGCTGCTGCGCGCGTGGGAGAACTACCACCGCATCCTCACCGCCGAGGCGCACATGAAGCACATTCAGTTCCGCGAGGAGTCGCGCTACCCCGGCTTCTACTATCGCACGGACAAGAACTTCGTGGACGAGAAGAACTGGAAGTGCTTCGTGAACTCCATCTATGACCGCAAGACCCATAAGTGGACGCTGTTCAAGCGCAAACACGTGGACCTGGTGGACAAGTCCAAGCTGTTCAAACCGGCCGCCCACTAGGGAAGCTCTGATTAAGTATGATTATTTGACGCAAAGACGGTCGCTCCCGACATCCTGTCTCGCGCGACATTCGTACGTCCCTGTACAGCACAAAGGGCGCAAAGAAAAGCATCGGATAATAAACAGCAAAACCTTTGCGTCACTATGCTGTACAGGGACGTACTAATTTCCACGTCGCGCCGGGACGCGCGGTTGACGTGGATGCTGTACCGGGACGTACTAATTTCCACGTCGCGCCCGGCCGGCGCATGCGATCGTGAAGCACTGCCGGGCGCCGCGCGGCGCCCGGCTTTTTTATGGAGGCGAATCCGGGGCTCGAAAAAACCGCTTCTCATGTAGGTTGGGTTAAGGCGCGAAGCGCCGAACCCAACAAAATCGTACCATGGACAAGATCACCAACCTCATCAGCGAATCGCCGTTCTCCCAAAACCCGGTCGTGCCGCAGATGCTCGAAGGCTCGGCCACGATCCGGTTCCGCTGCCGCAAGGGCATCGCCTGCTGGAACGCGTGCTGCGGCAACATTGACATCGCGCTCACGCCCTACGACATCCTGCGGCTCAAGCGCCGCCTCGGGCTGACATCGAGCGAGTTTCTGGTGCAGTACACCCTGCCCTATGAAATGGAGAAGGATGGCATCACCGGCGTGAAACTCAAGCCGGTGGAGAATGGCAGCGCCTGCCGGTTCATGACCGCGGACGGCTGCGACGTGTATAGCGACCGTCCCACCGCCTGCCGCTACTACCCGGTGGCGCTGCTGTCCATGCGCCGACAGGATGAATACACTGACCGCAGCTCCTATGCGCTGGTGAAGGAAGACCATTGCCTCGGGCACAACGAGCCGCGACCCGTCACCATTGACGAATACCGCAAGGAACAGGGTCTGGATGAGTACGACGAGCTCGCGCGCGGCTGGCGCCAACTGATCCTCAAGAAAAAATCGTCGGGGCCGACGGTCGGCAAGCCGTCCAAGCGCAGCCTCCAGCTGTTCTTCATGGCCTGCTACGATCTCGACCGCTTCCGCGAATTCGTGGCCAGCCCGGGCTTCCGGGAGGCGTACGAC
>Ga0154731_1111_pt1 | contig 13917 bp, 14 predicted proteins | sample Rifle2008BG16ft_FD_105739 | JGI IMG/M metagenome (GOLD analysis project Ga0154731, IMG submission 105739) | Candidatus Muproteobacteria bacterium RBG_16_65_31
CTGCATGCCCTGCTCTTGATCGCAACGCTCGCGGCGTTTTTGCTGTGGCACATCGGTCAATTGGCCGAGGCCGAGGGTTTGCATCGCCGCTTCAAGGTAACGACGCGCGCGGCGCGCGAGCTCTCGATTATTACGCTTGCGCGATTGTTGTGCGCTTTGCCTTGTTTGCCTTTGACCGATTCCGCTATCCATTCCCTTTATCTACGGTTGGGAGTTCGACGATGAAAAGTAGGGGAAACATCAGGGGAGAGGGAGGCGAGCCGAGTCGCGCTACGCGCGCATCCAGTTTACTCTGGGAGAGGGGGAGTTGGTGAAAGTCTCTCGTTCGGTCGAGGCGAGCCGAGCGCCTGCCTGTGCGTCGCACGCAGACAGGCGCTTCGCGCGACCTCGATAAGACTGGGGGTGGCGCGGCGACTCAGTCGTCGGCGGCAACCGGCGCCTTGGCGGTATGGGACGGATCGTTCGGATTGACCACGATGAATTGGGACTCGCCCGGGCTGAGATCCACGAAATCCAGGACCGCGCCCATCAGGAGGTCCTTGCAATTCGACGCGACCAGGATGTCCACACCCTCCGAGGTGAAGTGCAGGTCGTTCTCGCGCCGCTCGTCCCAGCCCATCCCGTAGTCGAACTTGCCGTTGTCATCGAGCCGCGCCGCCAGGCGCAGGAACTGGTTCTGCGCGCTGGACGCGCCCGCCGATTTGCGGATCTGCACGGCGGCTTGGGGCGTGACGGTGATCATCGTATTACATCAGTTTCGAGTTTCGAGTCTGAGGTTATCTGCTAGCTCGCCGCCAGCAACTTATAACTTTCGACCGGTCGCCTGTGTGCGCGCACGAAATTCACGAAGCGCGCGGCCCAGTGGTTATTGTCCAGGTCGCGCATGTGGGCGTAGCAGGCGAGCACGTTCTTGTAGACGATGCCATCGCGGCGGCCGTCGATGCCCGTGCCGCGCAGCACCTCGTAGGCATAGGTAAGGCCGGGACCGAGGTTTTCAAGGCTCGAGTAGTGGAACTCGTGCGCACGCACTTCCGCTGGCGTGCCGCCCGCGCCGGCCGCCGGCCACGGGCCCGCGCCGGTCTCGCGCAGCAAGACGTAGCCCCGGCCGTGGGGTTTCTCGTGCATCACGGTGTCCGCGGGAATAGCGCCGACCATCTCGCAGCGCGTACCGCGCCAGGCGATGCCGCGCGAGAGATACATGAGCCCGCCGCATTCGGCGTACACCGGCATTCCGCCCTCGATCGCCCGCCGGACGTCGCGCCGCAGCGGCGCGTTTTGCTCCAGCGCCTGCATGTGGGTTTCAGGAAAACCGCCGCCGATGAAGAGGGCGTCCACCTCGGGCAGGCGCGTGTCGCGCAGTGCGTTGAAGGACACGAGCGCCGCGCCCGCGGCGCGCAGCGCCTCGAGGTCGCCGGGATAGTAAAAGCCGAAGGCGCTGTCGCGCGCGATCCCCAGTCTTATCGACGTCGCGCGCAGCGCGCTCGGCTCGCCTCCCTCTCCCGCTTGCGGGAGAGGGAATGAGGGTGAGGGCGGAAGAGGCCTGGGTGAGGGTTCCTTCTCGATGTCTTCCAGATCCCATCGCCCGCGGGCGGGCGAGGCCTGGCTGAGGGCGTCATCGCCGGCAACCGGAACGGACAACGGCGGGGCGGCACGCGCGACGGTGAGCACGCGGTCGAGGTCCACCTGACGCGCCACGGCGGCGGCGATCGTCTCGATCCGCTGCGCGGCTTCCTTCGCCTCGTTGCTCGGAATGAGGCCCAGATGGCGCTCGACGATGGCGAGCCGATCGTCGAAGTGCACCGCGCCGAGCACCGGGACATCCGTGTAGTGCTCGATGACCGCGCGCAGCTTCGCCTCGTGGCGCGAGCCGCCCAGTTGATTGAGGATCACGCCGGCGATGCGGACCTGGCGGTCGAAGGCCTGGTATCCCAGGATGAGCGGGGCGATCCCGCGGGTCATGCCGCGCGCGTCGATTACGAGAACCACGGGCGCCCCGAGCAACTGCGCGAGCGCGGCGTTGCTGCTGCTGCCGTCGAGATCGAGGCCGTCGTAAAGACCCTTGTTGCCCTCGATCAGGCTGACATCGGCGCCGCGGGCGCGCTGAGCGAAGGTCCGCAGGATCTCCTCGCGTCCCATGAGGTAGAAGTCGAGATTGTGGCAGTCGCGTCCGCTCGCGGCCGACAGCCACAAGGGGTCGATATAGTCGGGGCCTTTCTTGAACGGCTGCACGACCAGCCCGCGCGCACGCAGCGCGGCGGCAAGACCGAGCGTGATCGTGGTCTTGCCGGAGGACTTGTGGGCGGCGGATATGAGCAGACGATTCATGGGTTCGTGATCCGTGATCGGTAAGCAGTAAGCGGTTTACGGATCACCGCTCACTGCTCACCGCTTACCGCTTTATCGCCGTCCGCCAGACTCGCGGGCAAAAACGGCAGCACCTTGAGCGCCAGCGCCACGATGGTCAACGCAATCGCCACACCGCCGACGCCCAGAGCGACCTCGGGCAGACTCGGGGCATAGTCGGCGATGGCGCCGTCGAAGAAACTGCTGCTTACCTCCTTGTCCGGAAACATGAGCAGCGGATAGGCTTGGCCGCCGATGATGAAGACGTAGATCTGCGCCAGCCCCCCAAGAAGCACGAGCGCGCAACCCAGAGCGATCAGGGCGCGCGATCGCCCGAGCGCCGGATGGAAAAAGATGAGCAGCGGTAGCACGCCGCCGATCACGATCTGACCGATCCAGAACGTGGTGGTGTAGACGCCACCCTCGAGCAGCAGGAAGCGTTCCACGCCGTGATGCTCGGCGATGTAGAGATTGGTCAGGTGATACACCGCGACGAAATAGAGCACGGAGGCGACGAAGATGCCCTGCAGGTTCTTCAGTCGCCGCAGGATTTCATCGCCCAGCGCGACCCCCGCCCCGCGACCGGCCGCCAGCAGCACGAGGATAAAGATCGCCGTGCCGAAAGAGAGCGACATGGCGATGAACAACGGCGCGAGCACGGCGGTATCGTAGGCCTGGCGCGCGACCAGGAAGCCGAAGATGGAGCCGGTACCGGTGGTGAGCACCAGCCGCCAGATGAAGGCGGCGAGCCCGATCGGCCCGGCGTAGTCGTTCATGCGCCGCTCGAACATCATCCAGAGATAGACCGCGACGAGGGCGAGGAATCCGGTATACAAAAAGATGTTCCAGGCGAAGATGGATTTGAAGTTGTAGTACGTCATGGCGACGATGAGGCGGTCGGGGCGCCCGAGGTCGAGCACCAGCACCGCAAGCCCGCCGGCGAGGAGCGCCACCGCGAGCAGCCCCGAGAGCCGCGCGAGCGGCTTGTACATCGCACGCCCGAACACCGAAGCGATGGAGGCGGCGTTGAGCGCGCCGGAGGCGGCGACGATCAGGAACACTGCGAACACATGCGGCGTGCCCCAGACGATCTGGTTGCTCATGCCCGTGACCCAGTGGCCGTTGTGCTCCATGTACCAGGCGGCGGCGAGACCCGCGAGCACGAGCGCGCCGAGCAGCGCGAGCAGGACATAGTAGCCGAGGCTGCGACCTTCGATTTCGCGGTAGTGTATGTGCGTCATTGGCTCGTAACTCGTGAATCGTGAATTTCAGTCCTCAGTCCTCAGTCCTGACTAAATATTCCGATACCGAACGCCGGTATTCAGATTCAGATCGGGGCGGATCTGGGTCGAGGGCGCGCGCGCGAGGCGCTGGGCGATCTCGCTCTCGGGGTCCTTGAGGTCGCCGAAGAGCATCGCCTTGCCGCCGTCCTTGTTGCAGGCCTCGACGCAGGCCGGAATCTTGCCCGCGTCCACGCGATGCACGCACAGCGTGCAGGATTCCACCGTGCCCTTGCCGCGCGGCGCATGCGGCTTCTGGCCGGTGGTGTCCTCGTGGACGAAGGAGCGCGCCTTGTACGGGCAGGCCATCATGCAGTAGCGGCAGCCGATGCAGATGTGCTTGTCCACGAGCACGATGCCGTCGGCGCGTTTGAATGACGCCCCGGTCGGGCACACATCCACGCACGGCGGCTCCTCGCAGTGCTGGCACATGAGCGGTAGCGTCTGGACGTAGCCGGTCTGCTTGTCCTTGAGTGTGACCTTGCGGATCCACTGGGCGTCGGTGGCCGGTCGCCCGTGTCCGACCACGCCATTCTCCTCGTGGCAGGCGGTGACGCAGACGTCGCAGTCGCCGCACTGGGAGGCGTCGATGAGCAGCCCCCAGCGCTTGAGGCTCGTGGCCGCCTCCTCCGGCGAGCGCGCGCGGGCGAGCTCGATGAGGCGCAGACCCGGTGCCAGCAGCGTGGCGCCGACGGCGGCCGCGCCCAGCCCCAACACCTCGCGGCGGCTGATCGTCATGGCGCCTCACTCCGCGCGGTCCGCGTTGCCCGTTCGATCGCGCGGCGGGGGAGGGCGCGCCGTTGCGTCCCCTCGGATCGCGGCGAGGCCGCCCGCATCGCCTCCGGCGCCGCCTTGTCGGAGTGGCAACCGAAGCAGTCGATACGCACCGCCGCGTAGCTGTGGCAGGACTCGCAGAAGCCATCCTTGCCGAGCACGCTCCCGGTCTTGGGATCGGCATGGCAGTCGATGCAATTCTTGAGGCTGTGCTTCACGGTGCGGATGCCCTTGTGCACCGTTTCGTCCCGCTGATGCAGGATGTAGTTCATGTGGTTGCGCCGCATCTCCTCCGTCGGCTCCACGCACTGGTCGCCCTTGTACGTCTGCATCGTCGGCAGCGGCACGCGCGCGGGCTTCTTCGCCACTTGGCCCTCGTCGGCGTAAGCGAGCAGCGCCCCGCCGAGCGCGAGCGCCGGAACGAGAACCAGACCTATGAGTCGGTATGTTTTCACCTTTTTTCGACCCCGCTTTCGTGATCCGTGATCGGTAATCCGTGATCCGTTTACCGTTTACCGTTCACCGTTTACTGTTCGTCGGCCTCTCACTCCCTCATGAGTTACTAGTTACGAGTCACTAGCCACGAGTCACGGCCGTTCAATGTTCCCCCATCCCCATCTTGATGTACCCGGTGGGGCAGACGTCGGCGCAGATGTGGCAGCCGATGCACAGATTATAATCGGTGTACACATAGCGGCCGAAGGCGTACTCCGACTTCGGCGTCTTCTTGACCGCCACCTGCGGACAATAGATCACGCAGTTGTCGCACTCGAAACACATGCCGCAGCTCATGCAGCGCTTGGCCTCGGCGACGGTCTGCGCATCGGTCAGCGGCACGATGCGCTCCTCGAAGTGGCCGAGCACCTCCTCGGCCGTGGGCACCTTTTCGGCGCGCTGGTGGCGCGGGCTGTAGGGGAAGTGCCCGAGGAACAGCTCATCCGCCTGGCAGACCTCGGCGGCCGCGCGATCCTCGTAGTTGTGCACCGCGATGCCGCCCACCGCCTTGCCCTGGAGCGAAGTGCCGCGCACGCCCTGGTCGATCGGGCGCGGGCCGTTTTGCGGGGCGACGTGGAACTCCTGCGGGGTGAGACCCGTCTCCCGGAGTTTCTCCAGCAGATTGAAGTGGTGCACGTCGACCTTGGGCCGCTTGCCTTGGTCCTCGTGCTTAAGGTAATGGTCGATGCTGTCGGCTGCGATCGAGGCCTGGCCGATCACGGTGGTGAGCAGGTGCGGGCGGACGATGTCGCCGCACACGAAGCAGCCGGGCTTGCCCGGCACCTGATAGAACTTGTCGGCGTTGATGAGCCCCTTGCCGTTGTCGAAACCGTCGAGGCCCCGGAAGTCGCCCACCTGGCCGATGGCGGAGACGATCAGGTCGCACTCGAGATCCCGTTCCGAACCCGGCTTCTCCACCGGCTTGCCGCTCGAGTAGTCGAGCTCCACCACGCGCAGCGCCTTGGCGCGCCCGGCGTTATCGAGGACGACTTTCACCGGCTGGAGCGCGCCCTGGATCTTCACGCCCTCGCGCCGGGCGTCGTCGATCTCGTGCTTGGCGGCGGTCATCTTGTCCACCGGGTGGCGCGAAATCAGGAACACGTCGGCGCCCTCGCGTGTGGCGGTGCGCGCGACATCGTGCGCGGTGTGGCCGAGCACGACGTATTCGGGGCGCTCGGTCTCCTTCAGCTCCTTGATGTAGCCGAGGCGGCGCGCGACCGAGGCGACGTCGATCGAGGTGTCGCCCCCGCCCACGACCACGATGCGCCCGGACACCGACTTGAGCCGCCCCTGGTTGAAGGCCTCGAGGAACGCGACACCGGTGATGCAGTTCGATGCCTCGGCCCCGGGGACCGGCAGCGCCCGGCCGGATTGGGCGCCGATGGCGAACAGCACGGCGTCGAAGCGTTTTTGCAGATCGGCGAGCGCGACCTCGCTGCCCACGCGGGTCTTGAGCCGCACCTCGACGCCCATGTCGACGATGCGCTGGATCTCGGCGTCGAGCTGCACGCGCGGCAGGCGGTAGCCGGGCACGCCGTAGCGCGCCATGCCGCCCAGTTGCTCGTGGTCGTCCAGGATCGTGACGGCGTGGCCCTTGCGGCGCAACTGGTACGCGGCCGCCAGCCCCGCGGGACCGCCGCCGATGACGGCGATCTTCTTGCCGGTGTCGGGACCGGCCTGGAAGGCGTAGCGGTTCGCAAGCGCGGTGTCGCCGATGAACTGCTCGACCGCGTTGATCCCGACGGTGTCCTCGACGGCGTTGCGGTTGCAGCCGGTCTGGCACGGCGCCGGGCACACGCGGCCCATCATGGAGGGAAAGGGATTGGCGTCGGTGAGGCGGCGGAACGCGTACTCCTGCCACTTCACGTCCTTCGGCGGCTTCTCGATGCCGCGGGCGATGTTGAGCCAGCCGCGGATGTCCTCGCCCGAGGGACAGCTCGCCTGGCAGGGCGGGGTCTTGTGCACGTAGGTCGGGCACTTGTCGGTCGCGTCGGCGGTGAAGATGCGTTCCTGCAGCGAGCGCCATTCCTGGTCGCCGTCCTTGTAGCGGCGGAACGTATGTTCGGGCTTTGCGTCTTTCACCTTGTCTGCGGGAGTGGCCATGAAACTTTCTCCTGTTACCTAAAATAATATTCTTTGGAACCGCAGATGAACGCAGATAAACGCAGATGGATCGAAAGACGTTTATCCGCGTTAATCTGCGTTCATCTGCGGTTCCACCATTATCTTACCGATTCACCGGGCCGAGCCGGATCGCCGTGCTCACGAGCCCATGAACGCTCCCGATCATGTCCATCGGGAACTTGTAATAGGGCAGCACCTTGGTGAACTGGCTCTTGCAGATGGCGCAGATCGCGGCGAGGTAGTTGACGCCGTACTCCTCGACCACCTGTTTCAAGGCGAGCATGCGCGGGGCGGCGCCCTTGACGCGCAGCTCGACGAGATCGTCGGTGAGCAGCCCGCCGCCGCCGCCGCAGCAGAAGGTGTTCTCGTGGATCGTCTCCGGCGCCATGTCGTAGAACTTGTTGACGCTCGCCCGGACGATCGCGCGCGGAATGACGAACTGGCCGCCCGGCGTGTCGCCCATGCGCGAGGCGCGCGCGACGTTGCACGAATCGTGGAAGGTGACGACCTTGCCGTCGTTCGCGCTCTTATCGAGCTTGAGCGCGCCGCGCTGGATGAGATCGTACGTGACCTCGCAGATGTGCTGCGGCGCGGGGTAGTTCCGGTCCAGGAAATCGAACGGGCCGATGAGCGTGTTCCAGAAGCTGTAGGCCACGCGCCAGGCGTGCCCGCATTCGCCGACCACGATGCGCTTCACGCCGAGGTCGAGCGCCGCCTCGCGGATGCGCAGCGCCACCTTCTTCAGGTCGCTGTGCGAACCGATGAACATCGAGAAGTTCGCCGCTTCCGAGGCGTGCGAGGACAGCGTCCAGGAGATCCCGGCGGCGTGGAACACCTTGGCGTAGCCGATGAGCCCGTCGATGTGGGGCTCGGCGAAGAAGTCCGCCGACGGCGTGATGAGCAGCACCTCGGCGCCTTTCGCATCGACCGGGAATTTCACCTCGGTGCCGGTCTCTTCCTTCACGTCCTCCTCGAGCCCCTCGAGCGTGTTGCGCAGCGCGGGCTCGGGCAGCCCGAGGTTGTTGCCGATCTTGTGGACCTTGCCGATGATCTCGTTCGAGTACTTCTGTCCGAGGCCGACCGTGTCCATGATGTCGCGCGCGGCCATGGAGATCTCGGCGGTGTCGATGCCGTAGGGGCAGAATACCGCGCAGCGGCGGCACTGCGAGCATTGGTGGAAGTACGCATACCACTCATCGAGCACGTCCTTCGTCATGTCGCGCGCGCCGACGAGCCACGGGAGGTATTTCCCGGCGAAGGTGTAGTGGCGCCGGTACACCGAGCGCAGCAGGTCCTGGCGCGCGACCGGCATGTTCTTGGGATCGCCCGTGCCGAGGTAGTAATGGCACTTGTCGGTGCAGGCGCCGCATTTGACGCAGGAGTCCAGAAACACCTGGAGCGCGCGCGACTGGGAGACCAGCTCGCCGAGCTTGCGGACGGCGACGTTTTCCCAATCCGGCACCAGCTCCCCCGGGAAGCCGAGCGCTGCCTGGTGCTCGGGCTTGGCGAAGAAGGGCTTCGAATGCGCCATCGTCCCCGGATGTACCGCGGGAACGATCTGATATTCGCCCAGTGCCGGTGTTTCAAATGCGGCCATGCTTCACCCCGGGCCCGCGCCCGAGTTGGGGAGCCCCGCCGACCAGCCGGCGACGTGCCGGCGCTCGCGCGGATTGTCGGCCTGGTTGCGCGTGGGGCTGAAGAACACCCCGGGCGCGTGCAGGAGTTTCGATACCGGGAACACGATCATGAGCAGCGCGACCAGCGCGAGGTGCGCCAGCAGCACGGGATCGGCCGGAAGCTCGTGCCATTCGAAGACCATAAGGCCGAGGATAAAGGCCTTGAGCGCCACGATGTCGGTGTGGGCGAGGTGCTTCAGCGCGAGCCCGCTCGCGGCGATGCCGACGAGGAGCGCGAGCATGAGGTGGTCCGAGGGGCTCGAGATGTAGCGTACCCGGTCCACCAGCACGCGCCGCGCCCACAATCCCGCGAGGCCCGCGGCCATGGCGATGCCGGCGTAGATGCCGAAGGGCTGGATGAGCGCGACCCACGCCCATACCGGCTCGGTGAAGTAGCGCAGGTGCCGCAGCAGGACGAGCAGCAGGGCGAAGTGGAACACCCAGCCGAAGAGCCAGATCCACTTGTTCGACTTGAAGAGGCTTTCGAACACCGTGACCTCGCGCAGCATGCGCAGCGCCACGCCCGTACGCGTTGTCGGCGCCGGCGTGGTCGGGATCTTCAGCGGCTGCGGCGTGCGCGCATAGATATAAATCTTGCGCGCCACCCCGATCGCGAACACGCCGGTCGCGGCATAGAACAGCAACGCGTACGCGACGGTCACGGCGGACATGCGCTACCTCGGCGTTTTACGATCTCTTGATGCGGAGGCGCGAGGTGTTTCTTGGCGTATTCCATTCTTTCTCCGCGTCTCTGCGCCTCCGCGTCAAGCATTAATACTTAATCAGACGCAGCCGGTCGGTTTCGGCAGGCCGGCGTATTTGCACGCCTGCTTCGCCGGGCCGTACGGGAACAACTCGTAGAGGTACTTCGAGTTGCCTTTGTCGGGCCCGAGCTTCTTGCCGATCGCCTTCGTGAGCACGCGTACCGCCGGTGCGATCTGGTACTCCTCGTAGTACTCGCGCAGGAAGTTGATCACTTCCCAGTGGCTCTGCGTGAGCTCGCAGTTGTCGACCTTGGCCATCTCCTTCGCGACCTCCTCGTTCCATTCGGTGCGGTTGGTGAGATAGCCTTCCTCGTCAACCTCGATCGTCTTGCCCGATACGCTTATGGTGCCCATGGTGCTTTCTCCTCTTTGAAAAAATTGAACATCGATCCGCGGCGCTATAACCAGGACTGGACCGGGTTGTGCTGCGCCGCCAGGTCCACGAACCCGCCGTAATCCACCAGTTTTATGCCGTCCAGAATACGGCCCTGTATCCCGCGTGCCTCGACGTCGGGTTGCAGGGCGTAAATCGCGACCTCCTTGAGCGCCGCCCCGATCCTGGGGCTGAAGGCCGTGCCGTTCATGGCGCCGTAGACGCCGTCCTCCATGAGCAGCACCGCATCGCCCTTGCCGGCATGCTTCAGACAGCTCTCGAGGGCGGTGCGCTCGAATGGAGACTTGTTCACGGTATGTAACATCGCTTGTTCCCCCTTAGAAGCTCAGGATGACGTCTTGCTCGGCCATGAGCTTTGCCAGCTCCGGTGCGCTCACGACCTGCACCGGGACCAGCAGGTCCGCCTCGGTCAAACCCCGCGTATCGAGCGATTCCTTCGCGACGTAGAGCTTTTCGATGTCGTAGCCCTCGAGCGCCCGGTAGGTGGGCGAGAAGTTTTTCATCTCGATGCCCTTGGTGTTCTGGCCCTTGGCGAGCTCGTACACCCCGTCGTCGACGAACGCGAGCGACACATCCTGCTCGAACGCCGCGCCGATCAACGCCACCTCGAGCGACTCGAGCGCGTAGATCGTGCCGTAGGGCGCCTTGCGGTTCACGTACATGAATTTTTTCCGCACGCCGCCTGGTTCCATCGTCTCTTCACTCATGTCTTTCGCCTCCGCGATCAATCGCCGAACGTGATAATGCGGTCGGCCTGGATGCCCGCCTCGATCAATTGCCCGAGCCCCGAAATCCGAAAGCCCGGGGCGATGTTATCGGCGTTGAAGCCGTGGCGCTTGGACTCGCTCGCATCCATGACGCCGCGGCGCTGCGCCGCCGCGATACAAACCACCATGTCGAGCTTGTATTTCTCGGCCAACTCCGACCAGCGCTTGACGATGTTGCGCTCGTCCTGCGGCGGCACGGTGAGGCGCGTGCCGTTGTGCACGCCGTCGTGGTAGAAGAACACGCGGAAAATCTCGTGTCCCTTCTCCAGGGCCGTCTTGGTGAACTGGTAGGCCGTGTCCGCGGCCTGATGCGTATACGGTCCCTCATTGACCAATATCGAGAACTTCATCGACGCCTCCCGTTTCGCCTCTGTAGTCGAGCCGCCCGGCGGGCGGCGTGTACTTGTGGGTGGCTGACCCACGGCAGGTAACTTTTCTTTGCTTGTCCAAAGAAAAGTCACCAAAAGAAAGGCCGCCCCGGATCGCGCAACCCAACCCTGCGCTCCTCAGGCTTTGGGGCCCGCGCCGGCCCAACGCGACTTCCTGTCGCGTGGGCCGGTCGCGCGCATCCCTGCGCGCGACCCCTTCGGGGCGCTCTCCCAAAGCCTTGCGGTGCTCGGGTTTGCGCCATACGGGGACCCAAAAAAAACCAAACCCCTCAGCTCACGCCCCTGTCGCCCTTCTGCGTTCGGCTCGCCCCAGGGGAGCGATTTAAGCTGATAGCTGACCGCTGATAGCTGATCGTCTACTGTTCTCTGCGATCTCTGCGGTGCAAATTTCATATTTATTATCAGAAGCGTATATGCGCCGACGCATTCAGCGTGTAGCGCGAGCCGCGCCAGTTGTCGATGTGGAACTTGGTGAACGGCAGCTCCGTCAGCTCGAAGAACCGCGGCCAGCCGATGCGTTCGACCCATTCGCCCACGCGCTCCCAATTCTTCGCGTCCTCCTTGTAGACGCGCAGGATATTCTTCACGATCGCCGCGGCCTCGGGCCAGCGCGGCGGGTTATTGGGGATGCCCGCGGCCACGAGCTTGTGGAACATGGGCTTCGAGCGCGCATTCGAGTTCTTGCCGCCGACCCAGATCGCGAGCTTCGAGTGCTCCGGGTCGTTGATCTGCATCGGCGGGCAGGGCGGGAAGCAGGCCCCGCAGCAGATGCACTTCTTCTCGTCCACCTCGAGCGAGGGCTTGCCGTTCACGATCGCCGGGCGGATCGCCGCCACCGGGCAGCGCGCCACGACCGAGGGCCGCTCGCACACGTTGGCCACAAGGTCGTGGTTGATCTTGGGAGGTTTGGTGTGCTGGATGTTGATCGCGATGTCGCCCTGGCCGCCGCAGTTGATCTGGCAGCAGGAGGTGGTGATGTGCACGCGGTTCGGCATGTCCTCATGGATGAACTCCTGGTAGAGCTCGTCCATCAGCGCCTTCACCACGCCCGAGGCGTCGGTGCCCGGGATGTCGCAGTGCAGCCAACCCTGGGTGTGCGAGATCATGGTCACCGAGTTGCCGGTGCCGCCCACCGGGTAGCCGGCGTCGTTCAGTGCCTGGATGAGCGGCCCGACCTTCTCCCGCTTGTCCACCATGATCTCCATGTTGGAGCGGATGGTGAAGCGCACGTGGCCGTCGGCGTACTGGTCGATGATGTCGCACAACAGGTTGATCTCGTAGGGTCCGAGCTGGCGCTGGGTGCCGACGCGCACGGTCCAGATCTCGTCGCCCGAGTAGGCCACGTGGTGCAGCACACCCGGGCGCGGGCGGTCGTGGTACTTCCAGTCGCCGAAGTTCCGGACCATCAGCGGGTGCATGTACTGGATCCCATCGGGGCAGCCGCTCTCGATGGGCATACGTTGTTGCGCGGTCATGAATCTAGCTCCTGTATGAGTTCTTGCCGCAAAGACGCAAAGGGCGCAGAGATTCGAGCGTTGTTCTTGCCGACATCTCTTTGCGCTTTCTTTGCGTTCTTTGCGCCTTTGCGGCGGATGTTTTTCAACCGGCCTTGGCCAGCTTCAGGCGCTCGACTTCCGCGTCCCAGCCGTCCATGCGGACATAGGAGCCGGTGCGCGGGTGGACGATCATGTTCGGGTCCACCTCGAGCCCGATGCCTTCGAGGAAGTTCACCAGCCCGATGCGCTCGATCATCTCGCCGCAGCGCTCGTGCTCCAGGCCGTTCTCGGCCCAGAAATCAATCACGTTGTGCGCGAGCTTCTTGAGCTTCTCGTAGTCCGCGTCGGTGTCGAGCTTCATGAACGGCACCACGATGGTGCCGAAGGTGTCGCCGATCTTGAGCGTGCGCTTGCCGCCGATCAGGATGGTAACGCCCTTGTCCTTGCCCGGCTTCAGCGCCCTGGTCATCACGTTGATGCAGTGCATGCAGCGCACGCAGTTGCGGTTGTCCACGGCGAGGGTGTCGTCGTCGTTCAAGGACAGCGCCTTGGTCGGGCAGCGCGCGACGACGTTGTCAATGACGTACTTGCGCCCCTTCCCGGCGACGAAGGCCTTGACCTCGGCCTGGTCCACCTGCATGTCGTCGCGCCAGGTGCCGATCACGGCGAAGTCCGAGCGCTGGATCGAGTTCACGCAGTCGTTGGGGCAGCCCGAGACCTTGAACTTGAACTTGTAGGGCAGCGCCGGGCGGTGCATGTCGTCAATGAAGTCGTTGACCAGCGTGCGGTGGATCCTGTGTTCGTTGCAGTTCGATTGCTCGCAGCGCGCGGAACCGACGCACGACTGCGCGGTGCGCACGCACGGGCCGGCGCCGCCGAGATCGAAGCCGTACTCGTTGATCTCGTCGAAGAAGCGCTGGGTGTTCTCGGTCGTGGCGCCGATGAACATGATGTTGCCGGTCTGGCCGTGGAACGCGATCAGGCCGGAGCCGTATTTGTTCCATGAGTCCGAAAGCCGCCGCAGGATTTTCGTGGTGTAGTGGTTGCCGGCCGGCGGCTGCACGCGCAGGGTGTGGAACTCCTTCGACTCGGGGAATTTGTCGGCGACCTCGGAGAAGCGCGGGATGATGCCGCCGCCGTAGCCGAAGACGCTGACCGTGCCGCCCTTCCAATAGCCGAGGCGGGTTTTGTACGAGTGTTCCAGTTGGCCGAGCAGATCCACCATCATATTATTGTTGTGCGCCAGACGCTTGAGCCCGGTCACGAAGCTCGGCCACGGCCCGGTTTCCAGCTGGTCCAGCATGGGCGTGGGATGAAAAGGCTTGGTGGACCTTTTCTCCGTGGGCAGATACGAGGCGTGTCGTTCCGGATCTTTCGGTTGACTCTGGGCCATGGCTACCTCCTGTCCGTAGTAA
>Ga0154731_1133_pt1 | contig 13710 bp, 10 predicted proteins | sample Rifle2008BG16ft_FD_105739 | JGI IMG/M metagenome (GOLD analysis project Ga0154731, IMG submission 105739) | Candidatus Muproteobacteria bacterium RBG_16_65_31
GCGCGCCATACGGGGACCCCAAGAAAACCACACATCTCAGGTCTGTGCTTCCGTTGCCTTTGGTGTTCGGCGAGCCCTTGGGGGCATGATTCAAGCTGACCGCTGATAGCTGATCGCTTATTTTCTCCGCGCCTCTGCGCCTCTGCGGTGAGACCGTCCTTTCAGCCTATAGGGCGCGCCATACGGGGACCCCAAGAAAACCATACATCTCAGGTCTGTGCTTCCGTTGCCTTTGGTATTCGGCGAGCCCTTGGGGCACGATTCAAGCTGATAGCTGATCGCTGACCGCTGACCGCTGATAGCTTGTTTAGCTGATCGCTGATAGCTGATCGCTTATTTTCTCCGCGCCTCTGCGCCTCTGCGGTGAAATCGTCGTTTCCGCCCATTGGGCGCGCCATACGGGGCTCGTAAAACTACCGTCCCATACGATCTGCTCCGCCCTTCAAAGGCGGCGCGGGCTGTGCCATGATGACGGCGCCCGAAACTGCCTGGACTATTATGACCAATCCCGCGGTGAATTTCCTCGCCTTCGCCCTTTATGCCGCGGTCGGGGCGCTGTTGTGGCGGCGCCTGGCGCGGGCCGATGCCGCGGCCGGCGGCGCGAAGATCGGGATTCTGAGCCTCGGTTTCGGCGCCGTCGTGCTGCACGCGGCGCTGCTCTATGCCGGCCTGCGGGCCGACAGCGGGATCAATCTGGCGCTCACCGGCGCCTTCTCGCTCGTGGCCTGGGTCGTGGCGGTTGTGTATCTGCTGGCCGCGTTCACCCGCCCGATCGAAAACCTCGGCGTCATCATCATGCCGCTCGCCGGACTGACGCTGCTGGCGGCGTGGCTGTGGCCGGGCCGGCTGCTGCTCGCCCCGGCGTCGGCCCTGCAATCCGCGCACATCGTGGTCTCGATCCTAGCCTACAGCCTGCTCACGCTCGCGGCCGCGCAGAGCGTCCTGCTGCTGGTGCAGGAACGGCACCTGCACCACAAGCACCCCGGCGGGTTCATCCGCGCGCTGCCGCCGATGCAGACCATGGAGGCGCTGATGTTCCAGCTGATCGGGATCGGCTTCCTCCTGCTCACGCTGACGGTCGTCAGCGGCGCGCTCTTCTCCGAGGCGGTGTTCGGCCAGCCGTTCAAATTCACGCACCACATGGTGCTGTCGGTCTTCGGCTGGGCGGTGTACGCCGTGCTGCTGCTCGGGCGCTGGCGCCTGGGCTGGCGCGGGCGCACCGCCGTCCGCTGGACGCTGGGCGGGTTCCTACTACTCTTGCTCGGTTATTTCGGCAGCAAGTTCGTGCTGGAAATTCTGCTCGGGCGCTAAGGAAGGTCTGATTTATTGATCGTTAACCACAGGGGGCACAGAGGACACAGAGAGAAAAGATCATGAGAATTAACTGCCTATCTCTGTGATCTCTGTGTGCTCTGTGGTGAAAACTCATATTTTAGAGATTCCCTAAGACCCCAAGCGCCGAAGCGCCCGGGGCAACCATTTTTCCTGCGCCGTGGCAGCGAGGAAATGGGTGATAAAACCTCCTATGGCTTCCATAAAGATATTTGGACACCGAAACGCTGCAAACCATCGCCCGCACTCTGTATCATTTGCAGGTGCCACCAATCAGATTCGCGGCTTCGCCTTTCTGATCAGTCAGGATCGTCCTCGCTCCCGGGATTCGAGCCGTCACGACGCGCCACGCACATGCGTGCAGCGCGTTCGTCGCGGCCGGATTTCGCCGGGCACGGCCGCTCTAGCAGGATGCTGAAAAAGTCCATCCAGGACTTTTCCAGCCACGCAAAGCAAAAATGCGATTTTTGCTTTGCTTCATTTTTCAAACACTTGGGTGTTTGAAAAATGGCGGTCGGTCCCTCGACCGCACCGCAGGTTGAGGGCGCGATAAATTCGGAGATTCAAAATGGCGAACTCGGCGATGCCGGGCGCGGCTAAGCAGCTTGTTCAAACACTCGTTTACGGGCTCACCACGCTGTTGCTTTATTCCCTGCTGTACGTCTTTGAAGACTCGGTTCTCGGTCTTTCCTCCCGCGGCGGCTGGTACTTTATTTTCCCGGTGACCATCGCGTTCGTGTTCTCGTTCGTCCACGGAACGTTCACGGGCCGGTTCTGGGACGTTCTGGGCATAAAGGCAAGAAAATAACAAGGGCAACATCGTGGAACTGGCAGCGAATTTCGTTCATCTCGACCCCCTCCACATTTTTTACCTGTTCACCGTCGGCGTCATCGGCGGCCTCGTGAGCGGCTTCATCGGCTCCGGCGGCGCCTTCGTGCTCACGCCCGCAATGATGAGCATGGGCGTACCGGGTGTGGTCGCGGTCGCGAGCAACATCTGCCACAAGTTCCCCAAGGCTCTGGTCGGAGCGCTCAAGCGCGCCAAGTACGGTCAGGTGGACGTGAAGCTCGGGCTGGTTGTGGGCGCCTCGGCCGAAGCCGGCATGCTCTACGGGGCGCACGTGCAGGAGACGATCAAGCGCGCCTTCGGCGACTCCGGCTCCAATCTCTATGTGAGCGCGGCCTTCGTCGTGGTGCTCGCGATCGTCGGCGGCTACGTGCTGCGCGACGCCTGGAAAATACACAAGTCCGGCGCCGCCGGCGCCGAGGAAAAAGTAAACGCGCTCGCCCGCCGCGCCCAGGCGATCCACATCCCCTACACCATGATGTACTTCAAGAGCCTCAACGCGCGGGTCTCGATTCTTTTTACCGTGCCGCTCGGATTCGCCACCGGCATGCTCGCCGCCACCATCGCCGTGGGCGGCTTCATCGGCGTGCCGGGCATGCACTACGTGCTGGGCGCGCCAAGCCTCATGGCCTCTGCGACTGAGCTCGTCGTCGCCTTCGTGATGGGGCTCGGCGGCACCATCAAATACGCCTGGAGCGGTTTCGTGGACATACGGCTGGCGATGATCATCCTCGCCGGCTCGCTGTTCGGCATTCAGCTCGGTGCGATCGGCACCACTTACGTCAAGCCGTACCTGATCAAGGTGGTGATGGGCGTGATCATGGTGCTCGTGCTGTTCTCGCGCGGCATCGTCATCCCGGTGTATCTCGCGGAGCTTAAGATCATCGGCGCGCTCGGTCCGACCACGGTGACCGCGCTCAACGGCGTGAGCTTCGCCATCATGATCCTCGCGCTCGCCTCGGGCGCATTTATCATCCTCGCCGCCCTGGCGAAAGGCATCCGCGCCGAGCGGCGCGCGGAGGCGCTCGCCGCGCCGGCGTTCGCCGCCGGCACGGTGGCGGTTCCGGTCAGTCCGCAGCTTTCGCCCATCGGGCGGTTCGAGCGCTTCCTGCTGGCGACCGACGGCTCCGAATTCAGCACCGGCGCCGTGCGCGAGTCGCTCCGCATGGCGCAGAAATGCGGCGCCCGGCTGCATGTCGTCTCGGTCCTCTCGCACGATGTGGAGTATGAATCCTTGGGCGAGCAACTGCTCAAGCAAGAGCTGGACAAGGCCCAGGCGCACCTGGAGCAGGTGAAAGCCCAGGCCGCGGCGGCCGGCATCGCGTGCGAGACGCGTCACGTCCAGGCATCCGAAATCTACCAGGAGATCGTCAATGAGGCCGAGCGGGTGCAGGCGGATCTCATCATCATGGGCCGGCGCGGCGGGCACGCCCTGGCGCGCATGATGCTCGGCGACACCACCGCCAAGGTGATCGGGCATGCGCGCTGCAGCGTGCTGGTCGTGCCGCGCGCCGCGGAGCTGGCGGGCCGGCACTTCGTGCTCGCCACCGACGGCTCGCGCTACGCCGACGCCGCGGCGGCGACCGTCGCCAGCCTCGCCGGGCTCTGCCACACCCCGGTCACCGTGGTCTCGGTGACCATGCCGAGCCACAGCAAGCAGCGACGCGAGGAGGCCAAGCGCGCGGTGCGGCGCACCGTCGTGTTTCTCAAGCAGGAGGGCGTTGCGGCTGATGGCGATGTGCTCCACGGCCGTGCGGATCGCATGATCGTGGAGGCCGCACAGACGAAAAACTCCGACCTGATCGTGATCGGCAGCCACGGCCGCACCGGACTGGAGCGCGCCCTGCTCGGGAGCATCTCCGAGCGGATCATCGGCGAAACCCGCAACGCCGTGCTGGTCGTCAAGGCGGCCTGATTTTCAGCTTTTTCTCGGATCGGCTCCGTTCCCGCCGGCCGTCCGGCCCGGATCGGACGCGTCCCGCGACGCGCTGTCAGCTAAGGGATGCTAGAATCCGCGCCATGCAAACACTGAGACCCATTGACCTTGAGTGCTGACCCGCTCGGCGCGCTCGTCGCCGCCCTGATTTTCCTCATCCTGCTGTCCGCGTTCTTCTCCGCCGCTGAAATCGGCCTAATGACCCTGAACCGCTACCGCCTGCGGAGCCAGGCGGAGGCCGGACATCGCGGCGCGCGTCTGGCGCGCAAGCTCCTCGAGCGCCCCGACCGGCTGCTCGGGGTAATCCTGCTCGGCAACAACTTCGCCAACATCGCCGCCTCGTTTGTCGCCTCGCTGATCACGCTGCAAATATACGGCGAGCGGGCGCTCGCCGTCGCGGCGGCGCTGCTGACGTTCGTGGTGCTGGTGTTTTCCGAGGTCGCCCCCAAGACGCTCGCCGCGCTCAACCCGGAGCGCATCGCCTACCCCGCGGCCTACGTCCTGCGCCCGCTGCTGCTCACGTTTTATCCGCTGGTGTGGCTCACCAACATCATCGCCAACGGGACACTGCGCCTCTTCGGCATCTCGGTCAGGAAAAAGACCCCGACCGAGATCACCGCCGAAGAGCTGCGGGCGCTGGTGCGCGAGGCCGACGTGCTGATTCCCGAGGCGCACCAGGACATGCTGCTCGCCATCCTCGATCTCGAGAAAATCACCGTGGACGACATCATGGTGCCGCGCAACCGCATCGAGGGCGTCAATCTGGACGCCGACTGGGATGAGATCGTGAATCAGCTCACCGGCAGCCGCTATACCAATCTGCCGGTCTACCGCGGGAGCCTCGACAACGTTGTCGGCGTGATCCATGTGCGCCTGGTGCTGAACCTCATGCGCGAAGGCAGGCTGGAGCGCGAATCGCTGCAGGCGGCCGTGGCTGAACCGTACTTCATCCCGCAGGGGACCACGCTCAACACCCAACTGCTCAACTTCAAGGAGGCCAAGCGGCGCATCGGGCTGGTGGTGGACGAATACGGCGACATCCAGGGGCTGGTGTCGCTCGACGAGATCCTCGAGGAGATCGTGGGCGATTTCACCACCCGGGCGCTGGGCAAAATCGAGGATGTCACGCCGCAGGCGGACGGCAGCTACCTCGTGCGCGGCACGGTGAATCTGCGGGACCTCAACCGCAAGCTCGACTGGCGGTTGCCGACGGAGGAATCCCACACCCTGAACGGCCTGATTCTGGAGTATCTGGAGGACATCCCGGAAGCCGGAACCAGCCTCATGCTGAACGGCTACCAGATCGAAATCCTGCGCACCCGCGGGACCGCGTGGAGGTGGCGCGCGTCCGCCCCGCGCGTCCCGGAGCCCCCGCGTAGCGGTCAACCCGAAGGCGCTCGAAACGACGGCGCCGCGAACCGTTTTTATCTTGAATTTTCCGGCCGCGGGCACTAGCATCACATCCGGCAGTTAAGAAAATCTCCCTGGGTTTCACCCGCGAGCAGCGGTAACTGAAGCGGCAAACGTCCCTCGCTTCTGCGGCCCGCGTGCAGCCCCAGGCTTAGGAATAACTTGTCGCCTCTGAGTCTCGCCTATCTGGCATTAGCGTGCGCCCTGGCGTCGGGCGCCTTGTCCCTCGGCGCGGACCGTTATGCGTCGCTGCTGCGTTACGGTTCGACCATTCTGCTCGGCGCGGCTGGTCTGGCGGCCGTCGGCGCCGGCGGCTGGAGTCTGCTGCACGAATCGCGCCACGCCGATCAACTCCTGCTCGGGCTGCCCTGGCTCAAGTGGCATGTGCGCCTCGATCCGCTTTCCGGATTCTTTTTCGTCGTCGTCGGCCTGCTCGTGGCCGCCGTGAGCCTCTACGCGCCGGGTTATCTGCGCGAATTCGCGCACCGCCAGAACATCCACTCGCGCGCCGCGCTCGGCGTGGCCACCGCGTTGTTCGTCCTCGGCATGTTGCTGGTGCTGCTGGCCGACGACGCCTTTGTGTTCATGATCGCCTGGGAGCTGATGTCGGTGTCGTCCTATTTTCTCGTCGCCTATCAGCACCAGCACGCGCCCAACCGCCGCGCCGCGTTTCTGTACCTGCTGATGGCGCACGTCGGCGGGCTCGCGATCCTGCTCGGCTTCGGCGTGCTCGCGGCTTTCGGCGGCGGCTTCACCTTCGAGGCCATGCGCGCCGCGAATCTCACCGCCGCCTGGGCCTCGATCGCGTTCGCGCTGGTCTTCTTCGGCTTCGGCATGAAGGCCGGCATGGTGCCGCTCCACGCGTGGCTGCCGGAGGCGCACCCGGCGGCGCCGTCGCACATCTCCGCGCTCATGAGCGGCGTGATGCTCAAGGTGGCGATCTACGGTCTCGTGCGCCTGACCTACGACCTGATCGGCGATATCCAGTGGCAGTGGGGCGTGGCGGTGCTGGTCCTCGGCACCGCCTCCACCCTCCTCGGCGTGCTGTACGCGCTGATGCAGCACGACCTCAAGCGCCTGCTCGCCTACCACTCGGTGGAGAATATCGGCATCATTCTCATGGGCCTGGGCCTGTCCATGATCTTCATCAGCAACGGCAAGCCGGTGCTCGGCGTCCTGGGCCTGGTGGCGGCGCTGTATCACACGCTCAATCACGCGCTGTTCAAGGGCCTGCTGTTCCTCGGCGCGGGCGCCGTCGCCCACGCCTGCGGCGAAAACGATCTGAACAACATGGGCGGGCTGATCCGGCGCATGCCCCAGACCGCGGTGTTCTTCCTGGTCGGCTGTCTGGCGATCTCGGGCCTGCCGCCGCTGAACGGCTTTGTGTCGGAGTGGCTCACGTTCCAGACCGCGCTGCAGGCGCCGGCGCTCGCCAGCGGCGTGCTGCGCGCGCTCATTCCCATCGCCGCCGCGGTCCTGGCGTTGGCGGCGGCGCTCGCCGCCGCCTGTTTCGTCAAGGTCTACGGCGTGGCCTTTCTCGGCCAGCCGCGCGGCCGGCGCGTCGGCCACGCGCACGAGGTGGACATCGGCATGCGCGCGGCCATGGGGCTGCTGGCGCTGCTGTGCCTGGCCTTCGGCGTGCTGCCGACATTCTTTATTGACGCGATTGACGGCGTCCCCAGGATGCTACTCGGGATCACGCCGCCGAGCGCGACCGCCGGCGGCTGGCTGTGGCTGACGCCGGTCTCGCCGAGGGTGGCGTCGTATTCCGCCCCGCTCGTGTTCGCCGGCGTCGTCCTCATCGGCGGCCTGGTCTTCCTGCTGCTGCGGGTGCGGCGGAAGAACATCCGGCGCGGCTATCCCTGGGATTGCGGTTTCGGCGCGCTCAACGCGCGCATGCAGTACACCGCCACCGCCTTCTCCATGCCGATCCGGCGCGTGTTCGCGCCGGTGTGGGACATCGAGGAGGAGATCGAGGAAACCAAACACGCGCACCAGCCGTTCCGGCCCGCGGCCATCCGCCATCAGCTGCACGTGCAGGACAAATCCTGGCCGCGGCTGTACGAGCCCATCGGCCGCCTGGTGCTCGCCGCCGCGCGCCGCATCGGACTGATCCAGACCGGCAGCATTCACACCTATCTCGCCTACTCCTTCTTCACGCTGCTGTTGCTGCTGTGGGTGGTCACATGACGGCCTGGCTGCTCGGTGTGCTGCAAACCCTGCTGTTCGTCGTGAGCGCGCCGCTGCTCGCGGGCTGGATCAAGCGCGTCAAATGCCACATGCAGAACCGCGCCGCGCCCGCACTCTGGCAGCCATACCGCGATCTGGCGAAGCTGCTGCGCAAGCGCGTGGTGCTGGCCGAGCACGCCTCGTGGGTGTTCCGCGCCACGCCGTTTATCGTTTTCGGCGCCACGATCCTCGCGGCGGCGGTGGTGCCGCTGGTGCTGGCGCAGCACCCGGCCGCGGCCGTCGCCGACGTCATCGTGCTCGTCGGGTTCCTCGCGCTCGCGCGTTTCTTCACCGCGCTCGCCGGCATGGACATCGGCACCGCCTTCGGCGGCATGGGCTCATCGCGCGAGATGATGATCGGGGCGCTCGCCGAGCCGGTGATGCTGATGGCCGTGTTCACCCTCTCGATGACCGCCTCCACGACCAACCTGTCGGAGGCCGTCGGCTACACGCTCAACGGCGGCCTGGTGCTGCGGCCGTCGTTCGTCTTCGCGCTCCTCGGCCTCATGATGGTGGCGGTGGCCGAGACCGGACGCATCCCGGTGGACAATCCGGCGACGCACCTCGAGCTCACCATGGTGCACGAGGCCATGATCCTGGAATACTCGGGGCGCCACCTAGCGCTCATCGAATGGGCGGCGCAGATCAAGCTCATGGTCTACATGGTGCTGATCGCCAACATCTTCCTGCCCTGGGGCATCGCCACCGAATTGACCGCGCAGGCCGCGGCGCTCGGCGTGACCGCCATCGGCGCCAAGCTCGCCCTGCTCGGCGTGCTGCTGATCCTGTGGGAGACGGTCATGGCCAAGATGCGGCTGTTCCGCGTGCCGCAATTCCTCGGCTTCGCCTTCCTCCTGAGCCTGCTCGGCATGCTGACGCACGTCGTGCTGGAAACCGGAGGATAAAGAGGATAGACAGGATTTACAGGATTTCTCAGGATTTACAGGATTAATTCATGAAACCTTTTTTCAGTTTTAATCTTGTTAATCCTGTTTTTAATCCTGTAAATCCTGTCCATTTTATTTTTTTCTTATGGATTTAACGCAGTTAGGTTTGTTCGATCAGGCGGTGCTGCTGTTTGCGGCATTTGTGCTGTTTACCTCGTTCGTCATGCTGGCGCAGGCGCGCATTGTGCCGCTGATTCACACCTTCGCCTGGCAGGGGGCGCTGCTCGCCGTCACCACGGCCCTGGTCGCCTACGCCACCAGGCATCCGCACCTGTATCTCTCGGCCGGGATCACGTTGACGCTCAAGGCCGCGCTGATCCCATGGCTGCTGCACCGCCTCACCGTGCGCCTCGGCATCCAGCGCGAGGTGGAGGCGCTCGCCTACCCCACGCTCGTATTGATCGCGGGCGGCGCGCTGGTGATCTTCAGCTATTACGTCGCACTGCCGATCGTGCAGCTCTCCGCCATGGTCACGCGCAACACCATCGCCGCCGGCATCGCCATCGTCCTGCTCGGCATGCTGCTCATGATCGTGCGCAAGAAGGCGATCTCGCAGGTGATCGGCTTCATGTCGATCGAGAACGGCCTGTTCTTCGCCGCCGTGGTCTCCACCTACGGCATGCCCATGGTGGTCGAGCTCGGCATCGCCTTCGACGTGCTGGTCGCGGCCGTGCTGTTCGGCGTGTTCTTCTTCCAGATGCGCGCCTCGATTGACTCGCTCGACGTGGACTGCCTCAACCGGCTGCGCGAGGTGGACGAGCCGGCGCCCGCCCCGGAGGAGACCGCGCCGTGACCGCGCTCTGGCTCACGCTGCTCATTCCGCTGCTCGGCATCGCCGTCGGCGCGCTCATCGGCCAGCGGCGTCACGCCGGCTGGGTCAACGTCGCCCTGACGGCGGCGACCCTGGCGGCCGCGCTCTGGCTCGCGTATACGGTGCTGGACCGGGGGCCGCAGCTGTCCCCGGGCAAGATGTTTTACATAGACGCCTTCAACGTCTATCTCGTGGCGTTGACCGCGTTCGTCGGCCTGACCACGGCGATCTTTTCCCGCACTTATATGCTGCACGAGGTGGAGCGGCGGCGCCTCGGCAAGCGGCGCATGCGCCTGTACCACTCCATGTACCAGGGCTTCATGTTCGCCATGTTCGCCGCGCTCACCACCAACAACGTCGGCATCCTGTGGGTGGCGATGGAGGGCGCCACGCTCGCCACCGTGCTGCTGGTGTCGCTCTACCGCACGCCCGAGGCGATCGAGGCGGCGTGGAAGTACTTCATCCTCTGCGGCGTCGGCATCGCCCAGGCGCTCTTCGGCACGGTGCTCCTCTACTTCGCCGCCGAGCGCGTGATCCCGAACCCCGACGATGCGCTGCTGTGGAACGTGCTCTACGCCGCCGCCGGCCAGCTCGAGCCGACGGTGTTGACGCTGGCGTTTGTCTTCCTGCTGGTGGGCTACGGCACCAAGGTCGGCCTGGTGCCGCTGCACAGCTGGCTGCCGGACGCGCACTCGGAGGGCCCGACGCCGATGTCGGCCATCCTCTCGGGCCTGCTGCTCAACGTCGCGCTCTACGCCCTGGTGCGCATGAAGATGATCGTGGACGGCTCGCTCCATTCGCATCTCGCCGGTTATCTCATGATGGGCTTCGGCATGCTGTCGTTCCTGGTCGCGGGGCTGTTCCTGCACCGCCAGCGCGACATCAAGCGCATGTTCAGCTATTCCTCGATCGAGCACATGGGGCTGATGACCTTCGCCTTCGGGCTCGGCGGCGCGCTCGCCACCTTCGGCGCGCTGCTGCACATGACGGTGCACTCGCTCACGAAGAGCGCGATCTTCGTCACCGTCGGCCACGCGGCCCAGATCGCCGGCACCCAGAGCATCGAAAAGATTCGCGGCCTCATCCGCACCCAGCCCGCCGTCGGCTGGGGCCTGCTCATCGGCGCGGTGGCGATCGCCGGCTTCCCGCCGTTCGGCGTGTTCACCAGCGAATTCCTGGTGCTCACCGCCACGATGAAATCCTGGCCCTGGCTCACGCCGCCGCTGCTCGTGGGTCTGGCCATCGCCTTCGCCGGACTCTTCCGCCACCTGCACCCGATGGTGTACGGCGAGGCGCCCGCGGGCCAGCAGCGGGTGACGGCCAACATGCTGCCGGTGCTGCTGCACCTCGCCTTTGTCCTGTGGCTCGGGCTCGCGATCCCGGCGTTTCTCGCCGACTGGTTCAGCCAGGCCACGAAGCTGATCTCCGGGAGCTCGCCGCTGTGACGACTGCGTGGATCGCCGATTTCCTCGATCAACTCGAAGCGCGGGGCATCCCGGCGCGGGAGGCGCCGGCGCCGGGCCTGGCGCCCGCGCGACTCGTTCAGGTGGACGCCGCCGACTGGGGGCGGCTCGCGCACGCCGCGAGAGACTTCGAATGCCGCTGGGTGGCCGGCTGGGGCGAGGATGGCGGCGACGACCTGCTCGTCAACGCCTGTTTCGAAAAAGACGGCGCCTATCTCGTCGCCCGCGCCGCGGTCAAGCGCGCGGCGCCGACGCTGCCGTCGCATGCGCCGTACTATCCCGCCGCCGACCGGCCGGAGCGGCACACGCGCGACATGCTCGGGATCGTCTTCCACGATCACCCCGACGCGCGCCGCTGGACGCGCCATCAGGCCTGGAAAGATACCGATTATCCGTTGCGCCAGGACTTTCCCGTCGCCGGCAACCGCCCCGCGCAAACGCCGCCGGACGACGGCTACGGCTTTCTGCGCGCCCAGGGCGCCGGCGTGTATGAGATTCCCGTCGGCCCGGTGCACGCCGGCATCATCGAGCCGGGGCACTTCCGTTTTCAGGCCGTGGGCGAGATGGTGCTGAACCTGGAGGAGCGGCTCGGTTACGTGCACAAGGGCATCGAGAAGATCGCCGCGGGCCGCGACGCCGCCGGACTCGCGCGCCTCGCGGGGCGCGTATCCGGCGATTCCACCGTGGCGCACGCCTGGGCCGCGTGCATGGCGCTGGAACGGGCGGCCGGCGTCAAACCCCCGCCGCGGGCCATAGGTCTGCGCGCGCTCATGGCCGAGCGCGAGCGCGTGGCCAATCATCTGGGCGACATCGGCGCGATCTGCAACGACGTGTCCTTCACCTTCGGCTTTTATCAATTCGGCCGCCTGCGCGAGGAGTGGACGCGCCTGAGCCGGTCGGCCTTCGGCCACCGCTTCATGATGGACCGCGTCATCCCGGGCGGCGTCGCCGCCGACCTCGACGTCCAGGCCGCGGCCGCGATGGAGCGACAGATCGTATCCCTGCGCAATGAGCTCGGCGGCCTGTTCAATATCCTCGATGATCTGCCGTCGCTCGAAGACCGCCTCGACACGACCGGCTATCTCGATCCGGCGACGGCGAAGGCGTTGGGCGCGCTCGGCTATGTCGGACATGCGAGCGGGGTCGCCTTCGATGTGCGGCGCGACGCCGCCTATCCGCCCTACGACACGCTGAAGGTCGAGGCGCCGGTGTTCAAATACGGCGACGTGTCGGCGCGCGTGAAGGTGCGGGCGCGGGAAACCCTGGCGTCCCTGAATATCATTGAAACACTGCTGGCGCGGCTGCCCGAAGGCCCGATCGGCGCCGCCTGGAAGGTACCAGCCGCCGGCGCCGAGGGGCTGGGGCTGACGGAGGGCTTTCGCGGCGAGTGCCTGGCCTACGTGCGCTTCGACGAGAATGGAAGAATCGCGCGCTACTTCCCGCGCGACCCCTCCTGGCTCACCTGGCCGGCGCTGGAAATACTGATCCGCGACAACATCGTGCCGGACTTCCCGGTATGCAACAAATCCGTGAACGGGTCGTACTCCGGCCATGATTTATAACAACAGTGACAAGTTTCAAGTTGCAAGTGGCAAGAGAAATATTATTGCCGCTTTTTATACTTGCTACTTGTCACTTGTCACTTGCTACTTATGTTAAGGATTTTAAGCAAAATTCAGCGCATCGGCGTCGTCACCGAGCCGCTGCCGAAGATCGAAGAGCCCGCGCTCGCGGAGGTCGGCGCGCAGATCAAGGCGCGCGTCGGGGAACTCTTCGGGGGAAGCCTGGCGATCCGCCAGGTGGACGCGGGCTCGTGCAACGGCTGCGAGCTGGAGATCCACGCGCTCAACAATCCCTACTACGGCATCGAGCGCTTCGGCGTGCATTTCGTCGCCAGCCCGCGCCACGCCGACATGCTGCTCGTGACCGGCCCGGTGTCGCGCCACATGGAAGCGGCGCTGCGCCGGACCTACGACGCCACGCCCGAACCGAAACTGGTGATCGCCGTCGGCGAGTGCGGCGCCAACGGCGGCGAGTTCGGTGTGTCCTACGCCTCGTGCGGCGCGGTGACTAATGTAATTCCGGTGGATGCGGTGATCCGCGGCTGCCCGCCGACGCCGCTCGACCTGATGCGCGGGATTCTGGAGGCGATCGGGAAGCAAAGTAGCCGCTGATTCGCGGCGCACGACGCGGCCTGGGCCGGCCCCGGCTTACATCTTGCCGGGGCAGGACCACGCCGGAATGACGAATCGGTACTTGATCAGGGGTTCCCAATGTTCATAGTCGCTCACGCCAGTAGCCCGGACGCCTAGCGTGATGAGCAAACGCGATTACAAAGATTTCTGTAGCGCGCTCGGAGACAACGACGGAGTAGGGGAAACGCCTGAGCATTAGCCGTTTGACGCCACGGGTTCCGGCCGCACCCATCAGGGATGTCAGTGGGACGATCGCTTCTTCAAGCAGGTCAAGAGCCGCGTCAATGGCGTGCTCGAATTCTACGCCTAGCCCGGGACGTTCTTTTTCGTACCACGCTGCGGCCTCGGCTGCTTCCTCGCGGCCGCCTCGTGAATGCGCAATGTGCGCATCAGGGGCGGTTCATGCGGGCGCGCATTCGGCGGCGAAGTTCCTTACGGTCAACCAGGTTGGCAGTGCCTGCATCGATCTCGGAAAGCCTGCGTAGAATCTCCGTGTCCCACGCCTTTTCCACGTCCGCATCCGGCGGCCCGTCGAGGCTG
>Ga0154731_1105_pt1 | contig 13532 bp, 12 predicted proteins | sample Rifle2008BG16ft_FD_105739 | JGI IMG/M metagenome (GOLD analysis project Ga0154731, IMG submission 105739) | Candidatus Muproteobacteria bacterium RBG_16_65_31
AGTCTATTATGCTCGTAAACATACAAGGGTCGGGGTGAGGGCGGGCGAAATCAACGGATTGCTCAACCCCCTCACCCTCGCCTTCTCCGCCTTTCAGGGGGATGGGACTTTTTCAAATTGAAAACTCTTTGCGCCCTTTGTGCTGTACAGGGACGTACGAATGTCGCGCGAGACAGGATGTCGGGAGCGACCGTCTTTGCGACAAATAATCATACTTAATCCCTAGCGGCTGCCCTGGTAGGTGCCCACAAGCTCCGCCTGCGCCAGGATATGCCCCTGCATCGCCTTCTCCAGCCTCGCCTTGGTGGGTGATTTCAAGTCCGGCAAAGCGATGTCGAGCGCGTAGAGCCTGTGGAAGTAACGGTGCCGGCCCACCGGCGGACATGGGCCGCGATAGCCGGCCTGCTTCCAGTCGTTGACTCCTTCCTTCGCGCCCGCGGGCAGATTCGTCGTGATCGCACCGGCGGCGAGGCCGGAGGTTGCGGGCGGGATGTTATACAGCACCCAGTGCACCCAGATCATGCGCGGGGCCTTGGGATCGGGGGCGTCGGGATCGTCAACGACCAACGCGAGGCTTTTTGTCTCTTTCGGGACCCCGCTCCAGGCGAGCGGCGGCGAAACGTCCTCGCCCTCGCAGGTATGACGCCGCGGAATCGCGCCATTGGCGGGAAAGGCGGTGGACGTAAGCACGAACGCCATGGGGCGGTCCTCCTGTGGCCTGTCGCTCGCGATTCCTCCTGACGGCGGCAAGACGCCGGTAATGCTTACAAGGACAATGATTATGCGCGCAGCTTTCAATCACGCCCCCGTGCTGCCGTCAGCCGAGACACTATAACCACAAGCCGTTCCTGCATGCATCACCGGCGGTGCTGGGGTCAAATCAGGAAAATAAAACTCCACAGATTCAATCAGTTAGAGCAACATGTAAATCTTGCTGAAAAAAAACAAAAGGGGCCGAATGGCCCCTTTGCGTTCCGGTCGTGGCGTGTGCGCCTACGCCGTGTGCTGCTCGATGGCCTTCATGCTCAGGCGGATGCGGCCCTGCTTGTCCACTTCGAGCACCTTGACCTTGACGACCTCGCCCTCGCGCAGCTTGTCGGAGACGTTCTCGACGCGCTCGTGCGAGATCTGCGAGATGTGCACCAGCCCGTCCTTGCCCGGCAGGATGGTGACGAAGGCGCCGAAGTCCATGAGCTTGGCGACCTTGCCCTCGTAGATCATGCCGACCAAGACATCGGCGGTGAGCTGCTCGATGCGCCGGCGCGCCTCCTGGGCCGCGTTGTTGTCGGCCGAGGCGACCTTGATCGTGCCGTCGTCCTCGACATCAATGGTGCAGCCGGTCTCCTCGGTGAGCGCGCGGATGGTCGTGCCGCCCTTGCCGATGACGTCGCGGATGCGCTCGGGGTTGATCTTGAAGCTGATGATGCGCGGCGCGTACTCGGACAGTTCCGCGCGCGGCGCCGCGAGCGCCTGATTCATGATCTTGAGAATATGCAGCCGGCCTTCTTTGGCCTGCTTGAGGGCGGTCTCCATGATCTCCTTGTTGATGCCCTCGATCTTGATGTCCATCTGCAACGCGGTCACGCCCGTGGCCGTGCCCGCGACCTTGAAGTCCATGTCGCCGAGATGGTCCTCGTCGCCGATGATGTCGGTGAGCACGGCGAAGCGGCTGCCCTCCAGGATCAGGCCCATGGCGACGCCGGCCACCGGCGCCTTGACCGGCACGCCGGCGTCCATGAGCGCGAGGCTCGCGCCGCAGACCGTGGCCATGGAGCTCGAGCCGTTGGACTCGGTGATCTCGGACACGATGCGCAGCACATAGGGATAGGCCGCCATGTCCGGCAGCACGGCGATGAGGGCGCGCTTGGCGAGCCGGCCGTGGCCGATCTCGCGCCGCTTGGGGCTGCCGACGCGCCCGACCTCGCCGACCGAGAACGGCGGGAAATTGTAGTGCAGCATGAACGGTTCTTTGCGCTCGCCCTCCAGGGCGTCAATGATCTGCGCGTCGCGCCCGGTGCCGAGCGTGGTCACCACCAGCGCCTGGGTCTCGCCGCGGGTGAAGAGCGCGCTCCCGTGGGTGCGCGGCAGCACGGAGGTGGCGACGGTGATCGGGCGCACGGTGCGCGTGTCGCGCCCGTCAATGCGCGCCTCGCCCGCGAGGATGCGGTCGCGCACGTTGCGGTATTCGATGTCGCCCACGATCTTGAGCACCTTTTCCTTCGTGCCCTCGGGGCTGCCCTCGGCCGCGTGCTTGCCGACCGCCTGCTCGCGGATCTCGGCCATGCGGTTCTGGCGCGCGGCCTTCTCCTTGATGCGGTAGGCCTCGGCGATTTGTGGGCCGAACTCGCCCTGCAACGCGTTCTTCAGGCCGCCGTCCTCGCCCGGCGCCTGCCACGCCCAGGCCTGGGCGCCGGCCTCGCGCGCGAGGTCGCGGATCGCCTGGATCACGGCGCGCATCTGTTCGTGGCCGAACATCACCGCGCCCAGCATGGCCTCCTCCGGCAGCTCCTCGGCCTCGGATTCGACCATCAGCACCGCCTTCTCGGTGCCGGCGACCACGAGATTGAGCTGGGATTCCTCGAGCTCCTTGTTGCCGGGATTGAGCAGATACTTGCCGTCCTGGTAGCCGACGCGCGCCGCGCCGATGGGCCCGTTGAACGGCACGCCGGAGAGCGTCAGCGCCGCCGAGGCGCCGATCATGGCGACGATGTCCGGATCAATGTCCGGATCCATGGACAGCACGGTGGCGATGATCTGGACTTCGTTGGCGAACCCTTCGGGGAACAGCGGGCGGACGGGGCGATCTATGAGGCGAGAGGTGAGGATTTCCTTCTCGGAGGGCCGGCCCTCGCGCCGGAAGAATCCGCCCGGGATGCGTCCCGCGGCGTAGGTGCGTTCCTGGTAATCAACCGTGAGCGGGAAAAAATCCCGCCCGGGCGTGGGCTCTTTCAGCGCCACCACGGTGGCGAGGACGACGGTGTCGCCCATGCTGGCGAGACAGGCGCCGCTGGCCTGGCGCGCGACCTCTCCGGTTTCGAGCGTCAGCGTGTGCCGGCCATACTGGATGGTCTTGGTGATCTTAGCCAATGTGTTTACCTCAGTCGTGTTTACTTGCGCAGGCCGAGCCGTTCGATCAGCGCGCGGTAGCGGTCGCCGTCGGTCTTCTTCAGGTATTCAAGCAACTGACGCCGCTGGTTGACCATCTTGAGCAGGCCCATACGTGAGTGATGGTCCTTGGGATGGCCCTGGAAATGGCCGGACAACTCGTCTATCTGGGCCGACAGCAGCGCCACCTGCACCTCGGGCGATCCGGTGTCGCCATCGTGGGTCTGGTAGTCCTGCATGATTTTCGCTTTCTTTTCGACGGTCAAGGCCATCGTTTGCTACCTCGCACAATACTGAAAAAGTTTCGCGGACGTCGCCTTTTGAGGGCGCGTATTCTACCCGCGGGTCTCCCGCATCTCAACCGATTTCTACCGGAAAAGTCAGAGTTTACGGGCGCCGGCCACCAGCCGCCGCGGCGCCACCCGCCCGTCGTCCAGCACCTGGCCCATGCCGAGGAAGCGGTCCTCCCCCTCGTAAATCCGCACCCAACCGGGCGCGCGCCCGTGCTGCATCGAGACCGGCTGGCCCTGGCGCAGGTAATGCGCCGCGAGCGGGGTGAGGTGGACGTCGGGCATGCCGCGCAGCATCGCGTCCATCGGCAGCAGCAATCTCTCGCGCGCCTCCTGGGTCGGCTGCTGCCCGAGTGTATCGAGACGCACGGCCTGCTCGATGCCGAGATCGCCGACCGCGGTGCGGCGCAGCTCGGCCACATGGGCGCCGCAGCCGAGGGCCGCGCCCAGATCGTGCGCGAGGCTTCTGATATATGTCCCCTTGGAACAGGCGATCTCGAGCTCCAGCCGGTCGCGCTCCAGGCCCAACAGGCGGATCTCGTGGATCCGCACCTTCCTGGGCGCGCGCTCGACCTCCACCCCCGCGCGCGCGAGATGGTAAAGCGCCCGGCCCTCGCGCTTGATGGCGGAATACATCGGCGGCACCTGCTCGATCTCGCCGCTGAAAGGCTTGAGCGCGCGCTCGACCTGGCCGCGCGTCACGGCCACATCCCGCGTCGCGGTCACCTCGCCTTCGGCGTCGTAGGTGGCGGTGCTGACCCCGAGGCGGAACACCGTCCAGTAGCGCTTGTCGGCGTCGAACAGAAACCGCGATACCTTGGTCGCCTCACCGAAGGTGAGCGGCAGCAGGCCGGTGGCGATGGGGTCGAGGCTCCCGGTGTGGCCGCCCTTGCAGGCGTTCAGCAGGCGCTTCGCCGCCTGCAGGGCCTGGTTCGAGGTCATGCCCTGCGGCTTGTCCAGCAGCAGCAGTCCGTCCACCGACAGGCATTTTCTGCTCACGCCGATCCCCGCTCAATCGCCCTTGTGCCCGCGGTCTTCGGTCAGGGCGCGCTCGATCAGGCGATCCATATGATCGCCGCGCTCGAGCGACTCGTCGAAGACGAAACGCAGTTCGGGCGCTCCGCGTCTCAGGCCGACCCGTTTTCCCAGCGCGCGGCGCAGGAACGCCGCCGCGTGGTTGAGCGCGGCGGCGGCCGGCACGGCCTCGGCGGAGCCGGCGAGAAGCGAGAAATAGATCCGCGCCGACGACAGATCCGGCGACACCTCGGCGCCGGTGAGCGTGATCTTGTGGGCGAAGTGGTCGTCCAGCTCGCGCGGTATGATCGCGGCCAGCTCGCGCTTTATAAGCTCGGCCACGCGCCGCGGGCGGTTGGAATCTTTAACCATCAGTGGCAAGTAGCAAGTGACAAGTAGCAAGTGACAAGTAGCAAGTGACAAGTGACAAGTGACAAGAGGAAAGAAGTTTGTGCGATTGTTCTTGCTACTTGCTACTTTCCGCTTGCTACTCGGGTTTATAGGGTTCTGGCAACCTCGACCCGCTCGAACACCTCGATCTGGTCGCCGACCTTGACGTCGTCGTAGTTCTTCACCGCGATGCCGCACTCGAGCCCGGCCTTGACCTCGCCGGCGTCCTCCTTGAAGCGGCGCAACGATTCGAGCTCGCCCTCGAAGATCACGACGTTGTCGCGCAGCACACGGATCGGCCGGTTGCGTCGCACCGCGCCCTCGACCACGTAGCAGCCGGCGACGGTGCCGATCTTGGGCGCGCGGAACACCTGGCGCACCTCGGCCAGGCCCAGGAACTGCTCCTTGACCTGCGGCTTGAGCATTCCGCCCATCGCGGCCTTGACCTCGTTCACCGCGTCGTAGATGACGTTGTAGTAGTGCACGTCCACGCCGTGGGTTTCGATCAGCCGCCGCGCGGTGCCGTCGGCGCGCACGTTGAAGCCGATGATGACGGCGTTCGAGGCGACCGCGAGATTCACGTCCGATTCGGTGATGCCGCCGACCATGCCGTGCACCACCTTGACCTTGACCTCCTCGGTGGAGAGCTTCTCCAGCGCCGCGGTGAGCGCCTCGACCGAGCCATGCACGTCCGCCTTGATGATGAGATTCAAGGTCTTGACGCCCTCGGCCTCCTTCAGTTGCTCGAACACGTTGGTGAGCTTGGCCGACCTGGCGGCGAGCTGCACATCCTTGAACTTGCCCTGGCGGTAGAGCGCGATCTCGCGCGCCTTGCGCTCGGACTCGACCACGATCACCTCGTCGCCGGCGCTCGGCACGCCGGACAGGCCCTGGACCTCGACAGGGATCGAGGGCCCGGCCTCTTTCACCGGCCGGCCGTTCTCGTCCAGCATGGCGCGCACGCGCCCGAACTCGCGCCCGGCGAGGACGATGTCCCCCTTGTTGAGCGTGCCGCGCTGCACCAGCACCGTGGCCACCGGGCCGCGGCCCTTGTCGAGGCGCGCCTCGACCACCAGCCCCGCGGCCGGCTCGGTCTTGACCGCCTTGAGCTCCAGCACCTCGGCCTGCAGCAGCACGGATTCGAGCAGCTTGTCTATGCCCGCGCCGGTCTTGGCCGAGACGTTCACAAATATCTCGTTGCCGCCCCATTCCTCGGCCACGACCTCGTGCTTGGTCAGCTCCTGGCGCACGCGGTCGGGCTGCGCCTCGGGCTTGTCGCATTTGTTCACCGCCACCACGATCGGGACCTTGGCGTTGCGCGCGTGATGGACCGCCTCGACCGTCTGCGGCATGACGCCGTCGTCGGCGGCCACGACCAGGATCACGAGGTCGGTCGCCTTGGCGCCGCGCGCGCGCATGGCCGTGAACGCCTCGTGGCCCGGCGTGTCGAGAAAGGTGACGACGCCCCTCGGCGTCTCGACGTGGTACGCGCCGATGTGCTGGGTGATGCCGCCGGCCTCGCCCGCGGCCACCTTGGCCTTGCGGATGTAGTCGAGCAGCGAGGTCTTGCCGTGATCCACGTGGCCCATGACGGTCACCACCGGCGGGCGCGGCTCGGCCACGCCGGCCGCGCCGGGCGCGGCCGCGAGCAGCGCCTCGGGGCTCTCGGGCCTGGCCTCCTTGACCACGTGGCCCATCTCCCCGACCACGACCGTGGCCGTGTCGCGGTCGAGCACCTGATTGATGGTCACCATGGTGCCGAGCTGCATCAGCACCTTGATTACCTCGGCCGCTTTCACCGACATCTTCTGCGCCAGCTCCGCCACCGTGATGGTCTCGGGCAGCGCCACCTCGTGCACGATCGGCTGGGTCGGCTTTTCGAACACGTGCTGGCCGGACATGCTGGTCACGACCGTCTTCTTGGCGACCGGCTTGAACTTCTTCCGCAGCTTCTTGCCTTCCGCGATGTGCAGCTCGCCGCGCTCGCGTTCCTGGATCTTCTCGAGCCTGTCCTTCTTGTGCTTCTCCTTGGGCGGCTTCTTGGCCTCCTTGGCGGGCGCGGGCCTGGCCGCGGCCGGCGGCGCCGCTGGTGCTATGACCGCGGCCGGCGGTGCGGCCGCTTCCGCGGCGCGCGGCGCCTGCTCCCGGGCCTCGGCCGCCGGGACGTGCGCGGCCGCTTCCGGTGCCGCCGCCTCCTCGGTGACCGGCGCCTCGGCGCCGCGCTTGACGAAGGTGCGCTTCTTGCGCACCTCGACCTGGACGGTGCGGGTACCGCCGATGCGTGAGCTCTGAGTGACCTGGCTCGTGGATTTGCGCTTGAGCGTGATCTTCTTTTTGGCCGCGCCTTCCTCCTCCGCGCCGTGGCTGGCGCGCAGGAACCGGAACAGCTTCTCTTTTTCCTCCTCGCTCAGCACGTCGCCGGTCTGCTTGTCGGCGATTCCCGCCGCGAGCAGTTGGCGCAGCAGCGTCTCGGGTGGGACCCCGATCTGCTCCGCGAAACCCTTGATGGTGGTGAGCGCCATATATCCTCTGCTTCGATCAGGCCCCTTCGCGGTTCTCGAACCACGGGGCACGCGCGGTCATGATGAGCTCCCGGGCGCGTTCCTCGGTCATGCCCTCGAACCCGAGCAGGTCGTCAACCGCCTGCTCCGCCAGCTCCTCCATGCTCTTGATGCCGTGGCTCGCCAGCATGCGCGCGGTGGTCTCGTCCATGCCCGCCATCTCGAGCAGATCCTTGGCCGGCTCGGCCAGGTTGATCTTCTCCTCCTGGGCGATGGCGCGCGTGAGCAGCGCGTCGCGCGCGCGGTTGCGCAGCTCCTCGACCAGCCCCTCGTCGAATTCCTCGACCGCGAGCAACTCCTGCTTCGGCACGTAGGCGATCTCCTCCAGGCTCGAGAAGCCCTCCTGCACCAGGACCGTGGCGACGTTCTCGTCCACGGCGAGGCTCTCCATGAAAAGCATCGTGGCCTTGCTCGCCTCCTGCGCGCCCTTCTCGGTGGCGGCCTCCTCGGTCATGATGTTGAGCTCCCAGCCGGTGAGCTCGCCGGCCAGGCGCACGTTCTGCCCGCCGCGTCCGATGGACTGCGACAGTTGCTTCTCGTCCACCATCACGTCCATGCTGTGCAGCTCCTCGTCCACGACGATGGACCGCACCTCGGCCGGCGCGAGCGCGTTGATCACGAACTGCGCCGGGTTGTCCGACCACTGGATGATGTCCACGCGCTCGCCGGCGAGCTCGTTCGAGACGCTCTGCACGCGCGAGCCGCGCATGCCCACGCACGCGCCGATCGGATCAATGCGCGGGTCGGTCGAGCTCACGGCGATCTTGGCGCGCAACCCGGGGTCGCGCGCCGCGCCGTGGATCACGATCAGCCCCTCGCCGGCCTCGGGCACCTCGAGCTTGAACAGCTCGGCCAGGAGCTTGGGGCTCGTGCGCGAGAGAAACAGCTGCGGGCCGCGCGGGATGGATTTGACGTCCTCGAGCAGCGCGCGGATGCGGTCGCCGGGGCGCAACCCCTCGCGCGGGATCATCGCCGTCTTCGACAGCAGCGCCTCGGCGTTGCCGAGGTCCACGATCACGTCGCCGCGCTCCATGCGCTTGACCACGCCCGTGACCATCTCGCCCTTGCGCTCCTCGTACAGCTTCACGACCTGCTCGCGCTCGGCCTCGCGCACCTTCTGCATGATGACCTGCTTGGCCGCCTGCGCCGCGATGCGCCCGAACTCGACCGGCTCCAGCGGCTCCTCGATGAACTCGCCGACCTGGATGTCCGCCTTGCGCGCGCGCGCCTCGGAGAGCTTGATCTGGCGGTCCGGAAACTCGACCACCTCGGTCTCGTCCGGTATCGCCTCCCAGCGGCGGAAGGTGTCGTAGGCGCCGGTGTCGCGGTTGATCGCGACGCGCGCGTCAATGTCGCCCTTGTGGCGCTTGCGCGTCGCGGTCGCGAGCGCCGCCTCCAGGGCCTGGAAAATGACCTCCTTGGCCACGCCCTTCTCGCGCGACACCGCGTCCACCACCATTAATATCTCGCTACCCATCATCTCAAAGTATCTCCATTCCGGCGCCGGCAGGTTGCTGAAAACGCATTTCTCGGCAACCTGTCAGAGCTTGGGCACAAGCCGCGCCCGGTCAATATCGGCGAACGCCAGATCAAACCGTTCTTTGTCCACGTCCAGCGCCACATGATCGTCGGCGACCTCGAGGAGCAGCCCGGTGAAATTCCTGCGCCCCGCCACCGGCGGGGACACGCGCACCTTGACGGTCGCGCCGAGGTGGCGCCGGAAATCCTCCGGCGTCACCAGCGGCCGGTCGAGGCCGGGCGAGGAAACCTCCAGCATATAGCTCCCCGGCAACGGATCCTCGACGTCGAGGATGGCCGAAAGCTGACGGCTCACACGGGCGCAGTCGTCCACCGTCACCCCCTTGGGGCCGTCAATATACACCCGCAGCGTGGCGCGTCGGCCGCCGCCGGCAAGCTCCACGTCCACCAGCTCGAAGCCCAGGGCCTGCGCCCCCGGCTCCAGCAACCGGCGCAGATCCGCCCGCATGCCGCGCGTAAACTCTTGTCCCATAAAACAAAAGTGGGCGCGAGGCCCACTTCTTTTAACTGTTAACCGGGTTCAGATTATAAGGCCTTTTGAACAAATCTCAATGCGCCGTCTTCTGGCGCACGGCTTTGGCGCCAGCCGTTGACCGGACGGCGCCGGTCAATACCGCATGCCGATGCGGGCGAATAGCTAGATGGGGAAATTGGTAGCGGGGGTAGGATTTGAACCTACGACCTTCGGGTTATGCATACCACTACAGCTTTCGCTGCGCCCGGCGTAGACCGGACTTTGTGGTCTGGACTTTACCTTCGCCCTCGGCCGAACCGTTAGGGCGCCTGCCATCAAGTCTCTACACCTTCCCCGAGTTTCCTCAGGGCTTGGCTCGGGATTACCACGCCACAGGCTTCCCCGACTTTGACAAGTGTCACACGCAGGTTTCCCCGCGTGCAGCCCAGTGCAAGATCAGATCCCAAGCGTCACGGTATTCAGCGGAACCTGGTTTCCGTTGACGCTTGTCGGCTTCGACCATGTGAATCTCACTGCCGTAGCCGATGAACACTTCAACCGGGAAGACATAAAACAAATCCGACTCAGGCAGGTAAACCAGCGCAAAGTCAAAGTCTCCGGCTTGATACGCCTCTCTGACCATGGCGCGCCGGTTCGTCTTGGTGCGCCGATTGTCAACGACGTAGTTTCGTGAAGGCTTATCGAACCACGCACACTTGACCTGCACTTTTACCAGCGCTCCCTCGACATCGAAGACCAGATCGTACGGTAACCGGTCCCCCACGGGGGTCAACACACCCCAACCGTGGTTTAATGCGCGAAGGATCGCCGCCTGTTCGGCAATGTCTCCTTTCAGCTTGGTGTTCAAGGTGATCTCGCGGAATTGAGCCCGACGAGCTGCCAGACTGCTCCACCCCGCAATAGACGGGAAGTATACCGGTGGGTTTAGGTTATTACAAGGTAAAGGACCAGACGCGCGCGGCGTTATCGCCACGAAAGCCGCGTACCGGGTCAGCCGCATACCGGATCATCAGCGTCACGCGCCCGGAAACAGGACGCTGGCGCGAACGCCCCGAAGGGCGCTGTTGAGCGGGACCTTCTGGTCCCGGGTCTGGATACCGCGCTCGCCGTCAGTTACAGGCTACCGCCCATCGGCCGCGATCCGGTAAAGATATTCATTTTCATCCAGCGGTGTCTATGCTTGGTGCGCACGCCAACGGCGTATCCACGGACGCCGGCAAGCAAACATGGAAGTTGCGGCGCCCACGCTTCCAGAGAAATCGCCCGGGCGCAGTACCCGCCAGATATACCGGTCTAACATTCAGCCAGCCACGGACGGAGGGGCGTTTCAGAATCCCGCCAGGGACGGTGCGTTTGTTTTCCGGCCGCGACCGGCCGCACCTTTTAACATCCCCGCCGTCATGCGGGAAGGAGCAGGCATGAGATTAAAGCTGGCGTCATCGGTATTGTTGCTTTACGGGCTGACCTGGACCTGGGCGGCCGAACCCGCCGCGGCGGGCGACACCGAATTCGTATTCAGCGCGCCGCCGCGCGGCGAGCGGGCGAAAGAACAGGGGATATACGATCCCATAGCCGAATATCTCACTCGGGCGACCGGGCAGAAATTCGTCTACGCATACTCGCACGACTGGCTGACTTATCAGAACCGGATGCGCACCGGAACATATGACCTTATGTTCGACGGCCCGCACTTCGTCGGCTGGCGTATGGCCAACCTGGGACATACCCCACTGGTGAAGCTCGCGGATGAATTCATATTCGTCGTCATCACCCGGGCGGATAATCAGCGGGTCAGGGAAGTAAAAGATCTGTCCGGCCGCATGGTTTGCGCCCATTCCATACCGAATCTCGGAACGCTGGCGTTGCTGTCACAATTCCCCAACGCCGCGCGACAACCATACATCACCGAAATTCAAGGTTGGGACAAGGCCTATCAGGGCGTGCAGGACAACAAGTGCGTCGGCACGGTGCTGCCATTGAAGGTTCTCAAAAAAATGGATTCCGGCGCCTCCCGCAAGATGAAGACGCTTTACACGCATCCGGCACTGCCCAACCAGGCCTTTACCGCCAGTCCGCGCGTCTCCGCCGAGTTGCAGCGGAAGATCGCCGCGGCCCTGCTGTCGGAAGAAGGAAAGAAGGCGACCGCCAAGCTGTTGGAGGCCTACGCCGCCAAGGAGTTCGTGCCGGCGCGGCCGGGGGAATACGCGGGGCTGGGGAGTCTGCTGAAGGACGTGTACGGTTTCGACAACGACCGCGCAAAACAAACGCTGTCGGCGAAGGACCGTTAAGAGTTCCTGTCAAAAGGAAATCGCCGCGCCGACTTACCATCATCCCCACCCTTCTCCCGGAGGGAGAAAAGCTTAAATCCCCTCTCCCCGCGGGAGAGGGGATGGGGCGAGGGCCGGGAGACGCGCGGCGCTAGCCGAATTGATAGTGCTTTTGCACCGGCGCGCGGATGTCCCAGGTGCAGGACATGCCGGCCGGGAAGGTCACGAGATCGCCGGCGCCGACGCGCACCGGCTCGCCGCCGTCCGGCGTGACGATCACATCGCCCTCGAGGAAATAGCAGGTCTCACGCTCGTCATAGGTCCAGGGAAATCTGGAGATCTCCTTGGTCCAGATCGGCCAGTCGTAGACGCCCATGACCTCCAGCTTGGCCGGCGAGGGATTGCGTTCGAACAGGATCTTGTTCACGGCTGGCACCCGGTTTTCGTGCGATTCTATCTGTCACGCGCCGGCGCGGCAACGCCGTCAGAATCCGGCGAGGAACGCCCAGTACACCAGAAAATTGACGGCGGTCAGGGGGACGCCGATGCGCGCGAATTCCACGAATGTCAGCGTGTGTCCGCCCTTTCTCTCCGCGTTCTGGATGATGATCACGTTGCTCGCGGCGCCGAGGATAAAGAGATTGCCCGCGATGGTGCTGCCCGCCGCCAGGGCCAGCAGCTCGCGTTCGGAGGCCCCCGCGTGCAGCAAAAGCGGCAGCAGCAGCGCGACCAGCGGGACGTTCGAGATCAGCTGGCTCAGGAGCACGCCCGTAAGCAGGACCAGCGTGACGGAAAGCAGGTTCAATCCCAGCTTGCCCATGATCCCCTGGAAAAAGCCGGTGTTCCAGACGCTCTCCATCAACACGAACATGGCGGCGAAGAATATCAACGTATGCCAGTCTATTTGCCCGGTGATCGTCCACCTCCTGGGGCTGAAGAGCAGGATCGGCGCGGCGGCGATGAGTGCGATGTAGGTCAGACGGAAGGCGCTCCCCACGCCGAAGAGCGTGAGCGCGATCTTCACCGCCGTGAGCGCGATCAGCAGGACCAGCGCGAGCCGTGCCAGACGCGCGAGGGCCCGGTCCCGGAGCTGCGCGCGCACATGCACGAGCGCCGCGCCGTGAAAGCTCTCGTGATAAAACAGCCTGAGCAGGCCGAAGGCCAGGAGCAGGCTCAGCAGCGTCGGTGCGGCGAGGTGGCGGAAGAATTCGCCGAAGGGATTGGCCAGCCCGCCGTGCAGAGCGATCAGGAGGTTCTGCGGGTTGCCGATCGGGCTCGCGACGCTGCCGAGCGTCACGGCGAAGGCGAGCGCGAGCAGCAGCACCTGGGGCGGCATGCGGTGCTGTCTGGCGAGCAGCAGCATCAGCGGCGTCCCGATGATCGCCAGGGTGTCGTTCATCAGGAACGCCGAGGCCGCGCCGGCCCCGAACAGGATCAGCAGGATCAGCGCGTCCGCCGAGCGCGCGCGGCGGAAGAGCTTATAGGACAGGTGAAAGAGATAGCCGCTCTCTTCCAGGGCCTGGCCGACGACGAACACGCCGAACAGAAACAGCATCACGTCCGGATTTATCGCGCGCGCCGCCTGCATGGGCCCGATCGCGCCCGCGAGCAGCGCCGCGGCCGCGCCGAGCAGCATGACCAGCCAGATGGGAAGACGGACGCGGCCGACGCCGCGGACGGCGATCAGCAGCAAGACGACGGCGAGAATGACAACGGCGACGGGCACGGTCTGTTCTTCTTTTGGGGGCGTCTAGGAATTCGTCACTTTTGAAAACGGGCTGGTTGCCCGTTATCCTTAAATATGTCGAGCCGCCCTGCGGGCGGCGTGTACTTGTGGGTGGCTGACCCACGGCAGGTGACTTTTCTTTGCGCGGCCAAAGAAAAGTCACCA
>Ga0154731_1014_pt1 | contig 13494 bp, 12 predicted proteins | sample Rifle2008BG16ft_FD_105739 | JGI IMG/M metagenome (GOLD analysis project Ga0154731, IMG submission 105739) | Candidatus Muproteobacteria bacterium RBG_16_65_31
TGAAATCAATGCAGATGTCCCTGCATCTCATCGAACACCAGCTCCTCGAGCAGGGCGTAGGCGTGCTCCTGCCCGGGCTGATTGAACAGCACCATGAGGATCACCCACTTGAGCTGCTCGAGCGCGATCTCCTCGACCTCCAGCGCCATGGCGCGGTCTATCACCAGCTCGCGCGTGCGGGTGTCGAGCAGGCCGCTCTGCTCCATGAACAGGATGAAGCCGCGGCAGTCGGGATTGAGCTTCTCCGCCTCCTGCGCCGTGTAGTGGCGGAGCGCGTCCGCGCGGCCGCAAAGCGGCAGGCGGTTGTCCTGCTCGCGCAGGGCCGCGAGGCCCTCGAGCCAGGAAAAGGCCTTGCTGATCTCGCCCTTGGGGAAGCCGGCCTGGGTGAGCTCGGTGGCCAGCGTTTCCTGGTCCGGATGGAATTCGGGACCATCTTCCATGTAGTTCTCGAACAGGTACATCAGGACATCAAACACGTTTTCTTTCATCACGTATATTGGTTCTCTAGCAGGCCGCTGAAAAACGATTTTTCAGCGGCCTGCTATATGCGGTGATATGTGGCGCCCGCGCCGAGAGCAACCAGCCCGCGCAGCTCCATCTGCAACAGCATGGAGGAAACGGCATCCGCCGTCAATCCGCTGCGCTCGACCAGGGTGTCAACGCTCACCGGGTCATGACCCATGAATTCCAGCAGACCGGCGTGCGCCGCATCCGGCGCGACCCGCTCCGCCGCGGGCGTGCACGCGAACCGCGCCAGCGGCCCGAGCTCCTCGACGATGTCCTGCGCCGTCTCGACGAGCTTCGCGCCCTGGCGGATGAGCGCGTGGCAACCGCGCGCGAGCGGCGAGTGGATCGAGCCCGGAATGGCGAACACCTCGCGCCCCTGTTCCGCGGCCAGACGCGCCGTGATGAGCGAGCCGCTTCCGAGCGCCGCCTCGACCACGAGCGTGCCGGTGGCGAGCCCGCTGATCAGGCGGTTGCGGACCGGGAAATTCCCGGCCAGCGGCGGCGTCCCCAGCGGAAACTGCGACACCAGCGCGCCGCGCGCTGCGAGCTCGTGCGCGAGCTCGCGGTGGCGCGGCGGGTACACGCGGTCGAGCCCGGTGCCGCACACGGCGATGCTCGCGCCGCCGGCGTCGAGCGCGCCGCGGTGGGCCGCGCCGTCAATGCCGAGCGCGAGTCCGCTGGTGATGGTGAGACCGGACGCGGCGAGCGCGCGCGCGAAGGCGCGCGCGTTTTCGCGGCCGGCGGGCGTCGGGTTGCGGCTGCCCACGATCGCGAGCTGCGGCGCGGAGAGCAGCGCGCGCTCGCCGTGCACGTACAGCAGCACCGGCGGATCGGCGATCTCGCGCAGCAGCGCCGGATAGTCCGGATCGGCCCAGGTCAGCAGGTGGCGCCGCGGCTCCTTGAGCCAATCCAGCTCTTGCGCGAGCGCCGCCTCGTCCGGCCCGGCCAGGATCGCGCGCACGGCCTCCGGCCGGTCGGGCAGAAGCGGCTCCAGCTGCGCGCCGCTGGCGGCGAAGATCCCTTCGGCCGCGCCGAAGCGCTCGAGCAGGGCGCGCTGCGCGGTCGCGCCGACGCCCGGCAGACGGTTGAGGGACAACCAGAAGCGCTGGGAGTCGGGCCGCGGCGGGGCGGGAGTTGCGCCGGTCATGGCCACAACTTACCCGATTTGCGGCGGGCTGTCAGGGCGTGACCACGGTATCCAGGATGTGGATCGGGCGCGTGGCGCTCATGACGAGGGCGTAGCTGACCTTCTCGAAGGTGCGAAAGACCATGATCAGGGCCGACTCCTCGTCCGGCAGCTTGTAGACCTCGCGCGTCTCGGGATCCTTGTGCGTGCCGACATGGCGCATGACGCGCAGCACGTGTCCCTCCTGCATGCCCTCGCGCCGGCCGAGACTGATGGCGACGACCGTGTACGGACCGACCTCGGCGACCGCGTTCAGCGCGGTCACGATCCGACCCTGCACCCGCGCCTCGGGGGCGCGCGGATAGTAATAGGGCAGGGCGGCCCGGGGCGGGGCGGCGAGCAGGCGGTCGCGCGGCAGGATCTCCTGCTTCACCAGGGTCACGACGAGCTTGGTCGGATCGCCGGCCTCGAGCCGCCGGGCGTCGCCGAGATAGATCGCCTCGTAGGCGAGCAGCTCGTCGGTGTCGGGGTGGCGTATGGGATTGCCCTTGCGGAAGATCTGGTAAAACTCCTGGTCGTCGGCCTTGAGTCCGCGGGCGTAGAACTCGCTCTGGCCGCCGAGGGCGATGCGGTCGTCCAGGCCGATCGTGACATAGCCGGCGTCCTCCAACTGCTTCTCGTCTATCGCCAGCGGCTGGGTCAGGAACGGCTCGATGAAATTCGGCGGGATGGTGGGGATGGCCTTTTCCAGCGGCTCGCTGTAGATCTTCGGCAGCAGTTTCACGGTCCCGAGTTCCGGCGGCGGCTCCGCGGGCGCCGCCGCGCCGGGCTCGGCGCCGGGCGCCGCCATCACCTCCCGGCGCAGCACCGTCAGCTCCGGCCGGCCGTCAACCACGCGCAGCACGATCACATCGCCGGGATAGATCAGGTGCGGGTTTTTGATCTGCTCGTTGATCTTCCAGATCCTGGGCCAGTGCCAGGGGGTCTTGAGAAAGCGGTTGGCGATATCCCACAGGGTGTCGCCCTTGACGACGGTGTAGCGCTCCGGATGATCGGGCCTGAGCTGCACGTCGTCCGCCCGGGCCGCCGCGCCTGCGGCGAGGCACGCCACAATAATAAGAACAGGCAGTATCGGGTTGCGGGCGGAGCGGTGCGTGCGCGGGGGCGACATGCCGTGGCCGTTGTGGTTATCCTGGCCCTGAGTGTAGACCAAGCACGCGCGCCGCGCCAAGGACGCGGCGACCAAAATCGGCTTGCGATTCAGCGGCATTTGCACCGATAATAAACCACTTTGGTAAGATGCAAAACGATGATTTTTTGACCGCCACCTCCATGGCGCTGCGCACGATTCTGCACCTCCCCGATCCGCGCCTGCGACGCCAGGCCGCGCCCGTGACCGAGGTCACCCCCGCGATCCGGCAACTGATCGCCGACATGGCCGCGACCATGTACGCCGCGCCGGGCGTCGGCCTGGCCGCGATCCAGGTGGACGAACCCGTGCGCGTTGTCGTGATTGACGTCTCCGAGGAACGGAACGCGCTGCTGGTGCTGATCAACCCGGAAATAATCGCAACCGACGGGGAACAGACGCTCGAGGAAGGCTGCCTTTCCGTGCCCGGGATCTACGAGCCGGTCACCCGCGCCGCGCACGTCAAGATCCGCGCCCGCGACCGCGACGGCGAGCCGTTCGAGCTGGCGGCCGACGGCCTGCTCGCCACCTGCATCCAGCACGAGATTGACCACCTCGACGGCCGGCTGTTCGTGGATCGCCTCTCGCGGCTCAAGCAGGGCCGCATCCGCAAGAAGCTCGAAAAACAGTCGCGGCTGGCGATGTAGAAGAGCGATCAGCGATCAGCTATCAGCTATCAGCCAAAACCGCCTTTTGCTGTAAGCTGATTGCTGACCGCTGATAGCTGACAGCTTTTTATGAACCTCATCTTCGCCGGGACTCCCGCCTTCGCCGTTCCCGCGCTCGAAGCCTTGCTGCGGGCGGGCCACCGCATACTCGCGGTGTACACCCAGCCGGACCGTCCCGCCGGGCGCGGACGCAGGCTCGCGGCCAGCTCGGTGAAGGAGTTCGCGCTGGCGCACGGGCTCGAGGTGCGCCAGCCGGAAACCATCAAGGGCCGCGCCGAGGAGCTCAAGGCGCTCAACCCCGACGCCATGGTCGTGATCGCCTACGGCGTGCTGCTGCCGCCCGAAATCCTCGCGGTGCCGAAACACGGCTGCATCAATGTCCACGCCTCGCTGCTGCCGCGCTGGCGCGGGGCGGCGCCGATCGCGCGCGCGCTCGAGGCCGGCGACGCCGTGACCGGCGTCACGATCATGCGCATGGACGCCGGCCTCGACACCGGGCCGATGCTGCACAAGGTCGAGACGCCGATCCGCGCCGACGACACCGCCCAGACGCTGCACGACCGCCTCGCGGCCCTCGGCGCGGACGCGCTGGTCGCGGCGCTCGCCGCGCTCGCACGCGGCGCCCTCGAGCCGCGGCCGCAGGATGAGGCCGGCGCCTGCTACGCCGGCAAGCTCAAAAAGGCGGAGGCGCGCCTCGACTGGACGCAGCCGGCGGCCGTGATCCACCGCCGCATCCGCGCGTTCAATCCCTGGCCGGTGGCGAGCACCGTGTTCGCCGGGAAGACGATCCGCCTGTGGGAAGTGGGGCCGCTCGAGCCGGGGCGTGCGGGCGCCGCGCCCGGCACGGTGGCGCGGGCGGACGCCGGCGGCATTCGCGTGTGCGCGGGCGACGGTGAAGTGAACATCACGCGGCTGCAAGCCGAGGGCGGCCGGGCGCTGGCGGCGGCCGATTTTCTGAATGGTTTCCGCCTCGCGCCCGGCGACCGGTTCGTGCGATGACGACCGCCGCCCGGACCGCGCCCGCCGAGGCGCGCGCGCTCGCGGCCCGGGTCGTGACCCAGGTCGGCGCGCATAACCGCTATCTCGATGCGGCGCTGGAAGAGGTCGTGGGCGCGCGGCCCGTGCCGGCGCGCGCCGCGGCCCTGATTCAGGAGCTGAGTTACGGCGTGTTGCGCTGGTATCACCAGCTTGCGGCCGTGGCGCGGCTGCTGCTCGAAAAGCCGCTCGGCCCCAAGGACCGGGACGTGGAGGCGCTGCTGCTCGTGGGTCTCTATCAACTCAGGCACATGCGCGTCGCGCCGCACGCGGCGGTGTCCGAGACCGTCGCGGCCGCGGCGCGGCTGCGCAAACCCTGGGGCAAGAACCTGATCAACGCCTGCCTGCGGGAGTACCTGCGCCATCCGGAGCGGGCGCAACGGGAAATAGAAAACAACCCGGCGGCGGCGCTGAGCCACCCCGCGTGGCTGCTGGAGGAGCTGCGCCGCTCCTGGCCGCACGAGTGGGAGGCCGTCGCGCACGCCAACAACGAACGCCCGCCGCTCGTCCTGCGCGTGAACCTGCGGAAAAATTCGCGCGCCGAATACCTCGCGCGTCTTGCCGCCGCCGGCCTGGACGCCGCGCCGACGGCGCTTTCCGACGCCGGCGTGATTTTGTCCCGGCCGGCGCCGGTGGGGCGGCTGCCGGGCTTCGCCGACGGCTGCGTCTCGGTCCAGGACGAGGCGGCGCAGCTTGCGGCCATACTGCTGGACGCCCGGCCGGGGGAGCGCTTGCTCGACGCCTGCGCCGCCCCGGGCGGCAAGGCCGCCCACATCCTGGAACGGGTCCCCGGGCCGGCCGAACTCATGGCGCTCGAGGCCGATCCCGCCCGCGCCGGGCTGATCGGGCAAAATCTCGCGCGCCTCGGGCTCGAGGCGCGGGTCGTCGTGGGCGACGCCGGCGCCGCGCAATCCTGGTGGGACGGGCGGCCGTTCGATCGCATTCTGCTGGACGCCCCGTGCTCGGCGACCGGCGTCATCCGCCGCCACCCCGACATCAAGCTTCGGCGCCAACCCGCGGATATCCCGCGCCTTATCCAGGCCCAGGCGCGCCTGCTGGACGGGCTGTGGCCCTTGCTCCGGCGCGGGGGTAAGCTTTTGTATGTGACCTGCTCGATTCTGCCCGGAGAAAACGAGGACCAGCTGCGGGCCTTCCGCGACCGCCGCCCCGACGCCGCCGAATCGGCCCTGACCGGCGGCTGGGGCCGGGCGCGGGCGCTCGGCCGGCAGACCCTGCCGGGCGAGCGGGGCATGGACGGATTTTATTATGGTTGCCTCAAGAAAAGCTGAGTGGCTGGCGGCGGCGCTCGCCGTGATGCTCGCGCCGGCGGTCGCGGACTTTAAGGCCGCCGAGGTGCGGCCGAAATTCGCGCCGGCCGCGCTCGCCCTCGGCGGCCGGCTCGAACTCGACCTCACGCCCAACGTGGAGGAGGCGCTCGCCAAGGGCATACCGCTCGAGGTGATCTTCACCGTGCGCCTCTACCGCGAGCGCAAGCTGCTGTGGGACCGGCGCATCGCCGAGTGGACGTTCAAACGCGAGCTCCGCTATCACGCCCTGTCCGGCCAGTACCTGATCGGCAGCGGACTCCCGCACCTGGGCGACGCGCCGGAGGAAACCGTCACGGAGAGCTTCAACTCACTGCCGGAGGCGTTGCGACAGATGGGCGCGCTCGACGAGCTCAAGCTGCCGCTGCCCGCGACCGCGGCGCCGGCGGGCGAGCACACGGTGGAGATCCGCGCCTACCTCGACATCGAGGCGCTGCCGGCGCCGTTGCGGCCGGTGGCCTACACCTCGCTCGCCTGGCGTCTCAACAGCGGCTGGAGCACATGGAAGGTACAACGCTGAAGCGCTACTTCACCGGCGTCGCGCCGCTCGCGGTGCTGTCCGTGCTGCTGCTCGCGGCGCTGTTCATGATGAGCGCCGCGATCCAGAACTCGGCGGTCTTCGGGCGCGTGTACACGGCGCTGCTGGTGATCAACCTGTTCGGCATCGTGCTGCTGCTGGCGCTGATCCTGCTCAATCTGTTCCACCTCATCGAGCAGCACCGCGCGCGCGTCATGGGCGCGCGCCTGACGCTGCGCCTGCTGATAATGTTCACGCTGCTGGCGGTGGCGCCGGCGTCGGTGGTGTTCTTCTTCTCGCTGCAGACGCTCAACCGTGGCATAGACAACTGGTTCGACGTCAAGATCGAGCAGGCGCTCGACGACGCCCTGCTGCTCGGACGCGCGGCGCTCGACGCCACCAAGCAGGACCTGGTGAAGAGCGCCCAGGAGATGGCGACCGAGCTGCAAAACGTCTCCTCCGCCGGGAGGCCCGGCGCCAACCGCACGGTGCTGGCGGCGCTGAACAACCTGCGCGAGCAGTACGGCGTCACCGAGCTCACGCTCTACGCCCAGGACGGCAGGATCATCGCCGCCAGCGGCGAGCCGAGCCTCGGGACCGGGACGCTGGTGCCGGATCGTCCGAGCGACGCCGTCCTGGCCCAGGTGCGCCAGGGCCAGACCTACGCCAATCTGGACGTGATCGGAAAATCCGGGCTGCAGCTGCGCGTGGTGGCGCCGGTGTACGCGCGCGCGGTCGGCGCGCCGCTGCGGCTGCTGCAGGTGCTGCAGGCGCTGCCGACGCGTTACGCCAAGCTCGGCGAGAGCGTGCAGTCGGCCTACGCCGAATATGAAAAGCTGGCCTATCTGCGCGGGCCGCTCAAGTTCGGCTTCATCCTCACGCTCACGCTCGTGACGCTGCTCGCCATGCTGATCGCGGTGTGGGCGGCGATCTTCTTCGCCCGCCGCCTGGTGGCGCCGATCCGCGACCTGGCCGAGGGCACGCGCGCCGTGGCCGACGGCGACTACCGCAAGCAGCTGCCGGTGCCGGGCGGCGACGAGATCGGCGTCCTGGTCAAGTCCTTCAACGACATGACGCGCCGCATCCACGGCGCCAACGCCCAGATCCGGCGCAGCCAGCGCGAGGCGGAGATGCAGCGCACCTATCTCGAGACCGTGCTCACGCATCTGTCCTCCGGCGTGCTGTCCTTCGACCAGCGCCAGTGCCTGCGCACGCACAACGCCGCCGCCGGCCAGATCCTCGGCGCCGATCTCGCCCGGGCCGCGGGCCAGCCGCTCGCCTGGCTCGGAGAGAACCACGCGCACCTCGCGCCGTTCGCGGACGCCGTGGACCGGGCGCTCGGCGCCGGCCAGGCCGAATGGCGGGCGGACGTGGCGCTCGAGGGGCAGAACGGCCGGCGCACGCTGATGCTGCGCGGCACCCGGCTGCCGGCGCTGGGCGGGCGGCGCGGCGGCTGCGTGGTCGTGTTCGACGACGTCACCGCCCTCATCCAGGCGCAGCGCGACGCCGCCTGGGGCGAGGTCGCGCGGCGCATGGCGCACGAGATCAAAAACCCGCTGACCCCGATCCAGCTCGCCGCGGAGCGCATCCGCCACAAATTCCTGCGCGCGCTGCCGGAGGACGAGCGCCAGACCCTCGACCGGGCCACGCGCACGATCGTGGAGCAGGTCGAGGCGCTGAAGGCGATGGTGAACGCGTTCTCGGATTACGCGCGCCCGGCGCCGATGCAATCCCGGCCGCTCGATCTCAACAACCTGATCCGCGACGTGGCCGAGCTCTACCGCAACGAGCGCGCGCCCGAGGCCGGCGGCGCGCCGGCGCTCGCGCTCGAGCTCGATCCGGAGCTGCCGTGGATCACCGCCGACGCCGGGCGCCTGCGCCAGGTGCTGCACAACCTGCTGCTGAACGCGCGCGACGCGCTCGCCGCGACCGCCCGGCCCGAGATCCGCCTCGGCACGCGGCTCGTGCGTGACGGCGAGCGCGGCTACGCCGAGTTCAGGGTCCAGGACAACGGCCCCGGCTTCCCGCCCGCCATGCTCGAGCGGCTGTTCGAGCCCTATGTCACGTCCAAGGAAAAGGGCACCGGGCTCGGCCTCGCCATCGTCAAGCGCGTCGTCGAGGAGCACGGCGGCGGCATCCGCGCCGAGAACCCGGCCCAGGGCGGGGCCTGCGTCACCATCCGCCTGCCGGCGGGCGCGGCGGCCGCGGACCCGGCGGAGACGCGCGGCGAGGTCGTGCCCCTGACGCGCACGCGGATGGAGAAGGGCGCATGACCGCCGCGCCCCTGGAACAGCCGGGCGGCCGCGCCGCCGACGCGGCGCGCGCGCAACCGGGCTACATCCTGGTCGTGGACGACGAGCCGGACATCCGCCGGCTGGTGCAGGAGATCCTGGAGGACGAGCACTACCAGGTGGCGACCGCGGAAAACGCGGCCGCCGCGCGCGCGGCCTTCCAGCAGCGGCGCCCGGATCTGATCCTGCTCGACATCTGGATGCCGGACACCGACGGCATCACCCTGCTCAAGGAATGGTCCAGGGACGGCATGCTCGAGGCGCCGGTGGTGATGATGTCCGGGCACGGCACGGTCGAGACCGCGGTCGAGGCCACGCGCCTCGGGGCCTACGACTTCATCGAGAAGCCGGTGTCCATGGGCAAGCTCCTGGTCACGGTCGAGCGCGCGCTCGAAAACGCGCATCTCAAGCGCGAAAACCTGCACCTGCGCCGCGCCGCCGAGCCGGCGGGCTTTCTCATCGGCAAGAGCCCGGCGATGCAGCAGCTGCGCGACCACATCGAGCGCATCGCCCGCACCGACACCTGGGTGCTGATCAGCGGCGAACCCGGCAGCGGCCGGTCCGCGGCCGCGCGCCATCTGCACCACCGCAGCGCGCGCCGCCATCGGCCGTGCGTCGAGATCGGCCCGCCCCAGGACCTGACGGCGCAACTGTTCGGCGCCGAGCCGGGCGGCGACCCGGGGGGCCTGGAGCAGGCGCACGGCGGCACGCTCATCCTGAACGAGATCGGCGCGCTCGATCTCGCCGCCCAGGCGCGGCTGCTGAAAGCGCTCGAGGAGAAGCGCCTGGCGCGCGCCGGGCGCGCGCCGGTCGAGCTGGACGCGCGCCTCATCGCCACCACCGGCCAGGACCTGCAACGGGCCTGCGCCGACGGGCGCTTCCGCGAGGATCTGTTCTACCGGCTGAACGTCGTGCCGCTGCGCATCCCGCCGCTGCGCGAGCATCGCGAGGACGTGCCCGCGCTCACCAACTTCTACCGCGACTGGATGGTGGACAACGAGCAACTGCCGTACCGCAGATTCACCACCGGCGCGCTCAACGCCCTGCGCAACCATTCCTGGCCGGGCAACACCCGCGAGCTGCGGAACGCGGTGCAGCGCCTGCTGATCCTCAATCCCGGCGAGGAGATCACCGAGGTCGAGGCGGAGCAGGCCCTGAGCGGCCGCCCCCCGGCCGCGGGCGGCCTGGACCCGCTGTTCGACAAGCCGCTGCGCGAGGCGCGCGACCAGTTCGAGCGCGCCTACCTCGAGCACCACCTGGCGCGCACCGGCGGCAACGTCGCCGAGGTCGCGCGGCTGTCCGAAATCGAACGGACCCACCTGTATCGCAAGCTCAAGCAGCTCGGGGTCAACCCGAAGCCGCTTAAGGAATAGACCTCGCCACCGAGAGCACAGGGGGCACGGAGAAAACGCGAGAGAGAAGAATAAACTAACAAAATATATGATAATTCCCTCTGTGATCTCCGTGCCCTCTGTGGTCAACAATCATATAAAGGCCAACGCTACATGAAGGTCATCATCCTCGGCGCCGGCCAGGTCGGCACATCGGTCGCCGCGAACCTGGTCTACGAAAACTACGACATCACCGTCGTGGACACCGACGCCGCCAAGCTCCACGACCTGCAGGACCGGCTCGACCTGCGCACCGTCGTCGGCAACGGCGCGCACCCGGACACGCTGCGGGCCGCGGGCGCCGAGGACGCCGACATGATCCTCGCGGTCACCAACTCGGACGAGGTCAACATGGTCGCGTGCGAGATCGCCTACTCGCTGTTCCACACGCCGACCAAGATCGCCCGCATCCGCGCCGCCGAATACCTCTCGCACCCGGAGATCTTCACCCAGGAAGTCATACCCATAGACGTCATCATCAGCCCGGAACAGATCGTCACCGACTACATCCAGCGCCTGATCGAGTACCCGGCGGCGCTCCAGGTGCTCGACTTCGCCGGCGGGCTGGTGCGGCTGGTCGCGGTGCGGGCGGTGCACGGCGGGCCGCTCGTGGGCAACAAACTGCAGGCGCTCAAGGAGCACCTGCCGCAGGTGGAGACGCGGGTCGCGGCCATCTACCGCCGCGACCGGCCGATAGTCCCCGAAGGCGACACCGTGATCGAGGCCGACGACGAGGTGTTCTTCATCGCCGCCAAGGACGACATCCCGGCGGTGCTGTCGGAGCTGCGCAAGCTCGGCAAGCCGGTCAAGCGCGTCATGCTCGCCGGCGGCGGCAACATCGGCATGCGCCTGGCGCGGGCGCTCGAGTCCCGCCGCTACGTCACCAAGCTCATCGAACGCAATCCGGCGCGGGCGCGGGCGGTGGCCGAGGAGCTCGACAAGACCGTGGTGCTGCTCGGCGACGCCGCCGACGAGGAGCTGCTGACGCGCGAGGGCATCGAGGACATTGACACCTTCTGCGCCGTGACCTCGGACGACGAGGCCAACATCATGTCGGCCATGCTCGCCAAGCGCCTGGGCGCCAGGCGCGTGATGGCGCTCATCAACCGCGCGGCCTACGTGGACCTGATCCAGAGCGTGGGCAACATAGACATCGCCATCTCGCCGCAGCAGGCCACCATCGGCAGCCTGCTGACGCACCTGCGCCGCGGCGACGTCGCCGCGGTGCATTCGCTCCGGCGCGGCGCGGCCGAGGCGATCGAGGCCATCGCCCACGGCGACGCCAAGACCTCGCAGGTCGTGGGCCGCGCGATCCAGGACATCGCGCTGCCGCACGGCGCGAGCATCGGCGCCGTCGTGCGCGATGGCAAGGTGCTGATCGCGCACCACGACACCGTGATCGAGCCGAACGACCACGTGATCCTGTTCGTCGTGGACAAGCGGCGCATCCCGGACGTCGAACGCCTGTTCCAGGTCGCGTTCACCTTTGTTTGACGAACCCGCCGGCGGATTGCGACCTGCCTCCATGAGCGCTCTGGAATCGAGCCCCAAGCTACAGGCGACAAGCCGCAAGCTTGAAGCTTGGGGCTTGAGGCTTGCGGCGCGCTTTCGACGCCGACTGCGAACCCGATACCCGGCAATGCGCACGACCGGGCGGGAGAATCATTAGCGATGCAATTCGCCGTCATCCAGCGCGTGATGGGGCTGCTGCTGATCGTCTTCAGCGCGACGCAACTGCCGCCGGCGCTCGTTTCGCTGCTTTATGCCGACGGCGCCCATCGCGCCTTCCTCGCCGCGCTCGCGATTACCTCGTTCGCCGGACTCGCCCTGTGGTTGCCGGTACGCAGCGTGCAGCGGGAGATCCGCGTGCGCGACGGGTTTGCGATCGTCACGCTGTTCTGGTCGCTGCTGGCGTTGTTCGGGGCGCTGCCGTTCGCCCTGGCGGAACGGCCGCATATGCCGTTTGCCGACGCCTTCTTCGAGTCCATCTCCGGCCTCACCACCACCGGCGCCACGGTGCTCACGGGCATTGACGAGCTTCCGGCCTCGATCCGCTACTACCGCCAGCAGCTTCAGTGGCTCGGGGGCATGGGTATCGTGGTGCTCGCGGTCGCGGTCATGCCGATGCTGGGCGTCGGCGGCATGCAGCTTTACAAGGCGGAAACCCCCGGGCCAATGAAGGAGAGCAAACTCACCCCGCGCATCCGCGAGACCGCCAAGGCGCTGTGGTACATCTATCTCGGCCTGACCGTCGCGTGCGCGGCCGCCTACTGGGCGGCGGGCATGGACGCGTTCGACGCCGTCGGTCATAGTTTCGCCACCATCGCGATCGGGGGATTCTCCACCCACGACGCGAGCCTCGGGTTTTTCCAGAATCCCGCGATCAGCGCCGTGGCCATCGTGTTCATGCTGCTCGCGGGCGCCAACTTCGCCGTGCATTTCCACGCCTGGCATGCGCGCAGCCTGCAACACTACCTCCGGGATGCCGAGACCCGGGCGTACCTGAAAATCGTCGGCGGCGTCGCGGTCGCCACCGTGGCCGGGCTGCTCGTCGCGCGCACCTTCGACAACTGGGGCGAGGCGCTGCATCACGGCCTGTTCCAGGCGGTGTCGATCGCCACCACCACCGGCTTCACCACCGCGCCATTCCACCTGTGGCCGGCGTTCTTGCCGGTGCTGCTGCTCATGGCGAGCTTCATCGGCGGGTGCGCCGGTTCCACGGCCGGCGGCCTGAAGGTCATACGCGCACTGCTGCTCTACCGGCAGGGGGTGCGTGAAATCTTTCGCCTGGTGCATCCGGACGCGATCGCGCACGTCAAGATCGGCGGCAAGCCCATGTCGGACCAGGTGGTGAGCGCGGTGTGGGGGTTCTTCTCGCTGTACGTCTCGAGCTTCGCGGTCCTGGCGCTGCTCATGAACGCCGTCGGCGGCGTAGACCTCGTCACCGCGTTCTCGGCGGTCGCCGCCTGTCTCAACAACCTCGGGCCCGGCCTCGGTGATGTCGCGAGCCACTACGCCGGCGTCAGCACCGCGGGCAAGTGGGTGCTCGCCTTCGCCATGCTCCTCGGGCGACTCGAACTGTTCACGCTGCTGGTGCTGTTCACGCCCGCGTTCTGGCGCGACTGACATGGCGGTCGTGGACAACCTCGAGGCCCTGCTCGCGCGCGGCCAGGACTCGGCGCTCCTGCGCTACAGCCTCGGCGGCGAGTATCTAAAGCTTCAGCAGCACGACAAGGCGATCGAGCATTTGCGTCTGGCGGTCGAAAAGGACCCGAAATATTCCGCCGCGTGGAAGCTGCTCGGCAAGGCCCTCGCCGAAGCCGGGCATAAGGACGAAGCAATCAGGGCGTATGAAGATGGCATCAAGGCCGCCGAGGAAAAAGGCGACAAGCAGGCGGCGAAGGAGATGACGGTGTTTTTGAGGCGATTGCTGAAATAAAGTCGG
>Ga0154731_1054_pt1 | contig 13256 bp, 13 predicted proteins | sample Rifle2008BG16ft_FD_105739 | JGI IMG/M metagenome (GOLD analysis project Ga0154731, IMG submission 105739) | Candidatus Muproteobacteria bacterium RBG_16_65_31
GAGAATTCCAGCGAGCCCAGCCGGCGGTACGCCTCCGGCAGGCGCGCCCAGACGAACATGGTGGCCCTGGGTTTGTCCACCTCCCAGCCGGCGGCATGGAGGCCCTGACACAGGACATCGCGCCGCTTCTGATAGGTCAGGCGGATCTCCTCCAGGCAGTCCTGCGGGCCTTCCAGCGCCGTGATGGCCGCGACCTGGATCGGCGTGAACATGCCGTAGTCGAAATACGACTTGAGGCGCGCGAGCGCCGCGACCAGTTTTTCGTTGCCGCACATGAAGCCCACGCGCCAGCCGGGCATGTTGTAGCTCTTGGAGAGCGTGAAGAACTCGACCGCGATGTCCTTCGCCCCCGGCACCTGCAGGATCGAGGGCGCCTGGTAGCCGTCGAACACGATGTCGGCGTAGGCGAGATCGTGCACCACCCAGATGCCGTGCTCCCTGGCGACCGCGATCACCTTCTCGAAGAAATCGAGCTCGACGCACTGGGCCGTGGGGTTGGCCGGGAAGTTGAGCACCAGCATCTTCGGCTTGGGCCAGGCGTTCCTGATCGCCTTCTCGAGCTCGGCGAAGAAGTCGCCGCCCGGAATCAGCGGCACGTGGCGGATGTCGGCGCCGGCGATGACGAAGCCGTAGGTGTGGATCGGGTAGCTCGGGTTCGGCACCAGCACCGCGTCGCCATTGTCCACGGTGGCGAGCGCGAGATGCGACAGGCCCTCCTTCGAGCCGATGGTGACGATGGCCTCGCGGTCCATGTCGAGCTCGACGCCGTAGCGGCGCTGGTACCACTGGCAGATCGCGCGCCGCAGGCGCGGGATGCCGCGCGAGACGGAGTAGCGGTGCGTGTCCTCGCGCCGCGCCGCCTCGCAGAGCTTGTCCACGATGTGCCTGGGCGTCGGCCCGTCGGGATTGCCCATCCCGAAATCAATGATGTCTTCGCCGCGCTTGCGCGCCCCGGCCTTCAACTCGTTGACGATGTTGAAGACGTAGGGCGGAAGCCGTTTGATGCGGGGAAATTCTTCCATGGATTAGGCGTCGGTCAGGGGGCTGTTGTAGTATTCAACGCGTGCCCAAGGTCTTGAATCCTCGTGCATTATATGGCCTTTGCAAAAGCGTTGAAAGGTAGCCGCGCATGCGGCGGGTGTCAATGCGCGGCGCCGACCGAGGAGCCGGTCGCTCCATGAAAATCCATCTGGAGACCGGCGCGGGCCAGAACATGATCCGCGCCTACGGACCCGGCCTGATCACGGTAAACCGCGCGGAATACCGCGCGAGCCTGATCGTCACCCCGCGGCAGATCGTCCCCGACTGGGCGCCGCGGTCCGTGGCCGAGCTCGCGCGGGCGCATTTCGTCGCGGTCATCGGCCTGGCGCCGGAAGTGGTGCTGCTCGGCACCGGCGCGCGCCTGCGCTTCCCCGACACCGCCTGCACCCGGGCGCTGCTCGAGGCCAAGATCGGTCTGGAGGTGATGGACACCGGCGCCGCCTGCCGGACCTACAATATCCTGATGGCCGAAGGCCGGCGCGTGGCGGCGGCGTTGTTGATGATTGAAGGCGGTGATTCGTGACTAGTGATTCGTAACTCGTAATTCGCGATTCGTAAAGCGCGCGGGCCAGGCAGCGCGGGTTTTTACGAGTCACGATTCACGAATCACGAGTCACGAGTCACGGCTAGAAAGAATCCACCGAGTAGCCGGCCTTTTCCAGGATCACGCGCAGGCGTTTCAGCGCCTCGACCTGGATCTGGCGCACGCGCTCGCGCGTCACGCCGATGTCCTCGCCGACCTCCTCCAGGGTGGATATCTCGCGGCCGCTCAGTCCGAAGCGGCGTTCCACGACCTCGCGCTGCTTGTCGTTCAGCTCGTTGAGCCAGATCTCGATCAGCGCCTGCAGGTCCTCGCGCTGCAGCACCTTCTCCGGATCCGGCGTGCGCTCGTCGGCGATGGCGTCGAGCAGCGAGCGGTCCGGGTCCTCGTCCAGCGGCGCGTCCACCGAGGCGGTGCGCTCGTTCAGGCCGAGCATTCCCTTGACGTCCTCGATCGGCTTGTCCAGCAGGCTGGCAACCTCCTCCGGCGTGGGCTCGTGGTCGAGCTTCTGTGACAGGTGGCGCGCGGCGCGCTGGTAGATGTTGATCTCCTTGAGCACGTGCACCGGCAGGCGGATCGTGCGCGTCTGGTTCATGATGCCGCGCTCGATGGTCTGGCGGATCCACCAGGTGGCGTACGTGGAGAAACGGAAGCCGCGCTCCGGATCGAATTTCTCCACCGCGCGGATCAATCCGAGGTTGCCCTCCTCGATCAGGTCGAGCAGGGCCAGCCCGCGGTTCATATAACGGCGCGCGATCTTCACCACCAGCCGCAGGTTGCTTTCGATCATGCGCCCGCGCGCCTTTTTGTCCCCTTTCAGGGCGCGGCGCGCGAAATATACTTCTTCCTCGGCGGTGAGGAGCGGCGAGAAGCCGATTTCCTTGAGATAGATGCGGGTGGCGTCGGCCTGGGAGAAATAACGATCTTCACTCTCGGCCGAGGAGGCAACGGCGGGCGCCGCCTCCTCCGGCGGCGCCGCGGCCTCGGTCTCCTCGTCCGATTCTTCTTCTTCGTCGGCGGCAGCCGGCGTCTCCCGGTCGTCCTCCTCCAGGTCCTGGGCTGCCGCTTTGTCGGTTTCCTTGACGCCGCCCTTTTTGGGAGCGCCGGATGGCTTGCGCGGAGGCATGGCTACTTTTTGGGGAGATAATCCAGCGGGTCGACCGGCGCGCCGCGGTAGCGGATCTCGAAATGCAGTTTCACGCGGTCGGTCCCGCTGTTTCCCATCTCGGCGATCTTCTGGCCGCGTTTAATCACATTCCCTTCCTTGACGTAAATCTTATCGCAGTGGGCATAGGCGCTGAGAAAATCGGCGTTGTGCTTGATGATGATAAGCCGCCCGTAACCGCGAAGTCCACTGCCCTGATAGACGATCGTGCCGGGCGCGGCGGCCTGGATCGGCTGACCCTTCCTGCCGCCGATATCGAGCCCCTTGTTCGGGCCACCGGAGCTGTAGTGCTCGAGCACGCCGCCGTCGGTCGGCCAGGTCCAACCGCCGATTACCGGCGCCGTTTTTTTTGCGCGCACGGTGTTTCCGGCGGCGGAATTTTTTGCCGGCCCGCCCGGCTTTTTTGCCGCGGGTTTTTCCCGCGCCGCGGTTTCGTTCCCCGGCGGCGACAGGCGCAGCTTCCGTCCCGGCCTTATGGTGTACGGCGGTGGAATGTTGTTCCAGGCGGCGAGCTCCTTGTGCGTGACACCGATCTCCCTGGCGATGGCGCGCAGCGTGTCACCCTTGGCCACGGTGCGGTATGCGCCCGGCGCGCCGCGGCCGGTCTCGGAATGCGGCGGCGACAGGCGCAGCTTCCGTCCCGGCTTGATGGTGAATGGTGCAGTGATGTTGTTCCAGGCGGCGAGCTCGCGGTAGTCGCGCCCCGATTCCCACGCGATGCTGTAGAGCGTGTCGCCCGCCACCACCTCGCGGTATTCCTCCGCCGGATGGCGGATGCTCTCGCCGAGCTCGCTGACGGGCGCGGGCGCGGTGGCCTCGCCGGCGCAGGCCGACAGCAGCAGCGCCGCCGTGAGAACGAGGCCGCAACGCAAGGCGGGCGTGATGACCGGCGCGGGCATGGCTAGTTCTTGATCTTTTCCCGCCCGCTCACGAGGGGAACGAAGTTGACCGGCTCCAGGCGCTCGCTGCCGAAGCCGGTCTCGTCGCGCCGGATAAGCCGCAGTTCCTGCGCCGCCGGCCCGCCCACGGGAATCAGCATGCGCCCGCCGAGCGCCAGTTGCTCCAGCAGGGCGCGCGGCGGCTCGGCCGGCGCGGCCGTGACCATGATGCCGTCGTAGGGCGCGTGTTCGGCCCAGCCGTCGCCGCCGTCGGAAAGGCGGAAATGCACGTTGCGGCAACCCAGTTCGCGCAAGCGCTTGCGCGCCAGCTTCATGAGCGGCTCGAGGCGCTCGACGGTATATACCTCGTCAACCAGTTGCGCCAGTACCGCCGTCTGGTAGCCGGAGCCGGTGCCGATCTCCAGCACCTTTGCGATGCGGCCGCCGTGCAGCAGCGCCTGGGTCATGAGCGCGACGATATAAGGCTGGGAGATGGTCTGACCGTGACCGATGGGGAGCGCCGTGTCCTCGTACGCGCGGCTCGCCAGCGCCTCGTCCACGAAGACATGCCGCGGGACATCGCGCATGGCCGCCAGCACGCGCGCGTCGCTGATGCCCTGCTCACGCAGCCGCTGGATCAGACGCTCGCGCGTGCGCGGGGAGGTCATCCCTATGCCTCGCGTGCCCGTCTTCACCGCCGTTCGTTCCGCCGCGCTACAGTTTCTGAAGCCATGACGACACCTGATCGAGCGCAGTATAGCGGGTCAGGTCGACATGCAAAGGGGTGATGGAGACATGTTGGCGCCGGATGGCGTGAAAATCCGTGCCCGGGCCGGCGTCCGCCTCCGGGCCGGGCGCGCCCACCCAGTACACCGGCCGGCCGTGCGGGTCGGCGGCGCGAATCATGGGCTCGGCCATGTGCCGATGGCCCAGGCGCGTGGCCTCGAAGCCGGCGATGGCCGCCATCGGCACATCCGGAACATTGACGTTCAGAATGGTGTCGGCCGGCAACGGCTCGTGCAAAAGCCGCCGCACCAGGCGCACGGCGATCTCCGCCGCGGTCTCGAAGTGCTGGCCGAGCTGGCCCACGAGCGACACCGCCACCGCCGGGACGCCGAGAAAGCGCCCCTCCATGGCGGCGGCAACGGTGCCGGAGTACAGCACGTCGTCGCCCAGATTCGCGCCGCGGTTGATGCCGGCGATCACCATGTCCGGCTCGTGCTGCATCAGGCCGGTGATGGCGAGGTGCACGCAGTCGGTGGGCGTGCCGTCGAGGAACATGAAACCGTTTTCCCCGTGCCGGACGCGCAATGGACGATCGAGCGTGAGCGAGTTGCTCGCGCCGCTGCGGTCGCGTTCCGGCGCCACCACGTCCACCTGCGCGAGCGGCGCCAGCGCCCGCGCCAGACAGGCGAGACCGGGCGCGAGATAGCCGTCGTCGTTGCTCAGCAGGATGCGCATGTGGGGATACAGATTAACCGCCAAGACGCCAAGAACGCCAGGAAGCGATGATTGTGATCAATGGATGCTGGTCGGGGCGAGAGGGTGAGCCGGGGTCTTCACGGACGCACTTAACATGCGTCCGTGCCTGCCGAACGCCCGTCGTCACGGATGACGACGGGCTGGGAATCCGATCGCCCCGACAGGGATGTTGGTCGGGGCGAGAGGATTTGAACCTCCGACCACCACCACCCCAAGGTGGTGCGCTACCAGGCTGCGCTACGCCCCGTTATTACCGACGCCTGCGAAATCGGGCAAAGCCGCGATATCGCGGGCCGTCATGATACCCGAGAACCGGCGCCACACAAGGAATTATTTAAGGAGGTTCTGATTAAGTATGATTATTTGCCGCAAAGACGCGAAGGGCGCAAAGAAAAGCATCGGATAATCAACAGCAAGATCTTTGCGTTCTTTGCGCCGAAGACTTCTTGCCCAGATTGAATTTTTACAGGTGCCCTTAACTAAGAAGAAAACAAAACCGCCAGGGCGCCGGGTGTTCGAAGTATTTTCTCGACGCCCTTGCGTTCCTACGGGTCTTCCAGCAGGTCCATGACGTCCCCCAGATCCCGGAGCAGCGTCTTGACCGCCTGGGAGCGATTGGCGTCGGGCGGCGCCGGGTTGTCGAGCTCGAGCTTGTTGCGCGCGCCGCTGATGGTGAAACCCTCGACGTACAGGAGATTGCGGATCTGGCGGATCAGCACCACGTCGTGGCGCTGATAATAGCGCCGGTTGCCGCGGCGCTTCACCGGCTTGAGCTGGGGGAATTCCTGCTCCCAGTAACGCAGCACGTGCGGCTTCACCGCGCACAGGTCGCTCACTTCGCCGATGGTGAAGTAACGCTTTCCTGGAATCGGCGGCAGCTCGAGATTATCGGCCGGGTCAAGCATTCAGTTCCGCCCGCTTCTTCGATTCCTGGATGATCTTGTCCGCGTTCAGGCGCGCGTTCTGTTCCACCCGTTCCTTGAGCTTGTGGCTGGCGCGGAAGGTGACGACGCACCGCGCCGTGATCGGAATCTCCTCGCCGGTCTTCGGGTTACGTCCCGGCCGGGAATTCTTCTTGCGCAGACCGAAGTTCCCGAACCCGGAGAGCTTCACCTGATCCCCGTTGGCCAACGCCATCCGGATCTTCTCAAAGAAGATCTCGACGAATTCTTTTGCCTCCCGTTTGTTCAGCCCCAGTTCGTTAAACAGGCTTTCCGCCAGATCCGCTTTGGTCAGTGCCATATTCTTGGTCTTCCTAATGTATGGTTACTCGGTCAATCAGCGTCTTAGCTGCGCTCCCAGCTCCGACTCCAGGGCAACCACCACGCCCTGAACCATAGCCTCCACTTCGACATCTTTAAGAGTGCGCGAAGAGTCTTGCAAGGTCAAGCCCAAGGCCAAACTTTTTCTTCCGGAATCAATGCCTTCGCCGCGATATTCATCAAATAGCTGCAGGTTTACAAGCAAATTTCCAGCCACTTTTGTTATGCAATCCAGAACATCCTGGGCCGGGGTTTTTTCAGGCACTATGACGGCAATGTCCCGGCGGATTGAGGGAAATCTCGAAAGTTCGTGAAAAATCGGGATTTTTGCCGCCCCCAGAACGGAGAGCTTCAGCTCAAATAGACAAACCGGCTGATTCAGGCCGATTTTTGCCTGGATCTCAGGCAGCAGCAGGCCCACGATTCCGGCCGGTTCCCCGCGCCGCTCGACGGCGGCGGTCTGTCCTGGATGCAGGGCGGGATGCGTGGCCGGGTGAAAGCGCAGTTCATCCCGGCTTCCGCCCAGCCCCAACAGCGCCTCGACATCCGCCTTGGCGTCGTGGAAATTCACGGCACGTCCCTTGACCCCCCATTGTTCGGCGAGCACCGTCCCGCAGACGGCCCCGGCGAGCATCTTGTCCTGATCCACCGTACGCGCGCGCGGGGCGAAACACCGCCCGATTTCGAACAGGCGCAGGCGCGTCTGCTGGCGATTCTGATTATATATCATGGTCTGCAACAGCCCCGGCCACAGGCTGGTGCGCATCACCGCCATGTCGGCGCTGATGGGGTTGGCGAGGCGCAGCGCCTCGGTGTGTGGGGCGATGAGCGCGTGCAGCGCCGGATCAATGAAGCTGTAGGTGACGACCTCCTGATAGTCCCGATCCGCGAGCAACGCCTGCAGCCGCGCGGCGCTCACCCGCGTCTCGGAAACAGGACCGGAGGCCATCTCGATGCGCGGCCGGCGGCTCGGAAGCTTTTCATAGCCGTGGAGGCGCGCGACTTCCTCGATCAGGTCAATCTCGCGCCCGATATCGAAGCGGTACGCAGGCGGGACCACACGCCAGCCCTGCGCCGTCTTGGTCGTGCGCATGACAAGTCGCGCAAGAATCGCCCCGACTTCCTTGGGCGGAAGCTCCACCCCGAGCATCTGCGTCAGCCGCGTGCGGCGCAGCGTGATCGGTCGCCGTTTTGGCAGATGGCGCGCGGCCGCGCGCTCGATGACCGGTCCGGGCTTGCCGCCCGCGATCTCGAGCAGCAGCGCCGTGGCGCGCTCGACGGCTGCGCGTTGCAGCGATGGATCCACGCCGCGCTCGAACCGCTGCGATGACTCCGTCTGCAATCCCAGGGCGCGCGCGCGGGCGGAGATGGTCTCGGGTTTGAACCAGGCGCTCTCCAGAAAGACGTGGCGCGTGGCGGCGCTCACGGCGGAATCGGCGCCGCCCATGATGCCGGCGAGCGCCAGCGGCGCGCGGTCGTCGGCGACGAGCAACGCGCCCGCATCGAGGAGCAGGTGCTTGCCGTCGAGCAGCGTGACGGACTCGCCTTTGCGCGCCTGGCGGACGTGGACGGCGCCCTGGAGTTTTTCGAGATCGAATGCATGCATCGGCTGGCCCAGCTCGAGCATGACGTAATTGGTGACATCCACCACGGGATGGATGCCGCGCACGCCGGCGCGGCGCAGCCGCTCCTTCATCCAGTCCGGCGTGACCGCGCGCGCATTGATGCTCTCGATCACCCGCCCCAGGTAGTGCGGGCAGTCCTGCGGCGCATCGAGCACGACCTTAATCTGCCGGCGCGACCTTGCGGGGATGCCTTTGATCTTCGGCGCCTTCAGTTTCGCGCCGGTGAGTGCGGCGACCTCGCGCGCGATGCCGGCGACGCTCAGACAGTCGCCGCGGTTGGACGTGAGATCAATCTCCAGGATGCTGTCGTCGAGTGCGAGATAATTTTCGAGCGGCGTGCCCGGCTTCGCCTCCGGCCCGAGCACCATCAGGCCGGTGGAGGATTCCTCGAGCCCCAGGTCGGCGGCCGAGCACAGCATGCCGGCCGAGGGCGCGCCGCGGATCTCGGTCTTTTGAATGACGGCGCCGCCGGGTAAACGCGCGCCCGGCAGCGCCACCGGGGCCTTAATGCCGGCGGCAGCGTTGACCGCGCCGCAGACGATATCGAGATCCGCGCCCTTGCCGACGGCGACACGACAGAGCGTGAGCTTGTCGGCGGAAGGATGCGGCGCGACCGAGCGTATCTCGCCCACCACGACGTGCTCGAGCCTGGGCGCCGCCGGTTCGATCGCCCCCACCTCAAGCCCGGCGAGCGTCAGGCTCTCGGCGAGCGCCTTGGTGTCGAGTTTCGGCGCCACCCATTCCCGCAGCCACTGTTCGCTGATTTTCATAGGCCCAAAGACTCAACGCAAAGACGCAGAGGCGCAAAGAAAAACTTGCTTGGATTTGAATTCATATTGTTCTTTGCGTTCTCTGCGCCTTTGCGCCTCTGCGTTGAGTTTTTCATCTAAATTGTTGTAGGAAGCGCAGGTCATTTTCGTAAAACAACCGCAGGTCGTTCACCCCGTAGCGCAACATCGCCAGGCGCTCGACCCCGAGTCCGAAGGCGAAGCCGCTCCAGCGCTCGCTGTCTATGCCGACGTGGCGTAACACCTCGGGGTGCACCAGGCCGCAGCCGAGCACCTCGAGCCAGCCGGTGTTCTTGCACACGCGGCAGCCCGCGGCGGCGCAGATCACGCAACTGATGTCCACCTCGGCCGAGGGCTCGGTGAACGGAAAGTACGATGGGCGGAAGCGCACCTTAAGCGGTTTCTCGAAGAATTGCGCCAGAAACTCGCCGAGCACGCCCTTGAGATCGGCGAAGCTGACGGATTCGTCCACCATCAGCCCCTCCACCTGATGGAACATGGGTGTGTGCGTCACGTCCGAGTCGCAGCGATAGACGCGGCCGCTTGAGATGACGCGCAGCGGCGGCTTGCTCCGCTCCATATAGCGGATCTGCACCGGCGAGGTGTGGGTGCGCAGCAGCGTGTGCGCGTCGAAGTAAAAGGTGTCGTGCATCGCGCGCGCCGGGTGGCCGGGCGGGATGTTGAGCGCCTCGAAGTTGTGGTAGTCGTCCTCGATCTCGGGGCCATCGGCGATTTCGAAGCCCATGCGCGTGAACAGCGCCTCGAGGCGCTCGAGCGTGCGCGTGACCGGATGCGCCCCGCCGAGCCCGACGCCGCGGCCGGGAAGCGTGACGTCCACCCCGCCCGTGGCGAGCTCCCGGGCGCGGGCCGCGGCCTCGATCTCGCGGCGGCGGGCATCGAGCCTCTCCTGCAGCGCCTCCTTGGCCTCGTTGACCAGCTTTCCGGCGTGCGGCCGCGCCTCGGGCGGCAGCGCCCCCAGGGCCTTGAGTTGTTCCGTGAGCAGACCCTTCTTGCCCAGGTATTTGACCCGCACCGCCTCGACCGCCGCGACATCGCCCGCCGCGGCCGCGGCCGATTCGGCTTCCTGGAGCAGGAGCGCGAGTTGTTCTTGCAGCGAAGCGTTCATGGTCTTCGGATTCGCCGGAATCTTAATATTCTTTATCCTGCGGCGCGACGGGCGTGCGCGAAAATAAAAAGGGAAAGGCGGCGGGCCTTTCCCTTTCCGGGACCGCAGTGCCGGGCGCGGCACGCGCCGCGCCGGCGGGTTAAAGCGTGAGCGCCGCCTTGGCCTTGTCGGCCAGAACGGAAAAGGCCTTCTTGTCCTTCACGGCGATGTCGGCCAGCACCTTGCGGTCAATGCCGATCGTCGCCTTGTCGAGCCCGGCGATGAACCGGCTGTAGCTCAGCCCGCACTCGCGCGCCGCGGCGTTGATGCGCGCGATCCAGAGCGCGCGGAACTCGCGCTTGCGCGCGCGGCGGTCGCGGTAGGCGTACTGCCCCGACTTCATCACCGCCTGGCGGGCGGTTTTGATGTTCTTGCGGCGTGCGTTGTAATAGCCCTTGGCCCGCGCCAACACCTTCTTGTGGCGACGGCCGACGGTGACTCCGCGTTTTACGCGTGGCATGATCTGTTACCTCCGTTAGCTGTACGGCAGCAGACGCCGCAGGGATCCGACGTCGGAGCCGTGCACCATCGTCGTGCCGCGCAGATGACGCTTACGCCTGGCGCTTTTCTTGGTGAGAATGTGGCGCAGGTGGGAATGCGAGCGCTTGAAGCCGCCGCCCGCCGTCTTTTTGAACCGCTTGGCGGCGGCGCGGTTGGTTTTGAGTTTTGGCATGATTTCGTTACTCCGCTGTTATAACGCCCGCCGCAGGCACTGCCGGGCCCGCGGGAGCTTGATATACGTCAGGTCTTGCCCACCAGACGCTTGGGTTGGATGATCATCACCATCTGCCGGCCTTCCAGGCGCGGGTGCTGCTCCACCGTTCCGTGATCCTTGAGGTCGGCCTCGACCCGTTTCAGCAACTGCAGCCCCAGTTCCGTGTGGGCCATCTCGCGTCCCCGGAACCGCAGGGTGACCTTCGCCTTGTCCCCCTTCTCGAGAAAACGTATCAAGTTGCGCAGCTTGACCTGATAATCCCCGACGTCGGTGCCGGGGCGGAATTTGATCTCCTTGACCTGGATCTGCTTCTGTTTCCTCCGGGCCGCGTGCTTGCGCTTGCTCTCCTCGTACTGGAACTTGCCGAAATCCATGATGCGGCAGACGGGCGGCTCGGCGTTCGGGGAGATCTCCACCAGATCCAGCGCGGCCTCCTCGGCCTTGCGCAATGCGTCGCTCAGGGTAAAGATGCCTGCCTGCTTGCCGTCGCTGCCGATCAGCCGGACCCGCTGTGCGGTGATGCGTCCGTTGATACGTGTCTCTTTGTCTGTCGCGATGTTTCTAGTCCTCCAAAAGAGTCAAGCCGCGGCCCGCGATCTCCCGGGTGAGCCTCGAGGCGAACGCCTGTGGCGTCATGACGCCCAGATCCTCACCCTTGCGCGTGCGCACGGCCAGGGTACCTTCCTGCGCCTCCTTCTTGCCCACGACGAGCATGTAGGGGGTGCGCTGCAAGGTATGTTCGCGGATTTTAAAGCCGATTTTCTCGTTTCTCAAGTCGGATTTGACGCGGAAGCCCTGTTTTTTCAGAGTCGCCTCTAGCGCGCGCGCATACTCGTGCTGCGGGTCGGTGATGGTGAGGATGGCCGCCTGCACCGGGGCGAGCCAGGCGGGGAAGGCGCCGGCATGCTCCTCGATGAGGATACCGATGAAGCGTTCGAGCGACCCCAGGATCGCCCGATGCAGCATGACCGGCACCTGTTTTGAGCCGTTTTCGGCGATGTAGTGCGCCCCGAGCCGCCCGGGCATGGAAAAATCCACCTGGATCGTGCCGCACTGCCAGACCCGGCCGATGCTGTCCTTCAGGGAAAACTCGACCTTCGGCCCGTAAAACGCGCCCTCCCCCGGCTGCAGGTCCCAGGCCAGGCCCTTGGCGTTCAGCGCCCGCTCGAGCGCGTGCTCGGCCTTGTCCCACGACTCGTCCGCACCCACGCGCTGCGCCGGGCGCGTGGAGAGCTTGTAGAGGATCTCCTTGAAGCCGAAGTCGCTGTAGACCATGTGCAACAGATCAATGAAGGCCGAGACCTCGCCCTGGATCTGATCCTCGGTGCAGAAGATGTGGGCGTCGTCCTGCACGAAGTGGCGCAGGCGCAGCAGCCCGTGCAGCGCGCCGGACTGCTCGTTGCGGTGGCAGGAGCCGAACTCGGCCAGCCGCAGCGGCAGGTCGCGGTAGCTCTTGAGGCCCTGGTTGTAGATCTGCACGTGGCACGGGCAGTTCATCGGCTTGATCGCGTACTCGCGCTTCTCCGACTCGGTCGTGAACATGTGCTCCTTGAACTTCTCCCAGTGGCCGGAGCGCTCCCAGAGCGTGCGGTCCACGACCTCGGGCGTGCACACCTCGTGGTAGCCGTGTTCGCGCAACAGCCCGCGGATGTGGTCCGTGATCAGCATGTAGATGCGCCAGCCGTGGTCGTGCCAGAACACCATGCCCGGGGCCTCCTCCTGCATGTGGAAGAGATCGAGGCTGCGGCCGATCTTGCGATGGTCGCGTTTCTCCGCCTCCTCGATCCGGTGCAGATAGGCGTCGAGCTGCTCCTTGTTCGGCCAGGCGGTGCCGTAGATGCGCGCGAGCATCTCGTTGCGCGAGTCGCCGCGCCAGTAGGCGCCCGCGACCTTCGTGAGCTTGAAGGCCTTGAGCTTGCCGGTGGACGGCGCGTGCGGCCCGCGGCAGAGGTCAATGAACTCGCCCTGCTGGTAGAGCGAGATCTGCTCGCCCGCCGGGATATCTTCGATGATGCGCGCCTTGTACTCCTCGCCCATGGCGCGGAAGAACTCGATCGCCCGCTCGCGCGGCATGACCGTGCGCGTCACGGGGTCGTCGCGCCGGGCGAGCTCGTGCATGCGCGCCTCGATCTTGGCGAGGTCGTCCGCGGTGAAGCCGCGCTGGTAGGCGAAGTCGTAGTAGAAGCCGTCCTCGATCACCGGCCCGATGGTGACCTGGGCCTCGGGGTAGAGCTCTTTCACCGCCTGCGCCAGCAGGTGCGCGGTCGAGTGGCGGATGACCTCAATGCCCTCGGGGCTCTTGTCCGTGACGATGGCGACCTCGGCGTCGTGCTCGACGCGGTACGAGGTGTCCACGAGCTTGCCGTTGATCTTGCCCGCGAGCGCCGCCCGGGCGAGGCCGGGGCCGATGGCGGCGGCGATCTCGGCGACGGTCAAAGGCTGGGGGAATTCACGGCGACTGCCGTCGGGAAGCGTGATGACTGGCATATCTGAGCATTTCCTCAGTGGCGACCTCTACGAACGGCCGCGTGAGCAACAACATTTTCGGGATCGCGCACCCTCACCCTCATTCCGACCGGAATGAAGATTCTCGC
>Ga0154731_1029_pt1 | contig 12950 bp, 10 predicted proteins | sample Rifle2008BG16ft_FD_105739 | JGI IMG/M metagenome (GOLD analysis project Ga0154731, IMG submission 105739) | Candidatus Muproteobacteria bacterium RBG_16_65_31
GGCGTCGAAGCTGACCGGCCCGGTGACGCCGTTCAGCCGGACGCGCCCGATCTCCGGCAGGTAGCGCGCGGGCTCGACCGAGTCGGCGCGCTTCATCGCCTCGACCATGGCCATCGCGGCGTCGTAGGCGTACGGCGCGTAGGTCTGGATCTGGCCGTACTTCGCGGTGAATTTTTCCCGGAACGCCTTCCCGCCCGGCATCACGTCCAGCGGCAGCCCCGGGGACGAGGCGGTGACGCCCGCGGCGCTCTTGCCGGCGTTCTTGAGAAAGTTCGCGGTCATCACGCCGTCGCCGCCCAGGAACCGCGCCTTGACGCCGAGCGTTTGCATCTGCTTCACCATGGGCGCGGCCTGCGGATCCATGCCGCCGTAGAAAATCACGTCGGGATTCTTCGCCTTGATCGCCGTCAGGATCGCGAGAAAATCCGAGGCCCTGTCGGTCGTGTACTCGCGCGCCACCACCTCCCCGCCCGCGGCGCGCACCGCCCGCTCGACCTCGTCCGCCAGGCCCTGGCCGTAGGCGGTGCGGTCGTCAATGATGGCGACGCGCCGCGCCCCCATTTTCCGCACCGCGAACCGGCCGAGCACCTTGCCCTGCTGGCGGTCGTTGGTCATGACGCGGAACGCGGTCTTGAAACCCTGGGCGGTGTACTTCACCGCGGTCGCGGACGGCGAGATCTGCGGGATGCCGGCGTCGTGGTAGATCTTGGAGGCCGGGATCGAAGTGCCGGAGTTGAGATGGCCGATCACGCCCTTGACGTGCGCGTCCACGAGCTTCTGCGCCACGATGGTGGCGGTCTTGGGGTCGGCCTGATCGTCCTCGCTCACGAGCTCGAACCGGATCTTCTTCCCGCCAATCACGATCCCGCGGGCGTTGATCTCGTCCAGCGCCAGGCGCGCGCCGTTGTCGTTGTCCCGGCCGAGGTGCGCCTGCGGACCGGTGAGCGGGGCGACCAGACCGATCTTCACTATCATCTCGGCGCCGGCGGTCGGCGCGGCGCCTTCCTTTTGTTCGCAGGCCGCGAGGCCCAGGAGCGCGACCAGGGCCAGGCCGGCGAATTTCAACTGACTCGGCGCATCCACAGAAGGCCTCCTGTCGTCATGATGGAAGGATCGCAAAAACCGGTGAGATTCTAGCGCAGAACACCGGCGGAGGCACGAAGCCGGGGGCGCGCTCAGCCGCCGTCGGCGGGCGGCAGGCGCAACCTGCGGCCGGCGGACAGATCGCTGTCGCCGAGATCGTTGAGAAACTTGAGCGCCTCGACATGAATGTTGTACTGGCGCGCGATCGAGGCCGGCGTCTCGCCCGCGCGCACCACGTGCTCACGCTGCCGCGCGGGCGCGCCGGACATGTCGGTCGCGGCGAGCACGCGCGTCGGCGCCGGCGGCGCCTGGCGCGCGAGGTAACGCTTGACCCCCTCGAATATCCCCTCCGCCAGCCGGCGCTGGAAGGCGCGGGTGCGCAGTTTTTTCTCCTCGGACGGATTGGAGATGAAGGCGGTCTCCACCAGCACCGAGGGGATGTCCGGCGCCTTGAGCACGGCGAAGCCGGCCTGGGTGACGCGGCTCAGGTGCACCGGCCCGACGCGGCGCAGCCCGGCGAGGATGTCCTCGCCGAGCCGCAGGCTGTATTCGATGGATTTGCTCTGCGACAGATCCACCAGCACCTTGCGCACATCGTCCGGCTTGTCGTTCAGGCTCACGCCGCCGACGAGGTCGGAAAAGTTCTCCCGATCGGCCAGGACGCGCGCGAGCGCGTGGGTCGCGCCGCGCTCCGAGAGCGCATACACCGAGGAGCCGGCGGCGACCAGGCGTCCGGGCAGGGCGTCGGCGTGAATCGAGACGAATACATCGGCGTGCGCCCGGCGCGCGAGATCGAAACGCCGGCCGAGCGCGAGATAATAATCGCCGTCGCGGATCAGCACCGCGCGCATGCCCGGTGCGCGCTCGACGAGCCGCGCCAGGTCGCGCGCCACCGCGAGCGTGACCTCCTTCTCGCGCGTGCGAAAGCGCCGGCCGATCGCGCCCGGGTCCTCGCCGCCGTGCCCGGCGTCAATGGCGATGACGAGCTCGCGCCGGGCCGCCGGCGCCGGCTCCTCCGGGACCGGCGGCGCACGGGCGTCCTCCTCCTCCGCCAATCTGGCGTTGTACAGATCTATGACGAGGCGGTGGCCGTACTGGCCGGCGGGCCCGAGCACGAAGGTGCGCGGCTTGGTCGCCACCTTGAGATCGAGGACAAAGCGCAGCGTGCCCGATTCGGGCGTGCCGGCGCGGATCGCGGCCAGGATCGGATCGCCCGGATCGAGCCCCGGCAGCGCGCCCTGCAGGCGCGCGTTGTCCAGGTCAATGACGATGCGCCGCGGATCTTGCAGCTGGAACAGGCGGTGCTCGAGCGGCCCGCTCAAATCGAATACGAGCCGCGTGTTGTCCGGCGCGCGCCACAGGCGCAGGTTCTGAACGGTGACGGTGCCGGCCTCGCCGGCGGCGGAGAAGATCAGGAACAGCGGGAATAGGACGCGCGCGGCCTTCATGCAAGACCGCCGATCAATGCCGCGCCGTGCTCGGTATGACCCACCAGTTGCACTCTGCGTCCCGTGTTGGCCGCCGCAATCATAACGTCAATGTCCGGCGCTGGCAAAAGGTCACGCGCCCGCTCGGCCCATTCCACGACGCACACCCCGGGGCGCGCGAGATAGTCGCGCAGACCGATGAATTCAAGTTCCCGCGGATCCTCCATGCGGTAGAGATCAATGTGATAGAACATGGTCCCGTCGAAGGCATACGGCTCGACCAGGGTGAAGGTCGGGCTCTTCACGGCGCCGGCGTATCCCAGGCCGCGCAGCATCCCGCGCACGAGCGTGGTCTTGCCCGCGCCGAGCGGCCCGTGGAGATAGACCAGGCGCACGCGCCCGATGCCGGCGGCCAGTTGCGCGCCGAGGGCCTCCATATCGGCTTCCGTGGCCACCTGCCGGACGACGCTTCTCATGTCGCGATGCGATTCAAGCGCGCACGGATTAAGGACAGGAGATCGCCCGCGAGCAGCCCGAGCTCGCCCCCGGCCGCGGCCGCGTCGTCGCCGGCGCCGGCGTGGGCCCAGACGCCGAGGCGCGCGGCCGCCCGGACATCGAGGCCCTGCGCGAGCAGGCCCGCGATCGCGCCGGCGAGCACATCCCCCATCCCGCCGCTCGCCATGCCCGGATTGCCGAGATCGCAGAGATCGAAGACGTCGTCCTCGTCCGCGGCGATCACCGTGCCCGAGCCCTTCAGCACGCACACCCCGCCGTAGCGCGCGGCGATGGCGCGCGCCGCGGCGAAGCGGTCGCTCTGGATTTTCTCCGCCGTTTGCTTGAGCAGGCGCGCGGCCTCGCCCGGGTGCGGCGTGAGCACCCGGTCCGCGCGGCGCGCGGGCGTCTGCGCCAGCAGGTTCAGTCCGTCCGCGTCCACCACGAGCGGCAGACGCGCCGCGTGCGCGGCGCGGAACAACATGCGCCCCCAGCGCCCCTGCCCCAGCCCCGGGCCGAGGGCGATCACCGTGGCGCGCTGCAACAGCGGGCGCAGATCCCGGCCCGAGCGCGCGCCGTGGACCATCAGCTCGGGGAAAGTCGCGCCGGCGCACGCGGCGTGCGCCGGATGCGTGGCCAGGGTGACGAGGCCGGCGCCGGCGCGGTATGCGGCCGCGCCGGCGAGACGCGCCGCCCCCGGCATGCCCTGATCGCCGCCGAGCACCAGCACGTGACCGGCCGCGCCCTTGTGCGCGTCGCGCGGACGCCGGCGCAGCAGGCCGCCGAGATTCGCCTCCGTGATGCGGCGGGCGCAGGGCATGCTCGCGCCATAGGCGTCCGGCGGCGCGCCGAGGCCGTCGAAAAATATCCGGCCGCAGTGCTCGCGCCCGGCGCCGGTGAACAGGCCCGGCTTGAGGCCGATGAACGTCACGGTCGCCTGCGCCCGCACCGCCGCGCCATGCACGCGCCCGGTGTCGGAATCAAGTCCCGATGGGATATCAATCGCGAGCACCGGGCGGCCGGCGGCGTTGATGGCCTCGATCGCGGCGCGCCCTTCGCGCTCGACCTCCCGGTCCAGGCCGGTGCCGAAAAGCGCATCAACGATCACGTCGCATGACGCCAGATGCTCCGGGGCGATCTCGCCGACCGCGATCCCCGCCGCCGCGCACAGCGCGCGCGCCCGCGCGGCGTCGCCCTCGGCGCGGGGCGCGCCCGCGCCGAGCACGACCGGCGCCAGCCCCTGCTCCCCGGCCAGGCGCGCGAGCACGTAACCGTCGCCGCCGTTGTTGCCCGGGCCGCAGACGACCGCTATCCGCCGCGCGCGCGGGTAAAGCGCGCCGAGCAGTCCGAGCGCGGCCGCGCCCGCGCGCTCCATCAGCTCTGCGCCCGGGATGTCGTGCCGCTCGCGCACGCGCCGCTCGATCTCGCGCACCTGCGTTGCGGTATAGATGGCCTCGGGCAGCGTCATGTTTTTAAATGGACAGGATTAACAGGATTTTTCAGGATTCACAGGATTAATTCAAAAATGTCTAAGTGACAATAACAAAAAAACTCAAAGCAAAGCGCGCAGAGAACGAAAGTGCGCTTAAGAAATAAGGTCTATTCTTTGCGCCTTGGCGTCTTTGCGTTGAGTTTTTCTTTATCGTTCGGGGCTCTTAATCTGGTTTAATCCTGTTAATCCTGCTGAATCTTGTTAATCCTGTCCATTGAAATAGATTAGTATGATAAAAACCGACACGGAGCCCGCACGCCATACCGAAGCCGATTTCGCGCGCCTCGCTGAGGATATCAAGTCCTGGGGGCGGGAACTCGGATTCCAGCAGATCGGAATCGCCGCCACCGACCTCGGCGCGGCCGAGGCGCGGCTGCGCGCCTGGCTCGAACAGGACCGGCACGGCGACATGGCCTACATGCAGGCCCACGGCCAGCGCCGCAGCCGGCCGCAGGAACTTCTGCCCGGCACCCTGCGCGTGATCTCCGCGCGCCTGGACTACCTGCCGCCGGACGCGACGCCGGCGCGCGCGGCGCTGCGCGAACCAACGATCGGATATATCTCGCGCTACGCCCTGGGGCGGGATTATCACAAACTCGTGCGCCGCCGCCTGCAGCGGCTGGCGGAGCGCATCGAGAGCGCCGTCGGGCCGTTCCGTCACCGCGTCTTCAGCGACAGCGCCCCGGTGCTGGAAAAGGCGCTGGCGGAAAAGGCCGGGCTGGGCTGGACCGGCAAGCACACCGTATTGATTCACAGGCGCGCCGGCTCGTGGTTTTTTCTCGGCGAGATCTACACGGATCTGCCGCTGCCGGCGGATGCGCCGGCGCAAAACCACTGCGGCAGTTGCCGCGCCTGTCTCGACGTCTGCCCCACGCGCGCCATCGTCGCGCCGTACCAGCTCGATGCGCGCCGTTGCATCTCCTACCTCACGATCGAGCTGCGCGGCGCCATCCCGCCCGAGCTGCGGCCGCTGATCGGCAACCGCATCTTCGGCTGCGACGATTGCCAGCTCGTCTGCCCCTGGAACCGCTTCGCGCGCGCCTCCGCCGAACCGGATTTCGCCCCGCGGCACGAACTGGACGCGCCCAAGCTCATCGAGCTGTTTTCCTGGACCGAGGAGACATTCCTGAAACGGACCGAGGGCTCGGCGCTCCGGCGCGCCGGCTACGAGGGCTGGTTGCGAAATATCGCCGTGGCCCTGGGCAACGCGCCGTGGGACGCGGGCGTCGTCGGCGCGATCGAGATGCGGCGCGAACATCCGTCGGCGCTGGTCCGGGAGCACGTGCAATGGGCCCTTGACCGGCACGCGGCCAAGACCGCGGGCGCGTAGTTAATCACGCCCCACTGCGTTAAGATTCAGCCCCGGGAATCTCGACAATTGCTGAAAGGATGGTTTTCACCGCGGAGGCGCAGAGACGCGGAGAAAAGGCAACGGCGGAACCACAGATGAACACGGATGAACACAGAATTTAAGAAACGAAAGAACGGAACCGCAGATGAACGCGGATAGGAAATAAATAAAGCTATCAGCTAAACAAGCTATCAGCAATCAGCTATCAGCGGTCAGCTTGAATCGTGTCCAAGGGCTCGCCGAGCACCGAAGGCAACGGAAGCACAGACCTGAGATGTGTGGTTTTCCTGGGTCCCCGTATGGCGCAAACCCGAGCACCGCAGGGCTTTGGGAGAGCGCCCCGAAGGGGCGAGGCGGAGTATTCGCGGACACACTTAACGTGTGTCCGCGCCGCCGAGCGCCGCGCCACGGATGGCGCGGCCGGGGTGTCCCGGGGCTGAAGTGTCGCGCCAGGGACGGCGGGAATGCCTCGTAAGATCAGCGCGGGCCCCAAAGCCCGAGGAGCGCAGGGTTGGGTTGCGCCATCCGGGGCGGCCTTTCTTTTGGTGACTTTTCTTTGGCCGCGCAAAGACAAAGTCACCTGCCGTGGGGCAGCCACCCACAAGTACACGCCGCCTGAAGGGCGGCTCGACACGAGTGGGCACTGGTAGCACACTCGTTTTTTAACAGAGGCAATAATCTAGGCACAAAAGGACCGCGGGGACAATGCGGGATGTCCTCCAACAACCGGCAACGGTGCTCGTCAGGAGCCAACGTGCACGACCACGCTTGTAACCTCCGCACGACGGCGCGGGGCGTTCCGCCCCCGATCCGCGCGCGCCTGCGCGCCGGCGTGCTCGGCGCGGCGCTGCTGTGTCTCGGCGCCGCGCCGGCGGGCGACAAGTCCACGCTGCGCCTGGCCGCCGCCACCACGGTGGCCGAGACCGGCCTGATCGAGGAGTTGGCGCGCGATTTCCAGGCGCGGCGCCCGGACATCCGCGTCGAGGTCTCCGTCCTCGGCGCCCTGGCGACGCTCACCGAGGCGCGCCAGGGACGGGCCGATCTGGTCATAACCCACCATCCCCCGAGCGAGAAGCTTTTCGGCGACGAAGGCTACGGCGTGCTGCGCACGGAGATCATGTACGACGAATGGGCGATCCTCGGGCCGCCCAAGGACCCGGCGGGCGTGGCGGGCGTGGCCGATCCGGGCGCGGCGCTGCGGCGGCTGGCGGAGAGACGGGCGCCGTTTCTCGCGGCCGCGCCCCAGTCCGGCACGCACAAAAAAATGGCGGAGCTGTTCGAGCTCGCCGGTGTGAAAACCGGCTGGCGCGGCTTTGAGACCACCGACATCGGCGCCGCCGCCACGCTGCAACAGGCGGCGCAATTCGAGTCCTACACCTTCGCGAACATGGGCACCTACCTCGCCAACCGCGACACGGTCGGGCGGGACATCGTCCCGCTCTACCGCGACCATCCGGCCCTGCGCAACACCTACAGCGCCATCGTCGTGAGCCGCAAGCGCGTTCCCGGCGCGCGCCAGGAACTGGCCGAGCGGTTTCTGGATTATCTGGTCTCGGACGAGGCCCAGACGCTGATCCGGGACTACGGCGAGAAGCGCTTCGGGGCGCAGCTGTTCATACCCGTGGCGCACCTGGACGAGGGCCTGCGCGCGCGGCGCGCGGGCGCCGAGCTCAACCGCAAGATTCTCACCATCAACGTGCTCGTGGCGCTGCTCGCCGCCCTGGCGGCCGCGAGCGTCGTCGCCTTCCGCCTCATGCAGCGCGCGCGACACGCGGAGCGTGAGCGGCGCCTGAGCGAGGAGCGCTTCGCCCTGGCGGTGAGCGGCACCAACGACGGCATCTGGGACTGGAATCTCGACACCGGCGAGGTGTACTACTCGCCGCGCTTCAAGGAAATGCTCGGCTACCGCGCCGACGACCCCGCGGTCGCGGCCGATATCAACACCTGGCGCAATCATATCCATCCGGCCGACCGCGAGCGCGCCCCGGAGCTGCTGGAAAATTATCTGCATGGGCGCGACGGGATATTCAGCGTGGAGCACCGTCTGCTCACGGAGACCGGCGACATGCCCTGGGTGCAGCTGCGCGGCCGCGCCCAGCGGGACGAGGCGGAAGGCGCGGCCGGCCGGCCGCGGCGCATGTCGGGCTCCATGACCGACATCACCGAGCGCAAGCTGCAGGAGACGGCGCTCGCGCACGCGGCCCTGCACGACACGCTCACCGGCCTGCCCAACCGCACCCTGCTGTACGAGCGCCTCAACCAGGCGCTCATGACCGCGCGCCGGGACAACAGCCCGCTCGCCGTGGTGATGCTGGACATAGACAATTTCAAGGACATCAACGAGGGCTTCGGGCATCCGAGCGGCGACCTGATCCTGCAGCAGGTGGCGACACGCCTTGCGAGCGGGCGGCCGCGATCCCACACCGTGGCGCGCCTCGGGGGCGACACCTATGTCCTGCTCGCGCCCGACATCGCCGAGAAGGACGTGAAGCAGCAGGTGCGCGAAGTCAACAAGGCGCTCGAGCCGCCGTTCGAGCTCGAGGGCCACACCATCGCCGTCAAGGCGAGCGCCGGCATCGCGCTCTTCCCCCAGCACGGCGAGGACGCCGTGCTCCTGATCCAGCGCGCCGAGGTGGCGCTGCACCGCGCGCGCCGGGAGAACACGGGCTACGCCGTGTACGACGTGGACCGCGACCAGGGCAGCCAGCGCTATTTCGCCTTCGACGCCGAGCTCAAGCAGGCCGTGGCGCACGACGAGCTGGTGCTGCACTACCAGCCGATCATGACCCTGCGCACCGGCTACATCACCGCCGTCGAGGCGCTGCTGCGCTGGCGCCACCCGAAGCACGGCCTGATCGCCCCGGACGCCTTCATCCCGCGCGCCGAGCACATGGGCCTGATGGACATCCCCACGCTGTGGGTGCTCGAACAGGCGCTCGGCCAGTGCGCGGCCTGGGCCGAGACCGGACACCCGCTCACCGTCGCCGTCAACATCTCCGCCGGCAGCCTGCAAGACCAGCGCCTGCCAGACCGGATCGCGGCGCTGTTGCAAAAAACCGGCGTGCCGCCCAACCGCCTCGAGATCGAGATCACGGAGAGCGCGATCATGATAGACCCGGCGCGCGCGAAGGAGACCCTGGAGCGGCTGCGCGCCATGAAGCTGGCCCTGGTGATTGACGACTTCGGCACCGGCTACGCCTCCCTGGGTTATCTCAAGGAGTTGCCGGTGGACAAGATCAAGCTCGACAAGTCGTTCGTGACGAACATGCTCAACGACGACAGCGACGTGGAGATCGTGCGCGCCGCGACGCTGCTGGCGCACAAGCTCGGGCTCAAGGTCATCGCCGAGGGCGTGGAAAGCGACGAGGTCCTGAAGCTGTTGAGCAAACTCGGCTGCGACCAGGCCCAGGGCCACTATCTCAGCCCGCCGCTGGCGGAAACGGAGCTCGTCAAATGGCTGGACGCATCCGGCTGGGAGGACGCCGATGCGCGCGGCAGCCCCGCGCACCATCCTACTTCACAATAAAGCGTTCCCGATAGAACCGCAGTTCCTCGATGGACTCGCGGATGTCGTCGAGCGCGCGGTGGGTGTTCTTCTTCTGAAAACCGCCGGCCAACTCCGGCCGCCAGCGGCGCGCCAGTTCCTTGACCGTGCTCACATCCAGGTTGCGATAGTGAAACCAGGCCTCGAGCTCCGGCATGAGGCGCGCGAGAAAGCGCCGGTCCTGGCAGATGCTGTTGCCGCACATGGGGGACCGGTTCTTCGGCACGTAGCGCCGCACGAACTCCAGGGTCAGGCGCTCCACATCCACATCGCTCAGCGCCGACAGGCGCACGCGCTCGATCAGTCCGGTGCCGGCGTGGGTTTTCTTGTTCCAGTCGTCCATGGCCGCAAGCACGGCGTTGCTCTGGTGCACCGCGAGCACCGGGCCTTCCGCCAGGACGTTCAGCTCGCTGTCGGTGATGATCGTGGCGATCTCGATGATGCGGTCGGTCTCCGGATTCAGCCCCGTCATTTCCAGGTCAATCCAGATCAGGGCGCCGTTGTCCCGGCCCCCGTTCGGTTCTTGCGGCATGTATCCTCTCCGGATGATTTAACTGGTTGCTGAAAAAGTCCTTCCATGGACTTTTTCAGCTCGCTTCGCCGCGGTACACGCCCGCGGCTCGCTCCGAAAATCAAACACTTTGCGTGTTTGATTTTCGCTGCGGCACTTTCCCGCTGCGCTTTCCTGCTCCGCGGGAAAGCCCGGGGCGCACCTCCCTGTGCGCCCGTTCGCCGCTACGCGGCTCACCCATGTGGCGCTCACAGGCTGCCGAAAAACGAGTTTTTCGGCAGCCTGTTACTGCTGCAGCTCGAACCAAGATGATAACATCCCCGGTGCATGAATACTTTCACCTTCATCTTCCTCTCGGTCCTCGGCCTGACGCTGCTGACGCAGCTGTGGCTCGAGCGGCGGCAGATCGGCCATGTGCGCGCGCGCCGCGGCGCCGTGCCGGCCGCCTTCAAGGGCAGGGTTCCGCTTAAGGCGCACAAAAAGGCGGCCGATTACGCCGTCGCCCGCGCGCGCTTCACCCAGGCCGGATACATCCTCGACGCCGCGCTGCTCTGCGCCTGGACCCTCGGCGGCGGGCTCGAGTGGCTCGACCGCTTCTGGCGCGGTTTTGACCTGAGCGCAACGCCGACCGGCGCGGCCTTCATGCTGAGCGCCTTCTTCGTCATGGGCGTGCTCGATATTCCGGCCGCCGCGTATCAAACGTTCATGCTCGAAGGCCGCTTCGGCTTTAACCGCACCACCCCCCGGCTCTTCGCCCTCGACTTGGGCAAAAAGGCGGCGCTGCTCGGAATTCTGGGCGCGCCCGTGATCATAACCGCGCTGTGGCTGATGTCGGCGACGGGGGCGTGGTGGTGGATCCACGTCTGGCTGCTCTGGCTCGGCTTCGGCCTGTTCGTGGTCTGGGCCTATCCGGCGCTGATCGCGCCGCTCTTCAACCGCTTCACGCCCCTGAAGCAGGGGCCGATCCGCCGGCGCGTGCGCGCGCTGCTCGCGCGCGTCGGCTTTCGCAGCCGCGGCATTTATGTCATGGACAGCTCGCGCCGCAGCCTGCGCGGCAACGCCTACTTCAGCGGCTTCGGCCGGAGCAAACGCATCGTGTTTTTCGACACCCTGCTGCGGACGTTGAACGTCGGCGAGATCGTCGCCGTGCTGGCGCACGAGCTCGGCCATTTCAAGCGCGGTCACGTGCGCCAGCGCTTTCTGCTTTCCTCCGGCATGAGCCTCGCCGGCCTCGCGCTCCTGGGCTGGCTCATCAGTCAACCCTGGTTTTACACCGGGCTCGGGATGTCCCGGCCGTCGGCGCACGCGGCGCTGATGCTGTTCCTGCTGGTCGGGCCGGTGTTCGCGTTCTTCCTGCAGCCGCTGCTGGCCTGGGCCGCGCGCCGGCATGAATACGAGGCGGACGAGTTCGCCGCCCGCGCCGCATCCGCGCGCGATCTGATCGGCGCCCTGGGCAAGCTTTATAAAGGCAACGCCAGCACCCTCACGCCCGACCCGCTGCATTCGGCGTTTTACGATTCCCATCCACCCGCGGTCCGGCGCATCGCGCGCCTCGCTGGCCGGATCTGAAACCCACTGTCAGGAGAAAACCATGCACAAAACGCTCGGCCTCGTACTCATTCTGACCACCGTGCCGGCAGCCGCCGAAACCGGCCTGCACCCCGGCGACGCCGCGCACGGCAAAAAACTGCACGCGGCGAACTGCCTCGCCTGTCACGACGCGGGCGTCTACACGCGCAAGGACCGCCGGATCGGGTCGCTCGCGGAACTGAAAGAACAACTCGGCGTGTGCAACCACCAACTGCCGAAGAGCCTGTCACAGGACGAGGTGCGCGACGTGGTGAAATACCTGAACGACACTTATTACCGGTTCAAGTAGCGATGTCGGAGCTACGGCAGAAATCCTGCAAGCCCTGCGAAGCCGGAACACCGCCGCTTGCGCGCGCCGCGGCCGAGGCGCTGCTTGTGCAAGTGCCCGGCTGGTCGCTCAATGAGTCCGCCACCGGCATCAGTCGCACGTTCAAGTTCAAGAACTACTACGAGACCATGGCGTTCGTGAACGCGGCGGCCTGGATCGCCCACCGCGAGGACCATCACCCCGATCTCGAGGTCGGCTACAGTCGCTGCACCGTGCGACTGAGCACGCACGTCATTAAGGGACTGTCGGAGAACGACTTCATCTGCGCCGCGAAGATCAATGCGCTGCTGGGGGGATAAAAGCAGTTTCAAGTTTCAAGTTTGAAGTTTCAAGTTGAACGTTTTGCGTTTTTCTAGCTGATCGCTGATAGCCGTTAGCTCTTAGCTTGTAACTTGAAACTTGCAACTTGCAACTGTTGTTCATATTTACGCCTCCCGCCGCCCGGCAAGCGCACGCGCAAGCGTGTTGCGGTCGGTGTACTCCAGCTCGCCGCCCACGGGCACGCCGTAGGCGATGCGCGTGGCGCGGATGCCGCGCGCGCGCACGAGCTCGCCGATGAAATGCGCCGTGGCCTCGCCCTCCACCGTCAGGTTGGTGGCGAGCACCACTTCCTTGACGTCGCCTTCGTTCAGCAGCGTCTCCAGCCGCGGGATGCCGATCTCCTCCGGCCCGATGCCGTCGAGCGGCGAGAGCCGACCCATGAGCACGAAATACCGGCCGTTGTAGGCGCCGGCCTGTTCCAGGGACACGAGGTCCGACGGCGATTCCACGATGCACAGCAGCGAACGGTCGCGCCGCGGCGAGGCGCAAACGGCGCAGAGCTCCGCCTCGCTCAGGTTGTTGCAGCGCTTGCAGTGGGTTATGCGCTCGAGCGCGTCGGCGAGCGCCTGGACGATCCGGCGCGCGCCGTCGCGGTCGCGCTCCAGCAGATGAAACGCCATACGGCTCGCGCTTTTCGGGCCCACGCCGGGGAGCCGGCGCAGCGCCTGCTTCAGGGCTTCAAGTGCGGTGGTATCGTTCATAGCAAAACCAAAATAGATAGGATTAACGGGATTTCGCAGGATTTACAGGATTAGAAAAGAGAATTCATGCATGGCGTTCTGATTTTCTTGGCGATCTTGGCGTCCTTGGC
>Ga0154731_1051_pt1 | contig 12901 bp, 13 predicted proteins | sample Rifle2008BG16ft_FD_105739 | JGI IMG/M metagenome (GOLD analysis project Ga0154731, IMG submission 105739) | Candidatus Muproteobacteria bacterium RBG_16_65_31
TCACGGTCTTGCCCACGCCGGCGCCGCCGAACAGGCCGATCTTGCCGCCCTTGGCGAACGGGCAGATGAGGTCAATGACCTTGATGCCGGTCTCGAGCAGCTCGGCCGAGGCCGCCTGCTCCTCGTAAGAGGGCGCCTTGCGGTGGATCGGCATGGTCTTTTCGGCGCCGACCGGGCCCTTCTCGTCTATCGGCCGGCCGAGCACGTCCATGATGCGCCCGAGGGTCTTGATACCGACCGGTACCGAGATCGGCGCGCCGGTATTGGCCACGGCGAGGCCGCGCTTCAGCCCGTCGGTCGAGCCCATGGCGATGGCGCGCACGACCCCGTCGCCGAGCTGCTGCTGCACCTCGAGCGTGAGGTCGCCGTCCGCGAGCTTGAGCGCGTCGTAGACCCTGGGCATGCCCGCGCGCGGGAACTCTACGTCCACCACGGCGCCGATGATTTGTACAATTTTTCCGGTGCTCATTTCTTCAACCCCAAAATAAATATGATCGTTTGACGCAAAGGCGCAAAGGGCGCAAAGAAAAACTTATTAAAGTTTAAAATCTTTGCGTTCTTTGCGACTTTGCGCCTTTGCGCCTTTGCGTTAAAAATTAATATAAACTCTCTCTTCCTCACACCGCCGCGGCGCCGCCGACGATCTCCGAGATCTCCTGCGTGATCGCCGCCTGGCGCGCCTTGTTGTACCGCAGCTTCAGGTCGTCTATGAGCGTCCCGGCGTTGTCCGAGGCGGCCTTCATCGCCACCATGCGCGCCGACTGCTCGCAGGCGATGTTCTCGATCACGCCGTGGTAGACGAGCGACTCGATGTAGCGCGTCAACAGGTCGTCGAGCACGTCCCTCGCGTCCGGCTCGTAGATATAGTCCCAGTAATGCGCGAGCTTGTCGCCGTCGAACTCCGTGTCCGGCAGCGGCAGCAGCTGCGTAAGCTCCGGCTTCTGCGCCATGGTGTTGACGAACCGGTTGTACAGAAAATACAGCCGGTCGAGCTCGCCCCCGGCGTAGGCGTCGAGCATCACCTTGACCGCGCCGATCAGGTCCTCGAGCCGCGGCGCGTCGCCGAGGTGCGCGGCGTGGGAGACGATGTTCGCCCCCAGGCGCTTGAAAAACGCAAAGCCCTTGGTCCCCACGGTGCAGACGTCGAGCACGCATTTCTTGTCGTGCCACTCCTTCATGGCGGCGACGGCGGCGCGCATCAGGTTGGCGTTCAGGCCGCCGCACAGGCCCCGGTCCGAGGTCACGATGATGATACCGACGCGCCTGGCCTCGCGCTCGAGCACGAACGGGTGCTTGTACTCCGGGCGCGCGCGGTGCAGGTGACCGATGACGTTGCGGATCTTGGCCGCGTACGGACGCGCCGCCTGCATGCGCTCCTGGGCGCGGCGCATCTTGCTGGCCGCGACCATCTCCATCGCACGCGTGATCTTCTGCGTGTTCTGGATGGACTTGATCTTCTTGCGTATCTCTTTGCCGACGGCCATAAATTCAGTTCCAAGCAGCAAGTTCCAAGTAGCAAGTCAAAAGCAAGTCAATCCCTCTTACTTGCTACTTGTAACTTGCCACTTGCTACTTAAATTACCACGTATGCGCCTTCTTGAAGTCTTCGAGCGCGGCTTTGAGCTTGGCCGCGACGTCGTCGCTGTACTCCGGCTTCTGGTTGATCTGGTCCATGAGCGCGCCGTGCTGCGATTTCAAGTATGACTGGAGCGCGTCCTCGAACGGGCGCACCTTGTTGACCGGCACGTCGTCGAGAAAACCCTCGTTCACGGCGAAGAGCGAGCAGGCCATCTGCGCCACGCTCATGGGCGAGTACTGCGGCTGCTTCATGAGCTCGGTGATGCGCTGGCCGCGGTCGAGCTGCTTGCGCGTGGCGGCGTCGAGGTCGGAGGCGAACTGGGCGAAGGCCGCGAGCTCGCGGTACTGCGCCAGCGCCAGGCGCACGCCGCCGCCGAGCTTCTTGACGATCTTGGTCTGGGCCGCGCCGCCGACGCGCGACACCGAGAGCCCGGCGTTGATCGCCGGCCGGATGCCGGCGTTGAACAGGTCGGTGTCGAGGTAGATCTGGCCGTCGGTGATCGAGATCACGTTCGTCGGCACGAACGCCGACACGTCGCCGGCCTGGGTCTCGATGATCGGCAGCGCCGTGAGCGAGCCGGTCTTGCCCTTCACCTTGCCGCCGGTGATCTTCTCGACGTACTCGGCGTTGAGGCGCGAGGCGCGCTCGAGCAGCCGCGAGTGCAGATAGAACACGTCGCCGGGATAGGCCTCGCGCCCCGGCGGGCGGCGCAGCAGCAGCGAGATCTGGCGGTAGGCCCAGGCCTGCTTGGTGAGGTCGTCGTAGATGATGAGCGCGTCCTGGCCGTTGTCGCGGAAGTACTCGCCCATGGAGCAGCCGGAGTAGGGCGCGAGGTACAGCATGGCCGCGGACTCGGCCGCGGTCGCCGCGACCACGATGGTGTGGCCCATGGCGTCGTGCTCCTCGAGCTTGCGCACGACGTTCGCCACCGACGACGCCTTCTGGCCGATGGCGACGTAGATGCACACGACCCCGGTGCCCTTCTGGTTGATGATGGTGTCTATGGCGAGCGCGGTCTTGCCGGTCTGGCGGTCGCCGATGATGAGCTCGCGCTGGCCGCGCCCGATCGGCACCATCGAGTCAATGGACTTAAGGCCGGTCTGCACCGGCTGGCTCACCGACTGGCGCGCGATCACGCCCGGGGCGACCTTCTCGATCGGGCTCGTCTGCTTGGTCTTGATCGGCCCGCGGCCGTCAATCGGCTGGCCGAGGGCGCCCACCACGCGCCCGATCAGCTCGGGGCCGACCGGCACCTCCATGATGCGGCCGGTGGTCTTGACCGTGTCGCCCTCGCTGATGTGCGTGTACTCGCCCATGATCACGGCGCCGACCGAGTCGCGCTCGAGGTTGAGCGCGAGCCCGAAGGTGTCGCCGGGGAACTCGATCATCTCGCCCTGCATCACGTCGGCGAGCCCGTGGATGCGCGCGATGCCGTCGGTGAGCGCGACCACGGTGCCCACGTTGCGCGCCTCGGCCTTGGCCTCGAACTTCTCGATTCTGGCCTTGATCAGATCGCTGATTTCGGAAGGATTCAGTTGCATGGCTGCGTTCCCAAAGTGTCAAATAATTTTTTAACCACAGATGAACACGGATAAACACAGATAAATTATCAATGCATCGTTTCTTGATCTGCGTTCATCTGTGTTCATCTGTGGTTCCAGATTCATTGCTAACGGCTCATGCTAATTTTTCAACCACAGATGAACACAGATAAACACTGATAAATAATCACTTCGTTGTTTTTTGATCCGTGTTCATCTGTGGTTCCAAATTCTTCGCTAGTGGCTCAAGTGGGCCGCGAGCTCGCGCAGGCGACCGGTGGCGGAGCCGTCAATTACGAGGTCCCGGCAGCGGACGACCACGCCGCCGAGCAGCGCCTTGTCCACTTGCGGAACCAGATGGACCTCGCGCCCGAATTTGCGCTTCAGGGCCTGCTCGATGTTCTTGAGCTGCGCCTCCTCGAGCGGATAGGCCGAGACGATGGTCGCCTCGAGCCGCTTCTCGGCCTCGGCGCGCAGGCCCTCGTAGAGCGCCGTGATCTCGGGCAACAGCGTGAGGCGGCGGTTCTCGATCAGCAGCCGGATGAGGTTGCCGGCCTCGGCCGTGAGCCGCTCGCCGCACACGTCCAGGAACAGCTCGGTCAGGCGCGCGCGCCCGATCTTGGGATCGAAGGCGAGCCGCACCATGGCGGGATCGGCGGCCACGCCGGCGGCGAAGCCGAGCATCTCGGACCAGGCCTTGAGCTCGCCGCGCGCGGACGCGAGCCGGAACACGGCTTCGGCGTAGGGGCGGGCGGCGGTCGTCTTCTCGGCCATGAACGGTTCCTTAGAGCTGTTTCACCAGGGCGTCGAGCAGCTTGGCGTGCGCCTTGGCGTCTATCTCCTTTTCCAGGATCTTGCCGGCGGCGGCCACCGCCAGCTCCGCCACCGCGCGCCGCAGGTTCTCCTTGGCGCGGTTCAGCTCCTGGTCGATGTCGGCGCGGGCGGCGACGAGGATGCGCTCGGCCTCGACCTTGGCCTGGTTCTTGGCCTCATCGGCGATCTCGCCGGCGCGCTTCTCCGCGTGCGCGATCACCTCGGCCGCGTCGCCCTTGGCCTTCTTCAGGACCTCGAGCGCGCGCTTCTCCGCCAGCTCCTGCTCGCGCTTGCCCCTCTCGGCCGCGGCCAGGCCGTCGGCGATGGTGCGCTTGCGCTCGTCCAGCGCCCGCGTGAGCGGCGGCCAGATGAACTTCATGCAGAACCACACGAACAGGAAAAACGCGATGGACTGCCCGATCAAGGTTGCGTTGATGTTCATGGCGTCACTTCGTTCAATGCCTCATTTTGACTGTCTGTCCGCAGATGCGCGCGGATTTGGCCGGTCAATTATCCGCGTGCAGCTGTAGTTTGAATCTGCGTCCATCTGCGGTTTCAATGAACTACACCGCCGCGGCCTAGCCGCCCACGACCGCGAACAGGATGTACATGGAGATACCGACGGCGATCATCGGCACCGCGTCCACCAGGCCCATGACGATGAAGAACTGGGTGCGCAGCGTCGGGATCAGCTCCGGCTGGCGCGCCACGCCCTCGATGAAGCGCCCGCCGAGGATGCCGATGCCCACGGCCGCGCCGAGCGCGCCCAGGCCCATCATGATGGCGCCGGCGATATACAACAACGATGATTCCATGTGTGTCTCCTGTTGAAAGTTCAGAAATGGATGAAACCGGTCAGTGATGTTCCTGATGCGCCATGTCGAGATACACGACCGTGAGCACCATGAAGATGAACGCCTGCAGCGTGATGATCAGGATGTGGAAGATGGCCCAGCCGAGCTGCAGCAGCCCGGCAAAGGGGCCGAGCAGCCAGCCGGCGCCGTACATCACGGCGATCAGAATAAAGATCATCTCGCCGGCGTACATGTTGCCGAACAGTCGCAGCGCCAGCGAGATCGGCTTGGCGATCAGGTTGACGGTTTCGAGAAACAGGTTGGGCAGCAGGAACACCAGCCTCATCGGCCACGACTTGGCCTGGAACGGCTGCATGGTGAGCTCACCGAGGAAGCCGTTGAGGCCCTTGATCTTGACGCTGTAGAACAGGATCAGGGCGAACACCGCGAGCGCCATGCCGAAGGTGGCGTTGGGATCGGTGGTCGGCACGACCTTGAGGAACGGCACGCCGGCCGCGTGCGCGGCCTGGGGCACGTGGTCAATGGACATCAGGTCCATAAAATTCATGAGGAAAATCCAAACGAAGATGGTGAGCGCGAGCGGCGCGACCAGGGGGTTGCGCCCGCTGAAGGAGCCGCGCACGGTGCCGTCAATGAACTCCACCACCCATTCGACGAAGTTCTGCCACCCGCCGGGCACGCCGGCCGTGGCGCGCTTGGCCGCCAGCCGAAACAGGAACAGGAACACGAGCCCGAGGCCGATGGAGAAGCCGAGGGTATCGAGATGCAACGCCCAGAAACCCATCTGCTGCACCTCCTCGTGGTTGGCGGCGACGCCCCAGGCGCCGTCCGGAAGCCGGCCGAAGGTCAGGTTCTGCAGATGGTGCTTGATGTATTCCGACGAGGTCAGAGTTTCGCCCGTCATGGTCTCAATCCCGCAAAATCGAAAACGCTAAATTTTATTTCGGCCCGACCGCGCCGCCCTAGGCGCGGCGGATGTGCGCCAGAACCCCGAGCTGGGCGGCGGCGAACGCACACACGAGCGGCACGGGCGCCAGCCGCAACCAGCCCAGTCCCAGGCCCAGCAACAGGATGGCCGCCGCATAGCGCACGACGGCGTTGGCGTACAGCGCGCCCAGGATGCCGCCCTGATCGGGCCGCGCCCCCGCCCGCCGCACGCCGCGCGCGAGCCAGACGCCGCTCAAGAGCGCGGCCGCGCCGCCGTAAAGCGCGGCCAGCGCCTGGTGCCGATCCCGGACGTACCAGAAAACGGCGGCGACGCTGAGTGTGATCAATACCTGGGTGAGCACAACCCGGCGGATCCCCTCGCGCAACGCATCCGCGTCAGCGGTCACGCGCCGGCCCTGCCTTTGATTTGTATCGTCTGGCCGGCCAAATCCGCAGAGGGGTCTTAGCAAAGGCGGCGAAGTATAAATTCAGACCAAAAGGTGGTCAATATAGACGGATAAATAAGTGTTATGGCTTTTTGCGCGGGTCAGCGCGCCGGAGGCTGGTCGGGCGTGGAAGGCGCGTCGTCCGGAGACTCGGCGGGAGGCGCGGCGGGGGGGACCGGCGCCGGCGCGGCCTTCCGGCCGGCGTATTCCAGCATCAGCCGCTCGGCCTCGGCCACCTCCGCGGCCGTCATTGCACCCTTGAGCGCGTCGCGCTTACGCGCCGCCCGGGCATGCCCCTGATTCGCGGCCAGCATGTACCAGGCGAGCGCCGGCGGCTTGTTCTTGGGGAGCTGGAAACCGTACTCATAGAGCACGCCCATCTCATAGCGGGCGTCGGGGTCGCCCTGCTCGGCCGCCTGGCGCAGCTGCTCGAGCTCGGCCGCGTCCCGGGCGTGCGTGGCCGCCGGCAACTGAAACAGGCCGAGCAGCAACAGGACCGCCATTTTTCTCATGGATCGCGCCTCCGGCCGCGCATCACGGATTCCCCTGGATTCCCCTTATATAGTATTGATCCGCCGCCGCCTCAACTTTAAATATGATTATTTGCCGCAAAGACGCCAAGGACGCAAAGAAAAGCATCGGATAATCAACGGAAAAATCTTTGCGTTCTTCGCGGCTTTGCGATGATAACTTTTTATTCAAGGGTTCCTTAACGGATCCGCGCCAGAATCCCCTCGAGCTCGTCCAGGCTGTTGTATTCGATGGTGAGCTTGCCCTTGCCCTTGCGCCCGTGATTGATGCGCACCTTGGCGCCGAGCTTGTCCGAAAGCTTCTGGGTGAGGGTGCGCACGTCCGGGTCCACGCGGCCGCGCGCGCCCTTGCGATTCGGTTGTTCCAGCAGGCGCCGCACCAGGGTCTCGGTCTCGCGCACCGAGAGCCCGCGGTCCACCACCGAGCGCGCCGCCTGGCTCTGCGACTTGCCCGCGAGCGCGAGCAGGGCGCGCGCGTGGCCCATGTCCATGCGTCCCTTCTCCAGCATCTCGCGCACGTCGGCGTTGAGCGTGAGCAGCCGCAGCAGGTTGGTCACCGCGGCGCGCGAGCGGCCGATGGCCTCGGCCGCCTTCTGGTGGGTCATGCCGAATTCGTCAATCAGGCGCTGCAGGGCGTTCGCCTCCTCGACCGGATTCAGGTTCTCGCGCTGGATGTTCTCGATGAGCGCGATCGCGATCGCCGCCTCGTCCGGGATTCGCCGCACCACCGCCGGGATGGTCTCGAGGCCGGCGATCTGGGCCGCGCGCCAGCGGCGCTCGCCGGCGACGATCTCGTAGTTGCCCGCGGGCAGGCCGCGCACCACGATCGGCTGCACCACGCCCTGGGCCTTGATCGAGGCCGCGAGCTCGTTGAGCGCCTCCTTGTCCATGTGCGTGCGCGGCTGATACTTGCCGCGCTGCAACATGTCGAGCGGCAGCATCTTGAGCTCTTCCTTGTCCTTCGCCGGCTCGTAGACGCCGAGCAGGGCGTCGAGCCCGCGCCCGAGCCTCGGTTTTTTCGCGATCATGCGGCGGCCGCCTCTTCTTCGCGGCGCAGGATCTCGCCCGCGAGCGCGAGATACGCCTGCGCGCCGGAGGACTTCATGTCGTAGGTGATCACCGGCCGCCCGTGGGACGGCGCCTCGGCCAGGCGGATGTTGCGCGGAATGATGGTGCGATAGAGCTTGTCGCCGAAGTGCTGCTTGAGCTGCGCCGAGACCTCGTTGTCGAGGTTGTTGCGCGGGTCGAACATGGTGCGCAGCAGCCCCTCGATCTGGAGCCGCGGGTTCAGGGTCTCGCGGATCTTGCGGATGGTGTTGACCAGGGCGGTCAGGCCCTCCAGGGCGTAGTACTCGCATTGCATCGGGATCAGCACCGCCTGGGCCGCGACCAGGGCGTTCACGGTCAGGAGGTTGAGCGCCGGCGGGCAGTCTATGAGGACGTAGTCGTATTCCTTGTGCGCGAACTCGAGCGCGGTGCGCAGCCGCTGCTCGCGCCGGTCGAGCTCCACGAGCTCAACCTCGGCGCCGGACAGGCGGCTATTCGCTGGCACGATGTCGTAGCCGCCTTCGGTGGCGACGCGCGCGTTTTCGATCGGCTCGATCCCGATCAGCACCTCGTAGGTCGAGGCCCGCGCCTCCTCCTTGGCGACGCCGCTGCCCATGGTGGCGTTGCCCTGGGGGTCAATGTCCACGAGCAGCACGCGCCGGCGGGTCTTTACGAGCGAGGCGGCCAGGTTGATGCTGGTCGTGGTCTTGCCGACCCCGCCTTTCTGGTTGGCTATCGCCAGTATCTTGCCCATCGGGCGCACCGCTCCTCTCAATCCCGTGTAATTATGATCAGATGCCGCGCGGCCTCCAGCCCGGGCACGTCCAGCGCCTGCACTTCCGCCCGGTATCCACCGGGCAGCGCCGCCAGCTCTTCCCGCGGCGGCACCCCCTTCAGGGCCAGAAACCGCCCGCCCGGGGCGCATAGATGGCGGGTGGCGATCAGCATATCAGGAATGGCGGCGAAGGCGCGAGTGACGAGGGTATCGAATTTTTCCTCCGGCTGGAATTTCTCCGCGCGCTCCCGGACGACCGCGACGTTTTTGAGGCCGAGCGCGTGCGCCGCCTGGGTGACGAAGCGGATTTTCTTGGCGTTGCTGTCGAGCAGGGTGAAGCTGAGGTCGGGGCGCGCCACGGCGAGCGGGATGCCGGGCAGGCCGGCGCCGGTGCCGATGTCTATTATCCGCGGCCCCTTGAGCCACGGCAGGGCCGCCAGGCTGTCGAGCAGGTGGCGCGGCACCATCTGCTCGATCTCGCGCACCGCGGTGAGGTTATAGGCGCGGTTCCATTTTTCCAGCAGGCGCAGGTATTCCACGAGCTGGCGGCGCGCGGCGGCGGGCAGCTCGAGGCCCATGGCCTGCAGGCCCTGGTGCAGTTTTTTTTCGAGATCCACGCGCCCCCTACCCTCGACCGCACCGCAGGTTGTTGAAAACAAGTTTTTCAACAACCTGCTGGACAAATCAACCCGCCGGCGCCGCGTCGCGGCGCCGGCGGGCGTCATTTTAACCGCGGGGGACGGCGCGCGCTAAAAAACGGCGCGCGCGAACCAGACCAGCATGACGAGGCTGTAGAGCGCGGCCGCGGCGATGATCCCGCCCCAGAGCTGCGGCTTGGCGCGCACGTGTTGGACCAATCCGAGATTCGTCACGGCCAGCGGCTTGAACGCGCGGCGCGTGGAAAACCAGCGGTTGGCGGCTTCCGACCAGCGCCGCAGGGTCTCGAGCCGAAACAGCATCAGGCCGCCGACGACGAGGGCGAGCAGCGCGCCGAACATGATGAAGACGCCGAGCGCCAGCCACAGCGCCTCCCAGGCTGGGTTGGGCCCGCCGGCGGCGAAGAAGCGCGCCAGCAACCGCCCGCCCTCGACCACGTCGAGGCGGGAGAAGAACAATCCGCCCTTGATCAGGATGAAAACCGCGCCCGCGAGCATGGCCGCGCCGAGGACGCGCGAATACCGGAACAGGGTTGCGTCGGTGTCGCGCATCACGTCGAGCGGCTTGGTGAGCCGGCGCATCGAGATCAGCCTGTCGGTCACGTTGAACCAGGCGTTCAGCCGCGCCGGCGCGAGCAGCATCATCACGCCGACGGCCAGGGCGAAAAGGTTTCCGGCGATCAGAAGCAGAATGAGATAGCGGACCACATCGTTTCCGGCGCTGCTGGGCATGATCGTCCTCCACGCGGGTGCTGCGTTTGCTTGAAAGCCGGGCCTGAACCACCGGCGCTACCTCCCATTGTAGCCAATGCCGGCGGCGGCGGGCGCGTCAGGCGCGCCGGCGCTTGAGATGCACGAGCAGGAGCGAGATCGCGGCCGGGGTGACGCCGGATATGCGCGCCGCCTGCCCGAGGGTGGCGGGGCGGTGAGCGGCGAGCTTCTGACGCGCCTCCACCGACAGGCCGTGGACATTGTGGTAATCGAGGTCCTCCGGCAGGGCGGTCTCTTCGTGGCGCCGGCTGCGCTCGATCTCCTCGCCCTGGCGCTCGACGTAGCCCGAGTACTTGGCCTCGATCTCCAGTTGCTGCGCCGCCTCCGGGTCCGCGACCCCGCCGCCGGCCAGGTCCGCGAGTTCCGCGTACGTCACGTCGGGACGGCGCAGCAGATCGAGCAGGCGCGCGCGCCCGCCCGCCGGGCCGAACAGGCGCGCCGCCGCGGCCGCGGGCAGGTCCTCGGGGCGCAGCCAGGTCGCGGCCAGCCGGGCGCGCTCGCGCTCGATCGTCGCGCGCTTGTCGTGGAAGCGGCGCCAGCGCGCGTCGTCCACGAGCCCCAGGCGCCGTCCGGACTCGGTCAGGCGCAGGTCGGCGTTGTCCTCGCGCAGCGAGAGGCGGTACTCGGCGCGCGAGGTGAACATGCGGTAGGGCTCGGTCACGCCGCGCGTGATGAGATCGTCAATGAGCACGCCGATGTAGGCCTGGTCGCGCCGCGGCCACCACGGCTCCTGCTCCTGTACCTGGAGCGCGGCGTTGACGCCGGCGATCAGGCCCTGGGCCGCGGCCTCCTCGTAGCCGGTGGTGCCGTTGATCTGGCCGGCGAAAAAAAGGCCGACGACGCTCTTCGTCTCGAGCGTGGGCCTCAGGTCGCGCGGGTCGAAATAGTCGTACTCGATGGCGTAACCCGGGCGCGTGATGACGGCGTGCTCGCAGCCCGGGATCGTGCGCACCAGCGCCCACTGCACGTCGAACGGCAGGCTCGTGGAGATCCCGTTCGGATAGACCTCGTGCGTGTCGAGCCCCTCGGGCTCGACGAAGATCTGGTGCCGCTCCTTGTCGGCGAAGCGCACGACCTTGTCCTCGACCGAGGGGCAGTAGCGCGGCCCGACGCCCTCGATGACGCCGGTGTACAGCGGCGAGCGGTCGAGGCCGGAGCGGATGATCTCGTGCGTGCGCTCGTTGGTGTACGTGATGTGGCAGCTCACCTGGCGCGGGTGCTCGTCGCGCGCGCCCATGAACGAGAACACCGGCGTCGGTTCGTCGCCCGGCTGCTCCTGCATGACCGAATAATCAACCGTGCGGCCGTCGAGCCGCGGCGGTGTGCCGGTCTTGAGGCGGCCGGCGTGGAACGGCAGCGCGCGCAGACGCGCCGCGAGCGCGTTCGCCGGCGGGTCGCCCGCGCGCCCGCCCTGATAGTTGGTGAGGCCGATGTGGATCTTGCCGCCGAGGAAGGTGCCGCTGGTGAGCACCACGGCGCGGGCGCGGAACTCGACGCCCATGGCCGTGACCGCGCCGGCCACGCGCCCGCCCTCGATGATCAGGTCCTCGACCGCCTGCTGAAACAGCGTGAGGTTCGGCTGGTTCTCGAGCACGCCGCGCACCGCGGCCTTGTAGCGCACGCGGTCGGCCTGGGCGCGCGTGGCGCGCACCGCCGGGCCCTTGCGCGCGTTCAAGATACGAAACTGGATGCCGGCGCGGTCGGTCGCGCGCGCCATGACGCCGCCGAGGGCGTCAATCTCCCGGACCAGATGGCCCTTGCCGATGCCCCCGATCGCCGGATTGCACGACATCTGGCCGATGGTCTCGATGTTCTGGGTCAGGAGCACGGTCTTCGAGCCCATGCGTGCGCAGGCGTGCGCGGCCTCGGCGCCGGCGTGGCCGCCGCCGATGACGATCACGTCGTAGCGTTCCGGGTGCCGCATGAACAAGCGTCTGAATCGGTGGTCAAATTCGCGGTTGGCGATCATAACATAGCCCGCCTCCGGTCCCGGAAGGCCGCCGGCCGCGGTTTCACGGACATGGGCTATAACTATGAAATACGCCCCTTACATCGTCTCCCGACCCCATGTCCCTGGCACCCGAAAGACAACAGGCCCCGCCGGCGAGCGCCGTGCTCGAAGCGGTGGTGGCGCGCGCCGCCCAGGTGGTGCTGGGCAAGGAAACGCAGCTGCGCCTCGCGCTCGCCTGCCTGCTGGCGCGCGGCCACCTGCTGATCGAAGACCTGCCGGGCATGGGCAAGACCACGCTCGCGCACGTGCTGGCGCAGGTGCTGGGGCTGAACTTCAAGCGCATCCAGTTCACCAGCGACCTGCTGCCGGCCGACATCCTCGGCGTCTCCATTTACCAGCCGGAGACGAAGAAATTTCTGTTCCACCCCGGGCCGATCTTCACCCGGCTGGTGCTCGCGGACGAGATCAACCGCGCCACGCCCAAGACCCAGAGCGCGCTGCTCGAGGCCATGGAGGAGCGCCAGGTCACGACCGAGGGCGTGACGCAGAAGCTGCCCGAGCCGTTCTTCGTCATCGCCACGCAGAATCCGCATCACCTGGTGGGCACCTTTCCGCTGCCGGAGTCGCAGCTCGACCGCTTTCTCATGCGCATCGAGATGGGCTATCCGGACCGCGCCGCCGAGCGCGCCCTGCTCAAGGGGCGCGACCGGCGCGAGCTGCTGGCGTCCCTGGCGCCGGTGCTGGACGGCGCGCGCCTGCTGGCGCTGCAACAGCAGGCGACGCGCGTCCACGCCGCCGACGCGCTGCTCGATTACGTGCAGAACCTGACCGAGGCCACGCGCCGCGCGCCCGAATTCGCCGAGGGGCTCTCGCCGCGCGCCGGCATGGCGCTGCTCGCCGCCGCGCGCGCCTGGGCGCTGCTCGCGGGGCGCGCCATGGTCCTGCCCGAGGACGTGCAGGCGGTCGCGGCCTCCGTCATCGGCCACCGCCTGCGCCCGGCGGGCGGCGGCGCCGGCCAGCGCGAGACGCTGGTGCGGCGGCTGATCGAGT
>Ga0154731_1059_pt1 | contig 12674 bp, 11 predicted proteins | sample Rifle2008BG16ft_FD_105739 | JGI IMG/M metagenome (GOLD analysis project Ga0154731, IMG submission 105739) | Candidatus Muproteobacteria bacterium RBG_16_65_31
ACCCCCGAGCTGTCGCCGTGGACATTGGGCAGGATTTTCGTGCGCAGCTCGTCGTTAAATACGTGGCGCGCGACCGCGGCGCGGCCCTCGGTATAGAGCCGCGCGATGTTGGACATGCCGCCGCCGAGAACGATCACGTGCGGGTCGAGGATGTTGATGACCGTGGCGAGCGCGCGCCCGAAGCGGTTGAGAAAGCGCTGCATCGCCGCCTCGGCGACGGCGTCGCCCGCCGCGGCGCGCGCGACGATCTGTTCCGCGCCGTGCGCGGCGTCGCCGCCGTGGGCCGCATAATCGCGCGCCAGGCCCGGTCCGGAGAGGAATGTCTCCACGCAGCCGCGCTTGCCGCAGTAGCACGGCGGCCCGTCCGCCTCCAGGACATTGTGCCCCCACTCGCCGGCGATGTGCTGCAATCCCTCAATGAGCCCGCCGTTTACGACGATCCCGCCGCCCACGCCCGTGCCCATGATGACGCCGAAGACGACCGGCGCGCCGCGGCCCGCGCCGTCGAGCGCCTCGGAGAGCGCGAAGCAGTTGGCGTCGTTGGCGATGCGCACCGGCCGTTCGAGCAGCCGTTCGAGATCGTCGCGGATCGGCTTGCCGATGAGACAGGCGGTGTTGGAGTTTTTGAGGCGGTCCGTGCGCGCGGAGATCGCGCCCGGCGTGCCGACGCCGACCGGACAGCGCGCGCCGGCCCGGTCCTCGAGATGGTGGACGAGGTCGCAGATGTTGGCGAGGATCGCCTGATAGCCATCGGCCGCCGGCGTCGGACGGCGCTCGCGGAAGAGAATCGCGCCGCCCTCGTCCAGGACCGCGCCCTCGGTCTTGGTGCCGCCGAGGTCAACGCCAATTCTTAGCATTGATTTTCACCAACTCCCCCTTTCCCGCGCCCTCACCCTTTGCCCTCTCCCGGAGGGAGAGGGGAAGTTGGTGAGAATCTCCATTTTGGTCGGAAGTGAGTGAGAATCTCCATTTCGGTCGGCTTATTTCAGGCCCTGAATCCAGCGCGCGTAGAATTTGTCCGCGATGCGTTGCAGGCGCTCGACCCGCGCCTCGAGGTCCACGCACTGCTGCGGCTCGGCCTGCACCGTGGCGCCCGCGTCCGCGCGCGCGATCTCCTCGGCCCCGGCGTGCGCCCACTCGCGCACCATCGCCGCGGTCATCTCGACGTGGCACTGAAACGCCAGGGTCTTGCCGAGCGCGAAGGCCTGGTTGGCGCAGTCGCGCGAGGCGAGGATGCGCACAGCACCGGGCGGGATGGAGAAGGTCTCGCCGTGCCAGTGATAGACCTCGAACTCATGCGGCAGGTCGTCGAGCCAGCCGGCCGCGGCCGGGCTGTCCACGCGGCGCACCGGCAGCCAGCCGATCTCCTTGACCGGGGTTTTCGTGACCACGCCGCCGAGCGCCTTGGCGATCAGCTGCCCCCCGAGACAATGGCCGAGCACGGGAACATTCGCACCCACGGCCTCCTTAATAAGGTGCAGCGCCTTGGGGATCCAGGGCAGCGGGTCGTTCACGCTCATCGGGCCGCCCATGAACACGAGCCCAGGAATTCCGGCTATGCTTGCGGGTACGGGGTCGTTCTGATCAACGCGGACGAGGCGGTGGCGCAGGCCGTGGCGGTCGAGGTAATCCGCCAGATACCCCGGACCCTCGTGCGGGGCGTGGCGGAAGATCAGGATTTCCTGCATGCGCCGATTTTATCGTCACCGGAGAAATTAAGGAACACGGACATGCGTGCGTCATGCGCTGGAATTATCCTGGCCCTGGCCCTGCTCTCCGCGCCGCCCGCCGGGGCGGCCGAGAGCATCACGCTGCACGCGCTGTTCAAGGACAAGGCGATTCTGGTGATTGACGGCGCGCGGCGCGTGCTCAAAAGCGGCGACACCAGCCCCGAGGGCGTGCGTCTGATCCAGACCGACACGCAGCGGGAAGAGGCGGAGGTGGAAGTTGACGGCAAGCGCCGGGTTATCAGGCTCGGCATGATCGCGGGCGGTTTCGCGTCCCAGGCGAAGAGCAGCATCACGCTCTATCCCGACAGCGGCGGGCACTTCTTCGCCGACGGCCTGATCAACGGCGTCGCCGTGCGCTTCATGGTGGACACCGGCGCCACCACCATCGCCATGAACGGCGCCACCGCGAGCCGCGTCGGGCTCGACTACAAGCGCAGCGGCCGGGCGGGGGTGGCGGGCACGGCCGCCGGCATGGTGCGCGTGTACAATCTGACGCTGAACAGCGTCCAGGTCGGCGACGTCACGCTGCACAACATCGAGGCCGGCGTCATCGAGGGCAATTATCCCACCGAGGTCCTGCTCGGCATGTCGTTTCTCGGGCGCTTCGACATGAAGCGCGAGGGCGAGAAGCTCGAGCTCATCCAGCGCTATTAGGGAAGCTCTGATTACTGATCCGGTCGTCAAATAGTGCATGTCGCTTTTCACCCTCTCCCTGCGGGAGAGGGTCGGGGTGAGGGCCAAGCAGCGCAAAAAACGGCCCTCATCCTGTCCTTCTCCCGCGGGGAGAAGGGGCCCGGGGCTTGTCGGGATGCGCACTATTTATCGTTCTCCTCAGGTAAGTCGTCATTCCGGCGCAAGCCGGAATCCAGGCTTTGAAAAAACATCGGCCGTAAGGCCGATTCTGGATGCCAGCTTTCGCTGGCATGACGGCTTTACTGTTTGTTCAGAACTTAGCCGTATACCGGGCCCGGTCTCCCGGCGGCGCGCCGCGCGACAGTTTTGCCAGGCGGGGCGCCGGCGCGCCATAATGGCGCGACCGGGCCATCCACAGACCGCGCCGCAAGTGAAAAGGATCCTGTCCGCCGCAGTCGTTTTGTTCCTGCTCCCGACCGGACACGCGCGGGCGCAGGACGCCGCCGCGATCGTGAAGGCCGCGATCGACTACTGGCGCGATGTCTCCTCGTATTCGGTCGTGGACATGACCATCCACCGTCCCGACTGGGAGCGCACCATGACGATCCGCGTCTGGACCCGCGGCCAGAAGCAATCGCTGGTGCGCGTGATCGCGCCCCCGAAGGACTCCGGCAACTCGACGCTGCTGCTCGACAACGACATGTGGAGCTTCAGCCCCAAGATCAACCGCGTGATCAAGATCCCGTCGAGCATGATGAACCAGAGCTGGATGGGCTCGGATTTCTCCAACAACGACCTGGCCAAGGCCGACGACCTGATCGAGCAGTACACCCACAGGCTGCTGCGCACCGAGGCCCACGAGGGGCGCAAGGTCTACGTGATCGAATCCGTTCCGCATGAGGACGCGCCCGTGGTCTGGGGCCGCGAGGTGGTCAAGATCCGCGAGGATTACCTGATGCTGGAGCACGCCTTCTACGACCAGAAGGACGTGCTCGTCAAAAAGCTCGTGACCCTGGAGATCAGGCCCATGGGCGGCAAGCTCGTCGCATCGCACGAGCGCATGCAGAAGGCGGACGCCCCGGGCGAATGGACCGAGGTGGTGACGCGCGAGGTGCGGTTCGGCCTCGATCTGCCGCGCGCCACTTTCACGCTGACGAACCTGCGCAACCCGCGGGAGTGACACTTAAATCTATCATTCCGGCGCGGGCCTGCCCCGGCAAGATGTAAGCCGGGAGCCTGAATCCAGCGTCATATAAACCATGTCGAAGCAGCCATGTGTTTATATTCTGGCCAGTGATCGTATTGGCACGCTTTACGTGGGTGTGACCTCTGATCTGATAAAGCGTGTCTGGGGGCACAAGAATAATGTGGTCCCCGGATTCACGAAACGATACGGTGTGCACGATCTGGTGTGGTATGAATTGCATGATTCCATGGAATCCGCCATTACGCGAGAAAAGGCGATCAAGGCGTGGAAACGAAATTGGAAGCTGGCGCTGATCGAAAAGGAGAATCCGCTGTGGAAGGATCTCTATCCCGAATTGCTCTAGGAACCTGTGCGGCATACCGCCCAGGTCGTCATTCCAGCGCAAGCTGGAATCCAGGACATATTATCCTAAATACACTGGATGCCAGCTTTCGCTGGCATGACGGCGTAAGTTGAGCCTGACATGACCATCACCCTGCGACTGGCGTGGCGTAACCTCTGGCGGCATCCGCGCCGCACCTGGCTCACGGCCGCGGCCATCGCCTTTTCCGCCATGCTGCTGGTGTTCATGATCACCCTCCAACTCGGCGCCTACGACATGGTGCTCGACAACAGTCTGCGCATATTCACCGGGCAGATGCAGATCCAGCGCGCGGGCTACCTCGACAAGCCGCAGATGCGCACCACCATCCCGGACGCGCGCCGCCTGGCGCAGGAGCTGCGCCGCGCCACCGGCCTCGCGGCCGTCGCCGCGCGCGCCCAGGGGTTTGCGCTCGCCGCGAGCGGGACGCGCAGCTACGGCGTGCCGGTGATCGGGGTGGAGCCGGAGCACGAGTCGCGGGTGTCCACCCTCCCGCACGTCATCAAGAGTGGGCGCTATCTCGCGGCCGTGGACGCGCGCGAGGTCGTGCTGGGCGCGGCGCTGGCGCGCAACCTGAAGATCCGGGTCGGCGACGAGCTGACGCTGCTCGGCGCCGGCAAGGACGGCTCGACCGCGGCCACGGTGCTGCCGGTGGTGGGGCTGTTCGAGAGCGGCAACCTCGAGCTCGACCGGCAACTGGTGCAGCTGCCGCTGGTCACGTTCCAGGATGTCTTCAGCATGGACGGCGACGCCCACGTCATCGTGATCTCCGGCGACAGCCTCGATGACATGGGGCGCGCCCTGACGCTCGTCGGCGCGCACATGCCGGCGGGGCCCAATCTGGTGCTGCTCGGCTGGGAGCGGCTGATCCCGGGCCTGAAGCAGCTGATCCAGGCGGACATGGTGCAGAACTGGTTCATGTACATCTCGCTCATCGTGGTCGTCACCTTCAGCATCCTCAACACCTTTCTCATGTCGGTGCTCGAGCGTACGCGCGAGTTCGGCCTCATGCTCGCGCTCGGCGCGCGGCCGCTGCGCATCGGCGGGCTGGTGCTGCTCGAATCCACGCTGCTCGCGCTCATGGGGCTCGCCATCGGCATCGCGCTCGGGTTCTTCATCGCGCTGTACTTTTATTTCACGGGCTTCAGCTTCCCCGGGATGAAGGAGATCCACGCGCAGTTCGGCCTGCCCGGCGTGATCACGCCCAAGATCTCGCTCCTGACCCTGACCCTCGGGCCGGCGGTGATCTTCGCCTTCACCGCCGCGGCCTCGCTCTATCCGGCGCTGCGCATCCGCCGGCTCGCGCCGGTGGACGCCATGCGCACGGTCTAGCCCATGCGCGCGTTCTCGCTCCCGCTGCTGCTGACGCTCGCCTGGCGCAACCTCTGGCGCCACAGCGGGCGCACGTTCGCCATCCTGTTCGCGCTCGCGCTCGGCGTCTGGTCCATGGTGTCGATCGCGGCGCTGGTGCGCGGCTCGCTCGAGCAGCAGCTCACCAAGGCGATCGAGAACCTCACCGGCCATATCCAGATCCACGCGCCCGGCTACCGCGACGATCCGGCGATCGAGCGGCGGATGCCGCCGCCGGGCCCGGCGCTGCGCGCGGCGCTGGCGCGGCCGGAGGTCACGGCCTGGGCCGGGCGCGTGCGCGTGCCGGCGGTGGTGGCGAGCGAGCGCGAGTCGGCCGGGGTCACGCTCGTGGGCATCGAGCCGGCGCGCGAGCGCGGGCTGTCCTTCATCGCCAAGGCGGTGACCGCGGGGCGCTATCTCGAATCGGCGGACGAGCCGGGGCTGCTGCTCGGGCGCAAGCTCGCCGAGCGCCTCGAAACCGAGCTCGGCCGGCGCGTGGTGGTGATGAGCCAGGGGGTGGACAACGACATCGCCGACCGCGGGTTTCGCGTCGTCGGCGTCTTCGACACCACGCCGGAGGCGACCGAGACCAATTTCGTCTTCGTCGGCCGCGCAACCGCGCAGCGGATGCTGCAACTGGGCGACGGCATTTCCGAGATCGCGCTCATGACCCCCGAGCGCAACCGGCTCGAGCCCATGCTCTCCGAGTTGGAATCCGCCGCGCCCGGACTCGACGTGCAGCCCTGGACGCGGCTCGAGCCGATGCTGGTGCTCACCGAGACCGTCACCGACACGATTCTCATCATCTGGTATACCATCGTGTTCGTCGCCATGTCCTTCGGGCTGGTGAACACGCTGCTCATGGCGGTGTTCGAGCGCACGCGCGAGTTCGGCCTGTTTCAGGCGCTCGGCATGCCGCCGCGGCATATCCTGGGGCAGGTGTTGATGGAGTCGCTGATCCTGTTGCTGGTCGCGCTCGCCGGCGGCAACCTCATGGCCTGGGCGACCATCGCCGGGCTCGAGGGCGGCATTGATCTCTCGGCGTTCGCCCAGGGGCTGGAGATGGTCGGCGTGAGCCCGGTGATCTACCCGGCCTTCGCCGTGTCCGACGCCGCCGCGGCCAACTCCCTGGTGTTCGTGCTCGGGCTGGCCGCGAGCCTCTATCCCGCCTGGCGCGCGGCGCGCTACGTGCCGGTGGAAGCAATCACGAGGGCGTGAGTTTATGGACGACTCAACGCGGAGGCGCAAAGGCGCAGAGAAAAACTTCTTGGATTTTCAAAAAGAAAATCTCTGTGTCTCCGTGTCCCAGCGTTGAAAACCAATAGATCGGAACTTTGAAGATCGCGGACAAGTGCATGGATCAGTCAACGGAACACACGGTCGTCTGTCGCGGGGTGAGCAAGGTCTATCGCCAGGACGCCGTGGCGGTGCCGGCGCTCACCGACGTCGCGCTGGAAATCCCGAAGCAGGATTTCGTCTGTCTCTCCGGGCCGTCCGGCTCGGGCAAGACCACGCTGCTCAACCTCATCGGCGGCCTCGACCGGCCCACCAGCGGCGAGATCAGCGTGGACGGCCGGCGCATTGATCTCATGGACAAGGGCGAGCTGGCCGAGCTCAGGCTCAGGCGCATCGGCTTCGTGTTCCAGGCCTACAATCTCATTCCGGTGCTGAGCGCGCGCGAGAACGTCGAGTTCGTGATGCAGCTTCAGGGCGTGAGCGCGGCGGAACGCGCCGCGAGAGCGCGCGCCATCCTGAAGGAGGTCGGGCTCGAAGGGCTGGAGGACCGCCGCCCCGGCGAGCTCTCCGGCGGCCAGCAGCAACGCGTGGCCGTGGCGCGCGCGATCGTCTCCGAGCCGTCGCTCGTGCTCGCCGACGAGCCGACCGCCAACCTCGATTCCAAGACCGCCGAGAACCTGATGCAGCTTCTGCGGCACATGAACACCGAGCACAGCGTGACCTTCGTCTTCTCGACCCACGACAAGCTCGTGATGGATTTCTCGCGCCGGCTCATCACGCTGCGCGACGGGCGGATCGTGGACGATGTAAGAAGAGAATGATATGAATTCTCGACGCAAAGGCGCAAAGGCGCAAAGGTCAATAGGAAGAAAAGAACAGAGAGACAACAAGGAAAAGTTGTTCGCTAGATTCGTTCTTTGCGCCCTTTGCGTCTTTGCGACAAACGATCATATAAAGTCTTCAGCGGCGGCCGAGGGCTGGGAGTTCGGCGGGCACATCAAGTATCAATACGGCTACGACGATTATCGCCCGGATGACATCCACGCGGTCCTGGGCGACGACCCGGCGAACGATCACGCCGCCGACTTGCGGCTCAAGGCCGAGAACCGCGCCGGCCCGTGGGACCTGACCGCGCACTACGAACTGCTCGCGGTAAGCGGCGACACCCTCGCCGCGCGCCGGCGCATCGCCGCCGCGGGCCTGCTCGGCTCCGGCACCGCGACCGGGCTGCCGGACGACCGCCGGCGGCTGTTCGATCTCACGGGCGAGGTCACCGACCGGGACCGCAAGGCGGCGGTGCAGCGTCTCGATCGCCTGTCCGTGGGTTACGGCGCCGGCGGCGGGACGCTGCGTTTCGGGCGCCAGGTGGTGAGCTGGGGCAACGGGCTGGTGTTCCACCCGCTCGATTTCGTGAACCCGTTCTCGCCCATCGCCATAGACAAGGACTACAAGACCGGCGACGACATGCTCTACGGGCAGATGGTCGTAGGCGCGGACGGCGAGGTGCAGGCGATTATTCTGCCGCGGCGCGATCCGGCGACCCGGGAGGTGGAGGGCGACCAGGGCACCTACGCCGCCAAGCTGCGCGCGCGCCGCGCCGGTTTCGATCTGGATCTCATCGCCGCGCGCCACTACGACGAGAACCTGATCGGCTTCGGCCTCGTGCGCAGCGTGGGCGGCGCCGTGTGGCGCCTGGACGCGGGCCAGGCCAATCTGGGCGACGGCGGGCACGCGGCGTCGTTCGTCACCAATCTCGACTACTCCTGGGCCTGGGGCGGAAGGAATGTTTACGGCTACGTCGAGTATTTCCGCAACGGCGTGGGTGAGGCCGAGCGCGCGCGGTATCCGGCGCCGAACGCGGCGCTGAGCGCGCGCATCGCCCGCGGCGAGTTGTACACGCCGGCGCGCGACTACGCCGCGCTCGGGCTTCAGATCGAGCTCTCGCCGCTGGTAAATCTTTACGCCAACCTGATCCGGAATCTGAACGACGCCAGCGCGTTCCTTCAGCTGCGCGGCGTGTATGACTGGATGCAGAACACCCAGCTCATGGCCGGGGTCGGCCTGCCGGCGGGCGCGCGTGGTACGGAGTTCGGGGGAGTTCCGGCGCCGGGAACGGGCGCCTACAGCGCCGCGGGGCGCTCGGTTTATCTAAGGGCCGCGCATTATTTCTGACCGCCGCCGGCCGGTCCCTAGGGAAGTTCTGATTAAGTCGTCATTCCGGCGGGGGCCTGCCCCGGCATGGTGAAAGCCGGGGCCGGAATCCAGGCTTTGAAAAAGCATCGGCCGTAAGGCCGATTCTGGATGCCAGCTTTCGCTGGCATGACAGCTTTACTACTTATTCAGAGCTTCCCTGGCCGGCCCGTTCGCCGGCCTTGTCCCGCTGGATCATGGCGTAGGCCGAGTGGTTGTGGATGGACTCGAAGTTCTCGGACTCCACGGTGTAGGCCTCGATGCGGTCGTCGGCGTTCAGCACCGCGGCCACGTCGCGCACCATGTCCTCCACGAACTTGGGGTTCTCGTAGGCCTTCTCGGTGACGAATTTTTCGTCCGGCCGCTTCAGCAGCCCGTAGAGCTCGCTGCTCGCCTGTTTCTCGACGATGTCAATCAGGTCCTCGACCCAGACGAAGGTGTTGGTGCGCACGGTGAGCGTCACGTGCGAGCGCTGGTTGTGCGCGCCGAAGCGCGAGATCTCCCTGGAGCACGGGCACAGGCTGGTCACCGGCACGATCACCTTGATCGTCATCAGGTACTTCCCGCCGGAAATCTTGCCGATGAAGCTCACCTGGTAGTCCATCAGGCTCTTGACGCCCGTCACCGGCGCCGCCTTGTTGATGAAGTAGGGAAAGCTCATCTCGATGTGGCCGGTCTCGGCCTCGAGCCGCTCGCTCAGCTCCGCGAGCATGTCCTTGAACGACTCGACCGATATCTCCGGCTCGTAGTTGTTCAGGATCTCGACGAAGCGGCTCATGTGCGTGCCCTTGAAGTTGTGCGGCAGCTCGACGTACATGTTGAAGTTGGCGACCGTGTGCTGCTCGCCCTGGGAGCGGTCCTTGACCCGCACCGGATGGCGGATGTCCTTGATGCCGACCTTGTCAATCGGCAGGTGGCGCGTGTCCGGGCTGTTCTGGACGTCGGCGATGGGGAGCGACTGGGCCTTGCCTTTGGGTGTCATGCGGACCTGCCTGGGTGGCGGAGGTTACAGCGAGTAACCAGACTAGGCGGATTCCGCCATACCGGCAATCCCCCGCTGGAGATATCTCAGAATCGCGCGCCGGATGCCGGCCGCATCCAGCCCGTATTCGGCGAGCATGTCCTCGTGCCCGGCCTGGCCCGCGAACCGGTCCGGCAGCCCGAGATTGATCACCTGGCATGTGAGGCCGGCCGCGGCCAGGCATTCATTCACGGCGCCGCCGGCGCCGCCGGCGACCGCGTTTTCTTCCACGGTCACCAACAGCTCATGGCTCTTCGCCAGCGTCAGCACCAGCTCCTCATCCAGCGGTTTCACGAAGCGCATGTTGACGACGGTGGTGTTGAACGCCTCGCCGGCATCGAGCGCGGGCGCCAGCCGGCTGCCGAAGGCGAGGAGCGCGATGCGCCGGCCCTCGCGCCTGATCTCCGCCTTGCCGATCGGGATCGGCTCGAGTTCGGCCGCCACCGCCACGCCCGGCCCCGCGCCGCGCGGGTAACGCACCGCCGCCGGGCCGTTGAGCAGAAAGCCGGTGGTGAGCATTTGCCGGCATTCGTTTTCATCCGCCGGCGCCATCACCGTGATGTTCGGCAGACAGCGCAGGTACGAGAGATCGAAGCTGCCGTGATGCGTCGGCCCGTCCGCGCCGACCAGGCCGGCGCGGTCAACGGCCAGCAGCACCGGCAGGTTCTGCAGGCAGATGTCGTGGATCAGTTGATCGTAGCCGCGCTGGAGGAAGGTCGAGTAGATCGCCACCACCGGCTTCATGCCGTCGCAGGCCAGGCCGGCGGCGAAGGTGAGCGCGTGCTGCTCGGCGATGCCGACGTCGAAATAGCGCTCCGGGAAACGCTCGGAGAAGGCGACCATCCCCGAGCCCTCGCGCATCGCCGGCGTGATGCCCACCAGGTGCGGGTCGTGCTCGGCCATGTCGCACAGCCACTCGCCGAATACCTGGGTGTAGGTCTTGCCCGTGGGTTTTTTCTCCATCTTGCCGGTGGCGGGATCGAACGGCGTAACGCCGTGATACTCGCAGGGGTCGCCCTCGGCGGGCTCGTAGCCCTTGCCCTTGCGCGTGACGATGTGCAGGAAGCGCGGGCCCCTGAGGCCCTTCAGGTTCTTGAGCGTGCGGATGAGGGTGTGCAGGTCGTGGCCGTCAATGGGGCCGTAGTAGTTGAAGCCCATCTCCTCGAACAGCGTGCCCGGCATGACCATGCCCTTCATGTGTTCCTCGGCGCGCTTGGCGAACTTCCACATCGGTGGAATCGTGGAGAGCACGCTCTTGGAGCCCGCGCGCATGCCGGAGTACAGTTTGCCGGAGAGAATGCGCGCCAGGTAATTCGACATCGCGCCGACGTTGGGCGAGATGGACATGTCGTTGTCGTTCAGGATCACCAGCAGGTCGGCGTCCATGTCGCCGGCGTTGTTCAGCGCCTCGTAGGCCATGCCGCCGGAGAGCGCGCCGTCGCCGATGATCGCCACCACCTGGCGCTTGGCGTCGGTGCGCGCGGCGGCCACCGCCATGCCGAGCGCGGCGCTGATGGAGGTGCTGGCGTGGCCCACGCCGAAGGTGTCGTATTCGCTTTCCTCGCGCTGCGGAAAGCCCGACAGCCCACCTTTCTGTCGCAGGGTGTGCAGGCGGCGGCGCCGCCCGGTAAGGATCTTGTGCGGATAGGTCTGGTGGCCCACGTCCCACACGAGGCGGTCCTCGGGCGTGTCGAAGACGTAGTGCAGCGCGATGGCGAGCTCCACGGCGCCGAGGCCCGCCGCCAGATGCCCGCCGGTGCGGGAGACAGTCTCGATCAGGAAGCCGCGGATCTCCGCGGCCAGCTCGGGCAGCTCGGCCTCCTCGAGGCAGCGCAGGTCTTCCGGCGTCTCGATGCGCTCGAGCATGGGGTAGGTGGGGGGCGTGTCCTGGCTCATTGAGTCCTTTGAATTATGTAGCCGGCGAGACCGGCGAGCGTGCGGCCATTATCCCCCAAAGGCTTGAGGCTTTCGAGTGCGGCGGCAAGGAGCTCCTGGGCCCTGGTTTTCGCGGCCGCGAGCCCGATAACCGCAGGATATGTGGGTTTTCCGCGCGCCGCGTCCGACCCCGCGGTTTTGCCCAGCGCCTTCGTGCTGCCCTCGACGTCCAGGATGTCGTCGGCGATCTGGAACGCGAGGCCGACGGCCGCCCCGTACTCGTCGAGCGCCGCGAGCAGGCGCGCGTCCGCGTCCGCGCGCGCGAGCGCCCCGAGCCGCACCGCGGCCCGGATGAGCGCGCCGGTCTTGCGCCGGTGCATGTCCTCGAGCTGCGCCGGGGCGAGTTTCCGGCCGACGGATTCGAGATCAATCGCCTGGCCGCCGGCCATGCCCTCGGGGCCGATGGCGCGCGCGAGCGCCTCGATCATCTCCAGGCGCCGCGCCGCTCCCAGCGCCGGCTCCGTGTCGGACGCGAGAATCTGAAACGCCAGCGACTGCAGCGCGTCGCCCGCAAGCAGCGCCGTGGCCTCGTCGTAGGCCTTGTGGCAGGTGGGTTTGCCGCGGCGCAGGTCGTCGTCGTCCATGCACGGAAGATCGTCGTGCACGAGCGAGTAGGCGTGGACGAGCTCGACCGCGCATGCCGGCGCATCGAGCGCGGCTTCTTGCGCGCCGAGCGCGCTCCCGGCGGCGTACACGAGCGCCGCGCGCACGCGCTTGCCGCCGTTCAGCGTGGCGTAGCGCATGGCCGCGTGCAGGCGCTGCGGGGACGCGGCCGCCGGCGGCAGGCGCGCATCGAGCGCGCGCTCCACCCGCGCCTGGAAGCGCTTCAGTGTCTCGATGGGGAGGGACGAAATGACAGGCACCTATATAAAAGTCGAGCCGCCCTTCAGGCGGCGTGTTACTTGTGGGTGGCTGACCCACGACAGGTGACTTTTCTTTGCGCGGCCGAAGAAAAGTCACCAAAAGAAAGGCCGCCCCGGATGGCGCAACCCAACCCTGCGCTCCTCAGGC
>Ga0154731_1047_pt1 | contig 12534 bp, 8 predicted proteins | sample Rifle2008BG16ft_FD_105739 | JGI IMG/M metagenome (GOLD analysis project Ga0154731, IMG submission 105739) | Candidatus Muproteobacteria bacterium RBG_16_65_31
GCCACTTGCCACTTGCCACTTGCCACTTGCCACTTGCCACTTGCCACTTGCCACTTGCCACTTGCCACTTGCTACTTGCTACTTGCCACTTGCTACTTGAAACTTAGCGGCCCATGACCAACCGTTCCTGGGCCGAGCGCGACCTGCGCGTGCTGTGGCACCCCTGCACCCAGATGCGCGACCACGAGGAGCTGCCGCCCATTCCGATCCGCCGCGGCGAGGGCGTGTGGCTCGAGGACTTCGGGGGCAAGCGCTACCTCGACGCCATCAGCTCGTGGTGGGTCAATCTCTTCGGCCACGCCAACCCGCGCATCAACGCGGCGATTACCGAGCAGCTCGGAAAGCTCGAGCACGTCATCCTCGCCGGCTTCACCCACGAACCGATTGTGACGCTCTCGGAACGGCTGGTGGCGCTCGCGCCGAAGGGGCTCGCGCGTTGTTTCTACGCCTCGGACGGGTCGAGCGCGGTCGAGATCGCGCTCAAGATGAGCTTTCACTATTGGCGCAATCTGGGCCGGACCCGCACGCGCTTTATCAATCTGACCAACAGCTACCACGGCGAGACGCTCGGCGCGCTCGCGGTCGGCGATGTGGGCCTTTACAAACAGACCTACGAGCCGCTGCTGCTCAAACCCATCACCGTCAAATCGCCGGACTGCCACCACCGCGAAGCCGGCGAGACCTGGGAAGGTTGCTCCACACGCGCGTTCGCCGAGATGGAGCGGGCGCTCGCGCGCCACGCGCACGAGGCCTGCGCCGTCATCGTCGAGCCGCTGGTGCAGTGCGCCGGCTCCATGCGCATGTACGATCCCGTGTATTTGAAGCTGCTGCGCGCGGCGTGCGACAAATACGAGGTGCACCTGATCGCCGACGAGATCGCCACGGGCCTCGGGCGCACCGGCACGATGTTCGCCTGCGAACAGGCCGCAATCGCGCCGGATCTTCTGCTCCTCGGCAAGGGCCTCACCGGCGGCTATCTGCCGCTCTCCGTCTGCCTCGCCACCGACGAAATTTATCAGGCGTTCTACGGCGACTACGTCGGACTCAAGGCGTTCCTGCACTCGCACTCCTATACCGGCAATCCCCTCGCCTGCGCCGCCGCCCTCGCCACGCTCGCTATCTTTCGCGACGACGATGTGCTCAAGCGCAACAAAGTGCTGGCCGCGCACATGACGCGCGCCACGGCCCGCTTCGCCGACCATCCGCACGTCGCCGAGGTGCGGCAGACGGGCATGATTCTCGCCATCGAAATGGCGCAGGAAAAAAAATCGCGCACGCCGTACCCGTGGCAGGAACGGCGTGGATTGGCGGTTTACCGTCATGGGCTGGAACACGGCGCGCTGCTGCGCCCGCTCGGCGACGTGATCTACTTCATGCCACCGTATGTGATTAACGAAGAAGAGATCGACTTGCTGGCGAGGGTGGCGGGGGAAGGAATCAATCAGGCTACAAGAGAGTAGCAAGTAGCAAGTTATAAAGTCAGTTACAAGTAGCAAGTTTCAAGTTGCAAGTAAGTAACAAAAACACAATAGTACTTGCCACTTGCTACTTGCCACTTGCCACTTGCCACTTGCCACTTGCCACTTGCCACTTGCTACTTGCTACTGCCTTCATGGATAAAATGCTTTTCTGAGCGCCGCCATGTCCGGTATCGCCAGCACCTTGCCCTCGATCCGCAGGCCCGAGGCCACATAGGGGGAATCCGGAAGCTCCCCGGCGTCCACCGGGATCGCCAGGGACGCGACCACGGTCTGCGGCCGCGGCTCGGCGGCCGCCAGGATGCCGAAGAACTCCCATTCCTTGCGGCCGGGCAGGGGAAAAAAGATCACGGCCTTCGACGCCGCCGAAGGCGCCGGGTGCGTGCGCGCGCCCATCAGCAGCTCGTACGAGATCACCGGAACGGCGAGCGTGCGCCAGCCCATCACCCCCAGGAGCCAGGGTGCGCCAAGAGGCACGGCGGTCAAATGCGGAAGGTTCACGACCTCGGCCGTGCTCGCGCTCGGGATGAGCAGGGAGAAGGAGGTCAGGGGAAGCTCGAGGGCGTGTATCCGATCCGGCGCCGGTTGCGGCATGCGTCACTCCCCCAGGCCTTGCAGATAGGCGATCAGGGCCTTCGGCTCGAGCACCAGGACAACGCCCTTGTCCGTCAACCAGGCCCCGGAAAACAGGTGCCCCGCCCGCGTCGGCGGCGGCCCCATGGGGGTGAAGCGCGCCACGCTGGTCTCCAGGCGCGGAAGCAACTGCGCCTCGTTCAGGGCGATGCCGACCGCGTGCGGCGCGGCGTCCAGGAACACGGCGCGCTGCCAGGCGCCGCGTCGGTCCACGCGCAGATCGCCGCCCAGGCCGTAGGCCGGCCAGCGCCCGTTCTTGGCCGGCCGCCAGGCGGCGATGTTGCCCGCCGCCGAGTCGTTGAGCGCCAGGTTCTCGCGCTGCTCGATGGTGAAACCCGCCGTGCTGGGCAGAAGGTAATTCGCCCCGGCGATCTCAAGACGCAGATACGTGCCCGAATCAGTCAAGGTTGTTCTTCCTTATTCCATTCCCGCGCGCAACCGGAATCCCATCCCCAAGGAACCCCTGAATAAGAAGTCTGCGCCGCAAAGAACGCAAAGATTTTTCTGTTGTTGATTATCCATGCTTTTCTTTGCGCCCTTTGTGCTGTGCAGGACGCACGAATGTCGCGGGCGCGAACCTGTAGCCCTACTCGCTGCGCTCGTTCGTCCTGCCTTATGACAGGCGCAGGAGCGACCGTCTTTGCGGCAAATAATCATACTTAATCAGCCTTCCTAATGGAGCTGCTGCCGGCTGCGGGCCAGCAGGTCGTCTATGTTCTTGAACAGCTCGTCTTCCTGGTAGGGTTTGCTCATGTACATGTCCACCCCGACCTCGAACGCCTTCTGGCGGTGCTTGGCGCCGGCGCGCGAGGTGATCATGATGATCGGGATGTGCTTGAGCCGCGCCTCGGAACGCACCCGCGCCGTCAGCTCGTAGCCGTCCATGCGCGGCATCTCGATGTCCACCAGCATCAGGTCCGGCACGCGCTCGCGCAACTGCTCCACGGCGTCGAGACCGTCCTTGGCCGTCAGCACGTCCAGGCCGCGCTTCTGCAGGTGCTTGCCGGTGATCTTGCGCACCGTGAGCGAGTCGTCCACCACCATGATCACCGGCCGCGTCTGGGACTCCTTCTTCTCCTCGACCCTGCCGACGGCGCGGCGCTCGAAGTGCATGGCCTCGTCCGTGTACCACAGGCCCGCGACGTCCAGGATCAGCACGACGCGGCCGTCGCCCATGATCGTCGCGCCCGCGAGCCCCTTGATCTCGGTCAGCTGCGGGCTCAGCGCCTTGATGACGATTTCGCGCGTGCCCCCGAGGCCGTCCACGTGCATCGCCACCTCGCGCGTGCCGGCGCGCGTCAGCAGCACCGGCACCTTGCGGTCTTTGCCCTCCTGCGATGCGATCCCCAGGCGCGCGCCGAGGCTCATGTACGGGTACACCTGGTCGTTGTAATTCAGCAGCGGATTCTTGCCCACGGCGAGGCTGGTGAGCTTCTCGATCGGGAATTCGACGATATTCGCCACCGACGACAACGACACGGCGAACATCTGGTCGCCCACGTAGACCATCAGCGCCTGCGTGATGGAGAGCGTGAGCGGGAGGCGGATGACGAAGGTCGTGCCCTCGCCGCGCTTGGTGTTGACCGACATCGTGCCGCCCAGCTGCTTCACCTCGTTGTGCACCACGTCCATGCCCACGCCGCGCCCGGAGACATGGGTCACCTGGCTCGCGGTCGAGAACCCCGACATCAATATGAACTGGATCAGCTCCTCCTCCGTGAGATTGGCCTCGGGCGACACCAGGCCGCGCTCGACCGCCTTGGCGCGGATCGCCTCGATGTTGAGCCCGGCACCGTCGTCGGAGAAGCGGATGACGATCTCGTTGCCCTCCTGGCTGGCGTCGATCGTGATCCGGCCCGCGGCCGACTTGCCGGCGCGCAGCCGCTCGGCCTCGGGCTCGACGCCGTGGTCGAGCGCGTTGCGGATCATGTGCTCGAACGGGCCGATCATGCGCTCGAGCACGTTCCGGTCCACCTCGACGTCGGCGCCGACGATGCTCAGCTCGACACGCTTGCCGAGCTCGCGCCCGGTCTGGCGCGTGATGCGGCGCAGGCGCGCGGCCTGGGTCGAGAAGCTGATCATGCGCGTGCGCATGAGCCCTTCCTGCAGCTCGGTGTTGATGCGCGCCTGCTGCAGCAGCGCCGTCTGGGCCTCGCCAACGAAGTTGCCCAGGTTTATCTGGATCGTGGACAGGTCGTGCAGGCTCTCCGCCAGTCCGCGCGACAACTGCTGGAGCTTCGAGTAACGGTCGAATTCCAGGGGGTCGAAGCCGCTCGCCGGATCGACCGCGGATTGTTGCTCCACGCGGTAGAGGATCTGCGACTCGGACTGGATCTCGAGCTCGCGGATCTGGTCGCGGAAGCGCGTCACGTTGCGCGTGAGCTCGGTGAGGTTGTCGCGGAAGCCGTATATCTGCTGCTCCATGCGCGCGCGCGAGATGCTGACCTCGCCCGCGTAGTTCACCAGCTCGTTCAGCAGCTTGGTGTTGACGCGGATCTGGCCGCGGCGCTCGCGCGCCTGCCACCCCTCGCCCTCGGCCTCCTGGCCCTCGCGGCGGTCGCCGGCGTGGCCGCCGAAAGCGGCGTGGCCGGCGCCGGACTCGTCCGGCGCGGCGGGCCGGGCGGCGGCCGGTGCGGACGCGGCGCTCCCCGACATGGCCACGATCTTCGTGTTCAGGCCCTCGGCGCTCGCCACCGGGCGTCCGGCCCGCAGCTGATCGAGCATGGTGACCAGCGCGTCGTGCGCCTCCTCGAGCAGGTCGTACAGCCGGTCGCTCGGGGCCACGGCCGAGTCCTCCACGTGTTTCAGGAGGCCTTCCGTGTTGTGGGCGAGATTGCCCATGGTCATGGCGCGCGCCATGAGCGCCCCGCCCTTGAGCGTGTGCAGGGCGCGCTTGAGCTCCTGCACCTTCGCGGCGTCGCCGGGGCTGGCGCGCCAGCCGGCCAGCGCCGCCTCGATCGCATTCAGAATATCGGCCGCCTCGTCCTGAAAGACCTCGAACAGGTCGGCGTCGAGCTTTTCCCGGACCAGATCGTCCGCCAGCGGCTCCGGGGCGGCGATCTCCCGCCGCGGCGGCGCCGCGGCGGGCGGCGGGCGGCGGGCGGCGGGCGCGGCCGGTGGCGGCGGGCGGTACGCCGGCGGCGCCGCGGCGGGCGCGCTTCTTTCCTCGCGCTTCACGGTGTCCGCGGCGGGCAGCGGCGCGCTGGCGGCGCGCGCCTCGCTGGTGATGGCGGCGAACTGACGCCCGAGCCCGGGAGCGGAACCGCCGTTATTGAGCGCACGCACGAGCTCGGCGATCACGGCCTCGAGACGGGCGAGCAGGTCGAGCTGCGCCTCCTTGAGCGGCAGCTCATGCGCCTTGAGCGCGTGCAGCAGCTTCTCGACCTCGGTGCAGGCCTCGGACATCATGTGCAGGCCGAGCGAGCGCGCATTGCCGGCGAGCGTGTGCGTCGCCCGGAACAGCATGTCGGTGACCAGGCACACACCGCCGGCCGCGCGGCAGGCGGCGATCTCGCGGCGGATGGCGGCGAGGTGACCGTTGGCCTCGTTGGTGAAGATCTCGAGCAGGGTGCGGTCCAGCCGCGGCAGCTCTCCGGACGCGGCGGCGCCGGTCGGCGCCGCGCCCCCGCTCGCCAGCGCCTCGCCGATCCGGCGCAGGGTCTCGGTGTCCTGCGGCTCCGCCGGCGCGCCCGCGAGGCGATTGATCAGATGCGGCAGGGCCTGCTCCGTCCGGTCGAGCAGATCCACGATCTCGTCGGAGAACGCGATCTTGCCGTCGCGCAGCCGGGTCAGCACATTCTCCACCGCCCAGGCGAGTTCGGAAATCTCCGAGGCGCCGACCATGCGGCCGCTGCCCTTGAGGGTGTGATAGCCGCGGCGCAGCTCGGCCAGGGCGTTCTTGTTGTCCTTGTCCTCGCGCCAGACGCGCAGCTCGCGCTGGATGTTCTGCAGCACGTCGCGCGCGTCCTCGATGAAGATCTCCAGGATCTCCGGATCAACGTCCTCCTTGACGACCGCGGGCCGCGGCGCGCTCACGGCCGGGGTGGCGGCCGGCGGCGGCGCGCTCACCCGCTCCGGCGCGCGCTGGCTCGCCGGCGTGGCGGCGGCGTTCATGCCCTGTATGGCGGAATCAATGAGCAAGTCGGTGTTCTTGCGCCCGGCGCGCAGGCCCTCGACATAGGCGCCGATGGTGCCGATGCCGACCGCAAGCGCGTCCAGCAGCCTGCTGTCCGCCGCCAGGGCGCGCTGGCGCAGCCCCTCGATATTGCGTTTGGCGACCTCGGCCAGTTCGGAGGCCGCGTCCAGGCCCAGTATCTGCAACGCGCCCTGGATCTGGCTCAGGTGCTGGGGGATCTCGTCCAGCGCCTCGACCTTCGCCGGGCTGGCGACGAACGCCTCGAGCGCCTCCTCGATCTTGCCGAGGTTGACCCCGATCTCGCCGGAGACCGCACCCAACAATTGTTTGTATTCGGTCTCCGTCAGCTCCGCCTCGCTGACCTCGATGCCCTCCACCGCCGGGCCGCCCTCCGCGGTGTGCAGGCCGCGCAGGCGCGCGCCCACGTTCTGGATCTGCCGCTTCCAGTCCTTGGCCGAGTGGGCGATGTCGCGCGCGCTGCTCTCGATCAGCAACAGCGCCTGGGCCATGGCCATCGAGGCGGCATCGGAGTCCGCCACGCGCCCGTCCGCGACGGCGCGCGCGACCTCGGACAGCTCGTCCACCAATTCCTTGAGCAGCGGCACGCCGAGCATGTCGAGCGTGCCCGCTATCCTGTGCAGGATCTCCAGCAGCGGGTCGAGGGAGGCGGCGCCTTTCTGCTCCGGATCGAAGTAGGCCGTCAGCAGATCCTGGGCGGTCTCGATCTCCTTGGCCAGCGCGGTGGCGACGGATTGCAGCACCTCGGGCGTGGGCAGATCGGCGTCCGCCGTCTCCTCCGCCGCGCCGGCCGCGGCCGTGGACAGCAGGGTTTCGAGGTTGAAGGCCTGTTTCAGCTGGGTGATTTTCGGCCCGGCGGATTGCGCCTGGCCGACGTGGAGCAGGATGGACCGGATCAGGGCCTCGGAGGAGCTGCGCAGCAGCGATCGTTCCGCGCCGTCAATGAGCCTTTTGATCTGCTGGTCCAGGCGCGCGAAGAGCTTCTTGCACTCGGGGCTCGGCTCCAGACCGCCGTCGCTCAGCGCCTCCACCAGCCCGCCGGCGACCCAGAACAGCTGCTCGAGCGCGCCCTGATTGGCCTCCGCCTGCAATTGCTCGAAGACGCGGGCGATGGCCTGCAGCGGGGACTTGCCGGCGCTGTCGCGCAGCCACTCGAGCAGCGCCGCCTGGAAGCTGGCGCGCTGCTGTTTGGCGAGCGCGCCGTACTCGGCGTCGGACAGGCGCGCCTTGGCGCGGTCGCGCGCCGGCGGCCGGACGGAAAGATCCGGCATGAACAGCTCGGCCTCGGCGAGCGGTTCTTCCCCGTGCGCCGCGCGCAGCTCGTTCAGCAGCGGGAGATACTTCAGCGGCGAGTCCGGCTGGCCGAATTGCAGGCGCGCCAGATGGTCCGGCAGCGTCAGCAGCCCGCGTATCAGCGCCTCGATCACGGCGCTGTTGGCCTCGGCCTTGTCGTTGAGAACGGCCTCGGCCAGGGCCTCGGTCTCCTTCGCGATCAGGGCGGCGCCGTCGAGCTCGACCATCGTCAGCGTGCCGACCACCTGGTGCAGGTGGGTGATGCAGAAGCGCAGCCGGGTCTTGTCGGAGGGGTTTTCGGCGAACGACTCGAGCGCGAGACGCGCCTGTTTGAGCGTCTCTTCGATCTCGGTGACGACCCAGCCCAGCGTGCTCAGGTCAACTTTGGTGTGTGTGCTCATGTCAGGTACGAGGCGCGAGGGTCGAGATACGAGGGAGGGGGGAGAACCTCGCTGTCATTTGCTCCCCTCGCCCCTCGTCTCTCGACCCTCGTCCCTGGGTTATGCCGGCAGCTTGAAGCCCGCCACCGAGGCCTGGAGCTCGCGCGCGAGGTCGGAAAGTTTGCCGATGGACTCCGCCGTCTGGCGTGAACCCGAGGACGTCAGCGTGGTGGTTTCCTGAATCTTCGCCATGCTGCCGGAGACGTCGGTCGCGGTCTCGGACTGGCGATGGGCGTCGCGCGCGATGCTCACGATCAGGTCCGAAAGCTGCTCGGACACCGATTCGATCTCGCCGAGCGCCTGGCCGGCGGCGTCCGCCAGGCGCGTGGTCTCGACCACGCCGTTGGTCGCCTGCTCCATGGAGGCCACCGCCTCGTTGGTGTCGGCCTGAATCGTCTTCACCAGCTCGCCGATCTGCTTGGTCGCCTCGGCCGAGCGCTCCGCCAACCGCTGCACTTCGTCCGCCACCACCGCAAACCCGCGACCCGCCTCGCCCGCCATCGCCGCCTGGATCGCGGCGTTGAGCGACAGGATGTTGGTCTGCTCGGCGATGTCGTTGATGAGCTCGACGATTTCACCGATCTGTTGCGAGGATTCGCCGAGGCGCTTGATGCGCTTCGCGGTCTCCTGGATCTGCTCGCGCATCTGGTCCATGCCCTTGATCGTGTCCTGCACCGCCTCGGCGCCGCGTTTCGCGGTGGCCACCGAACCCTGCGCCACCTCGGCCGAGCGCTCGGCGCTCTTGGACATGTCGTCCATCGAGCGCGCCATGGCCTTCACCTTGTCGGTGGTCTCGGTGATCTGGACCGCCTGGCGCAACGCCGCCTCGGTCAGCTCGGTCGCGGTCTGGCGGCTGCTTTCCGACGCCGACGCCACCTGGGCCGACGCCTCCTTGATGTGCAGCACCAGGTTGCGCATCTCGCGCACGGCGTAGTTGATCGAGTCCGCGATCGCGCCCGTGATCTGCTCCGTCACTTCCGGCTGGATCGTCAGGTCGCCGTCGGCCAGGCTGCCCATCTCGTCCAGCAGCTTGAGAATGGCGTCCTGCGTGACGCGGTTCTGCTCGGAGCTCACGCGCGCGCGACCGCGCGCGTCCACCACCAGCCTGCGGGTCAGGAGGAACAGGAACAGCAGCGACGCCATGCCGGACCCGACGATACCGACGCGAACGATGGCGCGGGCCTCGCCCAGCTCGCCGTAGGCGTCCACCAGCGTGCCGACCTCCTTCAGCAGCGGGTCGCTCTGCTCGAACACGATCTGGCTGGCGCGTTGCGACACGAACAGCTCGGCGGCGCTGCCGAGGATGCCCTCGACGTGGTTGTTGATGTCCTTGAAGATGCCGACCGATTCCTCGAGCTTGGCGCGGATCACGGGCGGCGCCACCTTGCGCAGCCGCATCTCGGACTCCTTGAACAGCTTGGCGTCCTTACCGAACTGGGCGGCCGCCACCGCCGCCTCGCCGCCGCCCTGGGAGAACAGGTTCACGTCCTTGGCGATGCGCTGCGAGAGCATGCCCTGGCGGCTGGCGATGTACAGCTGGTCCTGGCGCATGCCGGCCCTGGCGCCCAGCTCCACGACCTCGTCGGAGATCGCGAGCAGCAACGGGCTCATCTGGTTGATCGCGAGCACGTGGTCGCGCATCTCGAACAGCGGCTTTTCCTGCGAGGTGATCTGGTCCACCTGGGCGCGCAGACCCTCGTTCGGCTTCGGCGCCCAGAGCTTTATGACCGCGTCCAGCGCCGGCCTGATCTTGACCGGGGTGGGCTGGACGCCGAGCGCGGGGTTGCCGTCGCGCAGCGTGACGACGATCGCCTCGAAGCGGTCGCGCGAGTCCTTGAGCGCCTTGAACGCCACCGGCTGACCGAGCACCGCCTCGCGCGCGTCCTTCGCCAGGCGCTGCGAGAGCATCAGCAGCTGCGACGATTGCTCGATGTATCTGGATTCGCGTTCGGTCCGCTGCGCGTTGACGAAGAGCAGCCACACCACCGCGACGATCGAGAGCACCATCCCGCTCAGGACGAACGGCAGGCCGCGGAACAGGCCGAGGAGGCCGCCGAGGCCCGGCAGCCGGCCTCGCCGCGGCCTCGGCACCTCGATATATTCCTCGCCCGCCGGCGCCGCGGCCTGCTCGGCGGACAGATCAATGACGTCCTCGGAAGGCCGGTCGAGCGGGTTGCCCAGGGTTGTCTTTGCTTTAGCCATGACTGCTTCCCTCACATAGATAGACTCGAAATTGACTTCGTCTCAGGCGGCTACATGCCGGAAGGACATGCTCTCCGCCAACGTCTTCATGTCGAACACGCCCCACAACACGTTGTCGCGCAAAAACGCGCCGTTCAGGTGCGTCAGCACCGGATCGTCCAGTCCCGTCAGGTTCTGCCGCTCCAGCTCCTCGTCGAAATGGCGCAGTCCCAAAACCTCGTTCACCAAGAGCCCGGTGTTCAGACCGGGGATATTCATGACCAGCAGGCGCGTCTTGTCGTCCATCGGCACCGACGGCTTGCCGTAAAACTCTGGCAGATCAACGATCGTGATCAGGTTGCCGCGCACGTTGGCCACGCCCTTGAGCCACGACTTCGTCCCCGGCACCAGCGTCATGTCCGGGGGCGGCAGCACCTCCGACACCTGATCCAGCGGCGTCACCGCGAACATGTCGCCGACGCGAAAGCCGACACCGGTCCAATACGTCGTCGCCTGGACTTCCTGCGGCAGTCCGGGCGCGGTCTCCATGCTCTCCTGCTGCATCTTGCGCAGCAGGTCCAACGGATCTTGTACGGCCCTGGTCATGTCCGGTCACAGCGATTTGATCTTGCCTATCAGGTCCTTTTCCGTGATCGGCTTCACCAGGTAATCCCGCGCGCCCTGCCGCAGCCCCCAGGCCTTGTCGGTCTCCTGGCCCTTGGTGGAACAGATGATGACCGGAATCGCGGCGGTGTCGGCGGCCTTGGCGATGGCGCGCGTGGCCTCGAACCCGCTCATGCCGGGCATGACAATGTCCATCAGGATCAGGTCCGGCTTGTCCTGCTTCGCCTTGGCGATGCCCTCCTCGCCGCTGGCGGCGGTCGTAACCGCGTACCCGTTCTTCTTCAGCATCTCGGTCAACAGATGGGCGTCGGTGGCCGAGTCGTCAATTACCAGTATGTTTTTTATCGCCATGTGCTTGCTCCACGTGATTTATTTTCGAAAGTTTCCCTTCCCGCCGTATAAAAAACACCCGCCATAAAGCGGCGTTTCCAGCCCGGTCGGCCGCGCCCGGCCATTAGCAGGTTGTTGAAAAACTCGTTTTTCAACAACCTGCGGTGCGGTCGAGGGACCGACCGCCATTTTTCGAACACGCAAGTGTTTGAAAAATGAAGCAAAGCAAAAATCGCATTTTTGCTTTGCGTGGTTGAAAAAGTCCCGGACGGACTTTTTCAACAACCTATCAGAGCCGCGCGGCGTCGTTCCGTCAATGCACATACTTATTGATCACGTCAATCAGCTCTTCCTGGGTGAAGGGCTTGTTGACGTGCTCCTGCGATCCGGCGATGCGGCCGCGCGCGCGGTCGAACAGACCGTCCTTGCTCGACAGCATGATGACCGGGATGTCCCGGAAGCGCTTGTTGTTCTTGATCAGCTGGCACGTCTGATAGCCGTCCAGCCGCGGCATCATGATGTCAACGAAAATGATGTCCGGTTGATAATCCGTGATCAGCGACATGGCCTCGAAGCCGTCGGACGCCGTGAACACCTCGTAGCCCGCCTTTTTCAGCAACGCCTCGGCCGTGCGACGGATGGTGTTGCTGTCGTCAATAATCATTACTTTAATGGTCACGCGTCTTAACCCTCTCGCCGCCACACGACATTGGGCCGTCGTCCCCACCGCGGACGGAACGATTTCCCTTCGGTCCTTTTCTTGAATAAGGTAATTTATGCGATTGTTCGCCTACGACAATGATTTGTTAGCACATGTACCGGCCAAAATCTATTACGCCGGCCCCGCCGCCGTTTCCTCTACCAGATAATAGACCATCGGCCGGCGCCCTGTTTTCCGGGTCTTTGCCCGCGCTTCTGGCGCGCACACGCGCCGTGAATTTCCGGGTTTTTTGGCGCGAAAACACGCCTCCGGCTGGCTGAAGACCGGATGGATGCGGTATTGTGCGGTCGGATTTATGACATCGGATTTCAATGTCCATGGGTAACCCCTTGCGGCCGGTGGTCCCGCACCTGACCACGGCGCCGGCCGGCCCGCGGCTGGAAATCGAGCCGCTGCTGCTTAAGCGCCAGGTCGGCATCGAGCAGTGGTTCCGCGGCCACTGGCAGCGCCTGCCGCCGCCGTTTTACGCCTCGGTGGACCTGCGCAACGCCGGCTTCAAGCTGGCGCCGGTGGACACCAATCTGTTCCCCGCCGGCTTCAACAACCTGAACCCGGCGTTTCTGCCCCTGTGCGTGCAGGCGGTCCAGGCGATGATCGAGAAGCTCTATCCCGCGGCCTGCGGGGTGCTGGTGGTCGCCGAGAGCCACACGCGCAACGTCTTCTATTTCGAGAGCCTGGCGG
>Ga0154731_1070_pt1 | contig 12115 bp, 7 predicted proteins | sample Rifle2008BG16ft_FD_105739 | JGI IMG/M metagenome (GOLD analysis project Ga0154731, IMG submission 105739) | Candidatus Muproteobacteria bacterium RBG_16_65_31
GGCAGCTGCATGGTCACGCCCAGGGCGCGCCCGCGCGGGATGATGGTCACCTTGTGCACCGGGTCGGTGTTGGGCAGGGTCTTGGCCACGACCGCGTGTCCGGACTCGTGGTAGGCCGTGTTCATGCGCTCCTTCTCCGGCATCACGATCGAGCGGCGCTCGGCGCCCATGACGATCTTGTCCTTGGCCTTCTCGAAGTCGTCCATGTCCACCAGGCGCTTGTTGGCGCGCGCGGCGAACAGCGCCGCCTCGTTCACGAGGTTGGCGAGATCGGCGCCGGAGAAGCCGGGCGTGCCGCGGGCGATGATGTTGGCGTCCACGTTATCCGCCACCGGCACCTTGCGCATGTGCACCTTGATGATCTGCTCGCGCCCGCGGATGTCGGGCAGCGGCACGTACACATGTCGATCGAAGCGGCCGGGGCGCAGCAGCGCCGGGTCGAGCACGTCCGGACGGTTGGTGGCGGCGATCACGATCACGCCCTCGGTGCCCTCGAAGCCGTCCATCTCGACCAGCAACTGATTCAGCGTCTGCTCGCGCTCGTCGTGCCCTCCCCCCAGGCCCGCGCCGCGCTGGCGGCCGACGGCGTCTATCTCGTCAATGAAGATGATGCAGGGCGCGTGCTTCTTGGCCTGTTCGAACATGTCGCGCACGCGCGCGGCGCCGACGCCGACGAACATCTCGACGAAGTCGGAGCCGGAGATGGAGAAGAACGGCACCTTGGCCTCGCCGGCGATGGCCTTGGCGAGCAGCGTCTTGCCGGTGCCGGGCGAGCCGGTCATCAGCACGCCGCGCGGGATGCGCCCGCCGAGCTTCTGGAATTTCGCCGGGTCGCGCAGGAACTCGACCAGCTCCTGCACCTCTTCCTTCGCCTCTTCGACGCCGGCGACGTCGTCGAACGTGGTCTTGTTCTGCTCCTCGCTGAGCATCCGGGCCTTGCTCTTGCCGAAGCTCATGGCGCCGCGGCCGCCGACGCCGCCCTGCATCTGGCGCATGAAGAAAATCCACACCCCCACCAGCAACAGCAGCGGGAACCAGTTGATGAAGATCGTGAGCAGCAGCGACTGTTCCTCGCGCGGCTTGACCGACACGACCACGCCGTTCTGGAGCAGGTCGCCGATGAGTCCGGGGTCGTCCGGCGCGTAGGTCATGAACTCCTTGCCGTCCTTGAGCTTGCCCAGGACCTCGTGATCCCGGATGAGGACGCGCTCGACCTCGCCCTGTTTCACCCTCTGGATGAACTGCGAGTACTCGATCGGCTTGTCCACCGGCTGGCGTCCGCCGAAGTTGTTGAACACCGACATCAACACGATGGCGATGACGAGCCAGAGCAGCAGGTTTTTGGTCAGATTGTTCAAATTTACCTCGTTAAAAAGCCGATCAATGGTCCAATTACTATTATTATATTCGCATTCTCCTATGGCGCCGGCGGCGGCACAACTACGGCCAGCAGGCTGCTGAAAAACTCGTTTTTCAGCAGCCTGCGGTGCGGTCGAGGGACCGACCGCCATTTTTCAAACACCCAAGTGTTTGAAAAATGAAGCAAGGCAAAAATGACATTTTTGCCTTGCGCGGCTGAAAAAGTCCCGGATGGACTTTTTCAGCAACCTGCAACCTGCTATTCGCCGTCCTTAAATCCCTTGCCCAGCAGGTAGATCTCGCGGCTCTCGGGACGCGAGGCCTTGGGCTTGCGCGTCAGAAGCTTGGCGAAGCGCCGCTGCATCTCTCGCCGCAGCGCCTCAAACCCTTCACCCTGAAAGGCCTTTAGCAGCAGGTTTCCTCCAGGACATAGAGTTTTGGCGGCGAAATCCAGGGCAAGTTCCGCGAGTTCCTGGCTGCGCGCCTGGTCGGCGGCCGCGATACCGGTAATATTGGGGGCCATGTCAGAGATTACAAGATCGGCCTTCCGGCCGTGCAGGCGCTCCAGCATCAAGTCTAGCACCGGGCCCTGGGTGAAATCGCCCTGAATGAAATCAACCCCTTGCAGTGGTTCAAGCGGCAGCATGTCAACCGCCAGCACGTAGCCGGCCGGGCCGACGCGCCCGGCGGCGTACTGGGACCAGCCGCCCGGGGCGGCGCCCAGGTCCACGACCGTCATCCCGGGACGGAACAGGCGGTCGCGCTCGTCAATCTCCTTGAGCTTGAAGACCGCGCGCGAGCGCGCGCCGTGCTTGCGGGCGCGCCGGACGAACTCGTCCTTGACGTGCCGGGCCAGCCAGCGCCGGCTGCTTTTGGTGCGGGGCATATTCAGCTGTCAGCTATCAGCTATCAGCTATCAGCTATCAGCGAACCCTAGCGTTTCATAAGCTGACAGCTGATTGCTGATCGCTCAGATGTATCGAATTTCCAGGATTTCGTACGAGCGCACTCCGCCCGGGACCTGGACCTCGACCACGTCGCCCTGCTCCTTGCCGATCAGGGCGCGGGCGATGGGGGAGGCGTCCACGTTATCCGCCACCGGCACCTTGCGCATGTGCACCTTGATGATCTGCTCGCGCCCGCGGATGTCGGGCAGCGGCACGTACACATGTCGATCGAAGCGGCCGGGGCGCAGCAGCGCCGGGTCGAGCACGTCCGGACGGTTGGTGGCGGCGATCACGATCACGCCCTCGGTGCCCTCGAAGCCGTCCATCTCGACCAGCAACTGATTCAGCGTCTGCTCGCGCTCGTCGTGCCCTCCCCCCAGGCCCGCGCCGCGCTGGCGGCCGACGGCGTCTATCTCGTCAATGAAGATGATGCAGGGCGCGTGCTTCTTGGCCTGTTCGAACATGTCGCGCACGCGCGCGGCGCCGACGCCGACGAACATCTCGACGAAGTCGGAGCCGGAGATGGAGAAGAACGGCACCTTGGCCTCGCCGGCGATGGCCTTGGCGAGCAGCGTCTTGCCGGTGCCGGGCGAGCCGGTCATCAGCACGCCGCGCGGGATGCGCCCGCCGAGCTTCTGGAATTTCGCCGGGTCGCGCAGGAACTCGACCAGCTCCTGCACCTCTTCCTTCGCCTCTTCGACGCCGGCGACGTCGTCGAACGTGGTCTTGTTCTGCTCCTCGCTGAGCATCCGGGCCTTGCTCTTGCCGAAGCTCATGGCGCCGCGGCCGCCGACGCCGCCCTGCATCTGGCGCATGAAGAAAATCCACACCCCCACCAGCAACAGCAGCGGGAACCAGTTGATGAAGATCGTGAGCAGCAGCGACTGTTCCTCGCGCGGCTTGACCGACACGACCACGCCGTTCTGGAGCAGGTCGCCGATGAGTCCGGGGTCGTCCGGCGCGTAGGTCATGAACTCCTTGCCGTCCTTGAGCTTGCCCAGGACCTCGTGATCCCGGATGAGGACGCGCTCGACCTCGCCCTGTTTCACCCTCTGGATGAACTGCGAGTACTCGATCGGCTTGTCCACCGGCTGGCGTCCGCCGAAGTTGTTGAACACCGACATCAACACGATGGCGATGACGAGCCAGAGCAGCAGGTTTTTGGTCAGATTGTTCAAATTTACCTCGTTAAAAAGCCGATCAATGGTCCAATTACTATTATTATATTCGCATTCTCCTATGGCGCCGGCGGCGGCACAACTACGGCCAGCAGGCTGCTGAAAAACTCGTTTTTCAGCAGCCTGCGGTGCGGTCGAGGGACCGACCGCCATTTTTCAAACACCCAAGTGTTTGAAAAATGAAGCAAGGCAAAAATGACATTTTTGCCTTGCGCGGCTGAAAAAGTCCCGGATGGACTTTTTCAGCAACCTGCAACCTGCTATTCGCCGTCCTTAAATCCCTTGCCCAGCAGGTAGATCTCGCGGCTCTCGGGACGCGAGGCCTTGGGCTTGCGCGTCAGAAGCTTGGCGAAGCGCCGCTGCATCTCTCGCCGCAGCGCCTCAAACCCTTCACCCTGAAAGGCCTTTAGCAGCAGGTTTCCTCCAGGACATAGAGTTTTGGCGGCGAAATCCAGGGCAAGTTCCGCGAGTTCCTGGCTGCGCGCCTGGTCGGCGGCCGCGATACCGGTAATATTGGGGGCCATGTCAGAGATTACAAGATCGGCCTTCCGGCCGTGCAGGCGCTCCAGCATCAAGTCTAGCACCGGGCCCTGGGTGAAATCGCCCTGAATGAAATCAACCCCTTGCAGTGGTTCAAGCGGCAGCATGTCAACCGCCAGCACGTAGCCGGCCGGGCCGACGCGCCCGGCGGCGTACTGGGACCAGCCGCCCGGGGCGGCGCCCAGGTCCACGACCGTCATCCCGGGACGGAACAGGCGGTCGCGCTCGTCAATCTCCTTGAGCTTGAAGACCGCGCGCGAGCGCGCGCCGTGCTTGCGCGCGCGCCGGACGAACTCGTCGGTGACATGGCGCTGTAGCCAGCGGTCACTGCTTTTGGAACGCATAGCTTCAAGCCACAGGCTTCAAGCTACAAGCCAACGGCGGCAAGACCCAGAGCTTGCAGCTTGCAGCTTGACGCTTGAAGCTCAAACGTAACGAATTTCGAGGATTTCGTACGAGCGCACTCCGCCCGGGACCTGGACCTCGACCACGTCGCCCTGCTCCTTGCCGATCAGGGCGCGGGCGATGGGGGAGCTTATCGAGATCTTGCCGGCGCCGATGTCGGCCTCGTAGTCGCCGACGATCTGATAGGTCACTTCCTTGCCGCCGTGCTCGTCCATGAGACTCAGGGTCGCGCCGAACACCACGCGCCCGTTGGCGTTCACGGCCTGCGGATCAATGATCTGGGCCGAGGCGACCCGCATTTCGAGCTCGGCGATGCGGCCCTCGACGAAGCCCTGCTGCTCCTTGGCGGCGTGGTACTCGGCGTTCTCGGAGATGTCGCCGTGCGAGCGCGCCTCGGCGATCGCCTGGATGATGCGCGGGCGTTCGACCGTCTTCAGCCGCTGCAATTCCAGCTTGAGCTTTTCCGCGCCGGCGGCGGTGATGGGAGTCTTTTTCATGCGCGAATCTCCCGCTGCAGATCCTGCAGGCGATTGACCTCGAATTCGGCCGCGAAACGGTGCGCCTCGCAGGCGGCGCGCGCGGCCGCCAGCGTCGTGTAGTTCGTGACCTTGTGTTGCAGCGCCTGGCGGCGGATGGCGTAGGAATCCTCCAGGCTCTGCTTGTCGGAAATGGTGTTGATGATTATATCAATCTCGTCGTTCATGATCATGTCCACTATATGGGGGCGGCCCTCGGACACCTTGTTGACCGGCCGGGCCTGCACCCCCGCGTCCGCGAGCACCGCGGCGGTGCCGCGCGTGGCGACGATCTCGAAGCCGTTCCGGCCGAAGTAGCGTGCGACCTCGACCACGCCCTTCTGGTCGGCGTCGCGCACGCTGATGAAAACGCGCCCGGAGCGGGGGATCGCGGCGCCGGCGGCGGCCTGCGATTTCGCGAACGCCTCGCCGAAGCTGCGGCCGATGCCCATGACCTCGCCGGTGGATTTCATCTCCGGGCCGAGCACGGTGTCCACCCCGGGGAACTTGATGAAGGGGAACACCGCCTCCTTCACGGAATAATAGGAAGGAATGATCTCGGACGCCACGCCCTGCGCGGCCAGGCCCTGGCCGACCATGCAGCGCGCCGCGATCTTGGCCAGCGGCCGCCCGGTGGCCTTGGAGACGTAGGGCACGGTGCGCGAGGCGCGCGGATTGACCTCGAGCACATAGACCTCGCCGTCCTTCACGGCGAACTGGATGTTCATCAGGCCCACGACCTTGAGCGCCTTGGCGAGCCGCACCGTCTGCGAGCGCAGCTGGTCCTGGATCTTTTTCGGCAGGCTGAAGGGCGGCAGCGAGCAGGCGGAATCGCCGGAATGGACACCGGCCTCCTCGATGTGCTCCATGATGCCGCCGATCACCACCGCCCTGCCGTCGGAGACGGCGTCCACGTCCACCTCGGTGGCGTCGCTCAGGAACCGGTCGAGCAGCACCGGCGAATCTTCGGACACGCGCACCGCCTCGCGCATGTAGCGCTCGAGGTCCTCGCGCACGTGCACGATCTCCATGGCGCGCCCGCCGAGCACATAGGAAGGACGCACCACCAGCGGATATCCGATCTTCTCGGCGAGCCGCACCGCCTCCTGGGCGGTGCGGGCGGCGGCGTTCGGCGGCTGCAGGAGCTTGAGCCGGTGAATCAGCTTCTGGAACCGTTCGCGGTCCTCGGCGACGTCAATCGAGTCCGGCGTGGTGCCGATGATGGGCGCGCCCGCCGCATGCAGGCCCTGGGCGAGCTTGAGCGGCGTCTGGCCGCCGTATTGCACGATCACGCCCAGGGGCTGTTCGAGATGAATGATCTCGAGCACGTCCTCGAGCGTGAGCGGCTCGAAGTACAGCCGGTCGGAGGTATCGTAGTCGGTCGAGACCGTCTCCGGGTTGCAGTTGATCATGATGGTCTGGTAACCGTCCTCGCGCAGGGCGAGCGCGGCGTGCACGCAGCAGTAATCGAATTCGATCCCCTGGCCGATGCGGTTGGGCCCGCCGCCGAGCACGATGATCTTCTTGCGCTTCTCGGGCGCGGCCTCGCATTCCTCCTCGTAGGTCGAGTACATGTAGGCCGTGATCGTCCCGAACTCGGCGGCGCAGGAATCAACGCGCTTGAACACCGGGCGCACCCCGGCGGCGTGGCGCCATCTGCGCACCTGCTGTTCGCCGACATTCAGGAGCTGCGCCAGGCGCCGGTCGGAGAAGCCCTTGCGCTTCCAGGAGCGCAGGTTCTCCACCGTCGGCTTGCGCTTCGGCCGTTTTGCGATCTGCCGTTCGATCTCCACCAGCTCGCCGATCTGCGCCAGGAACCAGGGGTCTATGTGCGTGAGCGCGTGGGTCTCGTCCGTGGTCATGCCGCAGCGATAGGCGTCGGCGATGTACCACACGCGGTCCGCGCCCGGCACGCGCAGCGCCTGGGCCAGGCGCGTGCGCGCGGTCTCCGCGTCGAGGCCGGGATCCAGCCGCGGCTCGAGGCCGAAGCTGCCGATCTCGAGGCTGCGGAGCGCCTTCTGCAACGACTCCTGAAAGGTTCTTCCGATCGCCATGGCCTCGCCCACCGACTTCATCTGGGTCGTGAGCGTGGGATCGGCCTTGGGGAATTTCTCGAACGTGAAGCGCGGCACCTTGGTCACGACATAATCTATGGTCGGCTCGAACGAGGCCGGGGTCGCCCCGCCGGTGATGTCGTTTTTCAGCTCGTCCAGCGTGTAGCCGACCGCGAGCTTGGCTGCGACCTTGGCGATGGGAAAGCCCGTGGCCTTCGAGGCCAGGGCCGACGAGCGCGACACGCGCGGATTCATCTCGATGATGACCATGCGCCCGTCCCGCGGATTGATCGCGAACTGCACGTTCGAGCCGCCGGTGTCCACGCCGATCTCGCGCAGGCAGGCGATCGAGGCGTCGCGCATGATCTGGTATTCCTTGTCGGTGAGCGTCTGCGCCGGGGCGACCGTGATCGAGTCGCCGGTGTGCACGCCCATGGGATCGAGGTTCTCGATCGAGCAGACGATGATGCAGTTGTCGTTTTTGTCGCGCACCACCTCCATCTCGAACTCCTTCCAGCCGATGATGGACTCCTCGATCAGGAGCTCGCGCGTGGGCGAGGCATCGAGGCCGCGCTCGCAGATGGTGATGAACTCGTCCCGGTTGTAGGCGATGCCGCCGCCCGAGCCGCCGAGCGTGAACGACGGGCGGATGATGGCGGGGAAGCCGATCATGGCCTGGACCTGGTGCGCCTCCTCCAGGCTGTGGGCGATGGCGCCCTTCACGCACTTGAGCCCGATCCCTTCCATCGCCTTCTTGAACAGCTCGCGGTCCTCGGCCTTGTCAATCGCGGCGCGCGTGGCGCCGATCATCTCGACGCCGAACTTCTCGAGCACGCCCTCGCGCGCCAGGTCGAGCGCGCAATTGAGCCCGGTCTGCCCGCCCATGGTGGGCAGCAGCGCGTCCGGGCGCTCCTTCTCGATGATCCGGGCCACGGTCCGCCACTCGATCGGCTCGATGTAGGTGGCGTCGGCCATCTCCGGATCGGTCATGATCGTGGCCGGATTGGAGTTGACCAGGATGACGCGATAGCCCTCCTCCTTGAGCGCCTTGCACGCCTGCGCCCCGGAGTAGTCGAACTCGCAGCCCTGGCCGATGATGATCGGCCCGGCGCCGATGATCAGGATACTTCTTATGTCGGTGCGTTTTGGCATTTACTTCAGTAGCAAGTAGCAAGTTTCAAGTAGCAAGTGGCTGGTCATGAAGCGTGTACCTCCTGAACAGGTTTTCCTTGCAACTTGCCACTTGCTACTTGCCACTTCTCCATCATGGCAATGAACTTATCGAATAGCGGCGCGATATCGTGCGGCCCGGGGCTCGCCTCGGGATGGCCCTGGAAGCAGAACGCGGGCTTGTCGGTGCGCTCGAGCCCCTGGATGGAGCCGTCGAAGAGCGAGCGGTGCGTGACGCGCAGCGTCGGCGGCAGGCCCGCCTCGTCCACGGCGAAGCCGTGGTTCTGGCTCGTGATCGTGACGCGGCCGGTGGCGATCTCCAGCACCGGGTGGTTCGCGCCGTGGTGGCCGAATTTCATCTTCACCGTGCGCGCGCCGGAGGCGAGCCCGAGCAGCTGATGCCCGAGGCAGATGCCGAACACCGGTAACCCCGCCGCCACGATCGCGCGGATCGCCGCGATCGCATAGTCGCAGGGTTCGGGGTCGCCCGGGCCGTTCGACAGCAACACGCCGTCGGGGCGCATCTTTAATACCTCGTCCGCCGGCGTCCGGGCCGGGATCACCGTGAGCCGGCAGCCGCGCGCGGCGAGCATACGCAGGATATTGCGCTTGACGCCGTAGTCGTAGACGACCACATGGAAGCGCGGCTGCTCCTGCCGGATGTAACCCTGGCCCAACACCCAGCCGCCTTCGTCCCAGGCGTAGGGCTTTTTGGTGCTTACGACCTGGGCGAGGTCCATGCCCTTCAGCCCCGGAAACGCGCGCGCCGCCGCGAGCGCCGCTTTCTTGTCTATGCGTCCGCCTTTCTCGGCCGCGACGATGCAGCCGTTCTGCGCGCCCTTCTCGCGCAGCAGGCGCGTCAGGCGCCGGGTGTCAATGCCGGCGATGCCGACGAGCTTGTGGCGGCGCATGAACTCGGGCAGCGATTCGGCCGCGCGGAAGTTGCTCATCAGCGCCGGGAGATCGCGGATCACGAGCCCCGCGGCGTAAACGCCGCCGGATTCCATGTCCTCGGGATTGATCCCGGTGTTGCCGATGTGGGGATAGGTGAGCGTGACGATCTGGCGCGCGTACGAGGGATCGGTGATGATCTCCTGGTAGCCGGTCATGGCGGTGTTGAACACCACCTCGCCCGCCGTCCGCCCCGAAACGCCGATGGCCTCCCCGTGGAACAGGGAACCGTCTTCCAGCGCGAGCAGGGCGGGCGTCACCGGCGGTTTCCTCTAAAACCAGTCAGGCGGACATACAAAAGCGGGAGAGGCTCGAGGCATCTCCCGCTTTTATTAAGAATCCAGGGCAAAACACGGCTTCTGGCTAGATGCGAATCTTACGTCACCCCCGGCGCAAAATCAACGCGCCCGCCGTGAATCCGCGGCCCGCTCATAAGGGAACCTCTGAAATATGAGTTTTCACCACAGAGCACACATAGATCACAGAGATATGGCAGTTAATTTTCATGATCTTTTCTCTCTGTGTCCTCTGCGCCCTCTGTGGTTAACAATCAATAAATCAGACCTCCCCTAGGGAGCCTTAGTCCGTCCGCGCGACGTACTGCCGGCGGGCGTTGACGACCTTGACCAGATATTGCCGGGTCTCCTCGTACGGCAGGCGGCGCGCAGCTTTTCATAGACTCCGGGGGGCTGCATGCGGTTGATCGCGTTCACCGCCTCGGCCCGGTCCCGGGAGAACACGCGCAGCACGTTGCTCGGACCGGTGTTATAGGCCGAGATCACGCAGTACTCCCGGGCCACGGGGCTGCCGACGCGCTCGAGCCGGTTGTAGGTCAACACGTTCAGATAGGCCGTGCCGAGCTCGATGTTGTTTTCCGCGTCAAACAGGTACTGGCGCGTGGGAATGTCGTCGTCCCCCTTGGCGCGCCGGTAGGCCTCGCGCCCGCCGCTTCCGGGCACGAGCTGCATCAGGCCGTAGGCCGGGGCCGAGCTCACCGCGAACGGATTGAAATTGCTCTCGGTCCTGATGATGGCGTACACCAGGCTCGGGCTGATCTGATACCGGCCGGCGTATTTGTTGACGAGCCCGCGATATTTCTCCACCTGCCGGTCCTCGAAGTTGGCCACCAGGGGGAATTTCACGTACAGCGCGCTCTTCCGGCCGTCCTCCAGCTCCACGGCCCGGGTCGCGGCGCGGTTCTCGATCAGGTAGGCGGCGAAGCTCTCGGCCTCCGCGGGCATGCCGACGGGCTTGCCGTTCTGGTCCACGACCAGGCCGAATAGATACGGCTCCTTCGCGCTCGTGAGCGTCACGGCGCTGTCGCTGAAGAGATCCACCGCGCGCGGATCGTTGGGCGTGAGCAGCGTGGTGACGATGGCGTTGCCGAGGCTCAGGCGCGGGTCCTTCTCGTCCACCGTCTCGACCGTGACCTGGCCGGCGTCGAAGTCCACGATCGCGCGGCTCTTGTAGTTCTGGGTGTACTTAATATAGTGGGTGCGCGAGGGCAGCCGGATCTCCTTGCGGCCCCATTTTTTCCCGACATTCCCGCGCAGCAGCGACGTCAGGTTGTCGTAATCGCGCTTGACCGCGCGAATGTCCTGCACCAGCGCGTACGGATTCTGCGCGTAGACCTGCTTGCGACTCCTGAGCCCCTCCTTGAGCGCGCTCTTGGGGTCGCTCGCCTTCGCCACCGTGGTCAGGACGCGCGCGGTCGGGCTGGTGATGACGGCGAGCGTGCGGTCCACGGTCGAGAAAGCCCTGTCCGTCGTCTGGCATCCGGCCAGCGCCGCAGCCAGCGCCGCGATCAATGCCAGCTTCATCCGTCCTCCAGGCGTCGCGCCCCTTAAGTTAAAGGATGCTCTAATTCATTATGATCATTCGACGCAAAGGCGCGAAGGCGCAAAGAAATATTGAATAATCAACAGAAAATCTTTGCGTTCTTTGCGTCTTTGCGTCAAAAAATCATATAAATAAGATGTTCCTCAACTATTTACGCGTTCAGCGCAGGCCGAGGACGTCCTGCATGTCGTAGAGGCCGGTCTTGCGGCCCATGAGCCAGCGCGCGGCGCGCAGCGCCCCGTGGGCGAAGGTCGCGCGCGACTCGGCGCGGTGGGTGATCTCGACGCGCTCGCCGCCGCCGGCGAAGAGCACGGTGTGATCGCCGACGATGTCGCCGGCGCGGATGCTGGAGAAACCGATCACCTTGCGCGCGCGCTCGCCGCTGATGCCGCGCCGGCCGTAGACGCCCCACTCCTTGAGGTCGCGCCCGAGCGCCTGCGCCACCACCTCGCCCATCTTGAGCGCCGTGCCGGACGGCGCGTCGGCCTTGTAGCGGTGGTGGGCCTCGATGATCTCGACGTCCACCTCGTCCCCGAGGATGCGCGCCGCGGTCTCGAGCAGACGGAAGCAGAGATTCACGCCCACGCTCATGTTCGGCGCGTGCACGATGGCCATGTCCCGGGCGGCGTCGGCGATGCGCTGCCGGCCGGCGTCGTCAATGCCGGTGGTGCCGATGATCATCCGTTTCTTGTGCTTGCGACAGTGTTCGAGCACGGCGAGCGTGCTCTCAGGCTGGGTGAAATCTATCAGGACATCGAAATCGAGGCCGTTCAGGCCGGCGCGGATCGCCACGCCGAGCTTGCCGACGCCGGCGAGCTCGCCGGCGTCGGCGCCGATGCTGGCGCCCCCGGGGCGCTCGACGGCGGCCACCAGACGCATGCCCTCCTCCCTGGTGCAGGCCTCGACCAGGGTCCGGCCCATGCGCCCGGCGGCGCCCGTGACGGCGATGTCAATCATGTGATCCTCTCCCGTGCGACGTGCTAAGGATAAAGGATTTGCCGCGCCTTGGCTAAGGGGGGAGTAAAACGGCTATCAGCTATCAGCGCTCAGCTATCAGCTAAGGAACCTCTGATCAAGTACCGATTCGTCATTCCGGCGCAAGCCGGAATCCAGAAAATTCATAAACTTCCTGGACCCCGGCTTTCGCCGGGGTGACT
>Ga0154731_1077_pt1 | contig 11714 bp, 11 predicted proteins | sample Rifle2008BG16ft_FD_105739 | JGI IMG/M metagenome (GOLD analysis project Ga0154731, IMG submission 105739) | Candidatus Muproteobacteria bacterium RBG_16_65_31
ATCCCCGGTGAAAACGGGTTAAAGGATCAAACCTTGATCACAATTGCCCTCGACGCCATGGGGGGCGATCACGGCGCGAGCGTCACCGTGCCCGCGGCGCTGGCGATCCTCGACAAGCAACCCGAGCTGAAGCTGATCCTGGTCGGGCGCCGGGAACGCCTGGCGCAGGAGCTGGCGCGCCATAACGCGGCGGAGAGCGAGCGCCTCGTCATCCGGCACGCCGGGGAGGTGGTGGAGATGGACGAGCCCCCGGCCCAGGCGCTGCGCGGCAAGAAGGATTCCTCCATGCGCGTGGCCGTCAACCTGGTCAAGGAGGGAGCGGCGGACGCCGCCGTCTCCGCCGGCAACACCGGGGCGCTGATGGCCACGGCGCGCTTCGTGCTCAAGACCCTGCCGGGCATAGACCGGCCGGCCATCGTCACCACGCTGCCCACGATCCGCGGACATATGCACGTCCTCGATCTCGGCGCCAACGTGGACTGCACCCCGGAGCAACTGCTGCAGTTCGCCATCATGGGCTCGATCCTGGTCAGCGCCACCGAGGGCAAGGAGCGGCCGCGCGTCGCGTTGCTCAACGTCGGCGCGGAGGAGATCAAGGGCAACGAGGTGGTGAAGAAGGCCGCCGTGCTGTTGCGCGCGAGCCACCTGAACTACTGCGGCTACGTCGAGGGCGACGCGATCTTCACCGGCGACATGGACGTCATCGTCTGCGACGGTTTCGTCGGCAACGTGGCGCTGAAGGCCAGCGAGGGGCTGGCGCAGATGATCTCCCATTTCATGAAGCAGGAATTCCAGCGCAACCTGTTCACGCGCCTCGCGGCCCTGGTGGCGCTGCCGGTGCTGCGCGCCTTCCGCCGGCGCGTGGATCACCGGCGCTACAACGGCGCCACGTTCGCCGGGCTGAACGGCACGGTCATCAAGAGCCACGGCGGCGCCGACGCCCTGGCGTTCGAATTCGCGATCCTGGAGGCGCTGAGCGAGGTGCGCAACCGCGTGCCGCAGCGGATCGGCGCGGAACTCGCCGCCCTGCACGGGCAGGGGCAGCCGGCGTGAGCTACGCGCGCATCGCCGGCACCGGCGGCTACCTGCCGCAGAAGGTCCTGACCAACGCCGAGTTGGAGAAGATGGTTGACACCACGGACGCGTGGATCGTCGAGCGCACCGGAATTCGCGAGCGCCACATCGCCGCCGACGGCGAGACCACCGGCAACATGGCCGAACACGCCGCGCGCCGGGCGATCCAGGCCGCGGGCGTCACACCGCAGGACATTGATCTCATCGTCCTTGCGACCACGACCCCCGACCGCGTGTTTCCCAGCACCGCCTGCCTGCTGCAGGACCGGCTCGGCATCCACGGCTGTCCCGCCTTCGACGTGCAGGCGGTGTGCACCGGCTTCATCTACGCCCTGGCCATCGCCGACAAGTTCATCCACACGGGGTCGGCGCGCTGCGCCCTGATCGTGGGCAGCGAGACGCTGTCGCGCATTATTGACTGGACCGACCGCGCGACCTGCGTGCTCTTCGGCGACGGCGCCGGCGCGGTGGTGCTCACCGCCGCCGACGCGCCCGGCATCGTCTCGACGCATCTGCACGCCGACGGCCGGTACAAGGACCTGCTCACCGTCCCGGCCGGCATCTCCCAGGGCTACGACAAGGTGACGAAGGGCCAGGCGCATCTCAACATGGAGGGCGGCGAGGTGTTCAAGGTCGCGGTCAACACCCTCGGGCGCATCGTGGACGAGACGCTCGCGGCGAACCACATGCAGAAGGCCGACATCAAGTGGCTCGTGCCGCATCAGGCGAACATCCGCATCATCGCCGCCACCGCCAGGAAGCTCGATCTGCCGATGGAGCGCGTGGTGCTCACCGTGGAGCGCCACGGCAACACCTCCGCGGCCTCGATCCCGCTCGCCTTCGACGAGGCGGTGCGCGACGGCCGCATCAAGCGCGGCGAGACCGTGCTGATGGAGGCCTTCGGCGGCGGGTTCACGTGGGGCTCGGTGCTGCTTAAGTATTGATATGAATTTCTGACGCAAAGACGCAAAGGCGCAAAGAAAAATAAGAGTTTTTAGATTTTCGGCGCGTAGCGCCGTTCGGTTTTCTTTGCGCCTTTGCGTCAAATAATCATATAACCCTCGAAACATTATGACACTTGCGTTCGTATTTCCCGGGCAGGGCTCGCAGGCGGTGGGCATGCTGAACGCGCTCGCCGCGGACCATCCGGCCGTCAAGGAGACCTTCGCCGAGGCGTCGGCGGCGCTCGGCTACGATCTGTGGCGGATTGTCGAACACGGGCCGGAGGAGCGGCTCAACCAGACCGAGGTCACGCAGCCCGCGATGCTCGCCGCCGGCGTGGCGGTGTGGCGCGTGTGGCGCGCGCGCGGCGGGCCCGCGCCGGTCATCATGGCCGGCCACAGCCTGGGCGAGTACAGCGCGCTGGTCTGCGCCGAGGGGTTGGCGTTCGGCGACGGAATAAAACTGGTGGCGGATCGCGGCCGCTTCATGCAGGAGGCGGTGCCCGCCGGGCGCGGCGGCATGGCGGCGATCCTGGGGCTGGATGACGACGCGGTGCGGCGCCTGTGCGAGCGGGCCGCGCACGGCGAGGTCCTGGCGCCGGTCAATTTCAATTCACCCGGCCAGGTGGTCATAGCGGGAACGGCGGCGGCGGTCGGCCGCGCCGTGGCGCTGGCCGCGGACGCCGGCGCCAAGCGCGCCGTGGCGCTGCCGGTCAGCGTTCCGTCGCACTGTTCGTTGATGCGCCCGGCGGCCGAGCGCATGGCGCAGCGCCTGCGCGCGGTGGCGATCCGGGCGCCGAAAATTCCCGTGGTGCACAACGTCCACGTGCAGGCCGAGACCGATCCGCAGGCCATACGCGACGCCCTCGTGCGCCAGATCGAATCGCCCGTGCGCTGGGTCGAGACGATCCAGAAATTCACCGCCGCGGGCGTGGACGAGCTGGTAGAATGCGGGCCCGGGAGGGTGCTCGCGGGCCTGAACCGGCGCATAGACAAGCGCGCCGTGACACTGCCGGTGTACGATCCGGCGACACTCGCGGAAGCGCTGAATAAAGCCGCTGGCGGTTAGCTGATAGCTTAATAGCTGATCCAGCTTCTCGCGCCTCGGCGGCAAGAACAACGCCAAATACTTTGGAGAGAAGAACCGTGTCATTGAGAGAAGAACCGTGTCATTGAATGGTGAAATCGCCCTCGTGACCGGCGCCAGCCGCGGCATCGGCACCGCCATCGCTCTGGAGCTGGGGCGCCGGGGCGCGACGGTCGTCGGCACGGCGACCGCGAGCGAGGGCGCGGAAAGAATCGGCAACGCCCTGAAAGAAAACAACATAAAAGGCCGCGGCGTGGTGCTGAACGTCACCGATCCGGCCGTGATCGAGAATGTGATCGCCGACCTGGAAAAATCCGTGGGATCGCCTACGATACTGGTCAACAACGCCGGCATCACGCGCGACGACCTGTTGCTGCGCATGACGGAGGAGCAGTGGGACACGGTCATGGACACCAATCTCAAGTCCGTCTACCGGATGACCAAGGCCTGCCTGCGCCCGATGACCAGGGCGCGCAAGGGCCGGATCATCAGCGTCAGCTCCGTGGTCAGCGCGACCGGCAATCCCGGCCAGACCAATTACGCCGCCGCCAAGGCCGGCATCATCGGCTTCACCCGCGCGCTCGCGCGTGAAATCGGCAGCCGCAACATCACCGTCAACGCCGTCGCGCCCGGCTTCATTGACACCGACATGACGCGCGCGTTGCCGCAAGAAGCCAGGGACGGGCTGCTCAAACTGATTCCGCTCGGGCGGCTGGGACTGGTGCAGGACATCGCCCACGCCGTGGCCTTTCTCGCCTCGCCGCAGGCGGCCTACATCACCGGCACGACCCTGCACGTGAACGGCGGCATGTACATGGGCTAGGCGGAGCTTGGAGCGCGCCGCGGCGGCGGAAAAATGCCGTATCCGCCGCGTTTTGGGCGGGTTCGCCGCGCGGCTGGACGATCCCGGGCAAATGGTGTTAACTATGCGCCCGCGAAAGGCCGGTATGATCAATTCTTGGAGGAAAAAGCACCTATGAGCAGTGTCGAAGAGCGCGTCAAGAAAATAGTGGTGGAGCAATTGGGCGTCAACGAGAACGATGTCAAATCGAGCGCCTCCTTCGTGGACGACCTGGGCGCGGACTCACTGGACACGGTGGAGCTGGTCATGGCCCTGGAAGAGGAATTCGATTGCGAAATTCCCGACGAGGAAGCGGAAAAGATCACCACCGTGCAGCAAGCCATCGAATACATCAATTCGCATTCGAACTGATTTTCGCCCGCCGCGAAGGGGCCGTCGTCACCCGCGTGGCGGCGGCCTCTTGGTTTTGAGGGGCGGAAGATTCATCCCGGATCGCACACAAGAGGGCGTGGCTTGAGCAAACGGCGCGTCGTTATCACCGGCCTCGGCATCGTTTCCCCGCTGGGCATCGGTGTCGCCGAGAACTGGCGCAACATCACCGCGGGCAGGGGCGGCATCGGGCGCGTGACGCATTTCGACGCCACCGGCTATCCCTCGGCCATCGCCGGCGAGGTGAAGAACTTCGACCCCGCGCAATACGTGTCGGAGAAGGAGGCGCGCCGCATGGACCGCTTCATCCAGCTCGGCATGGCGGCGGCGATCGAGGCCATCAAGGACTCGGGGCTGGCGGTGACCGAGGCCAACGCCGAACGCATCGGCGTCCACATCGGCGCCGGCATCGGCGGCGTCAGCACCATCGAGGAGATGACGCTGACCATCAAGGAGCGCGGGCCGCGGCGCGTGACGCCGTTCTTCGTGCCCATGTGCATCATCAACATGATCTCGGGCGATCTCTCGGTCATGTTCGGCCTCAAGGGGCCGAACCTCTCGATGGTCACCGCCTGCGCCACCGCCACCCACGCCGTCGGCGACGCCGGACGCCTGATCGAGTACGGCGACGCCGACGTCATGATCGCCGGCGGCGCCGAGGCCGCCATCACGCCGACCGCGCTCGCCGGCTTCGGCAACGCCAAGGCGCTCTCAACGCGCAACGACAGCCCCGAGACCGCGAGCCGCCCGTGGGACAAGGACCGCGACGGCTTTGTGCTCGGCGAGGGCGCCGGCATCGTGGTGCTGGAGGAGTACGAGCACGCGCAACGCCGCGGCGCCAGGATCTACTGCGAGCTGATCGGTTTCGGCATGAGCGGCGACGCCTACCACATGACCAGCCCGCCGGCGGACGGGGAGGGCGCCGCGCGCTGCATGCGCAACGCCATGCGCAACGCCGGCGTCAACCCGGAGCAGGTGCAATATATCAATGCCCACGGGACGTCCACGCTGCTCGGCGACCGCGCCGAGACGCTCGCGGTCAAAACCGCCTTCGGCGCGCACGCAAAGAAACTGGCCGTGAGCTCGACCAAGTCCATGACCGGGCACCTGCTGGGCGCGGCCGGCGGGGTCGAGGCGGTCTACACGGCGCTCGCGATCCAGCACCAGGTGGCGCCGCCGACGATCAATCTCACCACCCCCGACCCCGAGTGCGACCTGGACTACGTCCCGGGGAGCGCGCGCGCGATGAAGATCGCCGTCGCCGTCTCCAACTCCTTCGGCTTCGGCGGCACGAACGGCACCATCATCCTGCGCCGCCTCATGTGAGCGCGCGCCGCGCCCAAGACTCACCGCTCCTCTCCGCGGGGCGTATCGGCTGTACCCTGGCGGCGTTTCCCGATCTCACGCTGCTGCACCAGCTCCGGCCCGAACGTTACCCGCATCTGCTGGAGAGCGTCGCCCACGGCGCCGCGCAGGCGCGTTACGACATCCTCTTCGCCTTTCCACAGCAGACGCTCGCGCTCACGGCTGCGGACCTGCTTACGGGCAGTGGCGGCGATCACGGCCGCGGTGATTTCCTGGAGGCCTTCGAGCGCGACTGGCGCCGGGAGGCGGCGCGGGTGGGCGCGGCGGGCGGGGATGAGTTGCCGTTCACCGGCGGCTGGTTCGTGTTTCTGGGTTACGAGACGGCGGCGCAGATCGAGCCACGGCTCGCCGGCATAGCGCGCGACCCGACGCTGCCGGTCGCCTGCGCCACGCGCTTTCCGGCGGCGATCATCCGCGATCACGCGCGCCGGCTGACCCATCTCGTCTGCGAGCCCGGCGGCGCGCGCGAATGGCTGGCGCCGATGCAGGCGGACCTGCGCGCGCTGCGCGCGCCCCCGGCCGCGCCGCCGCCGGCCGCGGCCGAGATCGCCGAGGACGAGCCGGCGGATTTCATCCGCGGCGTCGAGCGCGTTCAGGAATACATCGCCGCCGGCGATGTGTACCAGGTAAATCTATCGCGCGCCTGGCGCGCGCGCCTGCGCGCGCCCGCGGCCGCGGCCGATCTCTACCGGCGCCTGCGCGCGGCCAACCCGGCCCCGTTCGCCGGCCTCATGACCTTCCCCGGCGGGCGCGCGGTCATAAGCTCGTCGCCGGAGCGCCTGGTCGAGGTGCGCGCCGGAACCGCGCGCACGCGCCCGATCGCCGGGACCTATCCGCGCAGCGCCGATCCCGTCCGGGACCAGGCGCTCGCGCGCGCGCTGCTGCTGCATCCCAAGGAGCGCGCCGAGCACGTCATGCTGATTGATCTCGAGCGCAATGACCTCGGGCGCATCTGCCGCACCGGGACGGTGACGGCGGCGGAGTTCATGACGCTCGAGTCCTACCGGCATGTGCACCACATCGTCTCCGAGGTCCGCGGCGAACTGCGCCCCGGGATCACGCCGGCGCAGGTGCTGCGCGCGGTCTTCCCCGGCGGCACCATCACCGGCTGCCCCAAGCTGCGCTGCATGCAGATCATCGCCGAGCTCGAGCGCGGCCCGCGCGGCGCCTACACCGGCTCCATGGGCTATATCAATCACGACGGCAGCATGGACCTCAATATCCTGATCCGCACCCTGGTGCAAAACGGAGACGAGGTCAGCCTGCGCGCCGGGGCCGGCATCGTCGCCGACTCCGTTCCGCAACGGGAGCTTGAGGAGACGCGCGCCAAGGCCAGGGGGCTGCTCGCGGCCCTGGGGATCGCGGCATGAGCGCCGTCGTCTGCCTGATCAACGGGCGCGCGGGCGATCAGGTGCCGGTGCGCGACCGCGGCTTCCAGTACGGCGACGGATTGTTCGAGACCATCGCGGTGTGCGCGGGCCGGCCGCTGCTGTGGGAGCGGCACATGCAGCGTCTGTCCCGCGACGCGGCCCGGCTCGGGATCGCCGCGCCCCCGGAGCCGTTGTGGCGGGCGGAGGCGCATGGACTGTGCCGGGGGGTTGCGCGCGGCGTGCTGAAGCTCGTGCTGACGCGCGGCGGCTCGGAGCGGGGCTACGCGCCGGCCGAGGCGGAGCCGACCCGGGTTGTGAGCCTGGCGCCGTGGCCGGACCACCCGCCGGCGCATGCACAGGACGGCGTGGATGTGCGATTATGCCGCACGACGCTCGCCTGCCATCCGCGGCTCGCGGGCATCAAGCACCTGAACCGGCTGGAGCAGGTGCTGGCGCGCGGTGAATGGAAGGATGGATATGCCGAGGGCCTGATGCTGGACGAGGACGGGCACGTGATCGAGGGCACCATGAGCAATCTGTTTCTGGTTCAACGCGGCGCGCTGCTTACGCCCGATCTGTCCCGCTGCGGGGTGGCGGGCGTGGTCCGCGACCTGGTGCTGGAAAAGGCGCGCGCGCTCGCGCTGCCGGTCCATGTCACCACGCTCACCCCGGCCGACCTCCTGACGGCGGACGAGATCTTTCTCACCAACAGCGTGATCGGCCTGTGGCCGGTTAAAAGGTTCGAAAACCGCGACTATCCCGTGGGGAAAGTCACGCACAGCATTCGGGACGCGATCGGCGATGCCGTTTGCCCTGCCGCCCGTTGTTAGGCGCCTGTGGCTGGCGGCGCCGGCGCTGGCGCTCGCCGCCGGCGTCTACCTGTTCTGGTCCTGGAACCACGCGCTCAATCCCGGCCCGGACACCTTCGTGGTCAGCTCCGGGACCAGCCTGCGCGCGCTCGCGCGCGAGCTGCAGCGGCGCGACGTGCTTGCCGAGGCGCATACCTTCGTCTGGCTCGGTTATCTCACCGGCCACAGCCGCGACCTGAAGGCCGGGGAGTATCGGTTCCGCAAGGGGATATCCGCGCGCGCGCTGCTCGATCAGGTCGTGGCCGGGCGGGTGGTGGAATATCCGCTGGTGCTGGTCGAGGGCTGGACCTTCAGGCAGTTTCTGCGGGCGCTGGCGCAGGCGTCGCAGCTCAAGCAGACGCTGGCCGGGCGCGCCCCGGGCGAGGTCATGGCGCGGCTGAATCACCCGCGCGCGCACCCGGAAGGCCGGTTCTACCCGGACACCTACTACTACACCGGCGGCGCGAGCGACCTTGAGATTCTCGCGCGCGCCTATGCCAAAATGGACGACACCCTGCGGCGCGAATGGGAAAACCGCGACCGGGAGCTTCCATTCCGGAGCATGGACGAGGCCCTGATCATGGCCTCGATCGTGGAAAAGGAGACCGGGCGCGCGGACGAGCGCCGGCAGATCGCCGGCGTCTTCATCAACCGCCTGCGCCGCGGCATGCGGCTGCAATCCGATCCGACGGTGATTTACGGCCTGGGGCAGGCCTACGACGGCAACATCCGGCTGCGTGATCTCAAGAAAGACACGCCCTACAACACCTACACCCGCGCCGGGCTCCCGCCGACGCCGATCGCCATGCCCGGGGGCGAGGCGCTGAACGCCGTGCTGCATCCGGCGGACACGCGCGCGCTGTATTTCGTCTCCCGCGGCGACGGCAGCCATGAATTCTCGAACACGCTGGAAGAACACAACAAGGCCGTGATCAAGTACCAGTTGAAGGGCCGGCGGCAGAATTTTTCTTCTTTTTCCGGCGCCGGGCGGGGCGGCCAGGCGCCATGAAGAAGCGCGGATTCTTCGTCACGCTCGAAGGCGGGGAGGGTGCGGGCAAGAGCACCAACCTCGCCTTTGTCCGGCAGTGGCTGCAACAGGCGGGCCACAGCGTGCTGGTGACGCGCGAGCCGGGGGGCACGGCGCTGGGCGAGCGCGTGCGCGAGCTGCTGCTGCATCGCCACGAGCTGGATATCGCCCCGGAAACGGAGACGCTGCTCATGTTCGCCGCCCGCGCCGAGCATCTCACCCGGATCATCCGGCCGGCGCTGGCGCAGGGCAAGACCGTGCTGTGCGACCGCTTCACCGACGCCACCTACGCCTACCAGGGCGGGGGCCGCGGGGTCGCGCCCGAGCGCATCGCGCTGCTCGAAACCTGGGTCCAGGGCGATCTGCGCCCGGACCTCACGCTGCTGCTGGATGTGCCGGTGGAGGTGGGGCTGGCGCGCGCCGGCAATCGCGGCCTGCCGGACCGGTTCGAGCGCGAGAACGGGGAATTCTTCGCGCGCGTGCGCCAGGCCTATCTCGACCTGGCGCGGCGCGCGCCGGAGCGGATTCGTGTCATTGACGCCGGCCAGAGCCGGGAGCAGGTGGAGCAACGGATCGCCGCCACACTGCACGAGGTGGTGCATGGCCGATAACGAAGCGCCGGCGGCGCGGCGGGAATATCCGCCGCCGGAACGCCATCCGTGGCATGGCGCGACCTGGGCGCGGCTAATAACCGCAATTGATCGCCTGCCGCACGGGCTGCTGCTGTACGGACCGCCCGGCCTGGGCAAGCATGATTTCGCCCGGCGCCTGGCATGGGCGCTCCTGTGTGACCGCCCGGCGCCGGCCGGCGACGCCTGCGGCGACTGCAAGGGCTGCCGGTTGCTCGCCGCCGGCACCCACCCGGATCTGGCGCAGGTCGCGCCCGCGGAGGAGGGCAAGGGCATCGGCATTGATCAGATCCGTGCGCTCGGCGATTTCCTGGCGCTGCGGCCGCACACCGCCGCGCACAAGGTGGCGCTCATCGCCCCGGCCGATGCCATGAATCTGCACGCGGCCAACGGCCTGTTGAAGCAACTGGAGGAGCCGCCGCTTGGCAGCGTGCTGATCCTGGTAAGCGACGAGCCCGCGCGCCTTCCGGCCACCATCCGCAGTCGCTGCGCGGCCATACAGTTCCGGCCGCCGGCCGGCGCCGAGGCGCTGGCATGGCTCAAGTCCCGCTGCCCGGGCGGCGTGGGTGAACACGAGCAGTTGCTCGAGATCGCCGCCGGGGCGCCGTTGCTGGCCTTGGAGCTGGGGACGGCGGATTTTTTGAAGCAGCGCGAACAACTGCTGCGCGACCTCGAGGCCGTGAGCGCGCGGCGCGAATCCCCGGTCGCCTGCGCCGCGCGCTGGCAGGCCATGGGCGCGGAGCGGTGCCTGGCCTGGCTCTACGGATTCGTCGCCGAGCTTTTGCAGACCGGCCTGTCCGGCGCCGGTGCCGTCGCGGGTGCGCCGGCCTACTTGCACCCATTCATAAATAGGTTAAACTTTAAAGAGTTATTCGGATTTCTTGATGTAGTTTCTGGGTCTAGAAAGCTGTTAAACGGGCCGCTCGACGAGCTTTTGCTGCTGGAAGACGTGCTCATACGCTGGAGTTGCACGGCGCGTGGATCATCTAAACTAAGCTAGCAATGGACGATCGCCCCAAGCCGGTAGTCAAACCGCCCAATCTTCCTCCCGGACCGATCCGCGCCGTCCCGGCGGCGCGCCCGGGCGTGCTGTCGTTGACCATCAAGGACAAAAACGCCCTGTATGCGGCGTACATGCCGTTCGTCAAAGGCGGGGGGATCTTCGTCCCCAGCACCAGGCCGTACAAGCTGGGAGAAGAGGTCTTCATGCTGCTGACGCTCATGGACAGCAAGGAGAAGATCCCCGTCGCCGGGCACGTGGTGTGGATATCGCCGCACGGCGCGCAAGGCGGGCGCTCCGCCGGCGTCGGCATCCAGTTCAGCGAAAAGGATTCCGGGGTGGCGCGCACCAAGATCGAAACCCTGCTCGCCGGTCACCTCAACTCCGACCGGCCGACGCATACGATGTAGCGTGCCGACGCTCGTAGATTCCCACTGCCACCTCGATTTCGAGCCGCTCCACGCGAACCTTCCCCAGGTCCTGCAAAACGCCCGGGACAACGGGGTAGGGCACATGCTGTGCGTGGCGGTGACGCTGGAGAAATTCCCCGCGGTCTGCGCGCTCGCCCGGGCGCACGCCAATATCTATGCCTCCGTCGGCGTCCATCCCAACGAACAGCAGGGGGAGGTGCCGTCGGCGGAGGAGCTGGCGCGCCTCGCCCTGGACGAGAAGGTGGTCGCCATCGGCGAGACCGGGCTGGATTACTACCGCAGCACGGGCGATATGGATTGGCAGCGGGAGCGCTTTCGCCGGCATATACGGGCGGCGAAACAATGTCGCAAGCCGCTCATCGTGCATACTCGGGAGGCGGCCGCAGACACGCTCACGATCCTGCGCGAGGAGGGCGCCGCCGCGATCGGCGGGGTGATGCACTGCTTCACCGAAACCTGGGAGGTGGCCAGGGAGGCCCTGGATCTCGGGTTTTTTATATCGTTTTCCGGGATTTTGACCTTCCGCAACGCCGACGCCCTGCGCGGTGTGGCGCGGCAGGTTCCCGCCGATCGGCTGCTGATCGAGACCGACGCGCCGTATCTCGCCCCGGTGCCGCACCGCGGCCGGACGAACGAGCCGGCCTTTGTGCGCTATGTCGCCGAATGCCTGGCCGAAGTGCGCGGCGTCACGCTCGCCGATATCGCCGACCA
>Ga0154731_1096_pt1 | contig 11687 bp, 10 predicted proteins | sample Rifle2008BG16ft_FD_105739 | JGI IMG/M metagenome (GOLD analysis project Ga0154731, IMG submission 105739) | Candidatus Muproteobacteria bacterium RBG_16_65_31
TATAAATGCTCCCGCGACCAGGGCAGGTCGTTGTTGGCGTCGCGCGCGAAGGCGACCTGGAACAGCTGCAGCGTCCCGGCGGTGAACGCGGCGATGGAGCCGCCGAGATAGAGCCGCCAGGCGCGCGTGAAATTCACGTCGAACATTTCCTCCACCCTTTCGGCGTTGCGCTCGAAGCGTCCGAGCCAGTGCTCCAGCGTCCGGGCGTAGTGCAGGCGCAGATTCTCCACGTCGAGCACGGCCAGATCATTGGGTTCGAATATCTCCATCATTTCCCGCAGGGTGGGGGGATAACCGCCGGGGAAGATGCGCCGTTCGATCCAGGCGTTCATGGGCTCGGCCTTGTTGCGCCCGATGGAATGGATCAGACCGCGGCCCGTCTCCGTCAGGCAGGCGTCTATGACCCGGCCGAGGCCCCGGTAATGATCCCGGCCGACGTGCTCCAGCATGCCGACCGACACGAAGACGTCGTATTCGCCCGCGATATTGCGGTAATCGTCCTCGACGTACTCGACCCGGCCGTCGAGGCCCGCGGCGCGCGCCTTCTCGCGCGCGTACAGGACCTGCTGATGGGAGATGTTATAGGCGCGCACGTTCGCCCCGTAGTAGCGCGCCATGTGGCGCGCCAGCCCGCCCCAGCCGCAGCCCGCCTCGACCACGCGGTCGCCGGGCTTCAGCCGCAGCTTGAGGCAGACGTGGTCCATCTTGGCGCGCTGCGCCGCCTCCAGCGTCATCGCCGGATCGGGGAAATAGGCGCAGGTGTATTGCATGGCCTCGCTGTCGAGCCAGAGCTCGTAGAAATCGTTGCCGATGTCATAGTGGTGGTGGATGTTGTCGTGCGAGCCGTTCAGGGTGTTGGCGCGCGGACGATTGCGCAGCCCTTGCAGCTTCTTGAGTAGTCCGTTCTGGAACGAGCGCGCCACACCGCGGTAGATGGCTTCCAGGAATTTCACCAGATCGCCTTCGATCTCGATGCGTCCGACGCTGTAGAGATCGCCGAAGTGCAGGTCCGGATAACCGGCGAGCTTGTACAGCGCCCCGCGGTCGCGGATTATCACCCGCGTGACCTGGGGCGCGTTCGAGGTTTTGATTTCCTCGCCGTTCCAGAGCCGCAGACACAACGGCGAATCGCCGGTGAATTCGAGGATCTTGCGCGCGAGCCAGCGTTCGAGCTCGGAGACGCTCTGGTTGCCGGCGGCGAAGTCGGCCTCCAGCCCTCCGTGTCCGTTGGCGACCGCGGGGATGTTCAGGGTCTCGGCTTTTGATTTCTTCATGTTCTACCCTCCATTTTTCCCTCTGCCGACTGCTCCTTGAGGGGACTTCATCCTACCCCGTTACGGGAAGAAGTTACAAATTACCGCACCCCCGATCACCGCCGCGTTATTTTTCCGGGGTTTGAAGTCGGCGTCGGCGCGGCCGACGACAAGATTAGCGTGCCCGGATTTATACGTTATATACGTGAAATCACGTACAATCGTCCGGAGCGAATATTTTCGGAATGCGGCTGTGACATTGATCCACGCAAGCGCGCGACGCATCGCAGTCGCGGTCGTCGTCTCCATCGCAGCCGTCCTGCCGGCGCCGCCGCTCCCGGCGGTGGACACGGCATACACCCGGGGCTATCTCGACGCCCTGTTGGATGATGGCTTCCCCGGCCTCGGTTTGAAGGTCCGGTCGCTGACGCCGGACGGGGCGGTCACGCTCACGGCGCGCGCCTGCCTCGGGCCGTCCCAGCGGCGCGACATCGAGCGGCTGGTGCTGAAGACCGGCGGGGTGAAGGCGCTGGTGTGGGACGGATCCGCGGATTGCGCGTGGCCGCCCGCCGCGGCGGAAGCCGGAGCGGCGTCGCTGGATTTCCGGATGCTTCCGGAGGATGAGCTGTTCGCGCCGTTGCTGGCCGATCCGCGTCAGCCGCGATTCTCCATGAGCTACCAGCGCTACAAGACGCCGGCGCAGGAGTTCAGCGCCGCCGGCGTCGCCTTCGGCGAGTATTTCGGGCTCGCCACCGGCTTCTTCGGCGAGAGCGGCGGCTCGCAGATCGGAATCCAGGGCGCGGTCTTCGCCCTGTTCAATCTGGACGCCGCCTCCAATGACCTGGTGAACGCGGACTACTGGATCGGCCTGCCGCTGAGCTATCGCCGCGGACCGTGGTCGTTCGTGACGCGCGTGTATCATCAGAGCTCGCACCTGGGCGACGAGTTCATCCTCGGCAATCCCGGTGTAAACCGGATGAACCTCAGCTATGAGGACCTGGAGGCGCTCGTCTCGTATGAGTGGGAGCGCTGGCGCCTCTACGGCGGCGGCGGTTACCTGCTGCACAGCGAACCCGATCTCGCCCGCGGGCACTGGCAGGCGGGGACGGAATTCGTCCAGCCCGGCGTCGGCGGCGGGTTGAGCCTCATCGCCGCCGCCGACGTCCAGGCCTGGGGCGAACTGGACTGGCGGCGCAGCGGCTCGTTCCAGGCCGGGTTCGAGTTCAGGAACACCAACCGGCGGCGGGTGCGATTGATGTTCGAGCATTTCCGCGGGCATTCCCCGAACGGCCAGTTCTATCGCGACCGCCTGCGCTATTCCGGCGTCGGTGTTTACTTCGGTTTCTGAACCGGTGGCGCCGGCGGGGCGGTTGGCATCGCCCGGGGCGCCGTACTATCCTTGACATGGTAAGCTCGGCGGCAGGCGGACAATGAACAAAAAAACCATCATCCAGATCGCAATGCTGGTACTGCTCGCGGCCGCGGCCGCGGGCGCATATCTGTTCCCGGACGAGGCCGGGAAGGCCTTGGGCTTCGTCACCCGCTTCTTTGAGGAAAAGCTCGCCGAGCCTCAGGCGCCGCCGCCGAACGCCGCCGAACGCCGCCCCGCCGCGGGCGCGCCGGCGGGAAGAAGGGTCCGTCCCGGCGCCGCCGCCATTCCCACGCATCCGGCTAAGGGACAGGTGCGGGGCGCGCCGTTCGTGGTGGACGGCGCCCGGATCGAGAACGCCGTGCTGACACTGTTTCAGGGGAAGGACGGCTCCGCCGAGATGCTGCTCACCATCGCCCCGGTGGGCATGACCTGGGAGGCGCCGGCGGGAATGACGATCAAGGTGGCGGAAAAGGCGGCCGGAGCGCCGCGCGTCCAGTTGAGCTGGAAGGAGGAGGGCAAGCTCAGGCACGAGCAGTTCGGCGAGAACTACACCCTGCAACTAGAATTCGAGACGGAGAAAAACGGGAAGCTGCCGGGCCGGATCTCGCTGGTCCTGCCGGACGAGGGACGGAGCACGGTCGCCGGAACATTCGAGGCCGAGATTCGCGGCTTTCGCATCGTCAACGGCAAGCCGGATCTCGCCAGCGACTCCGTGGGCACCTTCGAGTTCCTCGCCCTGCGCGAGCTGTTGAAGGACGATCCCGACAAGGCCGTCAAGGACATCGTCTTTCGCGACGGCCGTCTTGCGCCGGCGGACGATGTCATGCCCGCGACCGGCTACATTGAAATGGAATATCGCGTCGGTGACGGCGCCCCGACCGGCCGGCGGTTTCAGTTCGTGAAGGACAAGGGCGAGTGGCAGATCCTGCGCGCGCTCGGGTCCAACGAGATTGACGCCGCGCATCCGCTCGCGGCGCCGAGCCCCAAGAAGGCCTCGCCCGCGTTGTTCTATTATCTGGCGGCGAAACGGCTGGAGGCCGAGATTCAGAAGAAACATCCGAAGCAGGGCGCCTACGGCGTGGAATTCACGGAGCGTCACAGCGACAAGCACAAGGTCGCCGTCACCGAAGTGAGCTATCGCCTGGGCGTGGACGCGAAGCCCCTGCGAATCGTCTATCTGTTCCGGCTCAAGCCCGGCGGCTGGACGTTGGAGCGTGAGCTGGGCGCGCGCGAAAAGCTCAACATCAACACCGGCAAGATCGAGAAGCACTGACCGGTCGCCGCCGTCAGGCGACGGGCTTCACCATGGTGGCCTGCAGGCCCTTCGGACCCTTCTCGCTCTCGAACTCCACCTGCTGCCCCTCGGCCAGCTTCTTGAAGCCGTCTTCCTGGATCACGGAGTAGTGCACGAACACATCCGCGCCGCCTTCCTGGGGGGAAATAAAACCGTATCCCTTGGACTCATTGAACCACTTCACCGTACCTATACGCATTACCAATGACCTCTTACATAGATGAATGGAAGATCAAGCTGCTGAAATAGTGGGTATTTCACGCGGACATCGGTGCAAAAGCCAACATACCGGCAAACTTGCAGCGCGAGGCTGCAAATTCGGTATATATACGGATTTGCGACGGTGTACAGCGCCGGCCGGCGGCGCGATGACGAATGAATAATATTGTTTGACGCAAAGGCGCGAAGACGCAAAGAAAAAACGCCGCCGGATCCTTGATGATTAAGAAGATTTGTTCCGATTCTCTTTGCGCCTCAGCGTCTTTGCGTCGAAAACTCATAAGAAATTAGCCATTCGTAAGGTCGCGGTTACAGGTTGTAGCCGGTCTCGTTGTGCTGCGTGATATCCAGCCCCTCGGCCTCGTGCTCTTGCGGTACGCGCAGACCGGTGACGGCGTCCACCACCTTCAGGATCACGTAGGTGAGCGCCCCCGACCAGATAATGGCGCTGGCGACGCCGGTGAGCTGCGTCATTATCTGCCGGCCCATGGTCGCGTCGCCGACGTAGCCGACGCCGCCCAGCGTCGTCGCCGCGAACACGGCGGTGAGGACGGTGCCGATTATCCCGCCCACGCCGTGCACCGGGAAGACGTCGAGCGAATCATCCACGTGCAGCTTGCGCTTCATGTAATTGGTGGCGAAGAAGCACGCCGCGCCCGCCGTGACGCCGATGACGAGCCCCCCGAGCGGCCCGACGAAGCCCGAGGCCGGGGTGATGGTGCCGAGCCCCGCGACCATGCCGGTGACGATGCCGAGCACGCTGGGCTTCTTGTAGAGCACCCACTCGCACAACATCCACGTGAGCGCGCCGGCGGCCGCGGCGATGTGCGTCACCAGCATGGTCATGCCGGCGGTGCCGTCGGCCGCGAGTGCGCTGCCGGCGTTGAATCCGAACCAGCCGACCCACAGCATGGAGGCCCCGGCCACGGTCATGGTCAGGTTGTGCGGCGGCATCGCCGTCTGCGGGAAGCCCTTGCGCCGTCCGAGCACGAGCGCCGCCACCAGCGCCGCCACGCCGGCGTTGATGTGCACCACGATGCCGCCGGCGAAGTCCATCACCCCCAGCTTCTGCAGCCAGCCGTCGCCCCAGACCCAGTGGCACAGCGGCACGTACACGAGCACGAGCCACAGCAGGCTGAACAGCAGCATCGAGGAAAACTTCATGCGCTCGGCGAAGCCGCCGACCACGAGCGCCGGCGTGATGATGGCGAACGTCATCTGGAACATGGCGAACACGGTTTCGGGGATCGTGCCCTTGAGGGCGCCGACGCCGATGCCGACCATGAACGACTTGGCGAGGCCGCCGAGCCACTGGTTGAAGGCGCCGCCGTCGCCGAACGCGAGGCTGTAGGCGAACGCCACCCACACGACCGAAACCAGGCAGGTGATGGCGAAGCACTGCATCAGCACCGACAGCACGTTCTTGGTGCGCACCAGCCCGCCGTAGAACAGCGCGAGGCCGGGGATGGTCATGAACAGCACCAGCACCGTCGCGGTCAGCATCCAGGCGGTGTTGGCCATGTTGAGCGCCGGCGCCTCGGCCGCCGCGGCCAGCGACGGCAGTGCGAGCAGCCCCGCGAGCAACGCCGCGGACGTGTTTTTGTATAGACGGGTTATCATGATTCTGATCTCCAGCTGAAGGATTATTGTTTTAGCAGCCCCAACAGAATGAAATCAACCGCCAGTACGCCAGGCTTTTCATTCTCAATTATTTGCTTCTCTTGGCGTCTTGGCGGTTCAAGACCGTATTCATTTTTGTTAGCAGGTTGTTGAAAAACTCGTTTTTCAACAACCTGCGGTGCGGTACATGGATGTACCGCCATTTTTCAAAGGCGTTAAGCCTTTGAAAAATGGAGCAAAGCAAAAATCACACTTTTTGCTTTGCGAGTTGAAAAAGGCCATGGAAGGACTTTTTCAACAACCTGTTAGAGACTTTTTAGAGCGCGGCCGGGCCGGTCTCGCCGGTGCGGATGCGGACGACCTGCTCGAGGTCATAGACGAAAATCTTGCCGTCGCCGATCTTGCCGGTTTTGGCGTTTTGAACGATGGTTTCGACCACCCGGTCCACCATCTCGTCGCCCACGGCCACTTCGATCTTGGTCTTCGGCAGGAAATCCACCACGTACTCCGCGCCGCGGTAAAGCTCGGTGTGTCCCTTCTGGCGCCCGAAGCCCTTGACCTCCGTGGCGGTCATGCCCTGGACGCCGATGCCCGACAGGGCGGCGCGCACGTCATCGAGCTTGGATGGTTTGATGATGGCGGTGACGAGTTTCATTATTTTTCTCCTGTGTGCGAATACGGATATCCGGGCGGCGTTCCGGCTGCAGGCGGCGCCGGACCCGCCGCTGTTCTCCTGGTTGCCTTCCGGAACGCGGCTGGATGATACGAAAAGCCCCAGGTGAAATAAATAAGCGAATACTAATATTCCTCTGGGCGCGGCGGCTTGGCCGCGGGACGCGCCTGCCGCAGACTACGCGTCCATGCGCCAGTTCGGATCAATCCTCACCGTCCTCGCCCTGGCCTACGCCGGTTTCCTGGCCCTGATCTATGTGCTGCAGGCGCGGCTTATATATTTTCCCGTGCGCGAGCTGGCCGCGACGCCGCAGGCCCGCGGGCTTCAGTACGAGGACGTATACATAGATACCGAAGACGGCGTGCGGCTCAACGCCTGGTTCGTGCCGGCGCGGCCCGAGCGCGCGGTGCTGCTCTACTTTCACGGCAACGCCGGCAACATCTCCCACCGCGTGGAGCGCACGGCGCTGTTTCACCGCCTGGGGCTGAGCGTGCTGGTGCTCGACTACCGCGGTTACGGCCGGAGCGGCGGGACGCCGTCGGAGGACGGCACCTACCGCGACGCGCGCGCCGCGTGGCGCTATCTGATCGAGACGCGGCGCGTCGCGCCGGACCGGATCGTGCTGTTCGGCCGCTCGCTCGGCGCGGCGGTGGCGGCGCGTCTGGCCGCGGAGGTCGGACCGCGGGCGCTGATTCTCGACTCGGCGTTCACCGCGGCGGCGGATCTCGGCGCCGAGGTCTATCCGTGGCTGCCGGTGCGGTGGCTCGCGCGCTACCGCTATCCGACGCTGGAGAACCTGAAGAAAGTGAACCGCCCGGTGCTCATTGTCCACAGCCGCGACGACGAGATCATTCCGTTTCGTCACGGGCAGGAGCTGTTCGCCGCGGCCAACGCGCCTAAGCAGTTTCTCGAAATCCGCGGCGGGCACAACGACCCCTTTTTCCTGACCAGCCCCGCCTATGCGGAAGGCGTGGGCGCGTTTCTCGCGCGGTACGCGGCGGCCGCTGAATCTGATTAAGTATGATTATTTGCCGCAAAGATGCGGAGGGCGCAAAGAAAAGCATGGATAAGCAACAACAAAAATAACCGCCAAGACGCCAAGGTCGTCAAGAAAGACTATTTTTCAACGGTAAAAAAACTTGGCGTTCTTGGCGTCTTGGCGGTTCAAAATCGTATTCATTTTGTTAGAGGCTTCTTAGTGCTGGTGGCCGCCTTCGCCGTGCACGTGGCCGTGGGTGAGCTCCTCGTTGGTGGCGGTGCGGATGTCCGTGATCTCCACGTCGAAGCTCAGGGTCTTGCCGGCGAGCGGGTGGTTGGCGTCGAGCAGCGCGCCATTTTCCGTCAGCCGCACCACGGTCAGGGTGATCCGCCCGTGCTCGCCCTCCGCGAACACCCGCGCGCCGGCCTCGATTTTTATGTCGGGCGGGAAGTGCTCGCGCGGCGCCTCGAAGATCATCTCCGGGTTCTTCTCGCCATAGCCCTCCGCCGGCGCCACCGTGACCTTGGACTTGTGTCCGACACCGGTGCCTTCGAGCGCCTTCTCCAGCCCGGGGATGATGTTGCCGTGGCCGTGCAGGTAGGAGAGCGGCTCGCGGCCGCGGCTGGTGTCGAGCACCTCGCCGCTGTCGTCGGTGAGGGTGTAGTGCATGGAGACCACCATGCCGCGCGCTGCTTTCATCGGGATGTCCTCAAAATAGGGGGAAAAACGCCGCCACTATAGCTTATCACCGGCGCCGCAGCCGCAAATTTTTTTCGATCGGAGGTCATTAGAAACACACTGTGTGAAACACTTTATCCGCAGATTAACGCAGATTAAAAATGCAGCGTAAATTATTATTGGAACCACAGATGAACACAGATAAACACAGATAGAAATAACATCGTTTCCCGCGCTCGATCCTTGTATCTGTGTTCATCCGTGGTTCCGTCGTTGCCTTTCCTCCGCGTCTCTGCGCCTCCGCGGTGAAAATTATCCTGGCCAATGTTCCGGGCCGGGGCTATATATTTAGCGTAACGGCGGACCCGCCGCATCGTACCGGCACACGCATGCGCAGGAGCAAAATAAGACAGGGGCGCGGCGCGGCGCGCCCGCGAACCGTCCCCTACGGCGCCTGGAAATCCCCGATAACCACCGATCTCATCGTCGCCGGCGCGGTCGGCTTCACCCAGATCGCGGCCGACGGCGCCGACATCTATTGGGGCGAGCTGCGCCCGACCGAGGGAGGCCGCATCGCCATCGTGCGCCGCCGCGGCGAGCGCGCGGAGAACGTGCTGTGTGCGCCGTACAACGCCCGCACGCGCGTCCACGAGTACGGCGGCGGGGCCTTCGCCGTCGCCGGCGGCGTGATCTATTTTTCCAATTTCGCCGATCAGCGGGTCCACCGCCTGACGCCGGGCGGGGCGCCGCAGCCGATCACGCCGGAAGGCGACTGGCGCTACGCCGACGGCGTCGTTGACCGCGGTCGCCTGATTGTCGTGCGCGAGGATCACGGCGTCTTGCGCGAGCCGCGCAACGAGCTTGTGGCGCTCGATCTCGAGGGCCGGCGCGAGGCGCTGGTGCTGGCCACCGGACGCGACTTTTATTCGTCCCCGCGCCTGAGCCCGGACGGAAAGTTGCTCGCCTGGCTTTGCTGGGATCATCCCAACATGCCCTGGGACGGCACCGAGCTGTGGCTGGCGGAGATCCGGGACGACGGGACGCTCGGGAGCGCGGAGCGCGTGGCCGGCGGCGCGGAGGAATCCGTTTTTCAGCCGGAGTTCGCGCCCGACGGCGCGCTCTACTTTGTTTCCGACCGCGACGGGTGGTGGAATCTCTATCGCCGGCGCCGCGGGCGGGACGAGCCGCTGGCGCCGATGGCGGCGGAATTCGGGGTACCGCAGTGGGCCTTCGGCATGTCCACCTATGCGTTCGTGTCGGACGCGACGCTGGCCTGTGCCTTCAACGGGAACGGAACCTGGCGCCTCGCCCTTCTGGATCTGGCTTCCGGCCGGTTGGAGCCGGTGAAAACGCCCTATACCGAAATCAGTTCGGTCACAGCCGCCGCCGGCGCGGTCGTGTTCATCGGCGGCTCGGTTTCGCAGGCGCCGGCGGTGGCGCGCTACAGCCCGGCGACACACCGCTGCAAGGTGTTGCGGCGCTCGGTGTCGGAGGCGGTCCATCCCGGTTACCTGTCGCGGCCCGAGGCGGTGGATTACGCGAGCGCCGGCGGCGCGCCGGCGCACGCCTTTTACTATCCGCCGCGCAACCGCGACTTCCGCGCGCCGGCGGGCGAGAAACCGCCGCTGCTGGTATTGAGCCACGGCGGGCCGACGGCGGCGGCCTCAAGCGCGCTCAATCTCAAGGTCCAATACTGGGCCAGCCGGGGCTTCGCCGTGCTGGATGTGAATTACCGCGGCTCGACCGGCTACGGGCGCGAGTACCGGCGCCGGCTCAACGGGCGATGGGGCGTGGCCGACGTCGAGGACTGCGCGCACGGGGCGCGCCGTCTCATCGAGCGCGGCCTGGTTGACCCCCGGCGCGTCGCCATTCGCGGCGGCAGCGCCGGCGGCTATACGGCGCTGTGCGCGCTGGTGTTTCAGCGGGTGTTCCGGGCCGGGGCGGTGTACTACGGGGTGAGCGATCTGGAACGGCTGGCCCACGACACGCACAAGTTCGAGGCCCACTACCTCGACCGCCTGATCGGGCCGTACCCGGCGGCGCGCGAGCTTTACCGCGAGCGCTCGCCGCTCCATCACGCCGATCGCATCTGCTGCCCGGTGATTTTCTTTCAGGGATTGGAGGACAGGGTGGTGCCGCCGGATCAGACGGAGCTGATGGTGGCGGCGCTGCGCGCCAAGGGCGTGCCGGTAGCGTATGTGCCGTTCGCGGACGAGCAGCACGGCATCCGCCACGCCGAAAATATCAAGGCGGCGCTGGAGAGCGAGCTGTTTTTCTATGCGCGGATTTTCGGCTTCACGCCCGCCGATACGATCAGGCCGCTGGCGATCGAGAATCTGTCGTAGCAGGCTGCTGAAAAACTCGTTTTTCAGCAGCCTGCGGTGCGGTCGAGGGGCGAGACGGTACAAGACGACGGTCCGGTGGACCGTCGTCCCGTCGAGCGGGCGCGCCACGGATGGCGCGCCCCGGTCCGGCAAGCGCAGCGGGAGCACGAAGCGCGGCCGGGACCGCTATTTTTCAAACACCCATGTGTTTGAAAAATGAAGCAAAGCAAAAATGACATTTTTGCTTTGCGTGGCTGAAAAAGTCCTGGATGGACTTTTTCAGCAACCTGTTAGGCGCTTACCAGCCGCGCCGGCCACCGCCACCGCCGCCACCGCCGCGGTGTCCACCGCCACCACCCGGGCGACCACCCCAGCCACCGCGTCCACCGCCGCCACCGCCGCCGCCACCGCCGCCGCCACCGCCAAAGCCACCGCCGCCGGCGCGCTCGGTCTTGGGACGGGCCTCGTTCACGTTCAGCGCGCGACCCTTAAGGTCCTTTTGGTTCATGCCGTTGATCGCCGCCTGGGCCTCGGCCTTGGACGGCATCTCGACGAACCCGAAGCCGCGCGGCTCGCCGCTGAACTTGTCTTTAAGAATCGTGGCCTTCTCAACTTGCCCGTAGGCGCTGAAAGCGTTCCGCAGGTCCTCTTCCGTGACGTCACGGGACAAATTACCGACAAAGATATTCATAGGACACTCCTAAGTGGTTAATGACGATATGGGCGGAACGATCCTTCTGTTTCTGGACATTCACGGGTCGCAGAATCGGGGGGGTCGGCCAGCATCCGTTCCGGATGATACCCCTTGCGTGTTCAATGTCCAATATCTATTCCGCCGCGTCGGGCGCCGGGGTTATCCCAGCCACGGACCGTCGGTGCGGCCGCGCCGGATGTGGCCTCGCCCCCGGTCTCTCGCCGCGGGGCGGCCGCGCGTTTCTTCACGCTCCGGGTGCTTGGCGAAGCCACGGTGCGCGGGCTTATTCCCGCTTCCGTTGTGACGGCGCGCCTCGTGCCGGGGGTGGCCGTGGTGTTCCGCCCGCCGCGGCCGGTCTTGGGCCTGCGGTTTGCCGGACACTGCTTTCGGCTCGAGGCCCGCGATCACGTGCACCGGTATGCCCTGGCGGGTGTAGCGCTCGATGTCGCGCAACTGGCCCCGGTCCTCGGGGCCGGCGAACGAGATCGCGATGCCCTTGGCGCCGGCGCGCCCGGTGCGCCCGATGCGGTGCACGTAGTCTTCCGGACTCTTCGGCATGTCGTAGTTGATCACATGGGTGA